>Ga0213872_10000234_pt1 | contig 48837 bp, 50 predicted proteins | sample VelepicomBERX_R2_FD_160071 | JGI IMG/M metagenome (GOLD analysis project Ga0213872, IMG submission 160071) | Rhizosphere microbial communities from Vellozia epidendroides in rupestrian grasslands, the National Park of Serra do Cipo, Brazil - RX_R2 | ecosystem: Host-associated > Plants > Roots >... | reverse complement strand
CTGCTCAGGAGACGAAAAACGGATGTAGGAATAGGCTACTGGCATGAGCTGGCCGGTCGTGGGTAACGGCCAAATTATATCCAGCAGGGGTGATCTCAGGTGTCAAATTGACCAAAAATTCTTTTGTCTGTTCCCATAGTACTGCTGAAGCGCCAGCGATTTCTCGCCGGGCAGGCTGCCGAGCACAAGCAAGCGGCTGCGCTCATCGACCACCGGATCGAAGCAGCGCTTGCGCACCTGCTGGCTTTCGTTTTTCATGCTTCAGGGTTCAACTGCCGAGCTCCAGGGAGCGCCTGGCTTCGCGGATACGCTCTTCGAAAGGGTGCTTTTCCAGCGCCAGAATGGCTGCCTCCAACACGTCGCCCAACGGCAGCGCAAGGTCCTGGTCGAGGCTTTGCGCCGCTAAGGCGGTAGCGCGCCAGCAGCGCTCGAGTTCGGATACCAGGGTCTGGCCTTCAGGCGTTAGCTGAACAATCCGCTGCCGGGCGTCGCGGACGCCCGGCACGATCGATACCAAACCGGCTTCGGTCATCCGCCCGATGGTTTGGGTGACCGCCGGCTGGGTAATGGCCGCCGATTCGGCAATCTCGCCTATGGTCGCTGGCCCTTGGCGTATGAGTACGCGCATGACGGGCGTATAGCGCGGACGATAGTCGAGACCAGCATCGGTGTAAGCCCGTTCCACCGCGCTGTCGAGCAGCTCGATGAGATGGCGCAATAGCGTACCCAAGGTTCTAGGCATGGCTTTCCTGTTGGGTGGCGGGCTGCATGCGCTTTTTGGGCAGTGCAAGCAGGGCGGCGGAGAGCAGGGCGATGGCAATCAGAGTGACCGCGGACGCTTCGACTCCGAATGCTCCCCCGGTCAGCCAGTCCGGCCCGGCGAGGGTCGTTCGCAACATCCCTTGCGCGGGATTGCCTGAAGTGGCATAGCCGAATACGGCAACGCTGGTGAAATTCCAGCCGAAATGCAAACCTATGGGCAGCCACAGGCGGCCGGTCCGCAGGAATGCCGAGGTCAGCAACACGCCTGCCAGCGTGACGCCGGCGAAGGCGAACAATGAGAAGCCATCGCCGGAAAAGTGGGCCAAGCCAAACAGCAGTGCCGAGACCACCAGCGCGATCCTGGCGCCCAGCCAGTCGGCCAGGATGCGAAACAGGACGGCGCGGAACACCACTTCTTCCAGCGTGGCAGCCAACAACATCTCCGCCAGCGGATTCAGCCAACCACCGTTGCCGGCCCCTTCGAAGTGGACCACGCCGGCTGTCCACAAGACAAAAGTGACGGCGCAGATCAGGGCCAGCCCCATCAGCGATCCGAGCGCAAATTCGCGTAGCGCCGCATTGCGCGCGAGCTCGACCGCAGTCCGTTTTTCCAGGGTCTGGGCAAACCAGCGATAGATTCCCAGGCATAACACTGCTGACAGCACGAATGGCCACACTTGCCGGTAAGGCTTGTCTATCAAGGCATGGGTGGCCGCCATAAAAAATGCCACGGGTGCAATGCACAACAGCGCACCCGCAATGATGCGAATCGGCGCCGCGCGCCAGAGGCGGCTCGTCCAGCCTGTTGCGGATGCTTGGTTAGCGATGTCAGACGTCATGGCGAATCTCCTGTGGTTAAGTATGATGCACGCGTTCTTCAACATTACATAAGCGCTTATATTACACATATATAAGTGCTTATGTAAATGTCGATCAAATAATTGGTGTTTCTGTCGGATGTATGTTGTTTTATTGCCCATGGCGAGTCCCACGGCGATAATTCCTCATGAATTGAAGGATGTGACGCATGACCCGGGACCAAGAAAAAATCGTGATCGTCACCGGCGGCAGCCGTGGCATAGGCGCCGCGACCGCAAAATTGGCGGCGGCGCGCGGCTATGCCGTCTGCATCAGCTATCGCGAGCGTCGCGAAGCCGCACAAGCCGTGGTGGATGAAATTGTTGCCGGCGGCGGCAGGGCGCTGGCCGTGGCCGCGGACGTTTCGGTGGAACAGCAGGTGGTGCAATTGTTCGAAACCGTGGATCGCAACTGGGGGGCGGTGACGGCGCTGGTCAACAATGCCGGCATGCTGGAACAGCATATGCGGCTGGATCAGATGGACGCGGCGCGCTGGAACCGGGTGCTCGCCACCAACGTTACCGGCAGCTTCCTCTGTGCGCGCGAAGCGGTGCGCCGCATGTCGACCCTGCACGGCGGCGCGGGCGGTGTCATCGTGAACGTTTCCTCGGCGGCATCGCGGTTGGGCTCTCCGGGTGAATATATCGATTACGCCGCGTCCAAGGGCGCGATCGATACCCTGACGTTGGGGCTGGCCAAGGAAGTGGCGGCCGAAGGCATACGCGTCAACGCGGTGCGACCGGGCGTGGTGTACACCGAGATTCACGCGAGCGGCGGCGAACCCGGACGCGTGGACCGAGTCAAGAATGCGGTACCCATGCAGCGCGGCGCTCAGCCGGAAGAAGTGGCGCGCGCAATTCTGTGGTTGTTGTCGGATGAGGCATCGTACGTGACGGGCAGCTTGCTGGACGTGGCCGGAGGGCGTTAGACGCGGGGCGATTGCGCTACAATCAAAAAACGGTCTCCAATAAAATCCCGATGCCTATCAAGAATCGATCTCTCCCCTGGCTTGCTGTTATCTCTGCTACCGCGTTGCTAGTCGGCTGTGGCGGCGGTTCCGGTGGCGCGAGTTCCGGCAGTAGCTCCTCCTCAAGCACAAGCACGCCGCCGAACACCGCCTCGACGCCCTCGCAACCCGGCGCCAGCACCATCAACTTTTCCGGTTACACCTTTGAAGTGTATTCGGGCACGAGCGGCCCCGGGCCGAATACCTGGAGCAGCCAGAACGTCTGGGTCGACTCGAACGGCTATCTGCATCTGAAAATCGCCAATAACGGCGGGCAGTGGAGCACGGCGCAAATCTATTCGGATCAGACTTTCAGCTACGGAACCTTTCAATTCAAGATCATTGGCCATCCGGAGGCGCTCGATAAGAATGTGGTGCTCGGCTTGTTTACTTACACCACGCCGGGCGCCGGTCCGGACGGCACCAACGAAATCGACATCGAATTTTCCACTTGGGGCGGCCAGCAGGTGAATGCGGGCAATTGGACGGTATGGCCAGCTGTCACCGGCATCGCCAACTCGACGCAATCGTTTGACGCCCGTGCCAACACCGGTCTCAGCACGCACCGCTTCAACTGGACACAGAACCAGATCGTGTTTCAGGCGCTGTCCGGCTTGGTCGACGACAACACCGGTCAGTACGCGACCTGGACCTTTGCGCCCGCCAGTCCGTCCACGCAAATCCCGCTGGGTTTCTTTCCTTTGTACATGAATTTGTGGCTGTTCAAGGGATTGGCGCCAAGCAACGGCCAGGAAGTGGAAATCGTCATTTCCGAATTCAAATTCATACCGGGTTCTTGAACGCTTTTTCCGGCTGGCCTCGAGACGCACGAGGGCAATCGTGCCCTTGCGTTGCTTGGCATGCCGCTCTCGGGTGATAATGACCGAATAAACTATACAACTCGGGGGAGACCATGGACCAAACCAAGCAACGTCGCATTGATGTCTTGATGGAGCACTATGACGAGAGCCACAGGCATCCTGTCAACGAACTGATCCATTGCGTGTGCGTGCCCGCCATCGTGCTGTCGGCATTGGGCATGCTCTGGACCGCGCATCCTTTCGTAGCCTATGGCGCCGTGCTGCTGTCGCTGATCTACTATTTCACCCTGTCGCTGCCTTTTGCAGTCGGCATGGTGGTCATGTCCAGCATCATGTTGTGGCTGCTGCAGGTCACGCCGCCGGCTGCCGTATTTCCCGGTTCGATTGCGGTATTCGTCATCGCCTGGATCGGCCAATTCATCGGCCACAAGATCGAAGGCAAGAAGCCCTCGTTCTTCGAAGACTTGCGCTACCTGTTGATCGGGCCGCTGTACGTGCTCAACGTACTGTATCGCAGGTTGAATATCGCTTATTAGCCGCAGCTGCCGAACAGTGTCTACCAGGCGTTGCGTAACCACTCTCAATCTCCTTCCCATATGAAAATTGCGGTATTGGGCGCCGGTTCTATCGGCGCCTATCTAGGCGGTGCTTTGACCGCCGCCGGCGGCAACGTCGTCATGGTAGGCCGTGCACGCATGGCGCAGCGGATTGCCGAGCACGGTTTGCATTTGACCGATCTGCAAGGTCGCGACCATGCATTGCAGCCGGCGCAAATCGACTATGTGCAAGACCCCGCCGCCTTGCGCGATGCCGACCTGATTCTGGTCACGGTCAAGAGTGCCGACACCGAAGTCGCGGCACGCGCAATTGCCGAACACACGGCCGGCAGCGGCGACAAGGCGCTGGTTGTCAGCTTCCAGAACGGCATCGGCAATGCCGATACGCTGCGTGCCGCCTTGCCCGGTCACGAGGTCCTGGGCGGCATGGTGCCGTTCAACGTGGTGCAGATGGAAGGCGCTCGCCTGCACCGCGGTACCGAGGGCGAATTGATGCTCGAGGTGTCGCCGTCTGTCGAACGCTGGAAGCCGCTGTTTGCTGCGGCCGGTTTGCCGCTGATCGAACACGAAGACTTCCGCGCCGTGCAATGGGGCAAGCTCTTGCTGAATTTGAACAACCCGGTCAACGCACTGTCCGGCGTGCCGCTCAAGGAAGAATTGTCGCAGCGCGCCTACCGGCGCTGTGTGGCTGCCCTGATGGAAGAGGCGACCAACATCATGCGCCTTGCCCATATCGAACCGCAAAAGATCGCCAGGGTCAGCCCCAAGTTGCTGCCGACTATCCTGCGTCTGCCCGATTTCCTGTTTGCGCGCATTGCCGGTGGCATGCTGCGCATCGACCCCGAAGCGCGCTCGTCGATGTGGGAAGACTTGCAAGCGGGTCGGCGTACCGAAGTCGATTACATCAATGGCGCCGTGGTCCGGCTTGCCGAATCGCTGGGACATGACGCACCGGTGAATCGGCGCACTGTGGAATTGATGCGCAAGGCGGAGCAGGGCGCGGCGGCCTTGCCGGGGAAAATGTTGGAGCGCGAGCTAGGCTTGTGCCGCTAGTTTGAAAGGACTCGTTGCAATGATCAAAGGAAGCCGGATCAATCTGCGTCATGTTCGCAGGAACGACCTGGAGCAACTCGTTTCACTGCTGAATGATTTGGATGCCAGGGGTGAATACCTGCCCAATACGATGTTTTCGCCGGTCGATTTGCAAAAGAAGTTCGAAGCGGACGGCATGGCTGGCGACGATTTGACGCGTTTCCTGATCGTCGACGGCAGCGACCGCATACTGGGCACCATCTTTTACTTCAAATCCGTGCCTTATTACAGTGCGCGTGAGATCGGCTACACCATATTTGCAGTCGATCAGCGCGGTGCAGGCATTGCCACCGAAGCGGTCACTTTGCTGAGCCGCCATCTGTTCGATTTGCTGCAAATCAATCGCCTGGAAATTCGCATGGACAGCCGCAACCTGGCGTCGGAAAAGGTGGCAATCAAGTGCGGATTCAAGAAGGAGGGCGTTTCTCGTGGCGCCAACTTCATACGCGGCAAACACGTGGACATGAACATCTATGCCCTGTTGAGGAACGAATTCGATGTGTAAAGAGAAATCGGCCGGCGGTGTGTTTACACCGACGGCCGATTTTTGATGGCTGATTGCTTGCGTATGGCCGATTAGCGGCTTGCCATCCCCAACAGCATCTCATTCAGCTTCTTGACGAAGCCGGCCGGATCGGCCAGCGTACCGCCCTCTGCCAGCATGGCCTGGTCGAACAGGATGCTGGACCAGTCGTCGAACTTCGCTTCTTCGTACTTGAGGCGTTGCACCAGCGGGTGGTCGGGGTTGATTTCCAAAATAGGTTTGGAATCGGGCGCGTTCTGGCCGGCGGCTTTCAGCATGCGCACCAGGTTGCCTGACAATTCGTTTTCTTCGGAAACCAGGCAGGCCGGCGAATCGGTCAGGCGGAAGGTCACGCGCACGTCCTTGGCCTTGTCGGCCAAAGCCGTCTTCATTTTCTCGACCAGTTCCTTGTAGCTGGCTTCGGTTTCCTCATGCTGCTTTTTCTCTGCCTCGTCTTCGAGCTTGCCGAGGTCGAGGTCGCCCTTGGCTACCGACACCAGTTCCTTGCCGTCGAAGTCGTTGAGGAAGGACAGCATCCATTCGTCGACGCGGTCGGTCAGCAACAGCACTTCGATGCCCTTCTTGCGGAAAATTTCCAGGTGCGGGCTGTTCTTGGCCGAAGCCCAGGTTTCGGCGGTGACGTAGTAGAGTTTGTCCTGGCCTTCCTTCATGCGGCCGACATAGTCCGCCAGCGACACGGTCTGAGCGTCGTCCGCGTTGTGCGTGGAGGCGAAGCGGATCAGCTTGGCGATGCGCTCCTTGTTGGTGGCATCTTCGCCTATGCCTTCCTTGAGCACCTGGCCAAATTCCTTCCAGAAGGTGGCGTACTTGTCTTTCTTTTCCTGTTCTTCGGCGTTTGCCAGTTCTTCCAGCATGCCGAGCACGCGCTTGGTCGAACCTTCGCGGATCACTTTGACGTCGCGCGATTCCTGCAGGATTTCGCGCGAGACGTTGAGCGGCAAGTCGGCGCTGTCGATCACGCCCTTGACGAAGCGCAGGTAGACCGGCATCAGTTGTTCGGCATCGTCCATGATGAAGACGCGCTTGACGTAGAGCTTGATGCCGCCGCGCTTGTTGCGGTCCCACAGGTCGTAGGGAGCACGCGCCGGGATGTAGAGAAGCTGCGTATATTCGCTGCGGCCCTCGACGCGGTTGTGCGTGTAGCTCAGCGGCGCTTCGAAGTCGTGGGCGACGTGTTTGTAGAACTCTTCGTATTGCTCGGCCGTGATGTCGGACTTGCTGCGCGCCCACAGTGCGCTGGCCTGGTTGACGGTTTCCAGCTCGTCCTTCTGCACCATCGCCTTCTTTTCCTCATCCCATTCTTCCTTCTTCATCAGGATGGGCAGCGAGATGTGGTCGGAATACTTGCGGATGATGGACTTGAGCTTCCAGTCGGACAGGAATTCGTCTTCGCCTTCCCGCAGATGCAGCGTGATGTCGGTGCCGCGTGCAGCTTTCTCGATGTCTTCCACGCTGAAGTCGCCTGCGCCTTCGGATTCCCAGCGCACGCCTTGGGTGGCGCCGGCGCGGCGCGATTCTACGGTAATGCGGTCGGCGACGATGAAGGCCGAGTAGAAGCCGACACCGAACTGACCGATCAGGGCCGCGTCCTTTTGCTGGTCGCCGGAGAGCTTGGAAAAGAATTCCTTGGTGCCGGATTTGGCGATAGTGCCCAAGTGTTCGATCGCTTCTTCACGGCTCATACCGATGCCGTTGTCGGCGACGGTGATGGTGCGCGCTTCCTTGTCGAACGTAATCTTGATCTTGAGGTCGGGATCGTTCTCGAACAGCTCGCCGTGGTTGATCGCTTCGAAGCGCAGCTTGTCTGCGGCGTCGGATGCGTTGGAGACCAGTTCGCGCAAGAAGATTTCCTTGTTCGAATACAAGGAGTGAATCATCAATTGCAGCAGTTGCTTGACCTCTGCCTGGAAACCAAGAGTTTGCTTTTCGGACATCGTTTACCTCAAGTATTAAATAAAAACCAGTTCTGAATTATTTAGGGATTTGCCTTAGAAGGCCGGGCAGTTTTAGCCTTCTTGCGGCGCGGTATTCTAAACCTTTCGATAAATGGATGCGATTTCCGATATATCAAGAGGGTTTTTCGGTGGTTTTACGCGGATTTTTCCGAAAATACCGGTGTGATCATGTGCCCGGCATGTGGGCCGGGGCAGTGAGGGTCAACGCTTACCGCTCAGCCTATTCACTTCGCGTTCGAGGAACTTCAAGACGGCGGGATCGGACATGGCGCCGATGTTGATGCGTGTGCGCGTGGACGGCAGCTGGTTTGGCGAAAACAGGCAGCCCGGCGCTAGCAGAATGCCTTGCGCCATGCCGGCTTCGGCCAGCATGTTGGTGTCACAGCCGGCGTCGGCCCAGAGGAACATGCCGGCCGGTGCCGCGATATCGATGCGCATGCCGATGCGCTCCAGTTGGCGCACCGTCCTGTCGCGCACGGCATCAAGTCGGGCGCGCAGACGGTCGACATGCTTGCGGTAGTGGCCCTCCGACAGGATCTTGTAGACCACGCGTTCGCCGATTTCCGGCGTAGTCAATGAGGCCAGCATCTTGCGGTCGGCCAGTCGGGTCGCCAGTTCGGGAGTCGCGGCGATGAATCCGACCCGCAAATTGGCCGCCAGCGTTTTCGAAAAGCCGCCGAGATAGATCACGCGCTGCAACTGGTCGAGCGCGGCGATGCGCGTTGCCGGTTGCACGGCGCTGCCCGGGTGCATGTCGCAGTAGATGTCGTCCTCGACGATGTGGAAATCGTGCTGTTCCGCGATCTTCAGCACCTGGAACGCCTTGGCTGCGGACAGCGAAGTCGACGTGGGATTGTGCAGCACCGAGTTGGTCACGTACAGCTTGGGCTTGTGCAGCGCTGCCAATTCCTGGAGCTGCGCAATGTCCGGCCCGTCTGCCATGCGCTGGATGCCGATCACCTTGGCGCCGAGCGTAAACAGCAGTCCGAACATGTGGAACCACGCGGGATCGTCGACGAATACCGTGTCGCCCGGCTGCAGGAAATGCCGGGCCACCAGGTCCAGCCCCTGGGTGACGCCGGCTGTGGTGACCAGCTGCTCGGGTGTGGCGGCAATTTCCAGTTCGGCCAGCTTCAACTGCAATTGCTGACGCAGCGGCAGGAAGCCTTGAGGCGTGCCGTATTGCAGCAACAGGTTGCCGCTTTGACGGCTGACCGCACGCAGCGCGTTGGTGATCAGATCGCCATCCAGCCAGGTGTTGGGCAATACCCCCGTGCCCGGCATCTGCTCCGGCGGGTTTTGCCGAAACATATTGCGCACCAGCCACACCACGTCCAGCGTCTGCTGGCGCTCATTGCCGGTTTGCGCCTTGGGGCGGACGCGTTGCAGAGGAGCGAGTTCGCGCACGAAAAAGCCCGAACCGCGGCGCGATTCCAGCACGCCTTGCGCCACCAGCCTGTCGTAGGCCTCCACGACAGTAAAGCGCGACACGCCGTGGCTCTCGGCAAACTGGCGGATCGAAGGCATGCGTGCGCCTGCGCGCAGCAGTTTGTCGGCAATGCGCACCTGCACCGTGTGCACGATTTGTTCGACCAGCGATTCACCCGTTCCGCGTGCCAGCGCGGCAACGCTCGCCAATGCCGGAGCGCTTCTGCGGCGGCGCACGGCAGTGTCACTCTCTTTCGGCTCGTGCGCGGCACGGACTGTATTGGTCATATAAGCAGGACAGTTAGGGAATTAACGTGATTAAGTGTACTGGTACTGTACCGGTTTTCTCGTTTAGCATAACCCATCGCTGCAAAAAATCAATCGCCCTGAAAGACCTTCATGCACCAGACCTTGTTGCCGCTCGCGTTGTTCGCTTTCGTTTCTTCGATCACGCCGGGTCCGAACAACATCATGCTGACCTCGTCCGGCGTGCTGTTCGGCTTTGCACGCTCGATTCCGCATATTCTCGGCATCGCCTTCGGCTTTTGTGCATTGCTGGCCCTGTGCGCTCTGGGTGTCGGCAAACTGGTGCTGGCCCTGCCGGCCGTGCATCTTCTGCTGAAAGTGTTGGGTTCGGGCTACCTGGTTTATCTGGCCTGGCAATTGCGTTCCATGGCCTTTGCCGAACGCGAAGCGGAGAACACGCGCCCGATGTCGCTGGCCGGCGCGGCCATGTTCCAATTTGCCAATCCCAAGGCTTGGGTCATGGCGGTGACGGGCGCATCGGCATTTCTGCCGGTGATGCAGCCGATGTGGCTGGCGGTTGCCATCTTCTGCCTGGTGTTCAGTGTGGTCAACCTGCCCTGCATCAGCCTGTGGGCCGGGACCGGTGCGGTGTTGCGGAGTTATCTGAAGCAGGAGAAGTGGCGCCGCCTGTTCTGTGCGGTGATGGTGGTGCTGACGCTATATTCGGCCCTGGCCATCTGGCGTTAAGAATGTAGGAAGAGCAGGGCAAAAAGGGTAAAATCTTGGCTCCTGCGAATCCAAGCCTGCGGCATTCGTGAGCCGACATTGCAATTCCGGCAATGCGCCTGCCAAATTCGCTTTTTTGGCCGAGTCAGTGTGCGGAAGGTCCGTGTGAGCGGCAATATTTTTTGGAGTCCATCTTGTCTGTCTACGAAAAGCTGAAAGCCTTGAACATCGAATTGCCGGCCGTGAGTGCGCCCGCGGCTGCTTATGTCATGTATGCGCAAACCGGCAACACGGTTTTCCTGTCCGGCCATATCGCGAAGAAGGACGGCAAGGTCTGGGTCGGACAACTCGGTAAGAACATGAGCACCGAAGAAGGCAAACAGGCCGCGCGCGCCGTGGCCGTCGATTTGATGGCGACGCTGCAGGCGGCTTGCGGCGGCGACTTGAACCGCGTCACGCGCATCGTCAAGCTGATGAGCCTGGTCAATTCCACCGGCGAATTCACCGAGCAGCATCTGGTGACCAACGGCGCCTCGGAATTGATCGGCGAAGTGTTCGGCGAAAAAGGCAAGCATGCGCGCTCGGCTTTCGGCGTGGCGCAGATTCCGCTCGGCTCTTGCGTGGAAATAGAATTGATTGCAGAGGTTTCTTGACCGAAGAATACAAGCGGCACCTACCCGGCGCTGCTTCCAGTAGGCCGCCACAAGCGACCTGAATCGTGGCCTAGACCACACTATATTGCGAGACTTGAATGAAAATCGAAAACCCCACCCCCATGCAATGGAATTTTTCCAAACGCGCCCAGCAGCTGCAAAGTTCCGCGATCCGTGAAATCCTGAAAGTCACGATGCGCCCGGAAGTGATTTCGTTCGCCGGCGGACTGCCGTCGCCCGCCACTTTCCCGGTCGAGCACATGCAGGCCGCGTTTGAAAAAGTATTGTCCACGCATGGCAAGGTGGCTTTGCAATACGGTCCGACCGACGGTTATCTGCCGCTGCGCGAATGGGTGGCCGACTCGCTGTCGACCAACGGCGCCAAGATTCTACCGGAGCAGGTGTTGATGACTTCCGGTTCGCAGCAAGGCCTGGACCTGCTGGGCAAGGTGTTGATCGATGAAGGAAGCAAGACTCTGGTCGAGACGCCGAGTTACCTCGGCGCTTTGCAGGCGTTTTCCGTATATGGCCCGCAATTCGTGTCGCTGCCGACCGATGAGCACGGCCTGGTGCCGGAAGCCGTCGCCGAACTCGGCCAGGGCGCGCGCCTGCTGTACGCATTGCCGAACTTCCAGAATCCGACCGGTCGCACGCTGTCGGTTGAGCGCCGCGCTGCGCTGGTGGAAACCTGCGCGCGCATCGGCTTGCCGTTGATTGAAGATGATCCCTACGGTGCGCTCAGCTATCGCGGTGAACCGATGCCGAAGATGCTGACCATGAATCCGGGCGGCGTGATCTACATGGGTTCGTTCTCCAAGATTCTGACGCCGGGCATCCGCCTCGGCTACGTGGTCGCGCCGACGCCGCTGATTCGCAAGCTTGAGCAGGCAAAACAAGCCACCGACCTGCATACCGCACAACTGACGCAGATGGTGGTGCATGAAGTGGTCAAGGACGGCTTCCTCGCCAGCCACATTCCGACCATCCGCAAGCTGTACTCGGACCAGTGCCAGGCCATGCTCAATGCGTTGAGCGAATTCTTCCCGGCGCAAGTGCAGTGGACCAAGCCGGAAGGCGGCATGTTCATCTGGGTCACGCTGCCCAAGCACATCGACAGCAAGGTGCTGGTCGACGAAGCGATCGCGCACAACATCGCTTTCGTGCCGGGTGCACCGTTCTACGCGAACCAACCCGAAACCAATACCTTGCGCTTGAGCTTCGTGACCGTGCCGCCGGAAAAGATCCGCAGCGGCATCGCGACCTTGGGCAAGCTGATTGCCGCGAAAATTTAAGCGGCCCTCAACAATATGGAAAGCCGGCACGCGTGCCGGCTTTTTTTGTCGATACAAGCCAACAGCCAATGGATGTTCTTGCCATTCCATACATGAAGCTTGTTCGATCGGTATTAATTTGGCGTCGATCGTTAATGAAATAGCATTTCCTGCCGAAATATATTTCCAAGGTGGCTTGTCACGACAAGCAACTTGCTGTTATCTTGGTTTCCAATGGGCAAACCTGCCGAAAGGCGGGGACGCAAAACCACCGGCCTAAGGCGTTTTGAGGGATAGAACGCTACGGTAGCGGGGTTGCCGATGGTTCGCAGCGCTTGTTCAAACAGGCGTCCAGTCGAGCGGACATCGACAAGGCGAGGCCCAGGACAGGAGCTTCCGCCATGGCGAAAAAAACTTTTCAAAGCATTCGTGCCCAACATCGCCTGATACTGCCTTTGTGCGTATCGGCCTTGGTATCGGCGTTGCTGGCTGCCTGCGGTGGCGGGGCACAAACGTCGACGAACGCGCCGCAAGCTCAGTCCTTGTCTCAACAGCGCGCCGACGCCGCCACCGGTACAACCACCTTTGCGATCGCCAGCACGGCCTTGTCCAGCGACGCGGCCGGCGTGCAAGTGCAACCGAAGTTCCACGTCGCCCCGGTCGTGCTCGATACGCCGGATGACCGCGACGCCGCCGGCAGCAGCAATTCCACTCTCTCGTCGCCGCATCTGCAGGCCGTTCCGGAGTCCATGCGCCAGCTATCGACGCGCCGCCTGACGCTGGAACGCATCCGCGCCGCGCAAGCCGGTGCCGATGGCGGAACGGTCGCCAATGCCACAGCTGTCACGACTTATACGCCAGCGCAGATTCGTGCAGCTTACGGTTTGCCGACGCTGCCTTCGGCAGGTACGGCCTTGACCGCAGCGCAGGCTGCTCAATTGGGTGCGGGACAGACAATCTATATCGTCGACGCCCAAAGCGACCCCAACGTCGGCGCGGAACTGGCGGCCTTCAACCAGAAATTCGGGCTGCCAACCTGTAGCCAAGGCAGCTATACGGCAAGCACCATTCTGCCCCTGGCCGCGGCATCGGGCAGCGCCTGCCAATTCTATGTTGCCGCCGCCAGTGCCAGCGGCGGCATCAGCAATACGGCGCCGGCCTACGATTCCGGCTGGGCTACCGAGATTGCGCTCGACGTGCAATGGGCGCATGCCACGGCGCCGCTGGCACGTATCGTTTTGATCGAAACGGCGGATGCCTCGGTCAACAATCTGTCGGCCGGCATCAAGCTGGCCAATGCCATGGGACCGGGCGTAGTATCCATGAGTTTCGGCGCGCCCGAGGGCAATTGGACCGCGTCGGCCAATGCAGTGTTTTCCTCGTCGAACATGAGCTACCTGGCCGCCACCGGCGATAACGGCGAGGCGGTGCAGTGGCCCGCTGTGTCGCCGGTTGTGCTGGCCGTCGGCGGCACCACGCTCACCTACAGCGGTTCAGGCGCTCGCAGCGAGACCGCGTGGTCCGATACGGGCGGCGGCATCAGCGCTTATACAGCGGCGCCCAGCTATCAGGCGCGCGGCGTGCCCGGCATAACCAGCACACCTGCTGCCCGAAGCGTGGCCGACGTCGCCTTCAATGCCGACCCCAGCACAGGTGAATACCTGGCTGTGATCTCGGCCGGCAGTTCTTCGGTCAATTGGTTGAGCGCCGGCGGCACCAGCCTCGCCACGCCGCAGTGGGCCGGCCTCGTCGCCGTGGCCAACGCCATGCGTGCGCAAGCTGCCAAGTCCTTGCTGGGCGCACCGCACACGATTCTATACGGCCAGATTGCCAGCACGCCGGGCAATTATGCAAGTGCCTTCGACGACGTTGTCAAGGGCGCAGACGGCGCTTGCTCGACTTGCGGCGCCCGTACCGGATACGACGAAGTGACCGGCCTCGGCACTCCGAACGGCAGCAGCATGCTGTCCCTGCTGTCGGGCGCGACCATCGCACCCATGCCGCCTTCGGTCGCGTCGGCCACCATCAACGGCCAGGTCGGCGTGGCGCTGTCGTTCACGGTGTCGGCCAGCGCGCCGGACCCGCTGACTTACAGCCTGAGCGGTGCGCCGTCCGGTATGGCCATTGCGTCAACCGGCGTGGTCACTTGGAGCAAGCCGGTCGCGGGCACGTATTCGGTGGTGGTGACGGCCAAGGACAGCAAAACCGGCTTGAGCGGACAGGGTACCTACCAGGTCGTCATCAGCGCAGCCGTCCAGACGCCGACCCAGGCACCGGTGACAACATCACCATTCCCGATTCCCATCGTGATCGGCAACATCATCAGTGGCGAGGCCGGTTCGCCTTTGAGTTTCGGCACCACGGTTATTGCCATGGATGCCGTCAGCTACTCGCTGTCCGGTGCGCCGGCGGGCATGAGCATCTCTTCCACCGGCGTGGTTAGCTGGAGCAAACCGGTTGCGGGAACATATTCGATCATGGTAACGGCCAAAGACAATGTGACCGGTTTGAGCGGAGAGGGTTTGTACGCAGTCATCGTCGCCGGCAGCTCGACTGGTACAGGCGGTGGTTCCGGCGGTACGGGCTCTTCAGGAGGTTCCTCGGGTGGTTCGACTTCCAGTGGTAGCCTCACGGTGACGGTGCCGCCGCTGAAGGGAACGGCAAGCGTTGCGTTCACCGGGTCGATCACTATCAGCGATCCCAGCGCGAGCAATATTAACGTTTCGCTCACTGGCGTGCCGCTTGGCATCCAGGCCATGCCGGAGGGAACGAACATCGTGTTGAGCTGGGCCGATCCGGTCGCCGGCAGCTATAACTTCACGCTGCAAGTCAGCGATTCGAATGGTCATACCGTCAAGGAGACGGTGACTATCGTGATTGCAAATTAAGACGCATCCGAGACCGCGTCCGCGACGAATAAGACTCGATACGATTTCGCTCAGGGAGAAAAAAGCCGGCTTGCGCCGGCTTTTTTTGTTCAGGGGTTGGCGAGTTCGGCCGCCTTCAGCTTGCTTTCCAACACCTTGCCTTTACGCGCGCGCTTGCCGAAATGGTGCGCCAGCGCCGAGTTCGACAGCGTCAGGTCCTGCGGTTTGCCGCCGCGTCCCGTGCCCTTGACCACGACGCCGCGCTGCGAGATCGGCAAGGCCGCCAGCAGCTTTTCCTTGGCATCGAGGTCCATGAGGATCACGCCGCGTCCGCCGCCGGACAGCGACTTGATTTCGTCGAGGCCGAATACCAGCAGCTTGCCTTGCTGCGACAGGCAGGCGATGGCGCCAGCGTCGCTCGCCACCAGACGCGGCGTCAGCGGTTCATCGCCTTCGTCCAGCGTGATGAATGCCTTGCCGGCTTTGATGCGGCTGACCATGTCGCCGGTTTTGGCGGTGAACCCGTAGCCTGCAGTCGAAGCCAGCAGCAGCGTGGCGTCGCCGTTGCCGGCAAAGTAATGCAGGATACGCGTGCCGCTGGCCAGGTCGATCAGCGTTGTTACCGGCACGCCGTCGCCGCGCGCGCCCGGCAAGGCCGAGACCGCCACCGAATAGATGCGGCCATTTGAGCCGAACGCCAGCAGCGTATCGACCGTGCGGCATTCGAAGGCGCCGTACAGCGCATCGCCGGCCTTGAAGGTGAATTGCGCCGCATCGTGGCCGTGGCCGGTACGCGCGCGCACCCAGCCCTTTTCCGAGATCACCACGGTCACCGGTTCGTCCAGCACCTTCTGTTCGACCACGGCTTTTTCGGCGACTTCGATCAGCGTGCGGCGGGCGTCGCCATATTGCTTTTCATCGGTCTCGATTTCCTTGATCACCAGGCGCTTCATCGAGGCCGGGTTGGCCAGCAAATCTTCCAGCGTGCCCTGTTCGTTGCGCAGTTCGGCCAGTTCCTGCTGGATCTTGATCGCTTCCAGGCGGGCCAATTGGCGCAGGCGGATTTCCAGGATGTCTTCAGCCTGGCGATCGGACAGCTTGAAGGCCGCAATCAGGGCCGGTTTCGGCTCGTCCGATTCGCGGATGATTTTGATGACCTTGTCGATGTTGAGCAGAACCGCTTCGCGCCCCTCGAGGATGTGGATGCGGTCCTTGACCTTTTGCAGGCGGAACTCGGTGCGGCGCGTGACAGTGGTGAAGCGGAATTCTATCCATTCGCGCAGGATGTCGGCCAGCCCCTTCTGACGCGGGCGGCCGTCGCCGCCTATCATGACCAGGTTGATCGAGGCGCTGGTTTCGAGCGAAGTGTGCGCCAGCATCATATTCGTGAACTCGGTCTGGTCGATGTTCTTCGACTTCGGTTCGAACACGATGCGCACCGGCGCCTCGCGGCCCGATTCGTCGCGCACCGTGTCGAGCACGGCCAGCACGCTTTGCTTGAGCGCCAGCTGCTCGGCGCTGAGAGCTTTCTTGCCGAGCTTGACCTTGGGGTTGGTGATTTCTTCGATCTCTTCCAGCACCTTTTGCGCCGAGGTGCCGGGCGGCAGTTCGGTGACCACGGCTTGCCATTGGCCGCGCGCCAGGTCTTCTATGGTCCAGCGCGCGCGCACCTTGAGGCTGCCGCGTCCGCTCTCGTACATTTCGGCAATCGCCGCCGGCGCCGTGATGATCTGGCCGCCGCCGGGGAAGTCCGGCCCGGGCACGAGCTCCATCAGCTCGGCATGGCTCAGCTTGGGATTACGGATCAGCGCCACCGCCGCCTTCGCCACTTCGCGCAGATTGTGCGAGGGGATTTCCGTCGCCAGGCCGACTGCGATGCCGGAAGCGCCGTTGAGCAGCACGAAGGGCAGGCGCGCCGGCAGCAGTTTCGGTTCTTCGGTCGAGCCGTCGTAGTTCGGCTGGAAATCCACCGTACCCATGTCGATCTCGTCGAGCAGCAGCTTGGCGATCGGGGTCAGGCGCGCTTCGGTGTAGCGCATCGCCGCGGCGCCGTCGCCGTCGCGCGAACCGAAGTTGCCGTGGCCGTCCACCAGCGGATAGCGCAGCGCGAAGTCCTGCGCCATGCGCACCATGGCGTCGTACACCGATTGGTCGCCGTGCGGATGCAATTTGCCGAGCACGTCGCCGACCACGGTGGCCGACTTGCGCGGCTTGGCGGCGGAGTTCAGGCCCAGTTCGTTCATCGCGTACAGGATGCGGCGCTGTACGGGTTTCTGGCCGTCGCAGACGTCGGGCAGGGCGCGGCCCTTGACCACGGAGATGGCGTAGTCGAGGTAAGCGCGCTCAGCGAAGGTGGCGAGCGTGAGGGTGTCGCCGTCGTCGGGGGCGGCGGTTGGTTCGTCGAATAGCGTGGCTTGGTCGCTCATGGAATATCTATCGAATTATCGGGGAACTAGCGTATCAATCATCATCTGCGTCGTCCTCGCGAAAGCGGGGACCCATGCTGAGGTCGGTCGTGCGTGTGCCCCATGGGTTCCCGCTTTCGCGGGAACGACGATGAAGAGGGCATCAGTGAGAATTGCGTCTGACTCGAACATTTATTGGAACACAGGGGAGCAATCAAATATCAGCCTCGGCCTCATTGCCATGCTCCTCCAGCCAAGCACGCCGTGCGGCCGATTCACCCTTGCCCATCAGCATATTGAAACGCGCTTCCGAAGCATCGAGATCAAAGCTGCCGAGCGACACCGGCAGCAAGCGGCGCGTATCGGGATTCATCGTGGTTTCCCACAACTGTTCCGCATTCATTTCGCCCAGGCCCTTGAAGCGCGAGATAGCCCAGGCGCCGTCCTTGACGCCGTCCTTGCGCAGCTTGTCTTCGATCGCTTCGAGCTCGCCTTCGTCGAGCGCATACAGTTTTTGCGGCGGCTTCTTGCCGCGTGCCGGTGCATCGACACGGAACAGCGGCGGGCGTGCAATGCAGATGTTGCCGTTGTCGATCAGCTTGGGGAAATGCTTGAAGAACAGTGTCAGCAGCAGTACCTGGATGTGCGAACCGTCGACGTCCGCATCGGACAAGATGCAGATACGGCCGTAGCGCAAGCCGCTCAGGTCGGGCGTATCGTTCTTGCCGTGCGGGTCGACGCCGATGGCCACCGCGATGTCGTGGATTTCGTTATTGGCGAACAGGCGGTCGCGCTCGGTTTCCCAGGCGTTCAAGACCTTGCCGCGCAACGGCAGGATGGCCTGGAATTCCTTGTCGCGCCCCATCTTGGCGGAGCCGCCGGCCGAATCGCCTTCGACCAGGAATATTTCGTTGCGGCTGATGTCGTCCGATTCGCAGTCGGTCAGCTTGCCCGGTAGTACGGCCACGCCCGAAGATTTCTTCTTCTCGATCTTTTGCGCCGAGCGCTGGCGCGACTGCGCCTGCTTGATCACGAGTTCGGCCAGCTTCTTGCCGAAGTCGACGTGCTGGTTGAGCCACAGTTCGAGTGGCGGTTTGGAGAAGCTCGACACTAGGCGCACTGCATCGCGCGAATTCAACCGTTCCTTGATCTGGCCCTGGAATTGCGGGTCGAGCACCTTGGCCGACAGCACGAAGGAGGTACGCGCAAACACGTCTTCCGGCAGCAGCTTGACGCCTTTGGGCAGCAGCGAGTGCATTTCGACGAAGTTTTTGACAGCGCCGAAAAGGCCTTCGCGCAAGCCCGATTCGTGCGTGCCGCCGGCCGGCGTGGGAATCAGGTTGACGTAGGATTCGCGCACCACGTTGCCGTCTTCGGTCCAGGCCACAACCCAGGCTGCGCCTTCGCCTTCGGCAAAGCCTTCGGCATCGGCACTCGCGTATTGTTCGCCTTCGAACAACGGAATTAAAGGCTCGACCCCGGCGCCCTGCGCCAGCGATTCGAGCAGATAGCCGCGCAAGCCCTGGTCGTACTGCCAGCTTTGCGTGTCTCCGGTTTTGGCATTGGTCAGGGTGACTTTCACACCCGGCAGCAGCACAGCCTTCGAACGCAGCAGGCGCTGCAGCTCGCCCTGCGGGATGACGGCAGAATCGAAGTACTTCGGGTTCGGCCATACCGTGACGCGCGTGCCGGATTTTTTTTCGTCGCGCGCGAGCTGCCGCGTTTTCAGCTTTTCAGTCACCTCGCCATCGCCGAAGCTGATCGTATGCATGCCGCCTTCGCGCCAGACGGCGATATCGAGCCGCGTTGCCAGGGCATTGGTGACCGAGACGCCGACGCCGTGCAAGCCGCCCGAGAAGGCGTAGGCGCCACCCGAACCCTTGTCGAATTTGCCGCCCGCGTGCAGGCGGGTGAAGACGATCTCGACAGTCGGCACTTTTTCTTCTGGATGCAGGCCGACCGGAATGCCGCGCCCGTCATCCTCGACGCTGACGCTGCCATCGACGCCCAGCGTGACCACGATATTCTTGCAATAGCCGCCGAGAGCTTCGTCGGAGGCGTTGTCGATCACTTCCTGGATGATGTGCAGCGGATTCTCGGTGCGCGTGTACATGCCGGGGCGCTGCTTGACCGGCTCGAGTCCTTTCAGGACCCGGATGGAGGCTTCACTGTAATCGGAGGGTTTCTTGGTTGCCATGCAGGGGGATGATAGTGAATTGTTCTACTGCAGACGAAATGCAGACTAGGCTTAAAGTGTCTGCATTCTAATGAAAAATCGGCCCCTTGGTGCAAAGGGGCCGACAGTAAAACAACAGTGAGTGAATGAACGGCGGATACGTTCGAGGGATTGGGAATGTTGTTGATGCAATTATATTAATAGTCGACCCTTCTTTCCGGCGGGAACTGAGTACAATGAGGACGCTTAGCGCTTCAGGCGTGAAATCTTCGTGCCCTCGATGCTGAGGCTAGCCATCAAGCCCTTCTGGTCGAACACGAAGGCATAGGCATCGTCCTTGAGCGTGGTGGTGGATAAATTCTTGGCCACGCCTTCATTGACCACGACGACGCCAGGGCCGACGCCGATTTCCCAGCCTCTGGTCTTCTCCAGGTATTTCACGGCTTTGTCGTTCATCAGGAATAGAACGTAGCCGTAGGATTCGGCGCCGGCCTGCCAGCCCCAAGACGCGGAAACGGTGTTGTAGTAGCCGTCGAATTTGCCGTCCTTGTAAAGCACGCCTTCGCCGTAGCTGCCACCGAACACCAAACCCGCCTTGACTATGTCCGGAAATACCAACACCGCCTTGGCAGTATGGGAAATGCTTTCCGCCAAGGGATTGGTGCGATACAGGGCTTGCAGCGCGGCTTCCGATTCGGAACGCAGTTCAGCCTCGGTCGTCGCCCGGGCTTGGCCACTCAATGCGACGAGCGACAGGGCCATGATGGCAATCAGAAAGATTTTTTGATGCGGATATCGCAGCTGGTTCATGTTCTTCTCCTTTCAGCTGTAGCAGGGACTTCGCCTGGGAATTCGATCGTGGCGCAACTACAGCTTAGTTCATGCCGGCGCTTTGACTACCAGCGCGTTATTGACGCTTTTGACGCCGTCCACAGTTTGGGCCAACTGCTGGGCTTTGATGATTTTTTGCTGGTCTTCGGCCACGCCGACCAAGGTCACTACGCCGTCGGTGGTACTGACCTTGATATCGGTCCCGTTCAACGCAGGTTCGGCCACGATGGCTGCCTTGACCTTGGCCGTGATGGCGGCGTCATCGATCGCCGCCATGGCAGATTTTTCGGTTTTACCGACCTCGTTGGCGGCTTGCTGCAATGTGTTTTGAGCGGTCTGGTCGCCTTTCTGTGCGACCTCGCGGGTATCGCTCCCTTTTTCTCCGCAAGCGGCAAGGGTGGTGGCCGCCAACACAAGGGCGCCGATCGTGGATTGACGAAGCAGTTTCATTTTCATCTCCTTACGTGAAATCAAATTGAGTGGCCATTACCTCAGCTTTTCGATACGCTGGGCGAACTGTTGTTCTCTTCCGGAAAGACGATCTCCACACGCCGGTTCATTTGGCGTCCGGCAGCGGTACTGTTGGTGGCCACCGGAAATTCCGGTCCATTGCCGCGCGCCACGATGCGTTCGGGCCCCACGCCCATGTCGATCAGGGCCAGGCGCACAGCATTGGCACGCCGTTCCGACAATTGCTGGTTGTAGCTCACTGAACCCGTGCTGTCGGTAAAGCCTTCGATCAGGACATGGCGTTCGGGGTTTTGCTTCAGGATATCGGCCACTTTTTGCACGGTGCGTGTGCCGCCCGGATTCAGTTCGGCCTTGTTGACGTTGAACAGCAAGTCATTCAAAGTCACAACCATGCCGTGATCGGTCTTCTTGGCTTCCAGTTCCTTGAGTTGTATTTGCAGCTGTTCGGCGCGAGCCTTGGCCCGGTCGGCTTCGGCGGTGCGCTCTTCCAGTTGTACTCGGTCACGCTCCTTGGCGGCGCTGGCAATGACGTTTTCTGCCTGCTTGCGTTGTGCCGTTTCCTGGGCGATCACGACCTTCTCTTTTGCGATGTGGGCCAACTGATCGACCTTGTCGGGCTTTTCCTTATGCTGCCAAGCCAGGTCGGCCGCGTTGAGCGCTTCGCCGGCCTGCTGCATTTCCGCCGGCGCCAGCGCGGCAATTTGCGGATTGCTTTGGGCGGCGCTATAAGCGGCGCGTGCATCTTCCAGGCCAGGGTTGGCTTGCTGTACGCTGCTGCATGCAGTCAGCAGCAAGGACAGGATCAGGGTTTTTGCAGGTAACTGTTTCATGATTCTCTCCTACGAATGAAGAGTGTTCCGTATGACGGCTGTCGCGGTCATTGGCCGCCGGCTTCATTGCGCGCGATTTCCTCACGCAAAGCCCGGATGTCGTCTTGCAATGCCGCCGCCGCTTGCTGTGCCTTGATCGAATTGGCTTTGGCCTCCGCAGTCTTGGCATCGACCTGAGCCTCTTGCGCCAGCGCCTGCGCATCCTTGTAATGGTGGTCCGCCAGCGCCTTGTTGGCTTGCGCCAGCTTTTCCTGCGCCGTACTCATTTCGGCGGACGCGAGTTCCGGGGCGCCGGAATTGGTCGCCTCCGCCACGGATTTGGTGGATGTGTCGACGTCATTCCTGGCAACTTTCGGCGACGAGCAGGCGGCGGTCAAAAGCGCGAATCCCATTGCTGCTGTCGCGATGATGAGTTTTCGTTCGTGCAAGCTATCCATGTTTGCCTCCGGTTTTTTGCAAAGACTTCACACCCGGACTCAATACGCCTGGCGCTCGTTGAAGGCGCTCTATGGCCTAGATTCCTTGTGCTTGGTAATAGCGTAGCAATTGGGGATGCCCGGCGGTATAGGACAATGCCACGCGAGTTTGTAGGAATTTGAGAAGAGCTAAACGGAATATGGCAGGAATACGTCGATCGACGTGCCACGCTTTTCCATGCCTTGGCCGACAGAAAATTTTCCGCCGAGAAGCAAAATCCGTTCGCGCATGCCGAGCAGGCCGTGCGACTTCGCCTTTTCCATATCTTCAGGGCGGATGCCGACACCGTTGTCGAGTATGCGCAACTTCAATCCCTTTGCTTCGCGTTTCAAGGCGATACGAACGCGCGTGGCTTTGGCGTATTTGATGACGTTGCTGAGCGATTCCTGCACGATGCGAAACAGGGCAATGGACCATTCCGGCTGGATGTCGTCGAAGGCCTCTTCGATGTCTTCTTCGTATTCGAGGCCGGGAACGCGCACCACCTTCTCACAGTGGGTGCGAATCGATGCGGCCAAGCCCAGCGTGTCGAGCATGCTGGGCCGCAGATCTTCGATGATGCGCCGTTTCAGATCCACGGTTTCTTGCAGGGTCTGTTTTGTTTTGCCGAGCTGGCCTGCCAGCAAGGGATCGATCTTTTTAAGCTTTTCGGTGACGATGGATACGTCCATGCAGATCGCTGTCAGGTTGGCTCCCATTTCGTCGTGCAGTTCGCGGGCCAGTTTGGCTTTCTCGATCTCGGACAGGCTGAGAAGGTGCCGCGTCAATATCGACAGCTTTGCAGTGCGCAGCGATACGGCTGTCTCCAGGTTTTCATTGGTACGCTTGAGCACTTCTTCGGCGACGCGCCGCTTTTCCAGATGCTGGCGTATCAACCTGTAATACGTAACCAGGATCAAGATTGCGAAGCCGCTGGCCAGATAGCCGGCAAGGAGGGAACGGTCGAATTCCGCATAGAAGCGATTGCGGCTGGCTGCCAGCGATTCCAATTCGTCTTTTTCCATCGTGACTTCCAGCAGCCTGACCTCATCCATGATTTCCGCACCTTCGCGCCGTTTGACGATGTCGACGGCGTCGCGCAATCCCCCGCGCCTGAGGCGCGTCGTGTGTTCTTCCAGCTTTTCCATCCTGCGGTTGAACAAGTCGTGCAACTGCGCCAAATGGGCCTGCTGGATGGAATTACCGGCAAGCAGCCTTTCCAGGGAGGCGAATTCCGAACTCAAATCGTCCTGCGCATTCCTGAGTGGATTCAAGGCGGCTTGATCACCGGATATGTAATACCCAAGTACGCCGTCCTCGGCGTCGGTGATGAGCAGGTTGATGTTCTTCAGGTGATCTTCGATCAGCCAGCTGCGCTCCATGTCGCTATTGTTTTGCTTGAGCCTCTCCAGATTGCGGTAACTGGAAATTGCAGTTGTGCCCAGGATGGCGAGGCAGAGGGAAAACAACAGCGTGACATAGAAGGGCATGGATGCGTTTTCGTGCATTTTCATTCGCATTTTGCAGGAAACATCGTTTCAATCGAGCAGCTTGCTTTTGATGGCGTAATAAGTCAGATCGCTATTGGTCCTCAATCCCATTTTTTCCATCACCCTGCTGCGATAGGTACTGACAGTCTTGACGCTGAGCGAGAGGAATTTGGCGATGTCCGATACCGTTTCTCCCTTTGCCAAGTGCAGAAAGATTTGAAATTCCCGATCAGAAAGCGTGGTATGCACCGCGTTCGCCGCCGGCTGTTCGACGTTCTGCGCCAGGATTTCGCCCATGGCATTGCCGACGTAGCGGTGCCCGGCGGCGACCGTACGGATGGCCTCGGCCAGCTCCTCGACATCGCATTCCTTGTTCAGGTAGCCGTTGGCGCCCATCTTCAACAGGTTGACCGCGTAGTCCTGTAGCGGAAACATGCTGAGAATCACGATGGGAAATTCAGGCTGACCCTGTTTGATGGTGCGCAGGGTGTCGACCCCATTTTGCCCGGGCATGTTGATATCCAGCAGCATGACGTCGCAAACTTCGCTGCGCGCGATATCCAGGGCTTCCTTGCCGTTGGCAGCTTCCGCGACGATCTCGATATCTGTCGTTTCGGAAAAAAATTGCTTGAACCCGGCTCTCACAATTTGATGGTCGTCACAAATCGCAACACGTATCATGTTTCCCTCTATGCGGAGGCGGACTTTCTGCCGTGCACATATCCATGAAAATGGAGAAATGCGTGGGCAGAAAAATTTCTTGAATGTGATTTGCGATAGACCGGCATTTTCGCGAAAGGTTTAACTTGATGCTTGCCGGGATGCCTCGCAGAACATAGTCAAAACTTGATGTCGCTCCCTGGCGACAGGCAGGCATGCCGGTAATTCGCCGGTTTGCGGGTCGAGCGCCCTACAGCGTCGCCTGCGAGCGACAGAAGCCGGGCACATTTGCCCGGTTGCTTCTCAATTGAGTCCGGAAGACATTGCCCATGCCGCCGAAAATCCTTGTTCGACAATGGTGTTTTGGGCTTGGCACGTGATTTGCTGGAGTTGTTGAGGAACGCATCTTTCCTTGATTGCCGAGAAGGCTGAGCAATGAGAAGTTCGGTATTGGATAACTGTCTCTGCGTCGCAGGTTTTTTATCTGTTGCTGCAACTGTTGCTGTTTATGCCGGTCCAACTCCTGATTTGCAAAGTATAGAAGTAAAGATCGCGCAGAATCCCGGCGCCATTGTCGATGACATCATGATTGCCAGTGAAGTCCAAGCCGCCCTGCGTGCAGACCCGCAAACTGCCATTCTCAGAATTTCTGTTGATACCAGGAATGGCGTGGTCAGCCTGAGCGGTTCGGTTCCCAGCGTGGAAATTGAAGATCACGTGGTGCAGGTTGTCGCTTCCATCCGGGATGTGCGGGATATAAAAAATTCGTTGCGGGTCATTCCGGCCGGGTAAGCATCGGGTCGGTTTTTGCCAGGTATTTGCACGTGGGTATCGATTTCTGTGTTTTCACTGGAGCCCGACATCATGAGTCACAGCAGCTTGTTCTCACGCCTTACGCACCATTGGACGCAACGCAAGCAGTTGGCGTCATTTTCCTCTATGGAAGGTGACGACGAAGCTGTGTTGCAAGAGACTGAAGAAGAAACGGAAGCCGGCGCACAGGGTGGGATCGTTCGCATCCCCGAGGATATTTACATCCAGTGCGGAGAGTTGCGCTTGTCGCTGGTTGGTATTCGCAAGTAATCCTGCCTGGTCCCGCAAGGAAACTTGCCTGTCCTTGTTCGGGACGTGGCAATGTTCCAATCCGGCAAGTCGGCGCCGGTCAAATGGGGGAAGCCTAACGACACGCAGCCGGACATAGAAAATTTCACTCGAGGAATCGGAACTCGAATAAAACACCTTCGTCCAATTGGTGAACTGTAACGCTCAAATCAGAAGCGCCTGTCACGCGACGCACCGCACATGGCGGCGTTGCAAATGCTCGCAATAGCTAGCTATTGCTGCGCTTCGCGTCTTGCCCTGTGCAGCGCCCGCATGCCCTTCGCCTCCGATTTGAGCGTTACAGTCCACTAAGGGCCGGAATTATCGCTGCGAAGTGATGTTTCCGGATGATTTCATTGATCTTGAAGAGGACGTCATCATGCTACAGCATCGCGAAATCAAGAAGCGATTTGCACGAATAGAACGTGAAATAGAAGAGGCGGAAATCGGTTGCCGCTCCGATGCCACCCTGCCGCAGCAATTGAAGGATTGCGTCATGCGGTGGAAGCGCAATTCCGATGAAATGAAATCCTTGCTCGATACCGAGAATTTTGCGCGTGTCGCGGAATATGTCGACAACATGGAGCAGATCGGCGAGCAGGCCGAAACCGCGTTACGCGCCAATGTCGGTGTGGACGACAATCTGCGCAGGTCGGTCGTGCATGCGCACAGCGAATTGAGCTACCTGAAGAAAAAACTGCACTAGAGCGCTATTTACTCAACAAGCGCATGCCGCTCTCAAGGCCCTCGATGGTTACCGGGAACATGCGGTTGCTCATCAGCTGGCGGACGATGGAGATCGACTGACGGTATTGCCACAAGCCTTCCGGCTCGGGATTGAGCCAGATGTGTTTCGGGAAGGTATGCGTGAAGCGTTGCAGCCATTCGGCTCCGGCCTCTTCGTTGTTGTATTCGACCGAACCGCCCGGCTGCAGAATTTCGTAGGGACTCATGGTGGCGTCGCCGACGAAGATCACTTTGGTGTCGGGTGTGTATTTGCGCAGGATGTCCCAAGTCGGGTAGCGCTCTGCGTTGCGGCGCCGGTTGTTCTTCCACAAGAAGTCATAGACGCAGTTGTGGAAGTAGTAGAACTCCATGTTCTTGAATTCGGTCTTGGCTGCCGAAAACAGTTCTTCGGTGCGGGCGATATGATCGTCCATGGTGCCGCCGACGTCGAACAGCATCAGGACCTTGATATTGTTCTTGCGTTCCGGCCGCATCTTGATGTCGAGATAGCCGGCGTTGCTGGCGGTGGCGCGGATGGTGTCGTCGAGCGCCAGCTCGTCCGGGTGTCCCTGGCGCGCGAACTTGCGCAAGCGGCGCAGCGCCACCTTGATGTTGCGCGTGCCGAGTTCGCGTTCAGTATCGTAGTCGCGATAGGCGCGCGCTTCCCACACCTTAACCGCGCTGCGGTTGCCGCCTGATCCGCCAATGCGTACGCCTTCCGGGTTGACCCCGCCGTTGCCGAACGGCGACGTGCCGCCGGTGCCTATCCACTTGTTGCCGCCTTCGTGGCGCTCTTTTTGTTCTTCCAGCAATTCCTTGAGCCTGTCCATCAGCTTGTCATAGCCGAACTTCTCCAGCGCGGCAATCTGTTCCGGAGTAAGTTCTCGCTGCATGCGCTTGACCAGCCAGTCGAGCGGTAACTCCGCCTGCTTCTCGAAAAGCGCTTCGATGCCGTGGAAATATTGGCCGAAGGCCTTGTCGAACTTGTCGTAATTCGCTTCGTCCTTGACCAGGGTGGTGCGCGACAGGTAGTAGAAGTCGTCGAGAGAAGGGCTGGTAACCTGCTTTTGCATTGCTTCCAGCAGGATCAGGAATTCCTTGATCGACACCGGCACCTTGGCGTCTTTCAATGTGAAGAAGAAGTCGATCAGCATGACAGGTCTTCAGCGAATCATTCAACGAGCCAGTTTGGCCTGCAGGTTGCGTTTCACCATCGGCCATTCCGAGTCGATGATCGAGAATACCACCGTATCACGATAACCGCCGCCTTCCATCAGCAAGTGGTTGCGCAAGATGCCGTCCTGTTTGGCGCCGAGCCTGGCGATTGCCGCGCGCGACGGGAAATTGAAGAAATTTGTGCGGAATTCAACCGCGATGCATTTCAAGGCCTCAAAGGCGTGAGCGAGCAGCAGCAGTTTCGCTTCGGTATTGACGGCAGTGCGTTGTGCACTGGCTGCATACCAGGTGGCGCCGATTTCGACCCGCCGGTTGACAGCATCAATGTTCATGTAGTTCGTCATGCCGCACACGGCGCCGTTGTCGCAGCGCCGTACCGCGAACGGCAACCACTGGCCCTTGGCGTGCATGTCGCGCCGACGGTCGATTTCGGCCGCCATGTTTTCCGGCTTCGGTATGTTGGTGTACCACAGCCGCCAGATTTCGCCATCGTCCACGGCCGCTTTCAATTCTGTGCAATGGGCCTGGGTCAGCGGTTCCAGGGAGGCATGCGGTCCTTTCAAGGTAACGGTGTCGGTGATCTGCATGTCGACTTCAGCGGTTCGTGCGCGACATGAACACCAGACGCTCGAACAGATGCACGTCTTGTTCGTTCTTCAGCAGCGCGCCGTGCAGCGGCGGCACCACGGCCTTGGCGTCCTTGCTGCGCAAGGCGTCCGGGGGGATGTCTTCGGCCAGCAGCAGCTTGAGCCAGTCGAGCAATTCTGAAGTGGACGGCTTTTTCTTCAAGCCCGGCACTTCGCGCAATTCGTAGAAGGTCTGCAGCGCCTGGGCCAGCAATTCCTTCTTCAAGCCCGGGAAGTGCACGTCGACGATCTGCTGCATGGTGTCGCGGTCGGGGAACTTGATGTAATGGAAGAAGCAGCGGCGCAGGAAGGCGTCCGGCAATTCCTTTTCGTTGTTGGAAGTGATGATGACCAGCGGACGGTGCTTGGCCACTACCATTTCGCGTGTCTCGTAGACATAGAATTCCATGCGATCGAGTTCGCGCAACAAGTCGTTCGGGAATTCGATGTCGGCCTTGTCGATTTCATCGATCAGCAACACGGTTTGCTCGTGCGAGGTGAAAGCCTGCCACAGCACGCCCTTGACGATGTAGTTATGGATGTCCTTGACGCGTTCGTCGCCCAGTTGCGAGTCGCGCAGGCGCGAAACCGCGTCGTATTCGTACAAGCCTTGCTGCGCTTTGGTGGTTGACTTGATATGCCATTGCAGCAGCGGCATGTTCAAGGCCTGCGCCACTTCTTCGGCCAGCATGGTCTTGCCGGTGCCGGGCTCACCCTTGATCAGCAACGGGCGTTGCAGAGTCAGCGCGGCATTCACGGCCAATTTCAGGTCGCTGGTGGCAACGTAACTCTGGGAACCTTCAAAACGGGTCGGATGGTGCATGGTCGAGTTGGGCGTAGGTGTGAAAAAGGCGGAAATGCAGTCAAGTATAAGCGAGAACGGCGGCGGCGCTTCCGCAGGTATTGGCGCCGGGATTGCCGATTCAGGGGGGCGCAAAAATGGACTCGTGCGCTGAATTGGGGTAGAATCGAGCGGTTTTGGTTCCGTGCAGCAAGGTTTTTAGCCTGCCAGGTGATTTAGGGCTGCTGCCACGGGGTTTGCGCCATCCGGTTTTGCTTTTTTACCCATCTACCATGAAAAAAATACTTGCACTGCTCGCGCTGGCGGGTGTTGCCAACTTCGCCGCTGCGGCGGATGTGGTCGGCAATGCCAAGGCTGCGGAAAACAAGATCGCCATGTGCGTCGGCTGCCATGGCATCGTCGGTTACAAGGCGACTTTCCCCGAAATCTTTCTGGTCCCCAAGATCGGCGGCCAATCGGCCAAGTACATCGAGAGCGCGCTCAAGGCCTACCAAAAGGGTGATCGCAAGAACCCCAGCATGCGCGGCATCGCCGGCGGCTTGTCGGATCAGGATATTGCCGACATCGCTGCCTACTACTCGCAGCAGAAATAAGGGGAACCGTTCATGAACAAGATTTTGACTTCGATGGCGCTCGCTGCAGCTTGCGCAATCTCGGCCAACGCCGTCGCCGGTGGCAATATCGATGCAGGCAAGGCCGCTGTGGAAAAATACGGCTGCAAGGCCTGCCACGGCCAAGACCTCAACAGCCCGATCGATCCGACCTACCCGAAGCTGGCTGGCCAGCATCAGGACTATATTGCTCACGCGCTGACCGCCTACCAGCGCGGCGCCGACGGCGCCAACGGCCGCGGCAACGCCATCATGGGCGGCCAGGCCAAGCCTTTGTCGGCCCAGGACATCCAGGACATCGCCGCCTACGTGCACAGCCTGCCCGGTTCGCTGGTGACGGATCCCGAATCCAAATTCCTGCATCACGCTGAATAAGTAAGTCTTAGCGTCCGAAAAAAAGCCACGGCGTGCCGTGGTTTTTTTTTGCCTTGTGACATCGCGCCGAAACGTTTCAGCGCGACGAGCGTTGATTTGGAGTGAATTCCGCTTACCAGAGTCCGGCAACGATCGCGGTCAGAATGACCACCAGCCACGGCGGCCACTTCCAGCGCGCGAGCAGCAAAAACGCCGCTGTCCCCAGGAAGAAGTCACCGGGTGAATGAATCGCGCCGGTCCAGACGGGGTTGTAGAAAGCCGCGAGTAGCAAGCCGACGACGGCGGCATTGACGCCGAGCAGAGCACGTTTGGTTCCCGGATGGCGACGCAAGGCATCCCAGAACGGCAAGGTGCCGACTGTCAGCAAGAAGCCTGGGGCGAAAATGGCGAGCAGCGCCAGTATGCCGCCCAGCCACCCGGAAGGGGCGCCTGCGGAAACCGTACCGAGGAAGGCGGCGAAGCTGAAGAGCGGTCCAGGGATCGCCTGGGCGGCTCCGTAGCCGGCCAGGAAGACGTCGTTCGATACCCACCCAGAGCGCACCACCTGCGCCTGCAGTAGCGGCAGCACGACGTGTCCGCCGCCGAACACCAGGGCACCGGCACGGTAAAAGCCCGCCAGCATCGCCAGAGCATGATTGCCTGTCGCCGCAGCCGCCAACGGTAACAGGATCAGCAACAAAAAAAACGCAGCCAGGCACAGCACGGCTTTGGCTTTTGAGAGCATCATGGGCCACGCGTGATGCGGAACTTCCTGTTCATTTTTGAGTAATGCAAAGCCGAACAAGCCGCCGGCGGCCATCACTGCAATTTGCGACCAGGCCGATGGCATTGCCGTCAAGGCGAGGGCCGCCAGGATGGCGAACGCGGCGCGCTTCCCATCGGGGGTAAGGGTTTTGCTCATGCTCCACAAAGCTTGGGCGACGACAGCGCAGGCGACAATTTTCAGGCCGTGCAGCCAGCCGGCGCCAGCCCCGATGCCGACACGCTTCAGGCCCAGGCCGAAAAGCATCAGTGCGAGAGCTGAGGGCAGCGTAAAGCCCACGAAAGCGGCAAGCGCGCCAGGGATACCTGCGCGCGAAAGTCCCAAGGCCATGCCGACCTGGCTGCTCGACGGCCCCGGCAAGAGCTGACACAAGGCCACGAGATCGCCATAGGCGTGTTCATCGAGCCATTGGCGGCGACCGACAAATTCGTTGCGAAAATAGCTGAGATGGGCCACCGGCCCGCCGAATGAAGTCAGGCCCAATTTCAGGAAGGCGAAAAATACTTCAAGCACGGGCCGCATGGCTAGGTTTCAAGAATGTCGAAGCACAATATCGTAATCTGTAGTGTGGCCAGTGGGGCTTTTGCAGTCCATGCAGCGCCTTATCTCTTCCTGACGCATTCGACATAGGCTTGGCCGTCGGGCGGCGTACCATTGCGTTGCGAAGTCCAGACCATCTGGCCCAGGCATTCCATGATCTCGTGATGGGCATCGTGCTCCGAACCGCGCTTCAGGCTGAGCGCCTGGCAGGCCGCGCGTATGCCGGCCGGCTGGTCGATCGACACCTGCTCGGCGATCGACATGTGCATGGACAGGTGCAGGAAGGGATTGCTCTGGCCGCTCTCGACTGTATATTCCGCTGCGAGCGCGGCTTCGACGTCGCTCAAGATACCGGCGTATTCCGGATGCTGCACGATCCAGTCGCGCGCGATGGCTTCCAGCGGCGCCAGGATTTCATGCGCGCAGTGCTTGCGGTAAACCTCGCAGAAGAAGCGGCGAACGTCGGCTTGGGATGGGTTGAACATGGGATGGCAAGCGAAAGCGGAGCAAAAGACCTCATTGTACGCATCCAAGCATGAAATGGCGGCTTGGATTAAGATTACGCCACCTGCCGGCTCTTGCCGGCTTTTTTCTTCATGCACAGACAGGAATTCCCATGTTAGACAACGCCGCACTCGATACCCTTTTCAACCAGGCTCGCACCCACAATGGCTGGCTGGACAAGCCCGTCAGCGAAACGCAATTGCGCCAGATTTACGACTTGATGAAATGGGGCCCGACCTCGGCCAATTGTTCGCCGGCGCGCCTCGTGTTCGTGCAATCGGCCGCCGAAAAGGAAAAGCTGCTGGCTTGCATGGGAGCCGGCAACCTTGAAAAGACCAAGGCCGCGCCGGTGACGGCCATCATAGCCATGGACATGGCATTTTATGAGAAGCTTCCGCACTTGTTCCCGCATGCCGATGCACGCTCGTGGTTCGTCGGCAATCAGCCGCTGATCGAGGCGACGGCGTTCCGCAATTCTTCGCTGCAGGGCGGTTATTTCATGTTGGCGGCACGTGCGGTCGGCCTTGATTGCGGACCGATGTCGGGCTTCGATGCCGAGAAGCTCAATGCCGCCTTTTTCGCCGGCACCACGATCAAGGCGAATTTCGTCTGCAATCTCGGTTACGGCGATCCGGCAAAGTTGTTCGGCCGTTCGCCGCGTCTGGCATTCGACGAAGCCTGCAAGATTGTTTGATCGCGTTTAGGACTTTGCCGCTGCCGCAGGTTTATATACCTTTGGATGGCAGCGGCGTCTTCGGTGTGTATTCGCACAGGTCGGCAATCATGCAATTCCAGCATTGCGGATTGCGCGCGACGCAGGTATAGCGCCCGTGCAGGATCAGCCAGTGATGGGCATCGTTGCGGAATTCTTCCGGCACCGATTTCAATAATTTCTCTTCCACCTGGGCCACGTTTTTGCCCGGCGCAATGCCGGTGCGATTGGAGACGCGGAAGATGTGGGTATCCACCGCAATGGTCGGTTCGCCGAAGGCGGTGTTGAGCACCACATTCGCAGTCTTGCGGCCGACCCCAGGCAGGGCTTGCAGGGCCTCGCGCGAGCGCGGCACTTCGCCGCCGTGTTCTGCCAACAGAATGCGGCAGGTTTCGATCACGTTCCTGGCCTTGGTGCGGTACAGGCCTATGCTCTGGATGAAAGGCGTCAAGCCTTCCACTCCCAACGCATGGATCGCCTGCGGCGTGTTGGCGACCGGGTAGAGCTTGCGAGTCGCCTTGTTGACTGAAACGTCAGTCGCCTGTGCCGACAGGATCACGGAAATCAAGAGTTCGAACGGTGTCGTGTATTCAAGTTCCGTGGTCGGGTGCGGATTGGCGGCGCGCAGGCGCTCGAAAATTTCGCGGCGCTTAATTGTGTTCATTGCAGGTGTTCATAGCGTGAGTTCACTTCAGGATTTCTCCTGTTGCTCTTTTTTCAGGCGCGCGCGTTCGATGGCAGCCTGGATGATGGCGCGCTTGCGTTCTTTCTCGGCCAATTCTTCCGGCGTTGCCGTTTCCTGGCTTTGCACTTCCTGCAGCTTGGCGGCAGCCTTGGCCGCCAGGCGCGCGTCGTTTTCGGCTTTCTCGCGTTGCAGGCGCGCAGTGTGCAAATCGTGATGCCTGCGCGCTGCGTCGGCTTGCTGCTGTGTCCAGGCGTCCCAGCCGGTCTTGCCCGGCGTGACATCAACCATGGCGATGCAGTCGACCGGGCAGGGCGCCACGCACAAGTCGCAGCCGGTACACAGTTCGGCAACGACGGTGTGCATCTGCTTGGCCGCGCCGACGATGGCATCGACCGGGCAAGCCTGGATGCACAAGGTGCAGCCTATGCACAGCGCTTCGTCGATCACAGCGACCGGGCGCGGCCGCTCCACACCGTTGATTGGATTGAGCGGGATAACTGGCTTGCCCAGCAATTGTGCCAAACGTGCGATGCCCTCGGCGCCGCCGGGCGGGCACTGGTTGTAGTTCGCTTCACCGGTTGCGATGGCTTCGGCATAAGGCCGGCAGGCCGGGTAGCCGCATTTCGTGCACTGCGTCTGCGGCAGCAGGTCTTCGATGCGGTCGGCGAGCGTGGATGGGTGTTGCGGCATAGCGCAAGATTATAGGGCCAGCAAAGAAAAAAGCCCTTCAACATGTCATTGAAGGGCCTTTCGAATCAATCCAAATCAAGCGTTTGCCTGAATGAATTCCGTGATTTTCGGTGAAATGATGTCGCGCCAGCGATGACCCGAGAAAATGCCGTAGTGGCCGCACTTCGGTGCGGTGAAGTGCTGCTTCTTGTTTTTCGGAATGGCGCTGCATAAACCGTGCGCGGCCTGGGTTTGTCCGGGCCCGGAGATGTCGTCAAGCTCGCCTTCGATGGTGAACAGGGCGACGGTCTTGATGTCTTGCGGGCGCACCAGCTTGCCGCCGACTTCCCATTCGCCTTTCGGCAAGGCAAAGTCCTGGAACACAGTCTTGATGGTTTCCAGATAGTATTCGGCCGGCATGTCGAGCACGGCATTGTATTCGTCGTAGAATTTGCGATGGTCTTCGGCCGATTCGTCGTCGCCGATCAGCAAATGTTCGTAAAAGTCCCAGTGGCTTTGCGCGTGGCGGCCCGGATTCATGGCAATGAAACCGGCGTGTTGCAGGAAGCCAGGATAGACCTTGCGGCCGAAGCCCGGATAGTTGGCTGGTACGCTGTAGATAACCTTGCTTTCGAACCATGAGTGCGGCTTTTCGGTGGCGAGATTATTGACCGCCGTGGGCGAGCTGCGCGGGTCGATCGGTCCGCCCATCATGATCATGGTCTTGGGCAGCTTTTCCTTGGCGCTGGCCATCAGCGAGATTGCAGCCAGTGTCGGCACGGTCGGCTGGCAAACCGAAATCACATTGATGCTGGCGCCCAGCATGCGAATGAATTCCTGCACGTAGTGGATATAGTCGTGCAGGTGGAAAGGGCCTTCGGACAGCGGCACCATGCGCGCATCGACCCAGTCGGTGATATAGACGTCATGATGCGAAAGCAGGCTGCGCACTGTATCGCGCAACAGCGTCGAATGGTGTCCGGACAGGGGCGCAACCAGCAAAACGACTGGTTGCTTGACGCGTGTCTCTTTTTTGAAGTGAATCAGTTTGCAGAAGGGCTTGCTGGCTGCGACATGCTCGGTGACGGCTACTTCCTTGCCGTTGACCGGGACCGAGGTGATGCCAAATTCGGGTTTTTCATAATCCTTGCCGAGACGGTACATCAATTCATAGCCGGCGGCGATACGCTGCGAGAAGGGCGTGTGTGCCAGCGGCGAAGCCGGATTCGAGAACAGTTTGGACGAAGCTTCCGCCCAATGCATCAGCGGTGTGAGCAGACTTCGATTCAGTTCATGAAATTGATAAAGCATATGGTCCTCTTCCCCGTCTTTTTGTTGCCCTTGTCGGAGGTGCTGGCATCGAACGCGGCGCAGCCACGTTCGCACGGCAACCTCCTCGGATCATTGTCTAGTGAAAGCGAAATTGCTGCAATGCGTCATAGACAACTATTATGTTTTTTCGATGCCGAATGCGTGTAAATTATTGCCTAAATAACATTAATTCGCACTAAAAGGCACGCATTTCATTAATTTCAGGAATCAATTAACGCTTAACAACATATCACAAAAACGTTTAACTGGCCGGGCCGAATTTGGCTCCTGGGCAATCAAGTTTTGCAACTTGCAGCCGTTACCAAAGCTGTAACGCGGTAATCCAGGGCATGGCGCCGTTTGTGCGGAAGATGCCTAATGCGTCCCAGACGTTCTGAGGCAGATGATCATGCATGTCCACCACTTAAACGGTTTCAACAATTCCACTTGGTATCAATTAGGCGGATTGAATGCCAATAATGGCAATGGCGGCGACGGCAACGTCACCAACGAGGCGGTCAACGGCGTGGCCCCCGATCCCGCCGGTGCGACCACCAGCGCCGCCGGACAGGCTGCCAATTCCGCGGACCAGGTGACGCTGTCCAATGCCGGCCTGTCTCAAGCGCAAAACGAAGGGCAGAACGGCGGCAGTGTCGCGGGCAGCGGCAATCCGGCGTCGGCGCTGACCAGCCTGTCGCCCGACTTCACCCAGGAACAGCAATTGCTGACGACGCTGGCTGACAAGGCCCTGGCGGCGGCCGGTGTCATTTCACCGGCGGACGAGGCGAATACGCAAGTCAACTTCAATTCGCTGTCCTACGATGTCGGCGCGTCGATATCGTTGAGCCAGTCCGGCAACGGCGATCCACAAGTCAGTGCGGAACAGGACGCGACTTTCGTCGGCCAGGGCGATATTGTGACCGCGAGCGGTCAGGAATATGCATTCAAGATCGAGTATCAGGTCGGGCAAAGCGAGCAGGGCAGTCTGAGCAGCCTGCTCGGCAATGCGGCGGCCGGCGGCACGACGGGCGCAGCAGCGAATACTTCGGCGAATACCGCTTCCGGGGCTGCCGCCACTGACGGTACAGGTGCGGCGCTAGGCGCGTCGCAAGGCGGTGCTTCCGCCGGCGGTCCGGTCAATCTGGAGAGCGAATTGCTGTCGTTGCTGCAGACACTGTTTTCGTCGCAAGGCAATACGTCTGCCCCCGCTACGACAACGCCCACGACTCCAACCACCCCAGCGACGGCACCTGCGGCTACGCCGGATACGACCACGTCGGCATCCGATTCTGCGCCGATTGCGGCATCGGCTGAAGCCCTGAGCTTGTTGCTGAAGCCAGTGTCCTCGGGCGATGCAACGGAGTCCTCTACGCCGTCGAGCTCGACCGCGAGTTCCGCCGCCGATTCTTCCGGAGTGAAGTCCGCAAATCCCTCCGCAGGCTCGTCTGCCGGTAATGCGCCCACCAGTGCCACGCAAGCTGGGTCGGGTGGCGTCATCAACTGGGACGCGATTCTGAATCAAAGCCAATCGCTGTTCGACCTGCTCGATTCGCTCGCGCCCAGCCCGGCAACTGCGCAAGCTGCTGTGCCTGCGACCGCGTAAAGCGCGGCCGGCACCAAACAAAAACGCCCGTCACAGACGGGCGTTTTTGTTTGGGACGCTTGGATTCCGGTCAGTCGAACACCGGCGTTTCCACGCCAAGAATCTTGTGCAGCTTCGGCGACGTGGTCGTGTACTGCATGTGGATCTTCTTTTCCGGGAAGATGTAGGGCGCCGCACCGAAGGCCGCCAGAGCGGCCTCGTGGAAGCCCGACAGGATCAGTTTCTTCTTGCCGGGGTAGGTGTTGATGTCGCCGACGGCGAAAATGCCGGGGATATTGGTCTCGAATTTTTCGGTATCGACCTTCAACTGCTTGCGCTCGATATCGAGGCCCCATTCGGCGATCGGGCCGAGCTTGGGCGACAGGCCGTAGAACACCAGCAGGTTGTCGAGCGGCAGGCGGCGCGTCACGCCGTCGGCGCCGGTCACCTTGATTTCGGACAGCTTCTCGTCCTTGCTCTCGAAGCCGGTCACCTGGCCGATCAGCAATTGCGCCTCCATGTTGTCGCACAATTCCTTCATCTTGGCGACCGAAGCCGGGGCGGCGCGAAATTCTTCGCGGCGATGCACGAGCACCACGGAATTGGCCTTGCCGGCGAAGTGCAGCACCCAGTCGAGAGCGGAGTCGCCGCCGCCGCAGATGACGATATCCTTGCCTTCGTACTGTTCGGGATTCTTCACGCGATAGGCCAGTTGCGTGCCTTCGAATTGTTCGATGCCTTCAACCTTCAACGTGCGCGGCTGGAACGAGCCGACGCCGGCAGCGATGAAAATGGTCTTGGTCACGAAGCGCGTGCCGAGCGAGGTTTCGAGATTGAAGCGGCCGTCTTCGCGCTTATGCACCAAGGTCACTTCCTGATTCAAGTGGTACGTCGCGCCGAACGGTTCGATCTGCTTGAGCAGATTGTCGGTCAGTTCCTGTCCTGTGCAAACGGGTACGGCGGGGATGTCATAAATGGGCTTGTCGGGATAGAGTTCCACGCACTGGCCGCCCACCACGGGTAGCGAGTCGATGACATGGGCCTTGATTTCCAGCAGGCCGAGTTCAAAAACCTGGAACAGGCCGACCGGCCCGGCTCCGACAATGACGGCATCGGTTTCGATCGCTCCGTGATCGAAATGCGGGTTGTGGGGAGTGTCGGCTTTGGTGTCCATACGGCTTTCGAGTTCCTGTTTCATTGCGAGAATTCCGGCAAGCAAGCGCTAGGCTGCCGGCTCAAGCAAGATCGAACCGGGTGCGTATGCGCATTGCAAAAAAGAGGCTGAAAGGAGGCTAAAGTGCCGCTATCAACGCTCCAGATACTGCAGCTTTTCCTGGATGTCTTTCCAGTCGTCGGCGTCGGCCAGTGCGGCCTTGGTCTTGGTGATCGACGGCCATTTGCGTGCCAGTTCGACATTGAGTTTGACGAACTGCTGCTGATCGGCCGGTACATCTTCTTCCGCGTAGATTGCATTGACGGGACATTCCGCAACGCACACCGCGCAGTCGATGCACTCATCCGGATCGATTGCCAGAAAGTTGGGGCCTTCGCGAAAGCAATCAACCGGGCATACGTCTACACAGTCGGTGTAGCGGCAGCGAATGCACGATTCCGTGACAACGTGAGTCATAACAGTCCAATCGGTAATATTCTGAGTAAATCTGATGCTTGCGGGGAAAATGGTGGCAATATGCCGGATGGGTGCTGATTCCCGCGCCAAACTTGTTGCAAGACGGTGTATTTTAAGTCAAATCCTTATCAGTAACAAACCGCGCTTATATAGTTTGTGCATAAGCAAATGCAACTGTTTTGTCATTCTGTAAAGGCTTGCCCTCAAAATGACTTCCTGCCGCGCTCATCGAGTGATGTGTTACCAAGCGCCAGCTCGGATGGCGGCCTACATGTACGGACCACGATAACCGGATGACCATGGATACCACTGCCGCCAAACGTGCCATATATGCCCGCATCCGCAAGGCGCAAGGACGTTCCGATCAGGTCACGGACGATGAGAAACGTGCGGTACAAGAATACCTGCGCCGTCACCCGCAAGGGCCGCGCCCACAGGTAGGCCCCGACTTGAAAATGCATTTTCGGCAGCAAGCCGAGCGCATGGCCGATACTGTCGACGAAGTGCCGGGCATGGAGAACGTGCCGGTGGCCGTAACCGGCTATCTGGACAGCATAGGGGTGGCGCGCCGCGCCATCGCCTGGAATACCTTGCGCGAATTGCCGTGGCCGGCGGCCGGCATGGGGGTCGAATTTCGGCCGCCGGTCGACGCCGACCGGGTCGGCATTACCGGTTGCTTTTGCGCATTGGCGGAAACCGGGACCTTGATGCTGCTCTCCGGCCCTGACACCTTTCCCTCTGCCAGCCTGCTGCCGGAGACCCATATTGCGATCGTGCCGGCTTCGCGCATCGTCGCCGGCATGGAGGATGCGTTTGCCTTGGCGCGCGAGGAACGTGGTGAATTGACGCGTGCGACCAATTTCATTTCCGGCCCTTCGCGCACGGCCGATATTGAACAAACCATTGTGCTCGGCGCCCATGGCCCCTACCGCGTGCATGTCATTATCGTGAATGGCCGGTAGCTGGCAAGGGTTCGAGCGGCTCCGGATGATTTTGCGGGACCGGCTCGCGGTATGATGCCGACATTGAAGGAAATGGAGTGTTCATGCGTCAAAAAATTCTGCTGGCGCGTCCGGTGTTCCCCGACATCCTGGCGCGTCTAGAACAGCAATTCGAAGTCGAATCCAACCAGGAAGACCGCATCTATTCGCCAGAGGAATTGGCCCGCAAGCTGACCGACGTCGACGCTGCGCTGACTACCGGCAGCGAGCGTATCGATGCCGCCGCGCTGGCCGGTGCGGCGCGCCTCAAGGCCGTGTGCAACATGGCTGTGGGCTTCAATAATATCGACATCGAAGCCGCTACGCGTGCAGGCATCATGGCGACCAACACGCCCGACGTGCTCAACGAAACGACGGCAGATATGGGCTGGGCGCTGATGATGGCGGCAGCGCGGCGCATCACCGAAGGTGAGCATTTCCTGCGTGCCGGCAAGTGGAAGCGCTGGCGCTACGACATGCTGCTGGGCGCCGATCTGCATGGCTCCACGCTCGGCGTGATCGGCATGGGGCGCATCGGTCAGGCGATTGCGCGCCGCTCCATGGGTTTCGACATGCAGGTGATCTACCACAACCGCACGCGCCTGGCGCCGGAGCTGGAAGCGCGCGCCAATTCTGCTCGCTACGTCGGCAAGGAGGAGTTGCTGCGCGCGGCCGATCACGTGATGCTGGTGCTGCCTTTCTCGCCGGAGACGCGCCATACGATAGGTGCGGCGGAACTGGCCATGATGAAGCCGACGGCTACGCTGACCAATATCGCACGCGGCGGCATCGTCGATGATGCGGCGCTGATTGCGGCCCTTCGCGAAAAGCGCATCGCCGCCGCCGGCCTCGACGTGTTCGAGAACGAACCAGCCTTGCATCCCGACTTCCTCGGCTTGTCGAATGTGGTGTTGACGCCGCACATCGGCAGCGCTTCGGCTGCCACGCGGCGCGCCATGGCAGAATGCGCGATCGCCAATATGGTGGCGGCGCTGACGGGCGAAACGCCGCCCAATTTGCTCAACCCCGCGGTGATTAAAAAAATCTAGGAAAGACTGGAACGGAAACAGATATGCCCGATATCAGCATCTCGCAAAAACACAAGCTGCCCCACAAGAAAGCCAAGGCCGCAGCGCAGAAAGTGGCGGACAAACTGGCCGAAGAGTACGGGATCAGTTCGGAATGGGACGGTGACGTTCTGAACTTCAAGCGCACCGGGGTATCGGGCAGGCTTGAAGTGTCGGCGCACGAGGCGCACCTGCACATTTCTCTGGGTTTCATGCTCAAGATGTTTGCCGCCACCATCGAAGAGCAGGTGCATAAGAATATGAAGAAAGTCTTTACCGGCTAGCTTTGCCGGCGTGGCAGAGCGAGTTCAGCCCTTCAAGTCTTCGATCAGGTCGATGTATTGCTGCATGGCCTGATCCTTCGACGTACCGCGCAGTGCGTCCCAGGCGTCCCATTTGGCGCGCCCCACCATGTCGGCGAAGCCGGGGCGTTCGCCTTCGGCGTCGCCGCTGCTGGCCTGCTTGAACAACGCATAAATCTTCAGCAACGTCATGTTGTCCGGGCGTTCCGGCAGGCTTTTGGAATCGGCTTGCGCTTGTTCGAAATTTGCTTGCAAAGTCATTCTGCGTCCCCTTTTATTTATCTGAAAAGCTTTCCGGTTTTACGCCCGGTCTGATCTTGACCAGTTTCACATCGAAAATCAAAGTTGCATTCGGCGGTATCAGTCCCTGGCCGGCGCCGTCGGCGCCATAGCCGAGTATGGCGGGAATGGTCAGGCGGCGCGCCCCGCCGACCTGCATGCCTTGTATGCCTTCTTCCCAGCCGGCGATCACGTGGCCCATGCCTATCTCGAAGGACAACGGTTCTTTGCGGTCATAGCTGGAATCGAATTTCTTGCCCTTGCCGCCGTTGGCCTTCTGCAGCCAGCCGGTATAGTGTACGTAGACAGTGTCGCCGCTTTGCGCGGCGCGGCCATGGCCGACGGCCAGGTCCAGGTATTGGAGGCCGGTGGCGGTGGTGACGGTTTTGTCCGCGCTGGCGCTGGCGCTCGCGGCGGGGGCGACAGTGTCGTCCGCGGCGGCGCTGCCGGCTGCCAGGGCACCGGCCAAGGCGAGAGCCATGGCCAGAGCCGTTCGGTTGTGCCGCATCATACGCCCAGCAATTCGACTTCGAAAATGAGCGTGGCATTGGGCGGAATCACGCCGCCCGCGCCGCGTGCACCGTAACCCAGCGTCGACGGGATGATCAGCTTGCGGACGCCGCCGATTTTCATGCCTTGCACGCCTTCATCCCAACCCTTGATGACGTGGCCGGCGCCAAGCGGGAATTCGAACGGTTCGTCGCGGTCTTTGCTGGAATCGAATTTCGCGCCTGCGCTACCGTCCGTATTTTGCAGCCAGCCGGTGTAATGCACCGTGACGTAGGCGCCAGCGCTGGCTTGCGCGCCTTCGCCGATGGTGATTTCTTCGTATTGCAAACCCGATGCAGTCGTGATGGTCGACATGTTGTTCCCGTGAGGCGTCGTTGAAAGCCGTGATTGTAGCAGGTGGCGTCCCCGGCTGACCGGCCCGGTGTGACTCAGGTGCCGTACCGCTTCTCGAACAATTTGGCGCGATTGAGCGCAACCATCACGTTGCTTTTGGGGACGACTGAACTGATTGCGAAAGACGAGGTCGTCGTGTCGCGCCAGACGGGTTCGCCGAGCGGCATGCCGGTGGCATTGACCAGGCTGTACACGCTTGGCGTGTGGGCCTGAGGGCCGCGCTTTGTGACGATGGCCGTTTCGCCGTTGGCCAGTTTGACACAACTGCCGGGTGGGTAGATGCCGATTTCCTTGATGATGACACCGGCGATCTTTTGATCGAGGCTTTTCCCCTGCAGCATTTCGCGTGCGGCTACATTCGGAGATTTTCCCAGACGATAGGCTCGCGGTGAAATTTTTGCCATGTAGATATCGGCGTGATGCACGATGCCGGCCATTTCCGACCAGTCCTTGCCGGCCGGCAGCGCCTCGGGATGGTGCTCTTCGACCGCGCGCAGCCAGTTGGAGTCGGTCACACCCATCTGCTCGAGCTTTTCTCGTCCGCGCGCGCCGTGGTTGCTGAGTTCGGCGCGTTGCGCCGGTGTCAGCGGCGCCCTTTGTGCCGCCAACACGGTTTGCAGTTCGAGGATCGCAATATTCATCGTGGCGGCCGCGGAGCATAGTGTGGCCGTGCTGGCGGCGTCCCAATTCAAGCGCTTGGCGATCAGGGTGGCCAGGACGGCAGTCTGCAGGTTATGGGCCCCAACGTAGTTGGTGACGTCCATCTGGATCAGTTCGAAGATGGCGGCGTCGGGATGCTTGTCGATCAGCGTCGCGATGTTGGCGACGACGTCGCCGAGCGCCTGCAGCGCTTCTTCGGCGCTGCCGCGCAAATAGATTTGATTGAGCCGCCCGGCTATGCGCCTGAGGCCGTCCCAGACCATGAAGGGGTCGTATTCGTCGATCTTCTTGCCGAGCTTGCTTCTTTCGAGATCGCCGGCGTGGGCATACATGCCGCGCTCGAGCAGGCGTTCGAGCTGGTCAGGGCAGATCACGACAAAGCCCTTGTTGAGCAACAAGTCGCCGCGCGACGAAAAGACGTCCCACTTCAGTGGTTGATTGATTTTTACGAGCGTGTCATTGAGCTCGCATAGCTCCATCGCCATCCGGCGCGGCCTCCCCGCCGCTGTACTTGTCTTCCAGTGGTCATCGATCCTGGTGCGCCGGTCCTGTGAAGCCGGTTCATGCCGTATCGATTCGTAAAAGGCTTGTCCTGCCAAGCTCTCGTTGTGTCGCGCCCGGCTTTGCCGGGTCTGCTATTTGGAGATCCGCATGGCTGTCCGCAGAATCCCATTTTATTGGCCGAAAATATCAAGCTTCGGCAATGTAGCATCGAGATTTTCCGGTGGTCAACACATGAAGATGGAGGAGGATAGCAGTGTGGCGTGATTGAAACGTTTGATGATATTAAATTGCTAATAATTGGTCGTGCGGCATGACGAAAATGGCAGGATCATTTTCCATATGCACCGGGATATAAGGCGCGAGAAGGGGGGGCGGCTTTTGCTGGCCGAGTGTTTCCGGCGCAACAGGTGGCGGCGATGCGCCTGCTATCATTAAAGTTTTAACATCGAAGCTTTCCGTAGGTACAACCTCTTCATGTTCGATAAGCTTTTCAAGCAACCGACCGAGTTTCCCGTTATGCCCACCAAGCAAGCAAGCAACGCCGGCACAGAAGCGCCGATACCTGAAAAGGAGAGCGCGTTGCGTGAGGCGCAAGCCTTGAATGGCGGCGAGCATGAGGCGGTCGAATTCATTTTGCGCTGTCAGTTCGCCGACGCGCGTCTGATAGCGGCTGAGCATGTGCGCACCCAGGCGATGCTCGAGCAGGTGTTGTCTTCGGTACGCAATTCCGATCGCCGCGTCGCCAAGCTGATGCAGGCGCGGCTTGACGCATTGAAATTCGAACAGCGCGACGAAAGGCTGGCGCGGCAATGCCTTGAAAGGGCTTTGCAGCTCGCCGGCGAACCAGCATTGCTGGCCAATCTGGTGGTCGATCTCGATCATGCCTGGGAAGCGATTGCTGCGATGCCTGACGGTGTGCGTAGCGAATTCGAAAGCGCGCGCGAGCAGTTGCGCGAACGGCTGGATGCGCAGACGAACTTGCAGCGTGCCGTCATCGCCACACTGGCGCACCTGTCCGAGCTGACGAACGGCGCGCATGCTTTGTCCGCACTGGAAGCAAGAAAGAAGTTCGAGCTTGTTGAAGCCGACATGTCGCAGCACCTTGCCCATCGCGAAGCCGTATTGCTGCCCAAACATCTTCTGACGGAATTCGCCGAACAGGGTGCGCGCTTCCAGGCCATGTTGCCTTCCCTGGAAGAGAAGCAGCCTGACACCGAGGCGCGCGAAGCACAACTTGCGGACAGAGAGGCCGCGCCGGCCAAAGCGATTCTTGAAGAGCCATCCACGGCGACGTCAAATGCAGAAAGGCAGGATGTGTCGCCGACCCTGGAAGCGATGGCAGCGGCCCTGCAGGATGGTGCGTTGCGTACGGCAATCGATCTCGACAAATCGCTGCATGCTGCGGAGTCGCGCGGCCTGCACCTGTCCAAGCGACAAGCAGCGGATTTGACCCGGTTGCGCGTGGAATTGGGACGCATGCAAGGCTGGGCGAAATGGGGTGGCCATATATCGCGCGAGGAATTGCTGAAGGCGGCACAGGAGCTGCCCGCACAGGTATCGTCGCCCGTCGAGCTGGCAAAAAGAGTGGGAGGCTTGCGCGAGCACTGGAAAGCGCTGGACGCGCAAAGCGGTCCGGCACGCAAAGACCTGTGGGAACGGTTCGATGCCGCTTGCACCTTGGCTTATGCCCCTGCCGCGACACATTTCAAGAAGCTGTCGGAAGAAAGGCGCAACAATGTCGGCAAGGCGGAAGCTCTGATTGCGGAGGTGCGGCAATATGCGGTTGCGCACGGACCGGCCCTGCAAGACGCCGGCTCCGCCGACTGGAAGGCACTTGCGGTCTTTTGTGCGCAGAGCAAACAAACCTGGCAACGCCTGGGCGCCATCGACCGCAAGGACAAGAAGCGCCTGGACAAGGAATTTACGGCATCGCTTTCTCTATTGGAAAAGCCTCTTGCCGAACGGCGCCAAACCGAAGTTGCGCAGCGTGAAAACCTGATCGCGCGGGTTGCGGCGCTGCAGGCGAGCGATCGCAACGCCCTCGATACCCTACATAGTTTGCAAGAGCAGTGGCAACAGTCGGCCAGGCTGGCGCCGCTCGAGCGCAAAGTCGAACAGGCATTGTGGAAAAAATTCCGGGTGGCGTGCGATGCCTTGTTCGCCAAACGCAAGGAGGCAGCCGCCGGCGCTGATGCCGAGCGCAAGCGGCATTTGGCGGAAAAGGAAGAATTGTGCCGCCGGCTGGAAGTGGCGCTTGCCGAATTGCCGCCGCCGGCATTGGGCAAGCTATTGCGGGAAACGCGCGACGCCTGGGGAAAAATCGGCGCGGTGCCGCGCGCGGTGGAAAAGAAAATCGAGGCCAGGTTGCATGCGGCTGCAAATGCCGTGCAAAAACAACTTGGCGCGGCCAGGCAAGCCGCGCTGGACGCCGAATGCACGGCGCTGCTGAACAAAATCAAATTGTGCCGCACGCTGGAGCAGGGGTGGGTGGATGGCGCTTCGGCCTTGCCCGATCTCGCGCAGTGGCAGGCCATGCCGGCGATCAAAGGCGAATATGAACGCGTGTTGAAGGCGCGCTACGACAGCGGCTTGCGGGCGGTGCAGGCAAATGACGCGAACTACCGCGTGCTGCTGCAAAAGAATCGCGAAACGCACCAACAGATGCTGCTGCGCGCGGAAATCGTGGCCGGTATCGAAAGCCCCGCGGAATTGTCGCGCGAGCGTCTGCAACTGCAAGTGCAGGTGCTGCAATCGACGCTGAAAAATGGTGCGCATGCCGGCGATGCGGCCCTGTTGCTCGATTTGTGCAAGCTACCCGCTTTGACCGATGCGGCAACGGCGGCGCGTGTCGATCGCGTAATCGGGAAGCTGCTGCAGAAATAAATATGCTCCGCGTGTGGCGGAGCATTTTTACGGCGAAACCTCGACCTGAAAAATATCAGGCAGCCTTGCGCGAACGGGATGCCGGCTTTTCCGGTGCAGCCGTGAACGAGCTGGCGGCCGAATTCAAGTTGGATTCCAGCGCTTCCACTGCCTGCTTGGCGGTCTTGGAAAAGTGCTCGTAGCCGGCATTGGCATTACCGATCGCAGTCTTGAAGAAGGCGATGGCGGTTTCCGAACCGGCCGGCGCATTCTTCGACACTTCATCGACTAGATCGATGACCTTGCGGCTGTTTTCCGCAAATTGCGCTTCGGCGGCCTTGGTGAATTCGGCTTGTGCCGAAGACGCAATCGAGGCCAGGTGGCGGCCATAGGCCAGTGCTTTTTCAGCGGTCGGCTGCGCCTTCGCAGCGCTCAAGGAGAAAAATTCCTGCGGGTCTTTTGCCGCCAGTAATTGCTTGGCGGTTTCAGTGGATTCTTCGATCGATGCCTTGACGACGTTGATGTTCAAGTCGACGATCTTTTCAACGCTTTCAAACGTCTTGCTGGTCAATTCCGTCAACAGCGCCATCTGCGCGTCGAAGTTGACCTTGGTGGCATTCGAGAACTGCTCAGGAATGGAAAACATCGATAATCTCCTTGTGCGATAGGTGATGAGACAGGGCGAAGCTGAATGTCCTTTGTGCATCGTGATTGTGCGATGCAACAACTCTAATTTTAGGGTTAATCCAGACCGTGTCAATAGATTTTTTCCGCAATGCAATATTAAATTTTCGTGTCATTGCATGGCTGCAAAAAAGCGGCGCAAAGACCGGGGCGTGTGCTACGGAAACCAGCCGCATTTTGGACCGCATTTCGTCTATTCCTGCCGTGAGAAACCGCCGGCTTTGTCACGCACTTGTAACAATGTGAGAGATGGATGAAGGTGGACGGATGGTGGCTCATAGCGCCGCCATATCACCGACCAGATCAACCTGTTTCATTGGCTCGCTGCAAGCTTGCCGCAGGCATTTCTTTAGTTGCGGCAATTGCTATTTTGTTTTCGAATTCTCAAAACTTATCCTTTGATTCTCGGTCTAGATAGCATCTCGATTTCGTGATCTGAACGATGGCGGTGGATATATGGATATTTGGGAAGTCTCTGTTGAGCTTACGGCGCCTCATGTGAGGGGAGGCCATTCTGTGTTCGTGCGTGCTGATTCTAGTGATGAAGCCGTGCGGAAAGCAGTTGCTGCCTCTCGTGTGGTATCTGGGTTGCATTGCGCGCCATATGCCAAGGAAGCGTGGATTGCGACAAATGACCGCGCGCGGCTTCTGGTCCTTGGGGAGGAATATCGGATCGTTCCGCCTACTTAGCACAGTCGTTCGGCACATTGCCGATTCAGGTGTGCTGCTGTCTTTCTGCGATCCGAACTGCAAGCGTAAATGGTTTTCTTGTGGAGAAACGATGACGACTCGTGCGATTGCTGTGATTTCCAAGAACGGAATATGACATCCGGCTCGATATTACCTTCTCGGCGGTATTCCGGTCGGCGACAATCCGACCAGCGGCGTTCCGACCGGCGGCATTCCGACCGGCGGCATTCCGGTCGGCTTCTGACGGATACCGCGAATCATTCGAATGTCGTCAATATGGTTCCGCAATCGGTGCGCTCCATCCTGGACGTCGGATGCGGCGACGGTTCGGTTGGTTGCGCGTTATTGATGCAAGAGAATGGGCGCGAGGTATGCGGAATTGAATACGATGGCGGACTGGCGACGCAAGCCGCTTCCCGTCTTTCACATGTCATGCAGGGCGACTTGAACACCATGGATTGGAAAAAAGCGCTTGGCGACCGTCGCTTCGACTGCATCATTTTTTCCAATGTACTCGAACGTCTCGTTGACCCATCTCGTTGCCTGGCTGAAGCAATGCAGTTTTTGGTTGCCGGTGGTTGTGTCGTACTTGGCATGCAGAATATTCGCCACATCTCTACCCTGCATTCAATATATTTGAGTGATATCTTTCCACGTCGCGATAGCGGCATTTTCGGAAGCACGCCCCAGCATTGGTTCACCATTAGCGATGCTTACAGGCTTCTGGAAGACAATAATCTTAAGGTTACGAAGATGAGCCTGGTTCTGCGCTGGAGCGATATCGGCGAGGGACCAATGAGCAAGTTGCTCAATCGATTGCCGTCCAGGGTGCAGGCCTGGGGACCGATACGAGAGTTCCTTGCCCATCGAGTCTGCTTGAGGGCTGTGTATCGACGATGAGAGAGGTGACATCAACGACTTCAGGCGGAGCCCTGTACTAAGCCGGAACGTGCGGCTGCTATGCCCGCGATGACAACTGCGCTAGGCGTTACTTTCCAAATTGCGTTAGGATTTTTTCCCTGATCATCGCCGCGCTGATCGGCTTGCGCCGAGGCGAAAGAGTGGCAATGCAAATCAATTTACCTGAAATTATGGCAGCTTGACGACCGTTAACCAGAAATTTTCGACCGCCTTTATGATCGATTGGAACGCCGCTAACCCCACTGGTTTCGTCACATAGCAATTTGCGCCAAGCTCGTAGCTTTTCCCAATGTCTTGCTCGGCGTCCGATGAAGTCAGAACTACGATCGGAATGGCACGCAGTGACGAATGTAGTTTGATCTGTGCCAGCACTTCCTGCCCACTCATTTTCGGCAGATTCAAATCGAGCATCACGATATCGGGTAATTCCACATGGGTGTAGGGCGGCTTGCGCAAGAGGTAGGAAATTGCCTGGACGCCATCGACTGCAACCGCTATTTCCAGATGAAATTCGCCCGTTTCAAGCGTTTCCCGGATCAGGTCTGCATCGCCGGCATTGTCTTCTACTAGTAACACGCGGATCGGCTCTGTCATCGTTCGACTTTCGTTGCGGGTTTTAGTGTGAAGGAAAAGGTCGACCCCACGCCCAAGGTCGATTCGACCCATATCGTCCCGCCATGGCGTTCCACAATGCGCTTGGCGATGGCGAGGCCAATTCCACTACCTTCGTACTTACCGAGCTCATGCAAACGCTGAAACATCTGGAATATCCGTCCCGCATGTTGGATTTCCAGTCCGATGCCGTTGTCAGTGAAGCAGAATTCCCAATAGCCCCCCTTGCGGACGGCGGCTACCACCACATGCGGCGGCGCTTCGGAGCGAAACTTGATGGCATTGCTGATCAGGTTTTGAAACAATTGACGAAGCTGTCCCTCGTCGGCCATCACCATCGGCAACGCGTCACATTCAATACTGGCGCCTGTCTCGCGGATCAATCGTTGCAGACCCTCCAGCATGCCGATCATTACCTGGTTGGCACTAACCGGGGATAACACTTTTCCTTGCGA
>Ga0213872_10000233_pt1 | contig 48866 bp, 41 predicted proteins | sample VelepicomBERX_R2_FD_160071 | JGI IMG/M metagenome (GOLD analysis project Ga0213872, IMG submission 160071) | Rhizosphere microbial communities from Vellozia epidendroides in rupestrian grasslands, the National Park of Serra do Cipo, Brazil - RX_R2 | ecosystem: Host-associated > Plants > Roots >... | reverse complement strand
GCGGATCGCGCTGGGCATAGAGCTCGCGCAGCTTGCGCAGCGGGTCGTCGACCTGGAGCAGCGGGCGTTGTGTGTCGTTGCGCAGGCGGCGGTAGAGGTCCTCGGGCGAGGCGCGCAGGTAGAGGACCGTCGAATGGGCGTGGAGCAGCTCTCGGTTCATTTCGCGCAGGACAACGCCGCCGCCCGTCGCAAGGATGCCATCGTGCGTGGTCAGCAGGTGCCCGAGCACCTGTGACTCGATCTCGCGAAACGCATCTTCGCCGTAATGCTCAAAGAAAGAGCGGATCGGCTCGCCAATCCGCTCTTCAATAGCCTCGTCCGTGTCGACAAAGGCAACGCCCAGTTGGCGCGCCAGCAGACGCCCGACGGTGGACTTGCCACCGCCGGGCATGCCGACGAGCGCGATCTTCATGGGCAGTTTGTTGCGCCGCTGGGCAGCGTGGGCGCGGTGGTGAGCCCAACCGTCGCCGTCGTCTGGAGTCCCGACGGGGAAGTAAACGTAAAGACCAGAGCGCCACTCGAATAACCGGAATTGAAGGCGAACGTCGCCGTCACCCGCGTCGGCGTAAGCGTGCTGGGCAGCGTTCCTCCGCCAACAATGCTAGTCGCCAGCGCCGCGCTCGGTGACGATGACACGGTAACCGTCGTACCGGCCGCCATAGGGTTGTAGGCGTATTGATTGGCGTCCGAAACCAGGAAGCTGATGGTGGATCCGACGACGTTGTAGAGCTGCGTTCCATCGACGTCGCGCACGGTGACGTAGTTGGGCGCTCCAGCCGTTGTTGGCTGATAGGTCGAGATCAGCGTTCGCGTCGCCGGGCAGCTGGTGCCGGACGGCGCATACGCTGTGCCGACCAGGCTCGGGTCCGGCAGCGAAGCACCCCACGTCACCTCATTTTCAGAGGTCGACCAGACCGTCTGAGCCGCCGCCCGGACAAATGCCTTGCCCCAGCTGCCGCGGCAGGTATTCGGTTCAGCGGGCACGAGCGGGCTGACATACGCGGAGCCAGAGGTAGGGGCCGCGCCTAGCAATTCGTCGTACAAGTAGTAGTTGATCGACGTCGGCACATGGCAGCTGGCGGACCCGCCGAACGGGAAGGTCTGCAGGCTGGAGTCGTAATAGCCACGGAACTTGGGGTCCAGATAAGGGTCGCCCAAATCCTGATAGTCCTCGCCCGAGTCATAGGTGTTGTTGCCGTTGACGTCGGTGAAGCTCATCTCGCCGATGGCATAGGCCATTGTCGTGACACGGCCATCCCAGTGGTAAGGGCGCGAGCCCCCCGAAGCCGAGTTGGCCGTCACTTGCGAAATTGACGTCGACGAACCCGTTGGCACCTGCGTCAGCACCTGACCCATCGTGTTCACGAAGTTGAAGATCGTGGAGCTCGGGACCGGATTGCCGAGGCGGTCGGCCACGTAGACCGTATAGGAGTTAGATGTCCCGTCGCGGCTATAGGCCTCGATATTGGCACTTCCCTGCGCAAGCGAGAAACGCGATTGTGTTGGCAGTCCGACAGCAATCGAAAGATTGCTTGACGACGAGCTAATGGCAGCCCCCGACGTAGGCGTGTATGTCGCGACCACGCGGACAGGCGTAGGAACCGTCCCTGAGTTGATCTGCACCGACACTTGGCCTAGCGAATTGGTCACCTTGGTCTCCGGCCCGGACCCTGCGTCCATGGTCAAGCCACCGATCGTGGTCGTCGGCTGCAGCGTCACGGACTTTCCAGGCACGCCAGTGCCATTCTGGTCGCTCAATTGGAACGTCACGACCGACGACTGCGGCGAAACGCCCGAGGTGCTCAGGAACAAGGTCGAGGGAGTTGCCGAGACAAAGGTCATGGTGGCAACGGCAGGCGAAGTCAGCGGAATCGTCAGCTGCTGGGTCACGGAGCCAGCCGTGACCGTCACGATGTCGGTGGCCTGCAAGGCGCCGCAACCTTGGTCCACATACGTGAACGTCGCTTGCCCCGTGGTGGTGCTCAGCGAGCTTGGCGTGATCGTCGCCTTGGGCGTGCTCAAGGAGGCACATTGCGACGTGATGGAGATCTTGACGGGCGTCGTCGTGACCGTGCCTGCCAACGCAAGCGCCAGATTGCTCTGCCCGTAAGCTGCGAGCGACGCGCCGGACGCCAGATCCGAGGTGAAGGATGAAATGGTGACCTGGGTCGCGTTGACCTGGTAGCCAGCCGAGGCCGTCAACACGGTCCCGCTCGCCGTGACCGACGCCGTGACGGTATCGGCGCCAGCGCTCGTGCTGTTCGTCGGATACATCGTGGTTGTGGCCACGCCGGCGCTGTTCGTCAACGCTGAGCTGGCACTGAAAGTGCCAAGCCCGGCCGTGGTCGCGAAGGTCACGACCTGTCCACTGACGGGGCTGCCCGAGGCACTCGTCAAGGTGGCGGAGAGCGTTGCCGGCGAGGCGGCAGTGATGGTCTGAGTGGACAGGCTCAGCGTGAACGATGATGCAGGCAGAGCCGTTGCCGTGGTGGTAAAGCCAACCTGCCCGGTGACGCTCGTCGCGGTGCTGCCGCTGCCAACGCTCGCTGTGGCGATTGCATAGTCGGCGCCATTCGATGCGGACGACGCCGGCGCCACCGTCACAGTGGCGGTGCCGGTACTGTCGGTCAACGCCGTGCCGGCACTGAAGACGCCGAGACCCTTGGAAGTCGTGAAGGTAACCAGCACGCCCGCCATCGGCGAGCCCGTACTACTGGTCAAGACGGCTTTGACGGTTCCTGGCGCAGCAGCCGTGATCGCCGTCGTCGAAATCGAAACTGCGAGGGTCGCCGTGCCCGTCTTGGTGGTCCCGCCCGTCCCACCAGAGCTTCCGCCGCTGTACAAGGACGAGCCACCTCCGCTGCCGCCGCCGCAGGCGGCCAACAGCACGGCCAGGACCGCACCCATCAGTGCGCGGCCTACCCAGCCGGTCCAGAAATCAAACTTGCTCATATCCTGAAACTCCCGATATCGCGGCGAATGCCGTTGCAATTGGCGTCGTTCTACTCGCTCAGTGCACGCTGCCGCGCTCGCTGACGACCTTGGGCGTCAGGAAGATCAGCAGTTCGGTCTTGCTCACCGTGCGCGAATTGCTCTTGAAGAGGTAGCCGAGGATGGGGATGTCACCCAGCAGCGGCACCTTGTCGGTCGTGTCGGCATCGTTTTGCGTGTAGATGCCGCCGATCACGACCGTGCCGCCGTTCTCGACGAGCACTTCGGTTTGAGCGTGCGTATTGTTGATCGCGTAACCCTGCGGCGTAAGCGTGCCGCGGCTGTCCTTATTCACATCGACGGACAGGATGACGCTGCCCTCGGGTGTGATCTGCGGCGTGACTTCGAGCTTGAGGACCGCCTTCTTGAAGGAGATCGACGTCGCGCCACTCGAGGTGGCCTGCTGGTAGGGCAGCTCCTCACCCTGCTCGATCACCGCAGGGTGCTGGTCGGCCGTAACGATGTGCGGGCTCGAGATGATCTTGCCCTTGCCATCGGCCTCGAGCGCTGAAAGCTCCAGATTCAGGAAGCGATTCGCCAGTGGACTGAACAGCGACAGCGCTGCCGACGCCGCATTGGCACCGCCGAACACGTCGGCCGTGGTATTGGCCGGCAGGTTGACGAACTGCGTATTGGCATAGCCGCTCGTACCGCTCGAACCTTGCAGGGTCTGGTCGGCCACGCCGTTGTAATTGCCGCCGACGGCGATGTAGTTGTTACCACCGACGTTGAAGCCCGGGATACCGCCCTGCTGACCGCGCAGGTCCGACGTGCCCAGCTTGACGCCGAGCGAGCGGCCGAAGCTGTCCGTCGCCTCGACGATGCGAACCTCGATCTGGACCTGACGCACCGCGATGTCGATCTTGGCGATGAGCGCCTGAATCTCTTCGAGCTTGGACGGGATGTCAGTCACGAAGATCTGATTGGTTCGCGCTTCGAACATCACACTGCCGCGCGGGGACAGGATGCGCGAGCCGGAGGAGGCCGCGCCACCGGCGCCACTCGCGCCGGCACCACCTGCGGAAGCACCCGCGCCAACGCCGGCACCCGCACCCGTGGTAATGCTTTGGCCTTGCAAACCACGCGCAACATCCTCAGCCTTGGCGTAATTGATCTGGAACGACTGCGTACGCAGCGGCTCGAGTTGCGCCAGCTGTGCCTTGGATTCGAGATCGAGTTTTTCCTTGGCCGCGATTTCTTCCTTGGGCGCGATCCAGAGCACGTTGCCCGACTTCTTCAGGCCCAGGCCCTTTGCCTGCATGATGATGTCGAGTGCCTGATCCCAGGGAACGTCCTTCAGGCGCAGCGTGACGCTGCCGGTGACCGAGTCGCTGGTCACGACGTTGAAGTTCGTGAAATCGGCGATGACCTGCAGCAGCGCGCGGACGTCGATGTTCTGGAAGTTCAGCGAGAGCTTGTCTCCGGAGAAGGCCGGGCCCGCCACGAGCTTGTTCGGATCGACTTTGAGCGGACGAACCTCGAGCACGAATTGGTTGTCGCTCTGGTAGGCGCTGTGTTCCCAGTTGCCCTGCGGCGTGACGACCATGTGGACACGGTCACCCGTCTGCGTGGTGGTGATGGACTGGATGGGCGTGCCGAAGTCGGTGACGTCGAGCTTGCGGCGCAGGTTTTCGGGCAGTTGCGAGCGCAGGAAGTCCAGGACCAGGTCCTTGCCCTGCTGCTGGATGTCGACGCCCACCTCGTTGCTCGGCAATTGCACGATGACACGGCCGGCGCCGTCGGATCCACGGCGGAAATCGATGTCGCGGATCGACTGCGGCGCCGCGTTGAGGCTTTGCGCGAAATGCGTGGGTTCAGCCGGCGTGGCGCCCCCGACCGGGGCCGTGTCCAGCGTCAGCAGCAGTGCGTTGTCCTGCAGACTGGCGTGGTAGCCCGACGCTTGGCGCAGGTTCAGCACGACGCGAGTGCGATCACCCGACTGCGCCACGTAGGCAGAACGCAGATTGCCCTCGTTGATGTCGACCATGGGCTTGCCAAGATCGTTGCCGACCCCCGGCAGGTCGATGGCAATGCGCGGCGGCGTCTGGACGGTGAAGCCGTGCGGCAGCTCTTTGAGCGGCTCCGCCAGTTCGATCCGGACGACCTCGGCCCCGCCTTGCTGGCTGCTCGAGATCGAGCGGATGGCGTTATCGGCCCAGGCAGGCACGGCCAGCAACTGGACGAGACCGAGCGCCGCCCAACCCAACATCCTCTTTTGCCAAGCGCTCATTCGCGAGCTCTCCTGAATTGTTTTCATCGCCCCTTCTCCTGAAGCTGCAGGGTGGTGGTGCGTTCGACCCATTCGCCGGCGGCGTCCTGAACGATTTCCCGCAATGTCATGTCGGTCTCGCTGATGGCCGTGACCTTCCCGAAGTTCTGCCCGAGGTAGTCGCCCTTCTTGACCTGATAGAGCAGGCTGTCGACCTTGAGCAGCGCAAAGCGCTGATCCTTGCGCATCATCGAACCGACCATGCTCATGTTGTCCAGCGGAAACGCCTCGAGAGGCTCGCGACGACGATTGAGTTCAGCAGTCAGCAAGGAGTTCGGTTGCGCAGCTTCGCTCCTGATGCCGACGCTGAGTTTCTGCGCGCTGAACGGATCGACGAGCTGCGCCGCCGCGTAAGGCTCCGGCAGGAATTTCTTGGGAGCCACGAGCGGCGTGACGTGGGGATGCGCCTCGCGCCGCTGCTGCTCCATCCAGCCGCGCAACTCGTCGATGTCGGCCGTGCAGGCGGCCATCAGCGCCGCAAGCGCCATCACCGAGACATATCGAAGCGTTTTCTGGCTGGGCATCATGGCTGCTTCGCCCCCTTGGCCTTGACGGCGGCTGCCTTTTGCGCGGCAACTTCATCCGGATCGAGGTAGCGGTAAGTGCGCGCCGTGGCGTCCATCGCCAACGATCCGGTGCCCGAATTGCTGCCTTGCGCAGGCTGTATGTTCAGATCGTGCAGCGTCACGATGCGCGAGAGATTCGAGACATCAGCCGTAAACGCGCCAATGTCGTGATAGCGCCCGACGATGCGCACTGAAATCGGCAGCTCGGCGTAATAGTCCTTGACGACGACCTGACCCGGTCGGAACAGCTCGAACTGGAGGCCTCGGCCCGTGCCCGCCTGGTTGATATCCGACAGCAGCGCTTCCATCTCGGCCTTGCCGGGGAGTTGCTTTTCGAGCTGCGTCACGTACTCCTCGACCTGGCTCTTCTGCTTGCGCAACTCGGGCAGATTGACCGCCTGCGCGAGCTTGGCGGTGTAGTCCGTCTTGAGGCGCGGCTCCTCGTCCCGCGCGACGCCCAATTCGTCGTTCACATCGGAGAGCACGAAAAACCAGCCGAGAACAATGACCGCCACGATGGCCGCCAGGAAACTCGCCAAGCGCGGTGCCAAAGGCCACTGGCCCGGTTCGCGCGGATTGAGATCCCGAAACTGATCGGCCAACGCCTGGAACCAGGCGTTGGCATCGAAGTTGAGGTTGAGTCCCTTGATCGCCATGGTCAGACCTTGTTCGTCTTGGCGCCGCTGGCCGGTGCGGACGCGCCGGCAGGAACATCGCCGGCCGGTGCCTTGATCGAGATGCGCATCGTGAATGCGAACAAGCGCTGCGGGTCGCGCCCCGTCGTCTTGAGGTCGGCCAGCTTGATCTCGACGAGGTCAGGCTTTTCCAGCCAGTCGTTGTGTTGGGCCGATGTATTGCGCAGCAATTCGGAAACGCGATCGTTCGACTGCGCGTAGCCGCCGACTTCGACGACCTTGCCGTTCTGATGCAGCGTGGTCAGATAAACACCTTCAGGCACGTCGCGCGCTAGTTCCTCGAGCAGGTGGACCGGCGTATTGCGATCGGTCTGCAGATCCTCGACCGCCTTCTGGCGCGATTTCAGCGCATCGATTTCGGCACGCAGATTCGCGATGTCCTTGATCTGAATTTCAAGGCCTTGGATCGCGGACTTCAGGTATTGGTTGCGGTGCTGCTGCTCGACCGTCAGATATTGCAGCAGCAGGAAGATCGCGCCAACGATGACCGCACCGACTGCCGCGGACATCCCGATCCCCACGAAAAACGCCGCACGCCGGCGCTTGCGATTTTCCTCACGATGGGGAAGAAGGTTGATCAGGATCACTGGAAAAACCTCCGCATCGCCAGACCACAGGCTGTCAGGTATGCAGGCGCCTCACGACGCAGTTTGGCTTCGCGAACGGCGGACCCGAATGACATATTCTCGAACGGATTCACGACCATGCACGCAAATCCAGTCAACTCCGTGACACGGTCCTTGAGGCTTGGCAGCGTGGCGGTACCGCCCGCCAGCATCACGTAATGCACCTTGTGGTGCGGCGTGCTGGTGAAGAAATACTGCAGCGCGCGGCCGATCTCCTGCGACAGGCTGTCGACAAAGGGATTCAGCACGGCCGTTTCATAGTCTTCCGGCAAGTCGTTGGCGAGTTTCTTCTGCTCGGCTTCCTCAAACGAGAAACCGTAGTGACGCGAAATCAACTGCGTCAGCTGCGAACCGCCGAAGGCCTGGTCGCGGTCATAGAGCATTTCCTCGTCGCGCAGCACCTTGAGACTGGTCGTGTCGGCGCCAATCTCGAACAATGCGACCAGCGCGTCCTTGCCGCCGCTGGGCAAATTCGAAATCAGGCGCCCCATGGCCATGCGCGAGGCATGCGATTCGATGTCGAGGACGACCGGGCGCAAACCCGCCGCTTCAGCCAGGCCCTGGCGATCCTGGACCCGATCCTTGCGGGAGGCGGCAATCATGACCTCGACGTCGCCGACCGATGTCGGACTGGGGCCGATAACGCAGAAATCGAGGGCGACTTCGTCGAGTGAAAACGGGATGTATTGGTTGGCCTCGGCTTCGACCTGGAGTTCCATTTCCTCCTCGCGAAGACCAGCCGGCAGCATGATCTTCTTGGTGATCACGGCCGATTGCGGCATGGCGAGCGCGACTTCCCGGGTGCGCGTGCCGCTGCGCGTGATCACGCGCCGGACGGCATCGGCGACTTCCTCGAATTTCTCGATCTGGCCGTCGGCAATCCAGCCCTTTTCGAAAGTCTCGGACGCGAATCGCTCGAGGACGATTTCGCCGCTTTTCGACTGGCTCAGTTCCACCAACTTGACGCTGGACGAACTGATATCCAGGCCAATCATGGGCGGATGCTTGCGACCCAGCAGTACGTCAAGTATTCCCATGACGCGAATCCCCCGCGCAGCTTGAATGCGCACATCGCCTATTAATAAATTACTTGAATGCTAGCAGCAAAGGCCTTGAGGCCCAACGCTTTTGCGGTCACAGCAGGTAACCGGGCGTTGCGTACCATACACGAGCAACCCCGGTCGGCACCGGTATTCGGGTGCACAAAAGCACGAACGGCCGGGACTTCGTGGCGCCTGTATCGCCGCGCCAACGCCACGGCGTGCGCCGAGGGTGATTCCTATAATGGCTTCGCCCACCATGAGCGACGCCAAGAATCAGTCCTCGCCGCGACCACCCTCCGCCTCCCGCACGCCGAGCCGCTCGAGCGCATCCCACTGGTTGAGTCGCATCCTTACCTGGTTGTTCAGCCTGCTGCTGGCGCTGGTCGTCAGCGTCGGCCTGCTCCTGGGATTGACGCTGGCCCTGGCCTATCCACGGCTACCTGATATCAGCGGATTGACAGACTACCGCCCGCGCCTGCCGCTGCGTGTGCTGTCCGCTGACGGGGTGCTGCTGGGTGAATTCGGCGAGGAGCGGCGCAGCTACGCGCCGATCGACCAGATCCCCAAGGTCATGCAGGATGCCGTGCTGTCCATCGAGGACGCGCGCTTCTATCAACACGGTGGGGTCGACTATCTCGGTGTACTGCGCGCGGGCCTGGCCAACGTTGGCGATGCGCGCAGTCAGGGCGCATCGACGATCACGATGCAGGTCGCGCGGAACTTCTACCTGTCGACCGAGAAGACCTTCACCCGCAAGATCTACGAAGTCCTGCTCGCACTCAAGATCGAGCACGCGCTGAACAAGAAGCAGATCCTCGAAATCTACATGAACCAGATTTTTCTGGGGCATCGCGCGTATGGCTTTGCGGCCGCCTGCGAAATCTACTTTGGCAAGCCACTCAAGGACATCACGGTGGCGGAGGCCGCCATGCTGGCCGGGCTGCCCAAGGCGCCGTCGGCCTTCAACCCGATCGACAACCCGCAGCGCGCGCGCAAGCGGCAGCTCTACATCATCGACCGCATGGTCGAGACCGGTGCCATCTCGGCGGCACAGCGTGACCAGGCCAGGACCGAAGTCCTGCCCCTGCGCCCGGCCAACGCGTCGCCGGCGCACGGCGAATACGTAGCGGAAATGGCGCGGCAGTTGATTTTCGAGCAGTACGGCGACAGCGCCTACACGCGCGGGCTGGACGTCTACCTGACCGTGCGCAGCGATGACCAGGCCGTGGCGTACCGGGCGCTCCGGCGCGGCATTCTCGAATACGAGAAACGCCAGCTCTACCGCGGCCCAGAGGCCTATGTCGACCTGCCGGGCGATCCTTCGGCCCTGGACACGCGCGTTGCGGAAGTGCTGTCCGACCACCCGGCCAACGATGAGCTACTGGCCGCCATCGTGCTCGAAGCCGATCCGCGCCACGTCGTCGCGGCGCTGCAGAGCGGCGAGACGATCACCGTCGCTGGCGACGGGCTGCGCCCCGCCGCCACCGGACTTTCCGACACCGGCAGCGCCAAGACGCGCATCCGGCGCGGCGCCGTCATCCGCGTCGTGCAAACCAAGGATCGCGCCGGCAAGCCGTTCTGGACGATCACGCAATTGCCCGAGGTCGAGGGCGCATTCGTCGCCATGGATCCGCAGGACGGCCACGTGCGCGCGCTCGTCGGCGGTTTCGACTACGCCAAGAACAAGTTCAACCACGTCACCCAGGCTTGGCGCCAACCGGGCTCGAGCTTCAAGCCCTTCATCTACTCGAGCGCCCTCGAGAAGGGTTTCACGCCACTCACGACGGTCAACGACGCCCCCTTGTTCTTCGATGCCACGAGCACCGGGAGCCAGCCCTGGGAGCCTAAGAACTACGACGGCAAGTTCGAGGGCCCGATGCCGCTGCACACGGCGCTGGCCAAGTCCAAGAACATGGTTTCAATCCGCATCCTGCGCTCGATCGGCGTCGACTACGCGCAGCAGTGGATCACGCGCTTTGGTTTCGATGCCGACAAGCACCCACCCTACCTGACGATGGCGCTGGGCGCCGGCTCCGTGACACCGATGCAGATGGTGCAGGCCTATGCCGTCTTCGCCAATGGCGGCTATCGCGTCGCGCCGCAGCTCATTGACCGCGTCACGGACGACCGCGGCCGCGTGCTTTACACAGCCGTCCAGCACATGCCCGCCGAGTCCGATCGCGTCATCGATCCGCGCAATGCCTACGTGATGGACAGCCTGCTGCAGGAGGTCGCGCGGCTAGGCACCGCCGCCAAGGCACAGAGCGACTTGCAGCGACCCGATCTCTATGGCAAGACCGGCACGACGAACGACTCGATGGATGCGTGGTTCTGCGGCTTCCAGCCCAGCCAGGTTGCCGTTGCCTGGATCGGCTTCGATCAACCGCGCAAGCTCGGCAGCCGCGAGACTGGCGGCGGCCTCGCGCTGCCGGTCTGGATCGACTACATGCGCTATGAACTGCGCGATACGCCGGTCAGCGAGCTGACGGTGCCAGAGGGCATCGTCAACGTCAGCGGCTACTGGGTGTACGACGAGTACGTCGGCTCGGCCGGCGTGCAGCAGCTGGTGAACGACGCCGGGCCGCTGCCCGCGCCGGCCAGCCCCGAGGAGAAGAAGGGCATCCTCGATCTATTCCGACATTGACGCGCGGCCAGGCTCAGGCGCCGGGCGGATCGAAGCGAAGCACCTGCCCCGCCTGGTCGCCCGCAACCTGCGAGAGCTTGCTGAACAACTCTGCACCATCACGCGTGCTGCGCCAGACCCCATCCGCATACGCGAAGTGAAAGCCGCCGCTACGGGCCGCCAGCCAGAGTTCATGCAAGGGCGGCTGGGTATTGATGACGATCTTGCTGCCGTTGGGAAAGCTCAGTTCGAGCAGGCCACCGGTTCGATGCGTGTCAATGTCGATCTCGCCCTCATCGAGCCAAGCATCGATCTGCGCCTCGATGGCAGCAAGAACCGCTTGCGTCTTGTGGTGGTACTCGGCGTCGGACAGCTGGCTGGGCTTGCTCATGGGACTAGACTTGTGGCATGACTCTCAAATCACTCGCAAGTGTAGGCGTGCCGCGCACACCGATACGTCACAAAGGCCTCACCGCCGCTCTGCTGATCACCCTCTCGGCCGGCTTGGTCGCATGTGGGCAGAAGGGCCCGCTCGTACTCCCACAAGATGCTAAGCCCGCAGCCCACGCGCCCGCGGCAAGCTCGGCACAGCACTAGAACCCAGGCTGGAAAAGAACAAAGGCCACCCGAAGGTGGCCTTTGTTGCTTTGTCCGGCAGACGCAGGCGCCAGCCGAATCAAGCCAGCTTAGAAGCTGTGACGGATGCCGACTTCAGCACCGCCCGAGCCGCCACCAGCGTAGGCCGTCGGCAGCGCGGAGTACGACGAAGCGGTATTCACACCGACCTTGCCCGCATCCTTGTTCCAGACGCGCGAGACCGTGGCGTACAGGGCCGTACGCTTGGACAGGTCGTACTCGTAGCCAGCGGCCAGCAGGCTGGCGCCGAACACCGAGTAAGGCTTGCCTTCTGCAACCGTGTTGGCGTCGCGATAGCTATAGCCCAGGCGGAAGATGTTCTGGCCCATCGGAACGATGGCAGCTGCGGTGATGATGTTCTGCTTGGCGCCGTTGTAGCTGATCTGCGTGTACAGCAGCTCACCCGTCGCCACGCCGAAGTCATACGAACCAGCCACCGAGCCCATGTTGAACTTGGCCAGCGGAGCGTAGTTGCTCGAGAAGCCACCCGTCACGTGGATCGGGCCGTTCTTGTAGCCGATACGACCACCGTAGTACTTGTTGTTGTTGACGCCTTCGCCCGGAGCCACGTCGAACTGGCCGTAGAAACCGCCCAGATCGCTCGGGAGGATGTAGGCGAACTGGTTGTTGCTACGGTTCCAGGTCACGCCGGTGTTGGACGTGCCGGCGAGCACGCCGAACGTGCTGTACAGCGTCGTCACGCCGCCAACACCGATGGTGCCGAACGGATCGAATTCGTCGATGATCGTGCGCTCGCCCGTCTTGGAACGGCCCAGGCGGACTTCACCGAAGTCGCCCATCAGGCTGACGGTGGCACGGCGCGTGAACAGCTGCGTGCTGGTGGCCGGCGAGGTCGTGTCGCCAGAGGCGGTCGTGCCGTTGTTGACGTTCAGGCCGGATTCGAGCCAGAAGCCAGCCTTCATGCCGCTGCCCAGATCCTCGATGCCGCGGAAACCCAGACGGCTCGACTGGTTGCCGTCGGTGCCTTCAGCCCAGAGAGACTGACCGCCTTGCTTGACGTAGCGGGCGCTCAGGTCCACGACGCCGAAGACCGTGACGGACGATTGCGCAGCGGCGGTTCCGGCCAGCGTGCCCAGAACGGCCAAAGCGACGAGAGATTTCTTCATTAGTTGACTCCTGTGGATTCAATGAGGTTCCGACAGATGCTCACGAACATCGAGCACCTCGGACCAACCTCCGCGTTGGAAGTTGCCGTATTGCACCAGACGAATCAGCCTTGGGGGAAGCCCGGGGGCGGTAAATTGAACCTTTGCGTTGTCCAAGCGCAACGCAGTGCCCTATCACAATTGCGTCATATTCAACTTAGTGTTTACCAGCCAAGACACTGTTGCAGTTGATTGCCGGTACAACGCTGCTTATTTACGCAAAATCCTGCGACTTTCATGACAGCCGGCACCGAACCCAACACGCCCAACAGCAAGCTGGACCGCTTGCTCTCCAGCCTGGAGCAAGGCCTCCGGACCAGTTTTGCCCTCAGCCCGGCTGGTCGAGCCTCCCCCGCGTCGGGCGTTGCCGAAGCCGCCACGCTGAGTGAAGGCGATCGCCAACTGGCTGGCGCGCTGATGCGCGTCAACCACGTCGGCGAAGTCTGCGCCCAGGCGCTTTATCAGTCCCAGTCGCTGTTCAGCCGCACCCCGGCGCTGCGCCAGCACTTCCAGCACGCCGCCCAAGAGGAGCGCGAGCACCTGGCGTGGACGCGCGAGCGGGTCGCCCAGCTCGGGACCCATACGAGCCGGCTCACGCCTGTCTGGTATGCCGGCGCCTTTGCCATCGGGACGGTCGCCGGAATGGTCGGCGACAAGGTCAGCCTCGGCTTCGTGGTCGAGACCGAGCGTCAGGTCGAGGAGCACCTTGCCGGCCATCTCGATCGGCTTCCTGCCGCTGACACTCCTTCCCGGCGCATCGTCGAGCAGATGAAGGAAGACGAGGCGCGCCACGCTGAGGAGGCGCTTGCAGCAGGCGCGCTGGATCTGCCCAAGCCGGTCAAGCTGGCGATGCGCCTGGCTGCCGGCCTGATGACCCGCACGGCGCACTACATCTGATTGGCGAGGCCCCGGCCCCGATCAGACCTCGCGGATCTCGACCGAGGTCGTGATCTCGGCCGTTTTCGCCAGCATGATGCTGGCAGAGCAGTACTTCTCGTGCGAGAGCGCCACCGCACGCTCGACAGCGTCCTGGCGAAGTCCGCGCCCGGTGACGACGAAGTGCATGTGGATCTTCGTGAAGACCTTGGGCTCGGTCTCGGCCCGATCGGCATGCAGGCTCACCTGGCAGCCCCGGACATCGTGCCGCCCGCGCTTGAGGATCAGCACCACGTCATAGGCCGTGCAGCCGCCCGTCCCGGCCAGGACGGTTTCCATCGGCCGCGGCGCCAGGTCGCGGCCGCCGCCGTCCGGCGCGCCGTCCATCGTCAGCAAATGCCCGCTGCCCGTCTCGGCCACGAAGGCCATGCCTTCGCCCCCCATCCATTGAACCGTGCAATCCATCGCAGCCTCTCAAAAACTTTCTCAAATTTATTGCAGCGCAGCATAGCGCGCGCTAGAATTCGCCCATGCGCTGAATTGATGTCAGGAACACCAGTCCAGACTCTTCAGGCACCGTTTGTCTCCTCCACCGCCTCCATGGTGGATTCAGCCCGAGATCGTGAGATCTCGGGCTTTTTTTCGCCCGTCGCGCCCGCCGCCCGACCCAACGATCCGCCGGCGCCCTCATTTATGATGCGCCGCCGCATTGGACCACGCGAGAAAGAGCGAATTCATGGCAGGCCCTGCCCGCAAGCGTACGAAGTCCGCGGCCCCGGCCGCTCCCGTCCTGCTCCCCGGAGAGGACAGCTATTTGCGCCGCATCTTGAATGCGCGCGTCTACGACGTCGCCATTGAATCGCCGCTGACGCCGGCGCGCAACCTCTCCAAGCGGCTCGGCAACAAGATCCTGCTCAAGCGCGAGGACGACCAGCCCGTCTTCAGTTTCAAGCTGCGCGGTGCCTACAACAAGATGGTGCATCTGCCGCCCGAGGCGCTCGAGCGCGGCGTCATCTGCGCTTCGGCCGGCAATCACGCCCAGGGCGTGGCCCTTTCGGCCAAGAAGCTGGGCTGCCGCGCCGTGATCGTCATGCCGGTGACGGCCCCCAAGCTCAAGGTCGACGCTGTGCAGGCGCTCGGCGGCGAGGTCGTGCTGCACGGCGAGAGCTACAGCGACACCTACGGCCACGCACAGGCGATCGGCGAGGCCCAGGGCCTGAGCTTCGTCCACCCGTTCGACGATCCGGACGTGATCGCCGGCCAGGGCACCATCGCGATGGAGCTGCTGCGCCAGCACCAGGGCCCGCTGGACGCGATCTTCGTGCCTATCGGCGGCGGCGGCCTGATCTCCGGCGTGGCGGCCTACGTGAAGGCCCTGCGCCCCGAGATCAAGATCATCGGCGTGCAGGCGCGCGACTCCGACGCCATGGCGCGCTCGGTCCGCGCCGGGCGGCGCGTGCAGCTCGAGGATGTCGGCCTTTTTTCCGACGGCACCGCGGTCAAGCTGGTCGGCGAGGAAACCTTCCGCATCGCCAAGGCGCTGGTCGACGACTTCGTGCTGGTCGACACCGACGCCATCTGCGCCGCGATCAAGGACGTCTTCGAGGACACGCGCAGCGTGCTCGAACCGGCTGGCGCGCTCAGCGTGGCCGCCGTCAAGCAATATGTCGCCGAGCATAGTTGCAAGGGCCAGACCTTTGCCGCGATCACCAGCGGCGCCAACATGAACTTCGACCGCCTGCGCTTCGTCGCCGAGCGGGCCGAGGTCGGCGAGCAGCGCGAAGCACTCTTCGCCATCACCATTCCCGAAGAGCGCGGCAGCTTCCGCCGCTTCTGCGAACTGCTCGGTCCGCGCAGCGTGACGGAGTTCAACTACCGCATCTCCGACGCCCGCATCGCCCACGTCTTTGTCGGCGTGGCCCTGCAGCGCCGCGACGAAGCCGACAAGCTCGAGCGCAGCTTCGAGCGTCACGGCTTCGCCACCGTCAATCTCAGCGGCAACGAACTGGCCAAGCAGCACGTGCGCCACATGGTCGGCGGCCGCAGCGAGCTGGCGCGTGACGAGCGGCTCTACCGCTTTGTGTTCCCGGAGCGGCCCGGCGCGCTGATGCGCTTCCTCTCGGCCATGCAGCCCGAGTGGAACATCTCGCTCTTCCACTACCGCAACCAGGGCGCCGACTACGGTCGCATCCTCGTCGGCCTGCAGGTGCCGCGCGGCGATCGCGCCGCCCTGACCGCCTTCCTCGATTCGCTCCACTACACGTACGAAGACGAGACAAACAACCCGGTCTACCGCCTGTTCCTCGGCCAACAGCAGGCCTAGGCAAGCAAGCGGGTGCGTGGTCAAAATCGATGAAGCCGCACCAGTCCGCCCCATGTCGACGCCCCAGCAATCCCTGATCCTGCCGACCGCCAACGTCGAGCTCGAGCGCACGCTGCGCGAGCGCGTCGAGCGGCGCGCGGCCGTCGTCGGCGGGCTCGGAGAGCTCGAGCCGCTCGCCGTCCGGCTCGGCCTGGTGCAGAACAGCCTCACACCGCGCTTTCGCGAACCCGTGCTCGCGCTGTTCGCGGCCGATCATGGCCTCGCCATCGACGGCATCGACAAACCCTTCGGGCACAGCACGCGCGATCTGGCCCTGATGGCGCTGGCCAACCAGTTGCCGTCCTCGGCCCTGGCGCGCGTGCATGGCCTGTCGCTCCACGTCGTGGATTGCGGCATCGCCGAAGCCATGCCGCCGCATGCGGCACTGCTGTCTCGTCGCATCGCGCATGGCACGCGCAATTCGCGCGTCGGCAATGCCATGACGCTGGAGCAGGCGCATGCCGGCGTTCGCGTCGGCATGGAGATCGCCGACAGCCTGGGCGGCAATGTGCTCGCCTGCGCCGGCATGGGCCAGGGCTCGGCCGAGGCCGCCTCGCTGGTGCTCTCCCACCTCGTCGACGTACCGCTACATGACTTCGTCGTCTCGGGTCCGGACATGCGCCAGGACGTGCTCACGCGGCTGATGGGCGTGCTGCAGTCCGCGCAGGCTCGCCATCGGGACGCGGTGGACGCGATGGATCTTCTGGTCGCGTACGGTGGCTTCGAAACTGCCGTGATGGTCGGTGCGATGCTCGTCGCTGCCAGCAAGCGCAGCCTCATCATCGTCGACGGCCTGGCTGCCTGCGCCGCGCTCAAGATCGCCGCGCGCATTGCCGCGCCGGTCACCGACTACGCCGTGTTCTGCCGCAGCCATTCGCATCGCGGTCTCGACGAAGCGCTTGCGACCTTCCATGCATCCGCCCTGCTCGAGCTCGGGATGGACTGCGTCGACGGCACAGGCGCCGCGCTGGCCTGGCCGATGCTGCGCAGCGCCGCGGCGCTCCTGACCGACATGCACGAGACCACCGAAGTCCGCATCGCAGGCCGGCCGGCGATGACCGTGCCAGTGCTGGACGATCCCGCCTGAGTCGATCGAGCGGCGAAGACCGCTCGTGCCGCCAATCAGCCCGGCGTGATGCCGATCGGTGCCGAAGGCGGCCCTTGGGGCGAAATCAGCATCGGCGCCGGGAGCGGCGCCGGCATCGCCACGGGCGCCTGCGCCATCGGCGGCGTCGGCACGGGTTGCGCGACGACGGGCGGCACCATCGCGTTCGGCGCGGCATCGGGCAGCTGCAGCGTCATCTGCGTCGTGCCGTCGTGGCCGAGGTGTGCGGCACGTGGCTCGACGCCGATCAGGCGCAGATCGCCGTCGACGACGCCACCGAGCCGCACCGTGCGCGCTTGCCCATCCACCGAAATCAGCGCCAGCCCTTCGCGGTCGCGCTGTGCGACCGCACGCGGAGCGACCACGCCCAGCAGCACGAAGCGCTCCTGCCCGGGCTGGGCCGCAATCGCCGCCGGCGCGTTCGCGCCGAACAGCCGATCGAGGCCGGCCTGCTGCAGCGGCGACGCGGCCGCCACCTGCGCGGACGCGTGCAAGGGCGTGGCCAGCAGCTGCATGGCCCAGAACACGAGGCACGCGGCGAGCAGGCCCCAGACAAGAAAGGCAGACAAACGCGCAAACATGGCCGGATTATGATTCAGCGGATTCACTCGTCGTCCCTTCATGAACCCGAATTCCCCCCGCCTGCCGCGCCGCGCTCTTGTGCAAAAGGGCTTCACGCTGATCGAGCTGCTCGTCGTCCTCGTCATCATCGGCATCCTGGCCGCGCTGATCGTTCCGAATGTGCTGGATCGCGCCGACGACGCTCGCGTGACCGCCGCGCGCACGGACGTCAACAACATCATGCAGGCGCTCAAGCTCTACAAGCTCGACAACCAGCGCTACCCGAGCGCCGAACAAGGCCTGGACGCCCTCGTGCACCGTCCGACCACGGGCACGCCGCCGCCGAACTGGCGCCAGTACCTCGACAAGCTGCCCGCCGACCCCTGGGGCCGCCCCTACCAATACGCCAACCCCGGCGTGAAGGGCGAGGTCGACGTCTACAGCTACGGCGCGGATGGCCAGCCCGGCGGCGAGGGCAAGGACGCCGACATTGGCTCCTGGCAATAGTCTCGTGTCGACCCGAGCGCCGAAGCGGCAGCTCGGCTTCACCCTGATCGAGCTGCTCGTCGTGATCACGCTGATCGCCATCGCGGCGGGAACCGCCAGCCTGGCCCTGCGCGATCCCGAGGCGACGCAGCTCGACCGCGAGGCCGAGCGCCTGGCCGCCCTACTCGAATCGGCGCGCGCCGAAGCCCGCGCCGACGGCCTCGAAGTCGCCTGGTCTCCGGTGATCGAAGACAGCTCGGGCGCCGTGGGCGACAACAAGGCCCAGTTCCGCTTCAGCGGCATGCCGCCGCAGGCCCAGTTGCCGCAGCGCTGGCTCGGCGCCGGCGTCACCGCGCAAATCCTCGGTGCCGACCGCATCCAGCTCGGGCCCGAACCCATGATCGGCCCGCAGCGCATCCTGCTGAGCCTTGGCAATCAGCGCGTCATGCTCACGACCGACGGCCTGGCGCCCTTCGAAGTGGAGCACCCGTCGCCATGAATGCGCGCTGGCAAGCTGGCTTCACCCTCATCGAGGTGCTGGTGGCACTGACCATCGTCGCCATCGCGCTGGGCGCGGGCGTCAGGGCAGCGGGCGCGCTGGGCGACAACGCAGCTCGCCTCCACGACGTCACGGCCGGCCAGCTTTGCGCCGAGAACGCGCTCGCCGACCTGCGCCTGACGCCCCAGCACTTCCCCGATATCGGCGATAGCGAATTCGGCTGCGACCAGCTCGGCCAGCGCTACTTCGGCCACCTGATCGTGCGCGCGACGCCGAACCCAAATTTCCGCCGCGTCGACGCAGCCGTGCGCAACGCCGACGGCCAGCCTTTGCTGACGCTCTCCACCATCATGGCGCGCTACTGATATGCGGGCATCGCGAGGCTTCACGCTCGTCGAAGTGCTGGTGGCGCTGTTCGTCATGGCCGTCATGGCGGCGCTCGCCTGGCGCGGCCTCGACGGCCTCGCCAGGAGCCGCGAGATCGCCCAGGCTCAGGTCGACCGGACCGCGCGCCTGCAGGCCGTGCTCCAGCAGTTCGAACAGGACCTGCTGGCAGTGCAGGACTCCGGCTCCACCGACGCGCTCACCTTCGACGGCGCGAGCCTGCTGCTCACGCGCCGCCAGCCGGGCGGCCTGCAGGCCGTCGCCTGGACGGTGGGCGATGGCCGTCTGTACCGCTGGGCCGGACCGGTCGTGCAGCAGGTCGGCGCGCTCAGCGCGAATCTGCAGGCCGCCCAGCAGTTCGTCTCCGACGACAGCCAGCGCGTCACCGCGCTCGAAGGCGTCGCCGGCTGGCAGATGTACTTTTACCGCGGCAATGCGTGGACCAACGCTCAATCCACGGGCGACGCCGTCGTCAGCTCGCCCGGCACCGCAGCCTCCGACGCGCAATCCGGCATCGCCGCGCAGCACGTCGCCCTGCCCACCGGCGTGCGCATGGTGCTGAGCTTCGCGCCCGGCAGCGGCTTTTCGTCCACGCTGAGCAAGGACGTCGTCATGGAGAGGCCGCAGTGAGCCGCGCCATGCATCGCCGGCAGCGCGGCGCGGCCTTGCTGATCGCCATGATCATCGTGACGCTCGTCGCCACGCTGGCCGCGGCCATGACCTGGCGCCAGTACCGCGCCGTGCAGGTCGAGGCCGGCGAGCGGGCGCGCGCGCAGGCCAACTGGATCCTGCTCGGCGCGCTCGACTGGGCCCGGCTGATCCTGCGCGAGGACGCGGCCAGCAACCAGTCCAAGACCAACTGGGACCACCTGGGCGAGGTCTGGGCCGTGCCGCTGGCGGAGGCCCGCCTGTCGACCTTCCTCGGTGCCGGCGACGACAGCGCCGGCGATGGCGGCGGCCCCGCCGCCTTCCTGTCGGGCAATATCGAGGATGCCCAGTCGCGCTACAACCTCTACAACCTGCTCGGCGGCAAGCAGGTCAGCGCGGCCGAGCGCGAGACGCTGCTGCGCCTGTGCACCACCGTCGGCGCGCCCACCAACACGGCGGACCTCATCATCAGCCAGCTGCGCGCCGCCTACGCCGCCACGCCGCAGAGCGACGCGCCGCTGAAGCCCATCGATGTCGACCAGCTGAGCTGGCTCGGCGTCTCGCCCGACGTGACCGCACGGCTCGCGCCCTTCGTCACGCTGCTGCCGGCGCCGACGCCGGTGAACCTCAACACTGCGCCGGCCGAGGTCATTGCCGCCCTGTTCGACGGCGTCGACCTCGGCGCCGCCCAGCGCCTGGTCGAAGGACGCCGCAGCGCGCCTCTGGCTACGCCCCAGGACGCCTCGCGCTACTTCCCGCAGGGCGTGAAGATCAGCGCCGATCGCGCCTCGGTCAACAGCAGCTATTTCATCGTCACGGGCCGCCTGCGCCTGGACGAACACATGCTCGTGCAACGCTCGCTGGTCCAGCGCAACGGCCTCGAAGTCGTGGTCCTGGAGCGGCGTCGCGTTAACGAAGTTGTCAGCAACGGAGCAGGCGCCTGAGCGCACTGCCTAGAATGGCGCGCCCATGAGTACGCTGATCCTCTTCGCGCCACCGCGCCAACGCCTCCAGCCGGGGCACGGCGACCCGGCCGCGCCCCCCGGCGAATACGACTACCTGCTGAGCCCCGATGGTCGGCAGATCACCGTGCACGGCCGCAGCGCCGCGCGCGGCCTGCCGCGTGCCGCACAGGTCGTCCTGGTGCTCGACGACGCCGACGTCGCCTGGCGCCGCGCTGACCTGCCGCGCGCCGGCCGCCAGATGCGCGCTGCGCTGGCCGGCCTGCTCGAAGAACATCTGCTCGACGATGCCGAGCAGGTGCATTTCGCGCTCCAGGATTCGAGCGGCGGCGGCGAGGGCGCCTGGGTGGCCGTCTGCGCCAAGCCCTGGCTGGCACAGCTCTTGGCCGAACTCGAAGCGGCGCAGGTCTTCGTCGATCGCATCGCGCCGCTGAGCTGGCCGCAAACGCCGTCGCGCGGCCATTTCGGCACGACCGGCCTGCACTGGAGCCATCACGAGGGCGTCACCCACCTGCCGCTCGAAGGCACGCTGGGCCGCGGCCTGCTCGGCGACACGGCCGACGCGCAATGGACAGGCGAGCCCGGCAGCGTCGAGCGCGCGCAGGCCTGGCTCGGCGACGCCGCCATCACGCCGCTGACGCGCGGCCAGCGCGCGCTCGCTGCACTGAGCGGCCCCTGGGACCTGCGCCAGTTCGATCTCGCACGGCGCGCCCGCGGCTTCGAGCGCCTGCGCCACGCCTGGTACACCTTCAACACGCGCGCCTGGCGTCCAGTGCGCTGGGGCCTGGCGGCGCTCATCGTCGTACAGGTGCTGGGCATCAACCTGCGCGCGTGGCAGGAGCGGCACGAGCTCAAGGAGCGCCGTGCCGCCCTCGACACGACACTGCGCGACGCCTTCCCCAAGATCGGCGGCATCCTGGACGCGCCGCTGCAGATGCAGCGCGAGATCGACACCCTGCGAACGGCCGCCGGCCGCGAGGGCACGAACGACCTCGGCCCGATGCTCGCAGCCGCCGCCGCCGCCTGGCCTGAGCACGGCAGTCCCGTCGACAGCCTGCATTTCGAGCCGGGCCGGCTGACGCTGTCGTCCAAAGGACTGAACGGCGCGCAGATCGAGCAGTTGCGCACCCGCCTGGCCAGCGATGGCTGGTCGCTCGACGTCACGTCGGGCCGCCTGATCCTGAGCCGAAGCCCCGACGCGCCATGAATACCTCCTCTTCCACGCCCGCCTCGCGCTGGCAGGCCGCCGCCCAGCAACTGCAGGCGCACTTCGCCGCGTTGGCGCCGCGCGAGCAGAACCTTGTGCGCGGCGCCGGTGCGCTGATCGCCTTCGCGATCGTCTGGCTCGTCGCCGTGCAACCGGCCTGGCGCACGCTGCGGCAGGCGCCCGCGGAACTCGACGCGGTCCAACTCCAGCAACAGCGCATGCAAGCCATGGCCGCCGAAGCGCGCCTGCTGCGTGCCACGCCGGTCGTCGCGCCCGACGCCGCAGTGCAAGCGCTCCAGGCGGCGAGCGAGCGCCTCGGCAAGAGCGCGCACCTGCAACTGGCCGGCGACCGCGCCGTGCTCAGCCTGCAGGGCGTCGACCCTGCCGCCCTGCAGCAATGGCTGGTCGAGGCGCGCAGCGCCGCGCGCGCCCGGGCCGTCGAGGCGCAGCTGCAGCGCAGCGGCCAGGGCTACACCGGCCAGATCACGGTCACGCTGGGGAGCGCCTCTTGATCGCTTACCGCTCCGCCGCGCTCGAAACCACGGCCAGCGCGCCGCGGGCGTCGACGCGTCGCTGGGCCTGGTCGGGCGGCCTGCTGGGCCTGCTGCTGGCGCTGGTCTGCTTCGCGCCGGCGAGCTGGCTCGCGGGCTCCGTTGCGTCGGCCACGCACGGCCACGTCCTGCTGACCGAGACGCGCGGCAGCCTCTGGAACGGCAGCAGCGTGCTCGTGCTCACCGGCGGCAGCGACAGCCGCGACGCCGCCGCCCTGCCCGGCCGCCTGTCCTGGACGCTGCGCCCCGAGCTGCACGCGGGCCTGGCGCTGCTGCTCACGGCGCGGCTCGACGGCACGATCAACGATTCGCTGCGCCTGCGCGTCTCGCCCGGCATCCGCCGCGTGGGCGTCGAAGTGCTCGACCAGTCCGGCTGGGCAGCGCGCCTGCCCGCCTCGCTGCTGACCGGCCTGGGCACGCCCTGGAACACGCTGCAGCTCGAAGGCACGCTGCGCCTGGCCACGCAAGGCCTGCGGCTCGACTGGGCCGACGGGCGCTGGCAGCAGACCGGACGACTCGAACTCGATCTCGCCGACCTGTCCTCGCGCGTCTCGACCGTCGCGCCACTCGGCAGCTACCACTTCAGCCTCAGCGGCGACACCGGCCAGCCCGGCGTCAGCGCCATGCGCCTGTACACCGTCGACGGCGCCCTGCTCGTCACGGGCCAGGGCACGCTCGGAAACACTGGCGCCCACTTCAGCGGCGAGGCGCGCGCCGCGCCCGGCCGCGAGGCGGCGCTGGACAATTTGCTGAACATCATTGGGCACCGCGAAGGTGCCCGCTCCGTCATCACGATTGGATGAGCATGACACTGCGCTCGATCTTCAAGCCCCTCGCCCTGCTGGCCGCGCTCGCTGCCACCGGACTCGTCAACGTCCAGGCCGATCCCGCGCAGCACCCGGCCCCGGCCGTGCGTGACACGACCCCGGTGACGCTCAACTTCGTGAACGCCGACATCGAGGCCGTGGCCCGCGCGATGAGCGTGATGATCAAGCGGCAGATCCTCGTCGACCCGCGCGTCAAGGGCCAGATCACGCTGGCCAGCGACCAGCCGATGACGGTGCATCAGGCCTACCTGAACTTCCTCGCCTCGCTGCGCGGCCTGAGCTACACGGTGGTCGACAGCGCCGGGCTGCTGAAGATCGTGCCCGAGGCGGACGCCAAGCTGCAGGCCGCGCCGGTTGAGGTCGAGCAGGGCAAGCTGCGCGGCGACCAGATCGTCACGCAGATCTTCACGGTCGGCCACGAGAACGCCAACAACCTCGTCGCCGTGCTGCGTCCGCTGATCAGCCCCAACAACACGATCAACGCGAACCCGGGCAACAACACGCTCGTCATCACCGACTACGCCGACAACCTGCAGCGCATCGCCAAGATCATCGCGGCGCTGGATACGCCGGGCGCCAGCGGCGTCGAGGTCGTGCCGCTCAAGAACGCCGTGGCCGCGGACATCGCGCCGCTCGTCCAAAAGCTCGCCGACGGCGGCAGTGGCGTCGTCGTGCCGGGCACGCCGGGCGGCAATGCCAGCGTGCTGGCCGACCCGCGCGGCAATGCGCTGATCCTGCGCGCCGGCAGCGCGGCCAAGCTGGCGGTGCTCAAGCAGATCGTCGCGGAGCTCGACAAGCCGGTCGCGGGCGACGGCACCAATATCCACGTCGTCTATCTCAAGAATGCCGACGCAGCCAAGCTCGCGACCGTGCTGCGCGCCGCCTTTGGCGGTGGCAATGGCGGCAGCAGCGGCAGCAGCAGCTCGACCACCGGCACAAGCTCGTCGACCAACAACTTCGGCGGCAGCAACGGCCTGAACAACCAGCTCAACTCGACGCAATCGGGCTCAAGCAGCAGCCTGGGCGGCGCGAGCGCCGCTGCGACGGCGCCAGTCGCCGCCTCGGCCAACCCGTCGACCGGCGGCTTCGTCCAGGCCGACCCGGCAACCAACTCGCTGATCATCACGGCGCCCGAGCCGATGTACCGCCAGGTGCGCAACGTCATCGAGCAGCTCGACGGCCGCCGCGCGCAGGTCTATGTCGAGTCGATGATCGTCAAGGTCGACGTCAGCAAGGCCGCCCAGATCGGCGTGCAGTGGCAGAACCTGTTCGGCTCGACCAAGGGCACGCCCATCGGCGTCGGCACGAACTTCGGTACGGGCCTGGCCAACATCCTCACGGGCAGCGTGACCACGGCGGGCGGCGTCAGCGCGGTCACCACCGCCGCAGCGGCCGGCGCCACGGCGCAGCAGGGCCTCAACGTGGCGGTGTTCAAGCGCATCGGCAACGTCATCACGCTCGGCGCGCTGGCCAACTTCCTGCAGACGCAGACCGGCGCCAACGTGCTCTCGACGCCGAACCTCGTCGCCCTGGACAACGAGGAAGCCAAGATCGTCATCGGCCAGAACCTGCCCTTCGTGACGGGTTCGTTCACCAACACCGGCACGTCCGGCAGCACGGTCAATCCCTTCCAGACCGTCGACCGCCAGGACGTCGGCCTGACGCTGCGCGTGAAGAGCCAGATCGGCGAGAACGGCACGATCCGCATGACGATCTACGAGGAGAACTCCTCGGTGCAGGCCGGCACGACGACCAATACCAATGGCCCGACGACCAACAAGAGCGCCGTCGAAACCACCGTGACCGTCGACGACGGCTCGACGCTCGTGCTCGGCGGCCTGATGCAGGACGAATACAGCGACGAGGACAACAGCGTGCCGGGCCTGGCCAGCATCCCGCTGATCGGCAACCTGTTCAAGAACCAGAACCGCACGCGCACCAAGTCCAACCTGGTCATCTTCCTGCGCCCCGTGGTCCTGCGCGACCAGGCCACGGCCGACCAGCTCACGCTGGACCGCTACGAGGCGATCCGCGCGGTCCAGGGCGCGGCGCCGCAGACGCAGGACAGCATCGTGCTGCCGGAGACCGGCAACCCGGTGCTCGGCCCGCAGGCACCGGCCAGCGCGCCCAAGAGCCCGGCCGGTGGCGACGCGAAGCAATAAGCCGCCATGAAGCACCCGCTGCCCTACGCCTTCGCCAAGGCCAACCAGGTCCTGCTCGAGGACGACGGCGCCAGCCTCGTGCTCTGGGCCACGCCCGAGGTCGGCCTCGCGACACTGTCCGAGATCCAACGTCACTACGCGCTCTCGCGCATCGAGGCGAGCCCGGCCAAGGACCTGATCGCGCGCATCAACGCGGCCTATTCGGGCAAGGAGTCGAGCGCGGCCGTCGTCGTCGGCGAGGTCGAAAGCGCCGTCGACCTCTCGCGCATGATGCAGGACCTGCCGGCCGTCGAAGACCTGCTCGAAGCGGCCAACGACGCGCCCATCATCCGCATGCTCAACGCCCTGCTCACGCAGGCCGCCAAGGACGGCGCGAGCGACATCCACATCGAGCCCTACGAGCGCGCGAGCTCGGTGCGCTTTCGCATCGACGGCACGCTGCGCGAGGTCGTGCAGCCCAACCGCGCGCTGCATGCCGCGCTGATCTCGCGCCTGAAGATCATGGCCGAGCTCGACATCGCCGAGAAACGCCTGCCGCAGGACGGCCGCATCTCGCTGCGCATCGGCGGCCGCGCCATCGACGTGCGCGTGTCCACGCTGCCCTCGGCGCACGGCGAACGCGCCGTGCTGCGCCTGCTCGACAAGACCGAATCGCGCTTCACGCTCGAGAACCTCGGCATGAGCGGCGACGTGCTCAGCGGCTTCCGCCGCCTGATCCAGCACCCGCACGGCATCGTGCTCGTGACCGGCCCCACGGGCTCGGGCAAGACCACGAGCCTGTACGCCTCGCTGCAGACGCTGGACACCTCGACGACCAACGTGCTCACCGTCGAAGACCCGATCGAATACGAGCTTCCCGGCATCGGCCAGACGCAGGTCAACGGCAAGATCGACCTGAGCTTCGCCAAGGCCCTGCGCGCCATCCTGCGTCAGGACCCGGACGTCATCATGATCGGCGAGATCCGCGACTACGAGACCGCGCAGATCGCCATCCAGGCCTCGCTGACGGGCCACCTCGTGCTCGCCACGCTGCACACCAACGACGCACCCAGCGCCGTCACGCGGCTGGTCGACATGGGCGTCGAGCCCTTCCTGCTGAGCTCCAGCCTGCTCGGCGTGCTGGCGCAGCGCCTCGTACGCAAGCTTTGCCCGGTCTGCAAACGCCAGGACGGCAACGGTGACTGGCACCCCGTCGGCTGCGAGGCCTGCGGCCACACGGGCTACAAGGGCCGCACCGGCGTCTACGAGCTCATGACGGCCGACGACGCCGTGCGCGACCTCATCCACCGCCAGGCCGCCGAAAGCGAACTGCGCAGCACCGCCGCGCACGCCGGCCTGCGCACCATGCGCGATGACGGCGAGCGCCTCGTCACGGCCGGCACGACCTCGCGCGAGGAAGTGCTGCGCGTCACGCGCGAATAAGCAAGCCGGCCCATGCCCGCCTTCAAATACGAAGCCCTCACCGACGCGGGGCGCAACGCCAGCGGCCTCGTCGAGGCCGACAACCCGCGCGCCGCGCGCGCCCAGCTGCGCGCGCAAGGCCTGGTGCCGCTGGCCGTGCAGCCGGTGGCGCAGCAGGCGACGCAGGCCAGCCGCTTCACGCGCCGCGTGTTCTCGGCCACGACGCAGGCCGTCTGGACGCGCCAGCTCGCCGGCCTCGTCGCCTCGGGCCTGCCGCTGGAGCGCGCACTGTCCGCGCTCGCGGCCGAGTCCGAGGTGCCGAGCCAGCGCGAGCTGCTCGCCCACCTCAAGGCCGAGGTCAACGCCGGCGCCCCGTTCGCCCAGGCGCTGGGCAGCGCGCCGCGAGAGTTCGACCCGGTCTATCGCGCCGTCGTCGCCGCGGGCGAGCAGAGCGGCGCCCTCGGCGAAGTGCTGGAGCGCCTGGCCGACGACCTCGAGCAGCGCCAGGAACTGCGCGCCAAGCTGATCGGCGCGATCGCGTATCCGATCATCGTTTCGATCATTTCGGTCTTCATCATCATCTTCCTGATGACCTACGTGGTGCCGCAGATCGCCACCGTGTTCACGAGCTCCAAGCGCGCGCTGCCGCTGCTCACGGTCATCATGCTCGGCATCAGCGACTTCATCCGCCACTGGGGCTGGCTGGCGCTGCTGGGCCTGGCCGGCGGTGGCGTGATGCTGCGCCTGGCGCTGCGCGGCGAGGCCTTCCGCCAGCGCTTCGACGCCGCCTGGCTGCGTCTGCCGCTCGTCGGCCGCCTCGCGCGCGGCTACAACGCGGCGCGCTTCGCCGGCACGCTGGCCATGCTGGCGGGCGCCGGCGTGCCCATCCTCAAGGCCCTGCAGGCCGCGGCCGAAACGCTCTCGAACTCGGCCATGCGCGCCGACGCGCTCGACGCGCTGGCCCAGGTGCGCGAAGGCGCGCCGCTCGGCGCCGCGCTCGCCGGCAAGCCGCGCTTCCCGGGCCTGCTCTCGATGTTCGCGCGGCTCGGCGAGCAGACCGGCCAGCTCGCCGAAATGCTCGGCCGCGCCGCCCGCCAGCTCGGCACCGAAGTCCAGCGCCGCGCCATGACCATGGCGACGCTGCTCGAGCCGCTGCTGATCGTCGGCATGGGCGCGATCGTGCTGATGATCGTGCTCTCGGTGATGCTGCCCATCCTGCAGCTCAACACCTTCGTGAAGTAGCCCGCCATGCCTGCCACGCTCGAAGGTCAGCTCGTCGTCGCGATCTCGTCGCGCGCGCTGTTCGACTTCGAGGAAGAGAACGAGCTCTTCGAAGCCAGCGACGACCACGCCTACATGGCGCTGCAGCAGCAGCGCCTGGACGTCCCGGCGCGCAAGGGCGTGGCGTTCTCGCTGGTCGAGAAGCTGTTGCGCTTCAACCGCGAAGGAAGCGCACCGCGCGTCGAGGTCGTCGTGCTCTCGCGCAACGACCCGATCTCCGGCATGCGCGTGTTCCGCTCGGCGCGCCACTACGGCCTCTCGATCCAGCGCGGCGTCTTCACGCGCGGCGCCAGCCCGTGGCGCTATCTGCGGCCGCTGCAGGCGCAGCTGTTCCTCTCGGCCAACGAGGCCGACGTGCGCCAGGCGCTGGAAGCGGGCGTTGCGGCGGCGCGCGTGCTGCCGCGCTCGGCCCGGGCCTCGCAGGCCCATCCCGACGAGCTGCGCATCGCCTTCGACGGCGACGCCGTGCTGTTCTCCGACGAAGCCGAGCGCATCTTCCAGGCCGAAGGCCTCTCCGCCTTCCAGGCCCACGAGAGCGCACGAGCCGACACGCCGCTGGCGCCCGGCCCGTTCAAGCCGGTGCTGGAAGCGCTGCATCGCCTGCAGCAGCCGGGCGACATCGCCATGCGCGTGCGCACGGCACTCGTCACGGCGCGCAGCGCCCCGGCGCACGAGCGCGCGATCCGCACGCTGATGGACTGGCGCATCGAGGTCGACGAAGCGCTGTTCCTCGGCGGCCTCGCCAAGGGCGAATTCCTGCGCGAGTTCGAACCCGACTTCTTCTTCGACGACCAGGCCGGCCACATCGCCAGCGCGAGCCGCCACGTGCCGGCCGGCCACGTCGCCAGCGGCATCGCCAACGACGGCTGATCGGGGTTCGCCCGGACTGACGAATCGCACGGGGCCCGCGTCTGCGGTGCGACGCACAATCGCGCGTCGTCTTCAGCCTGGCCGCCCGGAACATGCGCTTCGCACCTCGTCTTCATCGCCTCTCGCAACTCGTTCTCGCGGCCTCGCTGGCCTGCGCCGGCATGTCGAGCCACGCCACCGAGGGCGCGATCGGCTACTACCGCATGCCCGTCGTGCACGACCACGAGATCGTCTTCGTCGCCGAAGGCGATCTCTGGCGCGTCGGCCTCCTCGGTGGGCAGGCCCAGCGACTGACCACGCACGCGGGCCTGGAGACCAGTCCGGCGATCTCGCCCGCCGGCCACTGGCTCGCCTTCGTCGGCCAGTACGACGGCGCCAAGGGCGCGAATGCCGGTGACGTCTACGTCATGGAAATCGGCGGCGGCGTGCCCAAGCGCCTCTCGTGGGCTGGCCGAGGCGTGCGCGTCTGGGGCTTCACCGCGAGCGGCGAGGTGCTCTACACGGCGCCGACGCGCAGCGGCCAGCCCGGCACGCAGCTCTACGCGGTCGATCCGCAAAGCGGCGCGACGCGCGTGCTCCCGGTCGACCAGGCGAGCGACGGCGCGCTCAGCGCCGACGGCCGCTGGCTCTACTTCACGCGCCATGGCCTGCGTGGCGACAACGCGCGCCACTACCGCGGCGGCGCGATCGCGCGACTGTGGGTCATGGACCTGCAGTCGAAGGACGAGGCCCGGCCGCTCGTTGCCGAAGGCAACAACGATCGCCGCCCGATGCCCTATCAGACGGCGGCCGGCGAGGCGCGCGTGGCCTTCCTGTCCGATCGCGACGGCAGCTACAACCTCTGGTCCGTCAAGGCCGACGGCAGCGACCTGCAGCAACTCACGCACCACCAGGGCTGGGACATCCGCGACGCAGCCGGCGACGGCCAGCGCATCGCCTACACGCTCGGCGCGGACGTGCACCTGCTGCACCTGGCCAGCGGCCAGAGCGTGCCGGTGCCGATCACGCTCGATGGCGATTTCGATCAGCAGCGCGAGCGCTTCATCGCCAAGCCGCAGGACTTTCTCGGCAACGTGGCCCTGGCGCCGGACGGGCAGCGCGTCGTGATCAATGTGCGCGGCCATCTCGCCACGCAGGGCGCGGGCGCATGGCGCCGCGCCGAGCTCCCGCAACCCGCTGACGGCCGCTGCCGGGATGCGGCTTTCTCGGCGGACAGCCGGAGCGTGTACGCGCTCTGCGACTTCAGCGACGAGGTCGAAGTCTGGAAGTTCGCCGCCAACGGCCTGGCGCGGCCGGAGCAGATCACGCGCGACGCGCAGATCCTGCGCACGGCCCTCGCGCCGTCGCCGGACGGCCGCTCGCTCGCCCACACCGACAAGAACGGCCACCTCTACCTCACCGACCTGCGCACGCACGAGACCCGCCGCATCGACGTCCAGGGACTGCTGCACGAAGACCCGCAGCTGCGTTGGTCACCCGACGCCAAGGCCCTCGCCTTCGCGCTCGACGGACAGGTCGGCGAGCGCAGCCAACTGGCGCTGTTCCTGCTCGACGAGAACCGCGTGGTCAAGCTCAACAGCGAGCGCTACGACAACGCGTCGCCGGCGTTCAGTGCCGATGGACACTGGCTATTCTTCCTGTCGGACCGCAGCTTCGAGGTCGGTCCTGCGGATGCGCCCTGGGGTGATCGCGGCATGGGCGCGAACTTTGCACACCGCACCAAGATCTATGCGCTGGCCCTGCAGGCCGGCCTGCGTTGGCCCTTCGCGGCGGCCGACGAGCTCAATACCGCCAGCGCCCCGGTCGACAAGCCGACCGATGGCGACAAGAAAGACGAGAAGAACGCCGCCAAACCGGCGTCGCCCATCGTCACCGATGGCCTCGGCAGCCGGCTCTTCGAGGTGCCCGTCGAAGCGGGCGACTACAGCGACCTGCGCACCGACGGCAAGCGCCTGTGGTGGCTGCAAGCCTCGGAGCAGCGCGACGGGAAGCCCGCGTTGCGCACCGTGGCCGTCGACAACCAGGGCGGCAAGCCGGAGACCGTATCGGGCGATGTGCGCAGCTACCAGCTCAGCGCCGACGGCAAGAAGCTGATGATCGTGCGCGGCCAGGGCACGCCCGACATCCTCGTCGTCGACGCGGCGCCCAAGCTGCCTGGCGAGCTCGACAACGCGCGCGTGCGCTGGAGCGACTGGCAGGTCGCCACCGAGCCGCGCCAGGAATGGCTGCAGATGTTCACCGACGCCTGGCGCATGCAGCGCGACTACTTCTTCGACACGAAGATGCGCGGCGTCGACTGGCTGGCCGTGCGCCGCAAGTACGAGCCGCTCGCGCGCCGCGTCACCGACCGCGCCGAGCTCGGTGACCTGATGGGCCAGATGATCGGCGAGCTCGGCATCCTGCACAGCCAGATCGGCATGCCGGACCTGCGCTCCGGCGAGCCGGCGCCGGCACAGGCCGCACTTGGCGCGCGCTTCGCCAGGCAGGCCGATGGATGGCTGCTCGAACACGTTTACGCCACGGACCCCGAACTGCCCGACATCGCGGCGCCACTCGCGGCACCCGGCCCGGACTTTCGTGCCGGCGACGTGATCACGGCCATCAACGGGCGGGCCACGCGCGAAGCGGCCGACCTGTCCGATCTGCTGCGCGGCCAGGCGGGGCACCAGGTGCTCGTCAGCTATCGCCGCGCCGGCCAGGCCGGGCCGCTGCAGGCCGTCGTCACGCCCGTGAACGCGATGCGCGATGCCGCCCTGCGCTACGGCGACTGGGTGACCGAGCGTGCCCGGCGCGTCGACGCCGCCAGCCACGGCCGACTCGGCTACCTGCACCTCAACGCCATGGGCGCCGACGACATCGCCGATTTCGCGCGCGAGTTCTACGCACAGATCGACCGCGACGGTCTCATCATCGACGTGCGCAACAACAACGGCGGCAACATCGACAGCTGGATCCTCAGCACCTTGCTGCGCCGCGCCTGGATGTTCTGGCAGCCGCGCTCGCCCGAAGGCGCGCCGGCCAACTCGAACATGCAGCAGGCCTTCCGCGGCCGGCTCGTCATCCTGGTGAACGAGGAGACCTACTCGGACGGCGAAACCTTCTCCGAAGGCTTCAAGCGCCTGGGCCTGGGCACAGTCATCGGCAAGCGCACGTCGGGCGCGGGCGTGTGGCTGTCGGACGAGAACCGCCTTGCCGACAACGGCATCGCGCGCGCCGCCGAGAACGCCCAGGTCACGCCCGCTGGCGAGCAGATCATCGAGGGCGTCGGCGTCGTGCCGGACCTCGTCGTCGAGAACCTGCCGCGCGCCAGCTTCGAAGGCCAGGATGCCCAGCTCGAGGCCGGGATCAAGGAACTTCAGCGCCTGATCGCCGCCCAGCCCCCGCTGGCGCCACCGGCTCGCCGGCCGTACTCGCAGCAGCAGCCTTGAAGAGGCCGGCCAGCGCCACTCAGCCCAGCGTCACGCGCGCGAACTTGCGCTTGCCGACCTGCACGACGTAGGTGCCGGCCTCGAGCTTGAGGCCCTTGTCGCTGATCACCGTGCCGTCGATGCGCACACCGCCCTGCTCGACCATGCGCAGGCCTTCGCCGTTGGAGGCCACGAGCCCCGCGTTCTTGAGCAGCGCGCCGATGCCCTGCGGCGCGCCCGACAGCGCGACGTCCGGAATGTCGTCAGGGATGCCGCCCTTGGAGCGGTTGACGAAGTCAGCCTCGGCCGCGTCGGCCGCCTGCGCCGAATGGAAGCGTGCGGTGATCTCCTTGGCCAGCATGACCTTGGCATCGCGCGGATTGCGGCCGCCTTCGACCTCGCGCCTGAGCACGGCGATCTCGGCCTCGGGCCGGAACGACAGCAGCGTGAACCAGTCCCACATCAGCACGTCGCTGATCGACATGGTCTTGGCGAACATGGTGTTGGGTGCTTCAGTGATGCCGATGTAGTTGCCCTTGCTCTTGGACATCTTGTCCACGCCGTCCAGGCCCACGAGCAGCGGCATGGTCAGGATGCACTGGGCCTCCTGGCCGTACTCCTGCTGGAGATGACGGCCCATCAGCAGATTGAACTTCTGGTCGGTGCCGCCGAGCTCCAGGTCGGACTCCAGCGCCACGGAGTCATAGCCCTGCATCAGCGGGTAGAGGAACTCGTGCACCGAGATGGGCGTCTGCGCGGCGAAGCGCTTGGTGAAGTCGTCGCGCTCCATCATGCGCGCCACGGTGTACTTGGCGGCCAGCTGGATCATGCCGCGCGCGCCGAGCGGGTCGCTCCACTCGCTGTTGTAGCGGACCTCGGCGCGGCCGATGTCGAGCACCAGGCCGATCTGGTCGAAGTAGGTCTTGGCGTTGGCCTCGATCTCTTCGCGCGTCAGGGGCGGGCGCGTGCTGTTGCGGCCGGACGGGTCGCCGATCATGGTGGTGAAGTCACCGATCAGCGGGATCACGGTATGGCCGAGATCCTGCAGCTGGCGCAGCTTGTTGAGCACGACCGTGTGACCCAGGTGTAGGTCGGCGGCCGTCGGGTCCATGCCGAATTTGATACGCAGCGGCTTGGCCGTAGCGGCCGAGCGCGCGAGCTTCTTGACCCAGTCCGCCTCGGGGATCAGCTCCTCGACGCCGCGGCGGGTGATCTCGAGCGCCTCGCGCACGGCGTCGGTGACGGGAAACTGGCTCTCGGCGCTGGCGGCCTTGGACATCGAATCGGAGGACATGGATCAGGTTGGGATCGGGTTTGCGTGAGTTGGGCACCGGGTGCGGGCCCTTATACTCGCGCCTTGCGCGCGGAGCCGGCGTCTGGCTGAATGGCCAAGACCGCACCGCGCGATTCTACCGAGCCTGCGCCATGAGCGCGGCCCGGATTGATGCCAAATCGCAGCTTTGGCACCAGAAAAACGAATTTGGAACCGAGATCGCGTGGATAAGTGGATTCTTGAGGGGAAAAAGGCTCTGGCGCGAGCCGAGGCCTTTGCCGGCAAGCATCCGCGCGCGCTGACCGGAACCGTGCTGGGGGCGCTGGGGCTGTTCGCGGTGACCGCCTTCGGCATCGCGCCGCTCGCACCCGATGCCCGGAACATCCCGCAGCGCGTCGTGACCCAGGATGTGGCGCATGACGCGCTCGACACCCAGCTCAGCGCACTGGCGGATTTCCACGTCGGCCTGGTCCGCAACGGCCAGACCCGCGCCAACGACACGGCCGACAGCCTACTGCGCCGCCTCGGCGCCTTCGACGCCCAGGCCGCCAAGTTCCTGCGTAGCGACGCCCTCGCGCGCACGGTGCTGCAAGGCCACGGCGGCAAGCTCGTCGAGCTGACGGCCGATGCCGACGGCACGGTGCAATCGATGGTGGTGCGCTACCCGTCGGACGATCCGACGCAGCAGTCCAAGCAGTTCCAACGCCTGAGCATCACGCGAAGCGCCGCCGGTTTCGGCGCGAAGCTCGAGCAAGTGCCGCTGCAGACCGAGATCCGCCTCGGCAGCGGCCTCATCCGCAGCTCGCTGTTCGCTGCGACGGACGAGGCGCGCATTCCCGACGCCGTCGCCTCGCAGCTGGCCGACATCTTCTCGGCCGACATCGATTTCCACCACGAGCTGCGCGCGGGCGACCGCTTCTCGCTGGTCTACCAGACGCTCACGGCGGACGGCGAGCCGGTCAGCTGGGACGGCGCCAACGGCCGCATCGTCGCCGCCGAGTTCGTCAACAAGGGCCGCAGCCACTCGGCCGTCTGGTACCAGGACGAACACACCGGCAAGGGCGACTACTTCGGCTTCGACGGCTCCAGCCGGCGCACGGCCTTCCTGGCCAGCCCGGTGCCGTTCTCGCGCGTGACCTCGAGCTTCTCGATGCGCTTCCACCCGATCCTCCAGCAGTGGAAGCGCCACCTCGGCACCGACTTCGGCGCGCCGATGGGCACGCCGGTGCGCACGGTCGGCGACGGCGTCGTCGATTTTGCCGGCCAGCAGAACGGCTACGGCAACGTCATCTTCGTCCGCCACGCGGGCGATCGCCTCACCGTCTACGCCCACCTGAGCCGCATCCTGGTCAAGAAAGGCCAGCATGTCGACCAGGGCGACAAGATCGGCAATGTCGGCATGACCGGCTGGGCCACCGGGCCGCACCTGCACTTCGAGTTCCGCGTCCACGGCGTCCACCAGGACCCGACCACGCTGGCCAAGGCGGCTGAAACCATCAAGCTGCCGGCCACGGCGCGCGCCCGGTTCGAGCAAACCGTCGCGGCGCTGCGCCCCGAGCTCGACCAGGCCAGCCGCCTCGACGCCGCTTCGATCAGCGCCGAGTAAGCCGCCATGTTGCCGGGCGCCGAGCTCTTCATCGGCCTGATGTCGGGCACGTCCATGGATGGCGTCGACGCCGTCCTCGCGCGCTTCCACGGCGAGCGCATCGATGTGCTGGCGCATCGCCACGCCCCATTTCCGCCTGCACTGCGCGCTGAGCTGATGGCCTTGAACGCGCCCATCGACAACGAGCTGCATCGCGCGGCACTTGCCGCCAACGGTGTCGCGCGCAGCTATGCCGGTCTCGTCGCCGACCTGCTGCAACAGACCGGCCAGCCGCGCGAGCACATCCAGGCCCTTGGCGCCCACGGCCAGACCGTGCGCCATCGTCCCGGCGAGTTCGACGGCACCGGCTACACGGTGCAGTTGCTCAACGGCGCCTTGCTGGCTGAACTTGCCGGCATCGACGTCGTCTGCGACCTGCGCAGCCGCGACGTCGCCGCCGGTGGTCAGGGCGCGCCGCTGGTGCCGGCCTTCCACCGCGCCGTATTCGCGCAACCCGGGCGCGAGATCGCCGTGCTGAACATCGGCGGCATCGCCAACGTCAGCCTGCTCGGCGATCGGCCGGGCGGTTTCGACACCGGCCCCGGCAACTGCCTGATGGATCTCTGGATCCTCGAACATCGTGGCCAGGCTTTTGACGCCAATGGCGCCTGGGCGGCCAGTGGGCAAGTGATCCCCAGCCTGCTGGCCTCGCTGCTGGCCGAACCCTGGCTTGCAGTGCCGCCGCCGCGCAGCACGGGGCGCGACCTCTTCAATCGCGCCTGGCTGTCCAGCCACCTGCCCGCCCACGCCGGCAGCGCGCCGCAGGACGTTCAGGCGACGCTGCTCGAATTCACCGCGCGCAGCATTGCCGACAGCCTGCCCCAGCGCGTCGACGAACTGCTCGTCTGCGGCGGCGGCGCCCTCAACGGCGCACTGATGGCACGGCTGCAGGCCTTGCGCCCCGGCGCCGCGGTTCTCCCCAGCGACGCGCGCGGCCTCCCGGCCATGCAGGTCGAGGCGGCGGCCTTCGCGTGGCTGGCGATGCGCTTCAAGCACGGCCTGCCGGGCAACCTGCCCACGGCAACCGGCGCGGCCGGCGCACGTCTGCTGGGCGCGCTCTACCCGGCCTGAGCCGGAAAGCAAAACGGCCGCCCAAGGGCGGCCGTCCGGTGCGTCGAGGCGCGAACGATCAGACCGAGAAGCTCGACCCGCAGCCGCAGGTCGTCGTCGCGTTCGGGTTCTTGATGACGAACTGCGCGCCCTGGAGGTCTTCCTTGTAGTCGATCTCGGCGCCCATCAGGTACTGCAGGCTCATCGCGTCGATCAGCAGCGTCACGCCGTTCTTGCTCATCTGCGTGTCGTCCTCGTTGACGGCCTCGTCGAAGGTGAAGCCGTACTGGAAGCCCGAGCAGCCGCCGCCCTGCACGAACACGCGCAGCTTGAGGTCGGGGTTGCCTTCTTCGGCGACCAGGTCGGCGACCTTGGCGGCAGCACTGTCGGTAAAGACCAGCGGCACGGGCATGTCGTCGGCGCCAGCCACGGGGGTTTCAAGCACTGCGCTCATGGGGAATCCTGTCGGTACGGTGATGGGGGCTATTGTCGACCCAAACGCTCGGCTTTGCCGGCGGTACGGTTTTTGCCTGCGCCCGCTGAAAACAAAGAAGCCGCACGAGGCGGCTTCTTTGATGAGGCGCGAAAGTCGATCAGCGCTTGCTGAACTGCTTCCGGCGACGGGCGCCGTGCAGGCCGACCTTCTTACGCTCGACTTCACGCGCATCGCGCGTGACGAAGCCGGCGCGGCTCAGTTCGGGCTTGAGCGCGGCATCCCACTCGATCAGCGCGCGGGTGATGCCCAGGCGCACAGCGCCGGCCTGACCCGATTCGCCACCGCCGTGGACGTTGACCTTGATGTCGAAGGTCTCGGCGTTGTTCGTCAGCATGAGCGCCTGGCGAGCCACCATGATCGAGGTCTGACGGCCGAAGTACTGCTCGACCGACTTGCCGTTCACGATCATTTGGCCCGTGCCCTTCTTGATGAAGACGCGAGCGACCGACGACTTGCGGCGGCCGGTTCCGTAGTTCCAGTTTCCGATCATCGTCGTTCCTTAGATTTCCAGAGCCTTGGGCTGCTGAGCGGCGTGCGGGTGCGAACCACCGGCATAGACCTTCAGCTTCTTGACCATGGCGTAGCCGAGCGGGCCCTTGGGCAGCATGCCCTTGACGGCCTTCTCCAGGGCGCGGCCCGGATGCTTGGCTTGCATGTCCTTGAACTTCGTGGCGTAGATGCCACCAGGGAAGCCCGAGTGACGGTAGTACACCTTGTCGGTGGCCTTGTTGCCGGTGACGCGGAGCTTGTCGGCGTTGATGACGACGATGAAATCACCGGTGTCGACGTGAGGCGTGTAGATGGCCTTGTGCTTGCCGCGCAAACGGAGTGCCACTTCGCTGGCAACACGTCCGAGCACCTTGTCGGTGGCGTCAATCACAAACCACTCGTGCGTCACTTCGGCCGGCTTGGCGCTGAAGGTCTTCATGAGAGTCTTTCAAAACTGGCTGTCAAATCGCCGCAGCTCGGTGCTGTTTATGTAAATCCACAGCCTCTCGCGCAGCCTTCCCCTCTCCAGCCAGACGGAAAGGGAAAGCTCGCGAGTATAGCAGCGCCCGCCCAAAGCACCAAGCCGCCGCCCGGCGCGACCTACAATCCGGCAGAAATCCGCGCCCATGACCCGCACCGACCCCACCGAGCCCCGTCCACGCGCCTCTTCCGGTGCGCAGGGCTGGCTCACGCTGCTGCGGCCGGCCCGGTGGGTGCCGATACGCGCGCTCGCCGGGCGCCACCGCCGGCGCGTGCTCGGACACCTGCTGAGCCTGAACGAGCGCGACCGCTACCTGCGCTTCGGCTACGCTGCCTCGGACGCGCAGATCACGCACTACGCCGAGCGGCTGGACTTCCACCGCGACGAGCTGCTGGGCATCTTCAACAGCCGGCTCGAACTCGTCGCCATGGCTCATCTCGCCTACGACCCGGCGCCGCAACGCCCGGGCAAGCCGGCGATGGTCGAGTTCGGCGTCTCGGTGCTTGCCCAGGCGCGCGGCAAGGGCATGGGCCAGCGCCTGTTCGACCGCGCCGTCCTGCATGCTCGCAACCGCGGCGTCGGCACGCTGTTCATCCATGCACTGACTGAAAACACGCCGATGCTGCGCATCGCGCGCAAGGCCGGCGCCAAGGTCGAGCGCGAGGGCTCCGAGTCCGAGGCCTGGCTGCGCCTGCCGCACGACACCCTGAGCTCCCACGTCGACGAAGCCCTCGAGCGCCATCTCGCCGAGGTCGATTTCGAGCTCAAGCGCCACCTGCGCACCCTGCGCCGCTGGCGCGACCGGCTGCGCCGGTTCAAGGCGTCGATCCAGGGCAAGCAGCGTCCGCCGAAGGCCTGAGCCGCCCGCTGTCTCGAAGCGGCGCCACCTGGGCCCCTCAAGCGCGGGAGTCCGAGGGCTAGGCCCAGGGTGGTCCGCCTTGGTCATCGGCTACAGTCGTGAAACAGAGCCTCTATTCACATTCAATTCTGCGCATTGCCAATGCAAGGCCTCCAACTTGTCGCACCCTGGGTCGTCGCCGCTGCTGCGGCGCTGGCCCTTGTCGCGCTGACGGTCCTGTGGCTGGTGCGCCGCCCCTCCCGCAATCAGCGGGCCCTCCCAACGGAGTGGTCACTTACTGCGCGACCAGTCTTCAGCACCGATGAGCGCCGTGTCTACCGACTGCTCAAGGAAGCCCTGCCCCACCACGTGATCCTGGCCAAGCTGCCGCTGGTGCGCTTCTGCCAGCCCAACGAGGCCAAAGAGGTCCGCTACTGGTACGAGCTGCTCGGCTCCATCCACGTCAGCTTTGCGATCTGCAGCCCGAATGGCCGCGTACTGGCCGCCATCGACCTGGACGGCGAGCGCAGCATCTCGGGCCGCAACCTGCAGATCAAGCAGTCGGTCCTGGGCGCCTGCCGCGTCCGCTACCTGCGCTGCCCCGTCAACAACCTGCCGAGCGCAGCCGAACTCCAGCTGCTCGTGCCTTTCTCGAACACGCAGGCGCGCGGTCCGCATGCCGCGCCGATCCCGACACGCAGCCATGTGCCGCATGCGCCGGCCAGCGCTGCGCCGGCCACGGCCCGGGCGGCCAGCCGACAAGGGCTTTGGCAGGACTCTGCCGTGTTCAGCGATTCCTTCTTCGCGCCGGATAGCCGCTTCGACACCGCCTTCGACGGCTCGCGCACCGGCGGGCGCAGCGGCTTTGCTTCGAGCCGCCCCTTCGCCGAGCCGCTCGGCGCCGACTCGCAGTACCCTGGCGAGGCGCCGAACGACATCGTTGGTGTCGTCGTCGATTCGCCGCGCTACCGCAGCAATCTCGCGCCACGCGGCGGGCGCTGAGCCTCGGACTCACCGTTGAACCACTCCCGCAGCGACGACGCGGCGGCATTTGCCACCCTCACGCCCGAGTTCATGCTCGACGCGCTCGACGCCGTCGGCCTGCATGGCGACGGCCGGCTCATGCAGCTGAACTCCTACGAGAACCGCGTGCTGCAGGTCCATCTCGAAGATGGCCGCGTGGCCGTGGCCAAGTTCTACCGGCCGGGGCGCTGGAGCGACGCGCAGATCCTCGAGGAACACGCGTTCGCTGCCGAACTGGCGGATGCCGAGGTGCCCGTTGCCGCGCCCTGGCCGCTGGGCGATGCAGCCGAAACGCTGGTGCACTACCAAGGCCAGCGCTTTGCGGCCACCGGCCGCCAAGGCGGCCGCGCGCCGGAGCTCGAAGACCCCGCGGTCCTGACCTGGATCGGCCGCCTGCTCGGCCGCCTGCACAACGTCGGGCGCCGCCAGCCTTTCGCCCACCGCCTCGACTGGATCGGCAGCGCGCCGGGCGCCGCGGCGCGCGACCTCGTCCTCGAGTTGCAGGCCTTGCCCATCGAGATCGAGTCGGACTGGCGCGACACCGTCGATCGCTGCCTCGCCGCCATCGATGCGGCCTTCGCCGCCGTGCCCGGCCTGCGCACGCTGCGCCTGCACGGCGACTGCCACCCCGGCAACATCCTCTGGACACCCGACAACGGCCCGCATTTCGTCGACCTCGACGACGCCGTCAACGGCCCGGCCGTGCAGGATCTTTGGATGCTGCTCTCGGGTGATGCGCTGAGCGCCCGCCAGCAGCTCGCCTGCGTGCTCGAAGGCTACGAGACCGTCGCCGAATTCGACCGCCGCGAACTTGCGCTGATCGAGCCGCTGCGCACGCTGCGCATGATTCATCACAGCGCCTGGCTGGCGCGACGCTGGGGCGATCCGGCCTTCCCGCTGGCCTTCCCGTGGTTCGGCACGCCCAACTACTGGAGCGACCAGGTCGTCAAGCTGCGCGAGCAGCTCGACGCCATGCGCTCGGCCTCCGAAACCCCTGCGCCGCCGGCCGCGCCGGCCGACGACGACGAGCCCTACCGATTCTGGGACGAGTGATCAGCCCGCCGACAGCCGCGCCTTCTCGCGCCGGGCCAGGCCGTACTCGACGAATTCGACGATGCCGGTGTTGACGCTCTGGTCGAACCAGCGCCGCGCCTGGTCGCGGTCCTTGTCGAGCAAGGCCTTCTCGGCGGCGAAGAAATACAGCTCGCATTCGTGGTCCAGGCTCTGGTCCTTGTCGGCGCGCGCCTGCGCTAGCACGGCGTCGAAGCTCTGCTCGCCACGCATCAGCCGCAGCACCGGATACGGCCAGGCTGGCGCATCGCCGCCGGGCTGGAAGAACGCGACGGCCGCCTTGCCGTCCTGGCCCTGCGCCCGCGTGGCGAGGTAGAGCCAGACGGCGCGGTAGCTGCGCTCGGTGTCGTTGCCACTGGCCAGCAGGTCGGCGAACTCCTGGGCCGCGCCCGCGTAGTCGCCCATCATGTAGCGCGACTGGGCCCGCGTATAACGCGCCGCCGTGTCGTTGGGCGAGAGCTCCAGCGCGCGCGCCGCTGCCGCCAGGACCTGCGCGTCGTCGCCGCGCGCCATCGCGTTGACGGCCCGGGCGGTCTGCGCCTCCGCGAGCTGCGGATCCAGCGCGATGGCGTCGTCGAAGGCGCTCCGGGCCCCGTCGAGATTGCCGATGTTGTCGAGCGCCGCGCCACGCGCCACCAGCAGCTGCGCGCGCTGCTTGGGCGGCAGCCGGTTCGAGGCGAGCTGCTCGTCGTAGAGCAGCAGGTCGTAGTGCGCCGCGACCTGCACCTTGCTGGTCGCCTTGACGCGGCCGCTCGTGAGCGCGAGCTTCATGTCCTCGACCTGCTTGCGCAGCGCCTCGACCTGGTCGAGCCGCACCGTCGGCAGCACCACGTGCGTCGAGATGCGCGGCCAGATCTTGTTCAGCGCATCGCCGTAGCCCGACCATTGCGGCGCCTCGATGCGTGTCGTCGTGACGCGCAGGTCGACCTTGTAATCGGTGGCCTGCGAGTGGCTGGCCACCGATCCATCGAGCGTGAAGAACGCGTTGGACTCGTTGAAAGGCTGCTCGGAATCGCCCTTGAACACGGGCTCGCCAAACTCGAAGCGCACGCGCTGGCGGTACTCGCCCGGCAGCGCAACGATGGTGGCCAACTGGCGTGGCGCCATGCTCGGCACGCGCAAGGCCGCCACGACCAAGGGCAGGTTGACATCGCCAACCAGCATCCGGTCCTGCACCAGGCGCCAGTAATCCGCGACCCGCAGCTTGAGCGTGACACGCACTGCGTTCTGGCCCGGCACGTCCTCGACGAGCGCCAAGCCGTCGCGCTCCAGCTTCGGGTAGGAGCGCAGGAGTTCGCCGAAGAGGCCGTCCTGGAAGGCGTCGGCCGGCTGGCTGGCGCGCGCCATGCGCAGGTTTTCGGCGATATCGCCGTAGTACGTCGTCACCGAAGTCAGCGTGCCGGGTTCGGCAAGCTTGTCGAAGCGGAAGGTGTCCGTGCCATCGGCCTGCAGGCGGTCGCGCGTCGCGGGCAGCGCCGTCAGCGTCGCCTCGCCGCTGCGCGCCAGCAGGGCCGGGCTCAGGCCCGTGCTGCCACGCAACGCCGCCGCGCCCGTCTGCATCGAGCGCGTGCCGTCCAGCCAGAGCCAGCCATCGCCCTGGCGCACGGCAACGATCGCGTGATCGAAGTCCAGCGGGCTCGGCAGGTGCTGCGCAATCTTGGTCCGGTAGACCGTCGAGACCACGGCCGGCACGGCCTCGAAGCCCAGCTGGTTGAGCAGATTGGCCAGCATGGCCGACTTGTCCTTGCAATCGCCGAAGCGCTGCTTGAGCACCTGGCTCGGCAGCGCCGGCCGGTGAGAACTCGCGCCGACCTCGGTGCCGAAGTAGCGGATCTGCTGCTGCACGAAGTCCAGCGCCAGCGTCATGCGCTCGCCCGGATCGGTCGTGGCCGCGCGGATCTCGTCGGCCTTGGCGGCGAGCGCGTCGTGCTCCTGCAGGGCCGGCGCGAACTGGCGCGCCGCCCAGTCCGAGATCTGCTGCCAGTCGGCGAACTCGCTCCATTCGAGCAGATCGGTGTAGTAGTCCTCGGGCGGCATCTGCCCGTCGAAGCGCGCCTGCGGCACGCTCCTGCGCTGCAGGACGATCTCGTGCCAGCCGTCGGGCAGATCGCGCTCGCTGGTCTCGACGGCAACGCCGGCACGGTGCAGCACGGTCCGCCCTGGCGGCGTCAGCAGCCGGCGCGCGACCAAAGCCGCCGGCCCGCGGCTCGAGGCGAGCCAGTCCGTGTCGACGAACTTGCCTTCGAACACCGGGTTGTCGCCGGTCAGCGTGAAGGCCCATTCGACCCGGTCGCCGACGCGCAGGTCCTCCAGCACGACGGAGGCCGTCATGCGCCCGTCGACCATCTGGCGCTCCAGCTGGGTTTCGCGCTGCAGCAGCTTGACGGCCTTGCGCTCGAGCCGGTCGATGCGCTTGCCGTCGCGCCAGATCGCGAGTTCGTTGAGCGTCAGCTTCTGCCAGCTCGGGTCGAAGGTGACCTCGATCTGCGCACCGGGCTCCAGGCCCGCCGTGGCGTTGATCTGCCGGGCCGCGTGGGTGTAGCGCTCGCTGCCGCTTGGGCCGAGCCGCGTCTGGTCGTCCATCAGCAGGACTTGCAGCGGCGCATCGGGGATCGCCGGCAGGCCGTCCAGGCTGAGCGGATGGACCCAGGCCGGGGCGGGCGCGATCGCAAAGCCGGCCGGCTGCGCGGCAGCAGCGGGCGCCGGAGCCGGCTTTTTGGCCGGACTCCTGGCGGCCGGCTTGGCCGCCGCGCCGCTCGTGTCCGCGGCCCAGGCCGGCGCCATCAGCAATCCGGCCACCAGCGCGGCAGCCGACCATCCCACCAGCGCCGCGGCGCGGCCGCGACGAAATACCCGAGTCATGCAATCCTCTCCCTGGGCCGCGCCGAACGCCGCGGACCCCGTGCAAGGACTCGATTATGTGCAGAGCCGCCGGCCGGGCCGCTCGGGGCTAACCGCATGGCGACGGCGCGCCACGGGCGCACCGTCGCAGCAGGCCTCAGGCCAGCAGGCTGTTGACGCGCCGGACATAGGCCGCCGGGTCCTCGAGCACGCCGCCTTCGGCCAGCACGGCCTGGTCGAACACGACCTGGGCGAGGTCCTCGAAGCGCTCGCTGTGCTCGAGCTTCTGCACCAGCGCATGCTCGGGATTGATCTCGAGCGTGGGCAGGCTGGACGGCGCCTGCTGGCCGGCGTTCTTGAGCAGGCGCGCGAGGTGGCCGCTCATATCGCCCTCCTCGACGACGATGCACGCCGGCGAGTCGACCAGGCGCGTCGTCACGCGCACGGTCTTGGCGCGGTCCTTGAGCGCGGCCTGCAGGCGTTCCACCAGCGGCTTGAACTTCTCGGCGACTTCCTCGGCGGCCTTCTTCTCGGCCTCGTCCTGCAGCGTGCCCAGGTCCACCGAGCCCTTGGCCACCGACTGGAGCTGCTTGCCCTCGAACTCGTAGAGGTGCGCCAGCATCCATTCGTCGACGCGATCGACGAAGAGCAGCACCTCGATGCCTTTCTTGCGGAAGATCTCGAGCTGCGGGCTGTTCTTGGCCGCGGCCAGGCTGTCGGCGGTGATGTAGTAGATCGTCTCCTGGCCTTCCTTCATGCGGCTCACGTAGTCGGCCAGGCTCACGCCCTCGTCCGACTGCGTGCTCGCGAAGCGCAGCAGCTTGGCCAGGCGCTCCTGGTTCGCGTGGTCCTCGCCGACGCCTTCCTTGAGCACCGAGCCGAAGTCCTTCCAGAAGTCGGCGTACTTGTGCTTCTCGGCGGCGTCCTCGCTGTCGGCCAGCGCTTCCAGCATCGACAGCACGCGCTTGGTCGAGCCTTCGCGGATCGCCTTCACGTCGCGGCTTTCCTGAAGCAGCTCGCGCGAGACGTTCAGCGGCAGGTCGGCCGAGTCGATCACGCCCTTCACGAAGCGCAGGTAGACGGGCATCAGCGCCTCGGCGTCGTCCATGATGAAGACGCGCTTGACGTAGAGCTTGACGCCGCCACGCTTGTCGCGGTTCCACAGATCGAACGGCGCCTTCTTGGGAATGAACAGCAGCTGGGTGTATTCGCTGCGGCCTTCGACGCGGTTGTGCGTGTAGGCCAGCGGCGCCTCGGTGTCGTAGCTGATCTGCTTGTAGAACTCGGCGTACTGCTCGTCCGTGACCTCGCTCTTGCTGCGCGTCCACAGCGCCGAGGCCTTGTTGACGCTTTCCCATTCGTCCTTGAGGACTTGCTTGGCGTTGTCGGCGTCCCACTCTTCCTTGCGCATCAGGATGGGCAGCGAGATGTGGTCCGAGTACTTGCCGATGATGGACTTGAGGCGCCAGGTCTTGAGGAACTCTTCCTCGCCTTCGCGCAGATGCAGGATGACGTCGGTGCCGCGGCCGGGCTTGACGATGGCCTCGACCTCGAAATCGCCCGTGCCTTCGCTGGTCCAGCGCACGCCCTGGTCGGCCGGCAGGCCGGCACGGCGCGTCTCGACGGTGATGCGGTCGGCCACGATGAAGCCGGAGTAAAAGCCCACGCCGAACTGGCCGATCAGCGCGGCGTCTTTCTTTTGCTCGCCTTCGAGCTTGGCCATGAACTCGCGCGTGCCGCTCTTGGCGATCGTGCCGAGGTGAGCCACGGCTTCCTCGGCGCTCATGCCGATGCCGTTGTCGCTGATCGTCACGGTGCGCGCGGCTTCGTCGAAGCTGACGCGGATCTCGAGGTTGGGCGCGTCTTCAAGGAACTGAGGATGGTCGAGCGCCTCGAAGCGCAGCTTGTCGCAGGCATCGGAGGCGTTGGAGACCAGCTCGCGCAGGAAGATCTCCTTGTTGGAGTAGAGCGAGTGCGTGACGAGGTGCAGGATCTGCTTGACCTCGGCCTGGAAGGAATGGGTTTGCTTCGTCATGGTCGATTGGAGAACTTACGCGGCCGGTATTTTGGGGCCTGGCCGTCCGACTTCAAGTCCGGGCCCATAGACTCCCGCCCATGCTGCTTTACTGGTTCGACTTGCTCGGCGTCGCCGTCTTCGCCGTCAGCGGTGCGCTCGCGGCCATGCAGGCCGGGCTCGATCTCTTCGGCCTGCTCGTGCTGGCGGCCGTCACGGCCATTGGCGGCGGCACGCTGCGCGATCTCCTGCTCAACCGGCACCCGATCGGCTGGATGCGCGATGGTCGCTATCTGGTGGTGATCTGCCTGGCGGCGCTGGCCACGGCGGCCTACGGCCAGCTCTCGCCCGGCGCGATGAAGAGCCTGCGCATCGCCGATGCGCTGGGCCTGGCCTTGTTCGCGCTGACCGGTACCGAACTGGCCGAGGACTGCGGCATCAAACGCGTGCCGGCGCTGCTGATGGGCACGCTCACGGCAGTGGGTGGCGGCGTCGTGCGCGACCTGCTCAGCGGCCAGGTGCCGCTGCTGCTGCGCCGCGATATCTACGCCACGGCGGCCATTGCCGGCATCGCGCTGTATCAATTGCTGCGCGTCGCCGGACTCAAGCGCGACTGGGCCTTCATCGCGGGCATCGTCTGCGTCGCGGGCTTGCGGCTTGCGGCGATTCGCTATGACTGGCAGTTGCCGAGTCCGGAGCTTTATCGCTGATCCGTTTTTATCGCCGACCGGTGGCGGTAGGGAGAGCCGGGCCAGTGCGTTCGGCTCCGTGTCCCCCGGTCGCTGAGCGACCTCCTCCTTTACCTGCGCCGAACGCACTGGCCCGTCTCTCCCAGGCACGACTGAGCTCGCGCCGGAAATTCAGGCGGTACGCCGCAGTGGTGACTGGCGAGGGCGGCCGAGGCGCTGGGCGCAGGTAAAGGAGGAGGGCCGCTTGCGGCCCGGGGGACACGGAGCCCAGCGCCTCGGCCGCCCTCGCCCCCCGCCACTGATGGCTGAATTCAGCGTTGGCGCGTTGCAGCCACAGCCTCGCTCAGCACCTCCAGCACTGCCAGCGAATCATCCCAGCCCAGGCAAGCGTCGGTAATGCTCTTGCCGTACTCAAGCTCACCCGGGTTGTCCTTCCCCGGCGTGAACTTCTGCGCGCCGTCCTTCAGATGGCTCTCGACCATCACACCGAAGATGCTGCGCCCCCCGTTTTTCATCTGCGTGGCAATGTCGCGTGCCACGTCGAGCTGACGCTCGTGCTTCTTGCTGCTGTTCGCGTGCGAGCAATCGACCATCAGCCGCGCGTCGAGCTTGGACGCAGCAAGATCAGCGCAGGCCGCCGCAACGCTGGCCGCGTCGTAATTGGGCGCCTTGCCGCCACGCAGGATGACGTGGCAATCCTTGTTGCCCTTGGTCTCGACGATCGCGACCTGGCCGTTCTTGTGCACCGACAGGAAGTGGTGCGCACGCGCCGCCGCCTGGATCGCGTCGGTGGCGATCTTGATATTGCCGTCGGTGCCGTTCTTGAAGCCTATCGGCGCCGAAATGCCCGACGCCAGCTCGCGGTGGACCTGGCTCTCGGTCGTGCGCGCGCCGATCGCGCCCCAGGAGATCAGGTCGCCGATGTACTGCGGGCTGATCACGTCGAGGAACTCGCTGCCGGCCGGCAGGCCCAGGCGATTGATCTCCAGCAGCAGCTGGCGCGCGATGCGCAGGCCCTCGTCGATGCGGTAACTCTCGTCGAGGTAAGGATCGTTGATCAGCCCCTTCCAGCCGACCGTCGTGCGCGGCTTCTCGAAGTACACGCGCATGACGATCTCCAGCGTGTCCTTGTACTTCTCGCGCTGCTCCTTCAGGCGCCGCGCGTACTCCAGCGCTGCCGCCGGGTCGTGGATCGAGCACGGGCCGATGATGACGAGCAGCCGGTCGTCCTTGCCCTGCATGATGTCGCGAATGGCCTGGCGCGTGCCCGTGATGAGGCGCTCCATCGGCGTGCCCGAGATCGGGAAGAAGCGGATCAGGTGCTCGGGCGGCGGCAGCGGCGTGACGTCGCGGATGCGCTGGTCGTCGGTGGCGCTGGTCTTGTCGTCCTGGGAGTACCAGCGTTCGGCCTTGGGTTCGGTCGTCTTGGCGTTCATCGGTTCCTCAGCATTCCGTCTCGGGCAAAAAAGAAAAAACCGCCGGACTTTGCGGGTCCGGCGGTTTTGCGGGGAAGTCTGTCAGCTGCGCGCGCGTTCAGGCTTTCCCACCGCCGGAGCGGGGAAAGTGCCAAAAGCTAAAAAAGAAAGAAGCGGCGCGGAACATGGGGAGCAAATCTAGCATGGATGCCGCAGCCTGCGTTCGCGCCACGGAAAGTCCGCCCTCGCCGGCCGCGACAGCGCCAGGGGCTTGCACGGGCGGCCATACTCCGCGGCGCTGTTTGCCTTCCCATCAGAAAAGCATTGCTCGAGGAGACCCGAGATGGACAGACGCCACGCCCTGGGCGCCGCGATAAGCGGCCTTGCCGGCCTCGCTGCAACGAGCGCCGCCCGCGCCGACGCAGCCCCCGCCGCGCCATTCACCGTGCCGCAAGCCTTCATCCCGATCGCCGGCAGCACCGAAGTCTTCCCGGTCCGGCGCATCTACTGCATCGGCCGCAATTACGCGGCGCATGCGCGGGCGATGGGCTCGGACCCGACGCGCGAGCCGCCGTTCTTCTTCCAGAAGCCCAGCGACGCCGTGCAGTACGTTGCGCCGGGCAGCGTGGTCGAGCATGCCTACCCGACGCTGACCAAGAACTACCACCACGAGCTCGAGCTCGTCGCGGCGCTGCACCAGGGCGGGCGCGACGTGCCGGTCGAGCGCGCGCTCGACCTCGTCTACGGCTATGCCATCGGCCTGGACATGACGCGGCGCGATTTGCAGCGCTTCATGGGCGAGCAGAAAAAGCCCTGGGAAATCGGCAAGAGCTTCGACCACGCCGCGCCGATCGGGCCGATCCACCGCGTCGCGCAGGTCGGGCATTTCAAGAGCGGCGCGATCCGCCTCAAGGTCAATGGCGAGTTGCGGCAGGACGCCGACCTCAAGGAAATGATCTGGAGCGTGGCTGAGCAGATCTCAGAGCTCTCGCGCGCCTTCGAGCTCAAGCCCGGGGACATCATCTACAGCGGCACGCCCGATGGCGTCGGGCCGGTGGTGCCGGGGGATGTGATGCATGGGGAGATCGAGGGGCTGCCGTCGATGACGGTCAAGGTGGTTTGAGTCGATTACGGCGTTGGGTGGGGCGTGCAGCGCTGCCTGGCACGACCGTGGCAGTACGAACGACGAACCGCCTCGGTGGTGACAGCGAGAGCGGCCCCGCAGGCTGCCGGGTGCATCGGTGCCGCTGAGAGCGCAGGAGGCCGGCGAGGCGCGCTTTAGCGCGCTTCAACAACTGACTCGACACGCCTGTTCGAGCGGCGCGTAGCAAAGCGAG
>Ga0213872_10000232_pt1 | contig 49039 bp, 31 predicted proteins | sample VelepicomBERX_R2_FD_160071 | JGI IMG/M metagenome (GOLD analysis project Ga0213872, IMG submission 160071) | Rhizosphere microbial communities from Vellozia epidendroides in rupestrian grasslands, the National Park of Serra do Cipo, Brazil - RX_R2 | ecosystem: Host-associated > Plants > Roots >... | reverse complement strand
CCATGCGTGCCAGCTCGGCCGCTTCGCGTGCGTGGGCTTCCGCTTTCTCGGCGGCTTCACGCAGGATAGCTGCCTGCGCGGCGGCCTGGTCATAAGCCAATTGTTCGGCCGCCAGTTTGGCTTCGCTGACCAGGCGCATTTCGCGCTCGGTGCGCTCGCGGTCGATCACGAGCTGGGCGGCATGCTGTTCAGCCAGGGCGCGCGCTTCGGCTTCGGTACAGGCGCCGCGCTCGGCTTCGATTTTCCTGGCGATGGCCAGTTGCGCCACTTGCTCGGCTTCCTGGCGCTGCTGTTCGAGCGCCGACTTTTTCTGGATTGCGTCCAGCGTTTGCTGTTCCATTTCGGCACGCTGACGCTCGGCTTCGGCCAATTCAGCCGCTTGCGCCGCCTTCATTTCGGCCGCTTCGGTCGCGATGCGCTGGGCTTCGTACACAGCCTTGGCTTGCGCCGCGGCCGCTTCGATCGCGGCATGCTCGGCTTCGCGCGCCAGGCGCGCTTCGCGTTCGGCTTCTGCCGTCGCCTTCAGCAATTCCATTTGCTTCTGGTCGGCCAGCATGCGCGCTTCGGCTTCCACGCGCGCGGCTTCCTCGGCTTCGGCACGCTTTTGCAGGATCGCGGTTTCGGCCTGCTCGGCTTCGATGCGCAAGCGCTCGACGCGGTTCAATTCAACCACGGCGCGTGCCTTTTGCAGGGCAGTCTGCGCAGACTTGCGCTGCAGGCCCATCTTGACCTGTTCCTGCACCAGCTCTATCTTGGCTCCGGCGGCTTCTGCTTCCGTCGCTTTCAAGGCATTCTGCTCGGCTTCTTCCTTGGCGCGCAGCATTTCGGCGTGTTCGTGCTCGGCCTTTTCGCGCGCTTCGGCGGCGGCCAGCGCGGCTTGTTCGCTCTCCAGCTTTTCCTGCGTGGCGCGGACGACGCGGGCCACGGCCTGGCTGCGCTTGCGCTCCATCTCGAGCTTGTCCTGCATGACTTCGAAGGCTTGCTGCTCGCTCTTGGCGCGCTGGCGCTGCAGGCGCGCCAATTCGACCGCTTCGCGCGCTTTCAGCAGGGCTACCTGGGCGGCCTTGGCCTTCAATTCATTCTGCGCAACGGCTTGCGCCAAAGCCAGCTTGGCGGCTGCGGCTTCGGTTTCCTCGGCAGCCAGGGCGGCCTGTTCGGCTTCCTTGCGCAGGCGCAGCATTTCCACCTGTTCCTGCTCGATCGTGACGCGCGCCTCGGCCATGGCCTTGGCTTCCTCTTCGGCGCGCTGCTTTTGCAGGGCCAGCGTCAGCGCCTGCTTTTCGGCGGCGGCGCGCTCGTGTTCGGCACGTGCCAGCTCCAGCGCCTGACGTGCCTTGGCCGAAGCCATTTCGGCGGCTTGCTTGTGCAATTCGGCTTGTTGCGCGATCTTGGTCAGCGCTTCCTGCTCGGCAGCGTTGCGGTCCGCCGCGGCTTGGGCAGCGGTACGCTCGGCTTCGGCGCGCTGGAAGGCAAACTGCTGGGCGCGCTGCTCTTCTTCGATACGGGCCTGGGCAGCCAGTTCGATCTGTTGTTCCATTTCCACGCGCAGCTTGGCTTGTGCGATAGCGCGCGCTTCCGCAGCCATGCGGGCACGCGTCTGCATTTCGGCCTGATGTTCAGCTTCCACGCGGGCCACGGCCGTGCTTTGCAACTGGCGCTCGGTCTGGATACGCGTCTCGGCGGCGGTGCGGATGCGCTCTTCTGCCTCGGCACGCGCACGCGCGGCGGCGGCAGCTACGCTTTCGGTTTGCTCGCGGCGCTCCGCGGTTTCCTTCATCTCGGCTTCGGCACGCATGCGCGCCTGCAAGGCCTCCAGTGCGCGGCGTTCGGACTCGGCACGCGCCTGTGCCATGGCCTCGGTTTCTTTTTCTTCGGCGGCACGGGCGCGCGCTTCTTCGCGCGCCTGTGCTTCGACCGGCGCGCGCGCCAGCGTCGCTTCCAGCGCCAGGCGTTCAGCCTGCTCACGCTGGCGCGTCAGCAGCGCCACTTCCTTGTTCGCTTCCGCCACACGTTGCGCCGCCTGGCGGGCATGGCGCTCCTCGCGTTCGCGCAGGCGTGCGGCTTCCGCCATTTCCACTTCGGCGCGGGCACGCGCTTCGGCTTCTTCCTTGGCTGCTTGCGCGGCCACATCCTTTTCCACGGCCAGCATGCGCATCTGCTCGGTTTCCTTGGCCAGGGTCTCGGCCACGCCGCTAGCGGCTTCGGCCAATTCTGTTTCCAAGGCCAGCTTTTCGTCCGCACGGCTGCGCGCTTCACGTTCGGCGCGGGCACGTGCGGCGGCGGCAGCGCCGGCTTCGTTCTCTGCCTGGGTGCGGGCGCGCATTTCGGCGATTTCGCGTTCGACGGCTGCCTTGCGCGCTTCGCTGGCGGCGCTGGCCCGACGTTCGGCTTCCAGGCGGTCGCGGCTGGCGTTCAGAGCTTCTTCGGCGGTCTTTGCTTGGCGGTGCGCTTCGGCGGCGGCTTCGGCGTCAGCGCGGGCGCGGTCTTCGGCCAGCGCCTTGGCGCGCGCTTCGGCGCGGGCGCGGTTTTCGGCGGCGACGGTGGCCTTGGCTTCGGCTTCAACGCGGGCAATCGCCTGGCGAATCGCTTGCAGGTCGACACCGGCATTGCCGGACGTGTCACCCTGCGCATGGCCGCGCGTGTTGCCAGTATTGGCACCTCTGGGCAAGTCGCTCAACATGTCGTCATGCAAGGCTGTGTCTTGCACGAAGGGATCGCTATGCACCGCTTGATTCGTTTCCATATTGGACTCCGCTAGTCGTCATCTCCGGCCCATGCATGGAAGGCAAAAAGCCGGAATTTCTTGGTGTCCATTATCAATTGGCAACTTGGAAACCAGCCGGGGAAAAGAAAGGGGTTTTCTACGCATTTTGAAGTTTTGCCTTATGGAAACGGCTTTTTAACTCGGCTCGCCCCCTGTCAGAATTGCCATATGGCATGAGCACTGGGCGCGGGTAAGATGACCTCGAAACCGGCCCGCAAACCAATAAAAAGGGAGCGCCTCATGCCCAAACCACAATTGGCGCAGGAAGATATCCCGCCCGGGGAAGCGATATATATAGAAGACCTCGCGGCGCGCCTGAAAGCCAAGATCATCAAGGACAACCCCACCGGCATCATGCGGCGCGACGCCCACCCCAAGATGCACGGCGTGGTCAAGGCCGAATTCATCGTCGAACCCAATCTGCCTGAGGAATTGCGCGTAGGCGTGTTCGCCGAACCCAAGACCTACCCAGCCTGGATACGTTTTTCCAACCAAAACGGCACCATCCAGCCCGATATCAAGCCCGACATCCGCGGCATGGCGATCAAACTCATGGGCGTGTCCGGCGAAAAGCTGCTCGAAGACGAGCGTGACGCGCAGACCCAGGACTTCATCGTCATCAGCACCAACGTCTTCGTGACGCGCGACGTCAAACAGTTCGACGACCTGATCAAGGCCATGACCAGCAACTTCCTGGCCATCGCCTGGTTCTCCTCACGCACTGGCGCGTGGGCTGGAATCTGTTCAAGTCGATGAAGAAGGATGCGAATCCGCTGCAGATACGCTATTGGAGTACCGTGCCTTATCTATTCGGCGAGGGGCGTGCGGTCAAGTATTCGGCAATTCCGAAATCGCCGGCGACCGATACTATTCCCTCACAACCTGACGACGATTTTTTGCGGCAAGCCATGACCCGGCAATTGACGGGCGGCAGCGTAGCTTTCGATTTTGCCGTGCAATTCCAGGTCGATCCCGACACCATGCCAATCGAAGACCCTGGCCGCGCATGGAGTGAAGCGGCGTCGCCATTCCGTAAGGTGGCAACTATCGTAATTCCACAGCAGGAATTCGATAGCGAGTTGCAGCGGGAATTTGGCGAGAATTTGTCGTTTACGCCTTGGCATAGTTTGCCGGTACATCGACCTCTAGGCGGCATCAGCCGGGCACGCAAAGTGGTATATCGATTGATATCGGCATTTCGACATCAATACAACGCTGTCGCAAGGGCAGAACCGCGCGGGTGGAATATCAACTAAGTTACTTGTCGTTCCCGCGCAGGCGGGAACCCAGGTAGACGTTTAAAAGCTACCTGAATTCCCGCCTGCGCGGGAATGACGCGGTAGTGCGTAACTCTTAATATCATCCAATTTGGCCATTCCATTCTGGTTGTCATTGTCTACCCACGATAGGATGGTGCCGATTGCGCATTGCGCTTTCAATCTTGGGGGCAATAACGTCATAGCTTTGGATGCCTTTAAGGTTAATCGTCTGAAAACGCCATTGACGCGAAATCATCGTCTTTCGAGCCTCCAACTTCATCGCAAACGTCCTTTTTTCCAACGGAAGTTTTACGTGTTCTTTCAGCCGGCGATCAACATGCAATGATTTGCCAATATAAATCGGCATCCATTCATTCAATTTTCCCAATTCAAGATGCGCATCTATATGCCGCTTATGCGGATTGGGTGCAAATTTAAGCTCATACTTTTTACCGCGCCATTGGCGCTGAAATGTATCTATCCACTGATCCAAGGTTGCGAAGCCGGAATTCCGAGTGTTGACTTCAATTAAGTAGATGCCAGGGTAAGACTGCTTGGCTACCAAATCTTCGTCTAACAAGTTTCCCACCCTCTTGAACTTCATAGAGGAGGCAAGGACGTCGAATTCCTTAAGCATGTCGCTCAACCGGCAATCGATCGCCAATATTTTCTCCAGCTCAGTTATTTTCAATTTCTCCTCTACGAAATCCAATCGAATATATTTTTCTGTAGCTTGCCACTCCTGTTGCTGTCAGGCCGATTTGGTATGACGGGTCACGTCGGATCAACCAGTCCCCTAGCAATCAACCTCAACGCCGTCAAACTAGGAATAAAAAAATACTCCCCGCCCCGCGTCTCCACCAGGCGTGGAATATTACGCACAAAGTAAGGCACGTCCTCGCTCTCAGGATCAACCGGCAGCACCGCCTTGCTCGGAAACTCCTTGTCGTGATTGCCCAGCAAAATTTCCTTGTCATTGGCTGCGCGGAAGTCGTTGCCGTAGTTGATCCATTGCTGCTGCACGAATTCGAACTGGCGGTTGATATCGGCGTTGAGCATCATGATGACGATGCCGTGGTTGCCGCGGTCGGAACTGCGGTCGGTCGAGTCGCCGTAGGGCAGACCGCGGCGGGCGATGCGGCGGCGGTTGGCGAGTGCGCCGGGGGTATCGAAGGCACCGGGATTGCCGACGAACTGGCCGGGCAGCGCGCCGGCCTTGAGTTGCAGCGAGGCGCGCGGGTTGATGCGGCGCATGTGGGCGGCGAAGGGACAGCGTGAGCCGCTCATGTCCTGGTCGTAGGTGAAACCGTTCAGCATGCGGTCCTGTTCCTGCGGCGTGGCGGTAGCGAAGCGCTGGTCCCATTCTGCCTTGGCGGCCGCATCCGGCGCAGAGACCAAGGGCGCGCCGTTGTCGCGCCAGCGGCCGACGAATTTGGCGGCCAACAGTTCCTTGCCGCCGGGGTAGGTCTGCGCCTCGCGCTCCAGCAGTGTGTCGAAGGCATGCACGTTTTCGTGCAGCTTGCGGTACACCATGAAGGTGCCGTTGCGCGCCAGCAGTTGCGGCTGCGGCGCCGGCGGGTATTCGTGCGCTTCGTCGACGTGGCCGAGCAGGAATTCGCCGGTTGCCAGCGGCGCCCAGCTGCCATCTGCCATTTGTTTGCCGCGTCCCTGCGCACTCCAGGGTTCTCCCGGCTGACCTTCGAACACCGGGTCGCTGATGCCGTCGGTGTAACCGAAGTGTTCCTTGGGGGTCGGCACGCCGTTTTCGAACAAGGCGTGCACGTCCTGGTAAAGCAGGTTTTGCTGGCCGTTGGGGCCGCGGTGCCCGGTCAGCAAAAAGACGCCGCTTTCCGGTTTGCCGGCCAGGGCGAGCAGCCATTGGGTGCGCACTTCCACGTCTTGCGGCGTCTTGCCGTTAATCGAAACCTGGATGTGCACGTCCTTGTCTCGGGTGACCCGGTTGGCTTGCCAGATCGGATCCCAGTTGTCCGGGTGACTGGGGCCGTTGTCGCCGAGAATGGCGCGACGCGCTTTCATACCCATGACGAATTCGTCGGGGAAGCCGTTGAGCGAGGCACGCGGCAAGCCCAGTTCCTTGAGGCCCTGGTAGCTGAAGGCGATGTTGATGACCGTCGGCGGCGTCGCTGCTCCCTGCTCCCAAATAACGGCGTTGGTCACCTCGGCCGCCACGGCGGCGACGAAGGCGCGCCCTTTTTCACCGTCGCGGATGTTGAAGAACACATAGCGCGCGAACAAGTAGCCTCCGTGCGCGCTGGCACGTATGACGTCGGCCTGGATGTCGGTCAGATCGAGCGGTTGCGTCACAGCGCGGCCTCCTGTTGCACGTTGCGTTGCTTGTCCATGATGTATTGGCCCGGTTCCCAAGTGGGGCCTTGCAGATTGGTCGGCTGCACGCGGGCGATGAAGGCGCGATAAGCTTTCTTCAGTTCTGCTGACGGGATGCCTTGGTGTTCGACGGCGAAGCGCGCGAATTCCTGCTTGAGGTAAAGGCCTTTCAGTTGCTCTTCCAGCGGTTCGTCGTTGGAACCGACGAAGAATAGCGTCACCGGCAGTTGGCATTTCTTGATATAGGCGGAAAAGGTGTTGGCGTCGTTCACCTGATCGAAGCCATAGCAGTGCTGCCAGACGTCCTTGATTTCCGCTGTAATGGCATTCCACATGCCGAGCAGGTATGTGTCGAGGTCACCATGAAAATTCGAGGAAAACACCAGGTATTTCGATTGCAGCCTGTCTTGCGCAGGCAATACGCCGACCCTGAGCGTGTTCGGCACCACGGGCAGAAAGTCGGTGACGGTATCGAGCGCGCCCGCGCTCGGCAGGGATTCGGTATAGACGTCGTCGAGCACAAAGAAGCGGCACAGATAGGTTTGCGGCACTTTCGCCATCGGGCTGTTTTGCAACCGGTTCCATTGTTCGAGCCGGTCGCGCACCAGATCGGCACGCGAGACAGTGCCAACCTTGTCGTTCCTGATCGGTGACAGCACGGACAGTGCATAGGCGTTTCCGCTGACGTTGGGCATAGGACGCTCCTGATTCGAATAATTTTTGCTACTCGACTGCCGCGACTTGCTCCTGTTCGGCCATCTTTCTTTTCTCGCGCAGCAAGCGCTTTTCGACCTGCGTCGCGGCCATGCTGACGATGGGCGTGGGCCGCATTTCGCCAAGATCATGCTGGAGAGCACGCAGCAAGCCGTTGTATTGCTTGAGAAAGACCGTGTCGTCCGCTTCCATGCCCCAGAGCGCATCGAATTCGATCAATTTCTGCTTGAGGCTTTTGGCCGATTTGACGTCGTTCGACGTCGCCAGCGGATAGGCGCTGTAGTAATGCGTGGTTTCGATCTGGTTATAGCGGATGTAATGATGAAAGGGCGTCAACGCCACCGAATGCGGGTAGCGGATATTCCATTTCCAGAACATGTCGAGGCCGCTGGGAATGGCGAAGGTGAAAGAGTCGACGTACTGGTCCCAGCTGCCGTTGAAATTGCTGTGGAACAGCATGTAGCTGTATTGGAGATTTTCTTTCGGCTGCTTGGGGTCGAGACGCGGGAACTGGTTGCGGCCGATGATGACCCAGCGCGCATAGTGGATCAGCGAGAGTGTGATCAGGCCCTCAAGCGTGGAAGGCATTTTTTGCGCCGCCCAGAAAATCAGCTTGTTGAGCCACACCGTGTACCAGCGGATCGGCGTGATCACGTTCATTGCATAAGCTTTGCCCGCGATATTCGACATACCGCCCCTCCCCTTGGCTGCAGAAATTCTTAGCCTCCGGCCGGTCAGAGGCAGGTATGCCGAATCTGGCCTGGCGACTGTAGGGGAGATGATGCAACAAGCAGCGATAAAAATAACCTGTCAAATCTTACAGGTGGACGCTGCCGTTCGTGCAGGTACAACCGGTTTAGTGTCATCCGTCACCCCCACGAAGGTGGGGGTCCAGGTTGTAGTTACGTTAGAAAAGCAAAAGCTACCTGGGCCCCCGTCTTCGCGGGGGCGACGGTGTCACAGGATATGACAGTTAATCTAGCGCGGCGCCGAGCCGCCGGTCATGCCGGCCAGCTTGGCGGCGTACAAGTCATGCTGCTGGCTGTTCGGGCTGTTTTCCATGGCGATGCTCAACTGCCTGCGCGTCTCGCTCAGGTTGCCGAGATAGTAGTTGGCCAGCGCCAGCCAGAAATGGAATTGGTGATTGTAGGAAGCGCGATTGACTTCCTTGGTAAATTCGTTTCTGGCGGCCTGGAAGTCGCCGTCGTGCATGGCGGTCAATCCACGGTTGAAGAAATAAAACGGCGGATAGGGTTGCAGTTCCCTCAAATGCCGGTTCAGCACTTGCGCTTCCTCGCCGCGGCCCAGTGTCTTCAGCACCTGGACCTGGTTCGACAATGCCAGAACATTGTCGGGCTCGTGGTTCAAAACGCGCTGAAGCACCAGTTCCGCCTGCGCCGGATTTTGATGACGCATGTAGACGACGCCCAGCGTATTGTAGGCTCCCATATAAGTAGGCGCCTCCTGTATGGCGGCACGCACCCACCAATAGGCATTGTTCAAATCGCCGTGGGTCAAGGCTTCCGCCGCACGGTTATTCAGGTACATGGCGACGATGACGTCTTCGCCTATGTCTTCCATCCATTCGTTATGGAGATTCTCTCCCGCCACAAAGTCGATGATGCGCGCCGCTTCACTCTCGGGCGCTGCGGCATGTGCATGCCCGCCTGCACCGACTGTCAGATTGACATGACCGATTAGGAAATCGATATTCTGGTTGCGGTCCCAGATTTCACCGTTGAGGACGCTGTGGAACTGAACCGGCAAATGCATCTGCTTGGCATATGCTGCCGTCATGATGGTCAGGGACAGGCAATTGCCGGCTTGCGCGTGAAAAGTATCGGCAGCGTCGAGCGTTTTGGTCGCGTCGTAGGAAAACTTCAGGTGGCTGTCGTGGTAGAGCCCGTTGATCAGCGCGAAAATCTTGCCATCCGGGTAGATCTTGTGGGCGATCTCGTCGTCGAGATAATGCCGCATCTCGTCGCTGACCGTGAATATCCGGCCGGGATCGATCTGTTCCGTGGGCGCGGAAAACAGCGCATCGTCGAACAGGCTTTGCGGCTGCGACTCCTTGAGCGGCGCAGTCGAACATGCGGCCAGCAACACGCTCAGAAGCAAGCCTGCCAGGACTTTCATCACACCCTCCTGCAGTCGGCGCCGCATAATCGACAATTCATCATACACCCGTTGCGCGCCGCACGCACCCGCCCATTCCGCCCCATTGCCCCAGGTTTGCCTGTCTTTTCCGGCCAATCGGCTCATCCCTGGCAAGCATAAAAGCCTGCGTCAAGCAATACACGTAAATACAACAAACTGGTATGGTCGCAGGCATTACCATAGGGAGTTGAACCCTATTCGTGAATCAGGGACCGTGATCGCGTTCTGAATCGATGATGCTCATATCCCATTTCGCCACATCGACACGCCCGGTAGAATCCATCGAATGGTGCGGCGCAGTATCGCGCGGCTATCGGGGGGGCATATGAGTTGCGCCAGTTCTCTACAGCACCACGAAGTCCACGTCTGGCAAGTCAATCTGGACGATGCCGTATGGGATAGATTTGCCGGTGTGCTGTGCACGAACGAAAAGCAAAAGGCGCAGCGCTATCGTACGCAATCCCTGCAAAATCGCTATGCGCGCTGCCGCAGTGCTTTGCGCATGATCCTGGGGCAATATGCGAATCAGGCGGCTGCCGAGCTGCACTTCGATTATGGCGAATTCGGCAAGCCTACCCTGCCCAACCACCGCCTGCATTTCAATGTTTCGCATTGCGGCAGCCAAGGTTTGATCGCGGTTTCCCTGCACGAGGTCGGCATCGACCTGGAATTGATTGCCAAGACCAACGTCGATCTGCCGGGTTTGATCGATCTGGTTTGCCATCCCGAGGAAAAGCGGATGCTGGCCGGCCTGATCGACACGCAAAGATCCGAAATGTTTTACCGCCTATGGACGCAAAAGGAAGCGTATTGCAAGATGCGCGGCATCGGCCTGCAACAGACGCTTTCGGCCTTGCACCTCGAAAACAGCGCGAATCCCGATGTGCTTCAGATTCGCGGCGAATCGAACCAGCCCGCTTCACGCGGCTTTATCTACAATCTTGATCTGCTGGAAGACCATGCCATCAGCGCCTGCCTGGCGACCGATGATGCACGCATCGCCACATTTCACGCCGGCGACGACAGCAGCATCGGCGCACGCCCCTGGCACCGATAGGCATGGACGGCCTGGTCGATGGCGGGCGGAATGCAAGATCCGCCCGGCTGCTTCATTCCTGCCCTTACTCCGCTTTCACCGGCAGACGCTGCAAGGACTCCGGCATTTCGGCCAGGTACCAGGTCAGCATGGCCAATAGCGCGACCTGGCGCTTGAGATTGTCTGGATCGACCTTGTCGAGCGTATCGGCCGCAGTGTGGTGATAGTTGAAATAACTGCGATTGTCGACCAGGGGTTCGAAGCAGGGTACGCCGCCGTCTTCGAGCGGACTCAAATCACCGGTGCCGAGATGCTCGCGACGGTCGATCACGGGCGCGCCAAGCGGGCGCAACGCACTCTTGAGCGGCTCCAGCAACTTGTTGTCGGCCAAGGCCACGCTCGAGACCAGGCCCAAGGGGCGGCCCGAACCGCTATCGGTCTCGATCGCGGCAAACTGCTGCTGCAGCTTGCCGCGATTGGCGTCGAAATAGGCTTTGGCGCCGCGTCCGCCGTTTTCCTCATTCATCCACGCCACCACGCGCACCGTGCGGCGCGGCTGCAAGCCGAGCCGCTTGAAGACTTCGGCCACGCCCATGGCCGCGGCAACGCCGCCGCCATCGTCGATGGCGCCCTGCGCCAGGTCCCAGGAATCGAGATGGCCGGACACCACCACCACTTCCTCGGGCTTTTCGCGGCCAGGCAGGTCGGCCAGGACGTTATGGCTGTCGGCGTCGGGCAGGGTTTGCGGCGTCAGGGTCAGATGTGCCTTGACCTCTCCCTTGGCCGCCAGGCGGTTGATCAGCATCGCATCTTCGGCACTGACGGCCGCGGCCGGAATGCGTTTGCCGTCCGCGTCCCAGCCGGTCATACCGGTGTGGGCAATGCGGTAATCGGCGCCGCCGACCGAACGCACCAACGCCGCCACGGCGCCGTATTTTGCGGCCATGGCGGGGCCGACGAAACGGTAATAGCCAGCCTCGCCATAGGCATTGCCGGCGCGGCCGTTGTCGGCCAGTTGCTGATCGAAGGCGACGTCGTACAACACGATCTTGCCCTTGGCTTCCGCGGCACGCTGGTTCAGCTCATCCATTCCATGCACCACCAGGACCGGCGCGGTCAGGCCCGCTTCCGGCGTCGCGCTGGAACCGCCCAGCGCCGTCAACACCAGGCGCTGCGACAGGCCCGCGGGCCGGCCCGGGTATTCGACCAGTTCACCGGTTTCGGCGCCGCGCACCCAGTGCGGCACCTTCACCGGTTGCAGATCGACCTGCATGCCGATGGCGCGCAAGTCTTCCGCCGCCAAGGCGACGGCCGCCGCCGCGCCGGGTGAGCCCGACAGGCGCGGGCCGATGCGGTCGGTCAATTCTTCCAGCCGTTGATAGGCAAAATCGCTGCTCATGGCGGCGTCGCGGATACGCGCCAGCGTGGCCATGTCGACGGCCTCCTTTGCCGCCTGCTTAGGCGCCATCGCATCGGACATCGCGTTCGCGAGCGACGTAGACGGCAGGCTTGCCGCCAATGCAGTGGCGAGGGTGGCAGACAATATCCTGATGTGCATGGCTGGCTTGGTTGGCTTATTTGGTTTACTCAATTTCACTTCCCCGTTACCGTTCATTCGTGTTGATTATTCATAGATAGAAAGCCACGCTTACCAGATCCGCACGCGCGCCAGCGGCGCCAGATACAGGCCCTGCCCAGGCTTGACGTCGAAAGCCGCATACCAGGCATCGAGATTGCGCACCGTGGAAACGCGATACATGGCCGGCGCATGGCCGTCGGTCACCACTTGCACGCGCAGGGCCTTTTCGCGCACCTTTTCACGCCAGCTTGCGCCATAGGAAATGAAGAACGCCTTGTCGTCGGCGCTCGACGGATCCTTGAGCGAGGCATGGTAGGCATCCAGGGCAGCCGTCAAGCCTGCCAGGTCGGCAATGTTTTCGCTCAGGGTCTGTTGGCCGTTGATGGCCAGATCGGGGAAAGGATGGTAAGTCGAGAACTGCGCCGCCAAGGCCGCGGAAGATTTCTTGAAATGCGCCAGGTCGCCCTTGGTCCACCAATTGCGCAGACGTCCCTGGGAATCGAATTGCGCTCCCTGATCATCGAAGCTATGGCTGATCTCGTGGCCTATCGTTGCGCCGATCGCTCCGTAATTGCTGGCATCCGATGCCATGGGATCGAAACTGGGCGGTTGCAGGATGGCGGCCGGGAAGTTCAGGGCATTCTGCAGGGGCATATTCACCGCATTGACGATATGCGGCACCATCGCCCACTCGGTCTTGTCGACCGGCTTGCCGAACTTGGCAAGCTCCTTGCGGTAGTGGAATTCCTCGGCGCGCATGGCGTTGCCGAGTGCGTCGTCGGACGCGACTTCAAGACCGGAATAGTCTGGCCAATGGTCGGGGTAGCCGACACCGACATACAAGGTCTTCAGCTTCTTCTTCGCCTCGGCCTTGGTTTGCGGCGCCATCCAGTCCAGGTGGTCGATACGCTTGTCGAATGCTGCGATCAGGTTGCTCACCATCGTCTGCACCTGGGCCTTGTCGTGGGCCGAGAAATAACGGTCCACATACAGATGCCCGACCGCAAAGCCAAGCGCGTCATTGGTGGCAAACACCGCGCGCTTCCAGCGTGCGCGCTGCTGCGGCGTACCCGAGAGGGTCGTGCCGTAGAAGCCGAAGCGTTCGTCGGCAAATGCTTTCGACAGGACGCCGGAGAAATGATTGACGGCGTGATAGCTGAGGTAATCCTTCCACACCTGCAGCGGCGTCGCCGCGACCAACGCCGCCTCGCCCTTCACCGCACCGGGATGCCATACATCCAATTGCTGCTGGCCGGCCAAGCCGGCTGCTTCAAAGAACGTGTTCCAGTCCATGCCCGGCGCCTTTTTGGCGAAGTCTTGCCGGGTCCAGAGATTGTCGGCCTTGAGCACATCTTCGGAATCTTCACGCTTGGCGTGCGCGCGCGCGATGCGGCGCTCGAGTTCGAATACTTGCGCAGCACGCTTGTCGGCATCGTCGAATCCGGCCAGTTTCAACACAGCCGCGATGTGCTCGACATACTTGGCGCGAATGCCTTCCATCTTGGCATCCTTGGCCACGTAATACTCGCGGTCCGGCAAGCCCAAGCCGCCTTGCAGCAGGTAAGCCTGGTAATGCTCGGGGTCGTGCAAGCCTTGTGCCACCCACAGGCCGAACAGGTTTTCGGTGAAAAAATTGGTGGAATTGAGCGGATCGACATCGGCGCGCAGCGTACTTCCCAGCATGCGCGCCAGTGCGGCTTTGTCGTTGACGGCCGCAATCCGCTGCAACAGAGGCTGCAGAGGCGCCAGACCTTTGCTTTCGATGCCGGCCTCATCCATGAAGGCCGTGTAGAAGGCGCCGACGCGGCGCTCGTCGAGCGAAACGCCGGTGGTGCGCTTGGCGGCGTCCTCGATCAATTGCGCCACCCGCTTATCGGTATCTTCGGCCATCTGGCCGTCGATGCCCCAGCGATTCTGGTCTGCCGGGATGTCGGTGGTGTCGATCCACAAACCATTGACATAGCCGTTGAAATCGTCGCCCGGCGCAATGCTGGCTTTCATGCCGGAAGCGGCGAATACCTGCGTGGGGTCCAAAGTATCGGTGGCGGCACCGCTGGCAAAAGAGGCCGTGCACAGCGTTGTGAACAGCGCAGTGAACAGCGCCGTGACGAGAGCAGTAACGGCGGGCCGGCGGCGCAACGTGCCGCCATGACGGGATTGAAGTTGCATGTTTTTCCTCGCGAATGAATTCTTCGGCATAAATCTTCAGCATGCGGCGTTGCCGCATGAACGCGTCCATGACGGGATCGCGAAATGATACGCTACTTCTGCTCCACGGTGAGCCGGCTGCAGAACCAGGTATTGCGGCCGTGGTTCTTGGCTTCATACAAGGCGAGATCGGCCGCCTTGTACAGTTCGGCCTGCGTGCTGCCATGCACGCCGAAAATCGCCACGCCGATACTGGCGGACATGGGAAGCTCCTGCTGGGAAAACGCGATCGGCTCCGCAAACATTTTGATGATACGTTGGCACACGGCTTCGATGGTGCTTTCCGGATCGAGGTGATCGAGCAGCACGGCAAATTCGTCGCCGCCGAGCCGGCCCACGAAATCCACGGCACGCGTCGCCAGCTTGAGTCTTTCTGCAGTAACCACCAGCACGGCATCGCCGGCATCGTGCCCGTAGGTGTCGTTGACCAGCTTGAATTTGTCCAGATCGACCAGCAGCAGTGCAAAACGGGTACCGTTGCGCTCAGCCAGGGCACGGAAATTTTCGAAGCGCTCGGCAAACAGCCGGCGGTTCGGCAAACCGGTCAGGGCATCGAGAAAAGCAATCTCCTCCAGCTGCAGCTTACTCTGCCTCAACTCCTCCGTGCGCTTGGCGACGATGGCTTCAAGCTCCAGCTGCGATCTGCGCAAATAAGCAGTGCGCATGTGGATCAGCTGCATCACCAGGGCGATGGCGGCGGCGGCAAGCAACAGCCGGAACAGCCAGGTCTGATACCAGGCCGGCAGCACCTTGAACGGAATCGCCAACTCCCGCTGCGTCCATACGCCATCGCGATTGCTGCCTCGAATGAGCAGGCGATAATCTCCAGGCGCCATATTGGTATAGACGGCTACACGCTTGGACGCATCGGTCGACACCCAATCGGAGTCATAACCTTCCAGCTTGTAGGCATAGCGATTGCGGTGCGGTGCCGAATAGTCGAGCGACGCAAATTCGATCTGGAATGCGCGGTCTTCCGGATTCACGACTAGGGGCGCAAGCGCGCCAGGCATGCCATTTTGGCCGTTCAAGTCCATCGTCGGCACCTGGCGTCCGCCGACACGTATTTCGCTGACTACCGTCGGCGCCGTAAACAAGCGCTGATGCACCAGTTGCGGATGGACCACGCTCAAACCGCCCAAACCGCCAAACAGCACGTCGCCTTCCGCAGTCAAAGCGGAAGCATGATTCCAATAATTGCGGAACTGCGCGCCGTCGGCGCGGAAGAAAGAGCGGACATGGAAGTTCGCGGGGTCGACCATGGCAATCCCGTTGTCGGTACTGGCCCACATGCGGCCCTGTGTGTCGCGCTGCAAGGCGTCGATATTCGCGTTCGGCAAGCCTTCCGCGGTACCCAGATGATTGATATCGAACTTGCCGCCACCGCTATCCCTGACCACGAAGATGCCGCCGCCGCTGGTGCCCACCCATAACCTGCCCTGCAGATCGAGCATCATGTCGGCAACGAATTCGCTGGTCAGGGATCCCACCGGCGCAAAGGTGCCGGCACGCGGATCGAAGACATTCAACCCATGCATGGTGCCAACCCACATGCGGCCGTCGCCGCGCTGCACCAGCGCCGTCACGCGATTATCGGAAACGCCATTCGCATCGGCCGTGGTATAGGTATGCCACGCGGATTTCTTGCGGTCGTAACGCAACATGCCGGACTGCGTGCCCACCCACAGGATGTCGCCGTCGATCAACAGCGTCTGCACATAAGGGTGGCCGCCATTGACCGGTGTCGGCGCCACGCTCAAATGACGGGCATCGGCATCGCTGTGATACAAGCCGACCGTGGTGCCGATCCACATGCTGCCGTCGGGTTCTTCGGCGAAAGCGGGGACCGAGCGCTTCGGCAACGCCGACCGGTTCGCCGGATCGGGACGCAAGGCAGCGACGCGATGGCCGTGGGGATCAAAGACGTCCACACCCCCGCTGTGATAGCCGATCCACAAGCGGCCGCGCCTGTCGGTCAGCAAGCCGATGGCGTTGGCTTCCGCCAGGCGGTCCGGGCGGGCCGGGTCGGCCATGACGGTTTGAATCGCGGTCGCGGTGGGGTCGGTGCGGCTCACGCCCTGTTCCGTCGCCACCCATAGTTCGCCGGAACGGTCCAGCAAGATAGCCAGGCATTGGTCATCGGCCAGGCTGGTGGTATCGCTTTGGTTGTGATGGATCTGGCGCAAGCTGCCGGAAGCCGGATCAAACGTGAACAGGCCTGCGCCATAGGTCGCAAGCCACATTTTGCGATCGGCGCCGACGATGATGCCATGAACCGATTGCGTGCGCAGGTCGGCATTCTCGGGAGACTTGCTTTCGATCAGCCTGGCGCCCTTGTCCGCTTCGACGGAGCCTATGCCGTGCAGGCCCGTACCGAACCACAGCTTGCCGGTGTCGTCGGTTGCAAGCGAATACACGGGGTCGGTAACGACATGCTGATTTTCCGGATCGATAATAGGGAAGGACTCGAATTCATTCGAACCGGGCTTCATTCTCACCAGCCCGCTATTGGTGCCTATCCACAAGCTGCGGTCGGCAGCCAAAGTCAGCGCCTGCACATTGCTGTCTGGCAGACTGCGGCTTTGCCCCTCCACGTGCCGATAGCTGACGACGTTCCCGCTGGCCGGATCGAGATGATCAAGGCCGCCTTCCGTGCCGACCCAGATACCGCCCGCGCCATCTCCGGTGATCGCCAGCACATTGGCCGCACTCAAGCCATGCGGTCCGCCGACCGGATAGCGAATGAAGCGCTCGGTAGTGCGGTCGAGTCTTGCCACGCCGCCGGTGGCCGTGCCTATCCACAGGTTGTTGGCGCGGTCGACGTACAGCGCCTGAACATAGTCGGCCGGCAATGAGGTCGCGTCCTTGGGATCGTAGCGGAACAGGCGGAAGCTATAGCCGTCGTAGCGAGTCACGCCGCTTTGCGTTCCTATCCAAATGAAGCCGTCGGCGTCCTGCGCCAAGGCAGTCAACGCATTGTCCGGCAATCCGGAATCGGCGGTGATGTGGGTAAACAATGGGCTGGTCATCGCCGCCCAACGCTCATTGGCGGAACTGGTGGGGTCGGCCAGCGCCGTGGCGCCGAATACCAGCAGCAAGGCACAACACTGACACAGGGTGCGTGCGATATATCTTGAAATCATTCAGCGTCGTTCGGATCGGCCCGAGGCGGTGCGATATCAAAATGAGGATGGTCCAATCTACCACCCCTTCTTAGAATGTCAACATTTTAATCGAGGAAATCGTTTGCCTGCGCTAAAATTGCCTTGATCGTGCGATCGTTTCGCGCATCAAAAACCCAACATCAAGTAGGGCATTGTTCAAAGTGACATGTGATGCATCATCGGATGGCAGGCTGTCCGATGACCCCAGTCTATTGCGTCCGGCAAGCGCGCCCGCAATCGTACAACCGGCATCCGGAGAGTCCGGGATGCGGGCCTTGAACCGCCTGCTGGAACAAGGGCAACTGGACGAAGCCGAGACCATCGCCATCCGTCTCACGCAAGAGCGCCCGCAACACGGCCCCGCGTGGAAATTTCTGGGAGTGATCTTGAAATTGCAGGGCAGGCACGGCGAAGCTTTGCGTGCCATGCATCGTGCCTTTCAATTATTGCCTGACGATGACCAGGTGCAAAGCAATTTGGGCGCCGCGCTGGCCGAGGCCGGAGAATTGCCGGCGGCGGAACAGCTTCACCGGCGCGCGCTTGACATCAATCCCCGCAATACCCAGACGCACACCAATCTCGGCAACGTCCTGAGTCTGCAGGGCCGCATGGAAGAGGCCGAAACCTGTCTGCGGCGTGCGCTGGAACTGCAGCCGGACTTTGCCCAGGGCCATCACAATCTCGGCAGCCTGCTCCATGATCTGGGCCGGATCGCGGAGGCTCGCTCCTGCTACCGGCGTGCGATCGAGCTTGACCGCAATCTGGCGCAGACGCACTGGAACGACAGTATGTGCCAATTGCAGGCCGGCGACTTCGACCAAGGCTGGCAGCAGTACGAGTGGCGCCTGCAAACTGCACACATACGCGTGCGGCGCTTCGAACAGGCGCAATGGAGTGGACAAGACCTGCAGGACAAGACAGTACTGCTGCACGCCGAACAGGGCCTGGGCGACACCCTGCAATTCTGCCGCTATGCGCCACTGGTTGCGGCGCGCGGCGCGCGCGTGCTGCTGCAGGCGCCATCCGCGCTCAAACGGCTGTTGACCGGCTTGCCAGGTGTCGCGCAACTAATGGCCGAAGGCGAAGTCTTGCCCGCCTTCGACTACCATTGTCCCATGCTCAGCCTGCCACTGGCTTTCGGCACCTGCTTGTCCAGCATCCCCGCACGGGTACCCTACCTGACAGTCACGTCCAATGCGGCCGATGCGTGGCGCAAAAATTTGGAGGCAATGGATATTCCCCGCATCGGCATTGCCTGGGCCGGCAATCCGCAGCACCGTCATGATCGCTGGCGTTCGATCGCGTTGGAACATTTCCTCGACCTGGCTGATGGAAATCAGACTTTCCATTGCCTGCAAAAAGACATCTCCGTGACAGACTTGTCCCTGCTGGAGACGCGAGCCGATGTTTACCGCCACGCGCTGAACGATTTCAGCGACACCGCGGCGTTGATCATGGCATTGGACTTGGTGATCACCGTCGATACCGCGGTGGCCCACCTGGCGGGTGCCCTGGGTAAGCCCGTTTGGCTGCTGTTGCCGTTTCAGGCGGACTGGCGCTGGCTGACGCAGCGCGAAGACAGCCCTTGGTATCCCACAATGAGACTGTTCCGGCAGACGGTACGCGAAGATTGGGGCAGCGTTTTCGCGGCGGTGAGACAGGCGCTTGCGCGTCGTTTCGGAAAAACCTAAGAAAGCGCCTGGAAAACCAGGTCCATCTCTTCCTTGCGGTCAACCATCAATTCCTTGCCGGTTTGCTGATTCAAGCCCAGCAACACCAAGGCGTAAGGCGGCGTTTCCCAATCGATCTGCGGCTCGCGGTCGGGATAGAAATCGGCATCGAGAATATCGGCTGCCAGCACCACGTCGGTCAAGTCGGCCGCACCCGGATGGACACGGTCGAATTCGCGATGGTCGAGTACAGCGGCACGAATTTCATCGGACACTTCCCAATTCTCGAGCACCACGGCGCCGATGTTCAAATGCCAGCGGTCGACCACGTCCCACAACGCGTCCATGTCGGCAACAGCGGCGGGAAAGGATTGCGCCCGGCTCAGAATATAGAATTTCCCGATGTCGTGCAGCAGGCCGGCAATCATGGCCGTGTCGGGCGGCACTCGCGTCAGCCTGCGCGCCATCACGTAGGACAGGGCCGCCACGCGGATGCTGCGATTCCACAAACCGTCGACCAGATTCGGTCCGGCGGCATTGTTTTGCGTCTGCGCCAGTTGTTTCATGCACACGGCAAGCGCAACGTTACGCACGAGGTCGAAACCGAGGCGCAGGGTGGCCTGCCGCAAGTCGAAAGTGGGTGGATTGCCGCGGCTGAAGGCCGCGGAGTTAGCCAGCCTCAGGATTTGTGCGGATAAAACCGGCTCGGCGCCTATGATGCGCGCAATTTTTTCACTCGACGTATTCGCATCGTTGAGCGCATGACGAATCTTCATCGTCACGTTCGATGAAGTCGGAAAAAGCAATTCCTTCGACGAAAGCTCGGCGGTCAAGCTTTCGAGAAACTCGAATTCCTTTCCCTTGTCTAACTCTGTCATAAGCGTTCAGTCGTATGTGTTGCAGGCGCCAGCCGAAAGGCAAGGCGCCGATAGTCGGAAATTATAACCTTCTGGCAAGTATTGGGGCCTTATTAAGGTCCATATAAGGTCCATAAACGTGCCATAAACAGCCCTCAGGACAACGCCAAACAGGTTTCACTTTAAAATACGGAAGCAAGACGAACGGGATTTGTGGGCCGTCTTGAAAAGCCGTAAAGTCGGCCCAAACTGTGATCGTACGCCTTTTGAGGCGCATTTAGGAGCAATAGCATGCTGAAGAAATCTCTGATTTTCCCGTCCTTGCTGGCCTTGGCGCTCAGCGCCGCGGCGCCGGCCATGGCTGCCGGTGACGCCAGCATCCACGAGGTGTACCAGGCCGCCGAAGCCGGAAGAATGGACGAAGCCCAGGCTATGATGGAAAAGGTGCTGAAAGATCATCCGAATAGCGCCAAGGCGCATTATGTCGAGGCTGATCTATTGGGGAAACAAGGGCACTTCGGCGAGGCCAAGGAAGAGTTGAACACCGCCGAACGGCTCGACCCCAGCCTGAAGTTCGCCACGCCGCAAGCCATTCATGAACTGGAAGCGCGCATCGCTCCGCATCCAGTGTTGCTGCAGCCGCAGGCTCAGCCACAAGCTTACCAGTCCTATCAGCGTCCGGTGATGCGCACCAGCAGCAATGACGGCGGCTGGGGCATGACCTTGTTGATCGTGTTCGGCCTGATCGCTCTGTTCTTCATTATCGGCCGTGCACTCAGCCGCCGCAACACGGTGGTTTATCCCGGCTATGGCCCCGGTATGCAGCCTATGCAGCCTGGCGCCCAAGCCTATGGCCCCGGATATGCTCCCGGCTACGGTCCGGGCTATGGTCCGGGCTATGGCGCCGGCGGCGGCCTGGGTTCCGGCATTGTCGGCGGCCTGGCGACCGGCGCCGCCCTCGGCGCCGGCATGGTTGCCGGCGAAGAGCTCATGCATCACTTCACCGACGGCGACCGCCGCAACGTGGTGTACGAAAATCCGCCGGGCAATGCCGGTTACACGCCAGCCGACTATACGCCGGACGATATGGGCGGCAACGATTTCGGCGTCAACGACAGCTCGTCGTGGGATGACGGCGGTGGCGGGGGCGGCGGCAGCGACGACTGGTAAGCGCCGCGCATTTGTCCCGCAAAGAAAAACGGCCTGCAATGCAGGCCGTTTTTTTATGATCTGCGAGCTTACGCAGTCCCGCCTACCGTCACCCCTTCGATCCGCATGGTCGGCTGCCCCACGCCAACCGGCACGCTCTGCCCTTCCTTGCCGCATACTCCTATACCCGGATCGAGCCGCATGTCATTGCCTATCATGGACACGCGGTGCAAGACTTCGGGTCCGTTGCCGATCAGAGTCGCCCCCTTGACCGGGTAGGTGACCTTGCCGTTTTCTATCATGTAAGCCTCGCTGGCCGAAAACACGAACTTGCCGCTGGTAATATCCACCTGCCCGCCGCCGAAGTTCACCGCATACAAGCCGTTCTTGACCGAGGCGAGGATTTCCGCCGGGTCCTTGTCGCCGCCCAGCATATAGGTATTGGTCATGCGCGGCATGGGCAAATGGGCAAACGACTCGCGGCGCGCGTTGCCGGTCACCGGCATCTTCATCAGGCGCGCATTCATGGTGTCCTGGATATAGCCCTTCAGGATGCCGTCTTCGATCAGCGTCGTGCACTGGGTGGCATTGCCTTCATCGTCGATGTTGAGCGAACCGCGCCGGTCGGACAAGGTACCGTCATCGACCACAGTCACGCCCTTGGCGGCCACTGCTTGGCCGATGCGTCCCGAGAACGTGCTCGAACCCTTGCGGTTGAAATCGCCTTCCAGGCCATGCCCGACCGCTTCATGCAGCAGGATACCGGGCCAGCCCGGACCAAGCACCACCGTCATCGGGCCGGCCGGTGCAGGACGTGCATCGAGATTGACCAGCGCCGATTCGACCGCTTCGTTAGCGAAGCGCTCGAGCACGGCGTCGGTGAAATAGGCGTAATCGTAGCGGCCGCCGCCGCCGCTCGAGCCGACTTCGCGCCGGCCGTTCTGTTCTGCAATCACGGTGACCGATACTCGCACCAGCGGCCGGATGTCGGCCGCAATGACGCCGTCGCTGCGCACCACCAGCACCACATCGTACTCGCCGGCCAGGCCCGCCATCACCTGCACCACGCGCGGGTCCTTGGCGCGCGCGATGCGTTCCACGCGCTCCAGCAGCTTGACCTTGGCCGTGGCATCGAGCGATCCAAGCGGGTCGCGCGGCAGGTACAGGGAACGTCCGCCGGCAGCTTCGATATGCGCGGGCAATTTGATCTTGCCGGCGCCCTGACGCGCGATGGTGCGCGTGGCTGCAGCCGCCTCGAGCAAGGCACGCTCGGAAATTTCGTCGGAATACGAGAACGCCGTCTTGTCGCCGGAAACGGCACGCACGCCGACGCCTTGATCGATGGAAAAGCTGCCCGTCTTGACGATGCCCTCTTCCAGGCTCCAGCCTTCGCTCTTGGTAAACTGGAAGTAGAGGTCGGCATAGTCAACCTTGTGCGTAAACATCGATCCCAGGGCCCGCAGCAATTTGCCTTCGTCGAGCCCGAAGGGCGTCAGCAATACCGAACGGGCGATATCCAGCGATTGGAAATTCGGCTCAAATGGTTTCATGACAATGTCCCGGCGATTGATTTTGTATGAGATTGTAGAGCATGTTCGGCCAGGCAAGCGTCTGCCGTGCCGCTTTGCCCATCCGCGTCGACGGATTTACAGTTTGCGATGCCGCAACGCAGGCAAGCTCTCGCGCACCCTGTGCAAATGGCTGGTCTCGACGGAACCGCTCACCACCCCTTCGCCGTCGGCCAGTACCGCCAGCACTTCGCCCCAGGGATCGATCAGCATGCTATGCCCCCAGGTACGGCGGCCGTTCGGATGCTGGCCGCCCTGGGCCGCCGCCAGCACATAACACTGGTTTTCGACTGCGCGCGCACGCAACAGCAACTCCCAATGCGCCTTGCCCGTGGTATAGGTGAACGCCGCCGGCACCATCATCAGCGCGCATGTCCCCATGGCGCGGTACAGTTCGGGAAAACGCAGGTCATAGCATACCGACAGGCCTACCTTGCCGAATGGCGCCTCGAAGGTCCGCACTTGGTCGCCCGGCACGATGGTGCGCGCTTCGTCGTAGGATTCGCTGCCCTTGGCGAAACTGAACAGGTGCATTTTGTCGTAGCGTGCCAAGCGCTTGCCGCTGGGGTCGTAGACCAGGGTGGTGTTCAAGACCTTGCCGGCGGCGGACGCTGCCAGCGGCAAGGTGCCGCCGACCAGCCAGATGCCATGCTCGCACGCGAACTCAGCCATCGCGGACTGAATGGGTCCGGCATCGAGCTGCTCGGCCAGGCCGACTTTGTCGCTTTCATGCATGCCCATCACCGGCCAATACTCCGGCAGCAGCACGATTTGCGCGCCGCCCTCGGCAGCTTGAGCCACAAGGCGACGCGCCGTGGCAATGTTTTCCTCCGGAACCGGCGTGGAAACCATTTGTACGGCGGCGACTGTGGTGATGGATTCGGGCATGGTAAGTGGTCGTCAAATGGAAGTCGGCAGGCGCTGGCCGATATTACGATTGCGGCGCCGTCGCGGAATTCGGTGCAGCGGTGGATCCAGGCGCCGGCGCAGCCTGAGGACTATTATCCTCCTTGTGTCCAAGCTTGGTGACTTTCGGATTGCTCCAGGAGCCGGTTACCTGCAGTTCCTGGGTCAGCGCCTTGTTCAAGGGGTTGCGCAGCAACAGCTGCGCCAGGAAGGAACCGAGGCCGATTACGGGATTCACCGCCAACCCATACACGACGGTAGCGGCACCCGCATCGAGCTTGGGGACGACCACCACATGCAGGTCTTGCGTCTCCTTGTCGATGTCGGCGCTTCCTCTCATCAGCACAGCGGCGTCGACGCCCTGCATTTTCAAATTGTCGGTCGTGATGACGCCCTTGGCAATATTGGCGTTCATCGTGACGGTATCGAAGGCGAAGCCTTCCGAGAAAACGTCGCGGAAGTCCAAGGTCAAACGACGCGGCAACGACTGCAGGCTCAACACGCCGAGCAACTTCATCACCCCGGGGTCGCGCTGCAGAAATTGTCCGGACGCCATGTCCAGGTGCATCTGGCCCGACAGGCTCGGCGAATCGATGGCGTAGGGTGCGCCCTTCCATTTGACGTCGCCATCCATTTTTCCCTTGCCGCCACGCAGGATGTCGGCAAAGCCCAGACGGCCGAGCAAGCGGCCGGCATCGGCGACGTCCAAGGTATAAGTCAGGCTAGTCTGGCTGTCGCCCTCCTTGGTCACCCATTTCCCGCTCGCCTTCAACTCGGCGTCGGGATTGCTCACCAGGAGTTTGTTGATGCGCCATTCGTTGCTGCCGGCCGCATGCACATTGTTGGCAACCAGTTCCAGATGTCCAAGGCGCTTGCCCAGCAATTCGAAATTGTCAGCCACGATGTCAAGCGCAGGGATATCGCTCGACGTGCTCTTTCCTTGCAACAGCTCGGTCACTTCCGTTGCCGCGGCTTGCGGAACGACCAGCGAAGACAGACGCGCCGTCGCCTTGGCCTTGCCTTGGCCGGCATTGGCGCTATAGGTGATGTAGCCCGAGGTCTGCGCCGAATCGACGTTGGCCTGCCATACATCTTTTTGCAAGGTCGCACCGAGCACCACGTTGTCGAGCTTGCGCCCGAACACATACAGTTCGGTGGCATGCGCAGCCAGGAGATCGGGTGAAACAAAGTCGGCGACGCCCGATTCGCTTGCTCCCTCCTTCTTGTCCGCTTGCGGCAAGGAGGCGATCAGGTCGAGCCAGGCATCGACATTGAGGGACTTGAGGTTCACGTTCAGCAGCAATCCGCTGGCAGGCTGGGCGGGCGGCATATTGACGCCGATGGCGCCGCGCGCCAGGCGCCAACCGGCATTGCGCTCTGCGTTCATCTTCTCGCGCTCGTAACGCGCGGCAATGCCGGCGCCGAGGCTCAGTTTGACTTCTTCTCTCGAGATAGCCGGATCATTAGACGCCAGGCCGTTCATTTCCAGTCTGGCCGGCATGACCTCGTTGGCCTCCTTGTGCAGAGGCAGCGGCAGATCGAGCGCCAAGCCCTGCAGGTTCGACTCCACCAGCACATCCGCGTGCTTCTTCCGCAGATTGACCGCGACGCTATAGCGGGTTGCGCCGGCTATGCGTTGCGCCAGGCGCTGGCCGGCACTCCCGGCGAATTTGCGCACGCCGTCGGCGGTCAACATGCCGTCCGCCCTCACTGCCACCGTATTCACCGATCCGCCGCCGCCCACCGCCACCGGTCCGCCCAGGAAATTGGCGTGAATCCCGCCCAGGCTCAAGCCTCTTTCGGAAAACTCCAGATTGCCGTTCAAGGAAGACAGAGGCGGAAATCCGTTGAACAGGACGAGTTCGTCGCCGGCGAAGCTCAATTTGCCTTGCACCTTGGTGTCGATCACATGCGACAGCGGCAATTGCAGCTTCAGCACCAGTTTGGCATTTCCGCCGGCCTTGGATTCACTGGTGAACCCGCCTATCATCTCCTCCACAGGGCTGTCCTGGGTGTAGGCGACGAACTCTTGCAAAAGCCCGTTAGCCGTGCCGTCTATATCGAGCGTACTCTTGGGCGAATTCAAATCCTCGTCGACCGCTTTGACGTTGCTCAATGCGACGCCATGGGTCTTGGCCTTGTCGGCATGGATTTCCATGCGCGTGCGGTCGAAGGCAATCGTGCCCTGAATATCTTCCAGCAAGGGCCATAGCGGCGCCGCGCCAACCTTTACGTCCGGCACGTAATTCATGCTGCCATTGACAATCTTTCCGTTGACGGTGAATTCTCCCTTCGGTTTGCCGCCGGCGACATCGGGATTGAAAGGAAAGTCATTCAAGTCGCCCTTCAGCGTCACGGTCGCGTCCGCTATGCTGCCGCCGACCAGCGCGCCGGTCAGCCATTTGCGCAAATCCTCGGGGGTTTGCTGCGGCAGGAAGCGGCCGACCTTGGTCACATCGAGGCCGTCGACGTGTATCACGAAGTCGACCACTCCCCGAGAACTTCCGGCCGGTTGATTGAGCGGCATGACATGTGTGCCCGCCAGCGAAGCGCTCAGCCCCTCTTGCGCAAAGTGCAGGTTGTTGATGTGCAGCGCCACCTTGTCCTTGTCGGGGAAGACCCAATTGGCTTGCATGCTCAATTTATCGAAGGGCATGAGTGCGTCGGCGAAAACACCAGGCAGGGCAAGCTGCAGATTTTCCGAATCCAGATCGATGCTGCCGCCCTTGTCGCTCATCGCGACCCGCCCGCTCAGATTCTCGAAACCGGGGATGAAGGGAACTGCGGCCTGCGCCGGCAGCTTTCCGGCGCGCGGGCGCGCCGGCTGGGCCTCTTGTCCCTTCAGCGCCAGGCCGGCAAACTGCCCCTTGATATCGTAGGACGAGACAGCCGGGTAGTCACCTTGCCACTGCGACGAAAAATCCCGTAATTGCCCGCGCGGCGCCATGTCGTTCAACAATTTGCCCACGCCCGGACTCAAAGGCAGACGTTCGGCAAAGCTCGCCATGGTCTGCAAATCGAGCAAGGTCGCATTGATGCTGGTCTTGGCAGGCGTGCCATCTCTTGCCGGCTGGTAGCTCTCGGTAACCGTCGTCGGCGGCAACACCATGCCGTCGCGTGTGCGCATCGAGAAATTGGTCAGGCCGATGGCATGCCCCTTGCTGCCGAAGGTTGGCCCTGTCTCTTCCGCTTGGACTGCTATCTCTTCGCGCACCGAAATCCTGCCCATGGCCTGCTCCAGGTCCAGCAACGGCAAGTCCTTGCGCAAGCGGATTGCCGTGTCGGCGAGAGAAAGATCGGCCGTCAGATCGGCGGCTTTGGCATGATCGAAATCCAGCCAGGCGCGCATCGCTCCATGTCCGCGCTGCACTTCCACCGGATAATCGATATACGCGCCCCAGGCGGCAAACTCTGCGTTGCGCAAATCGAGGTACAGGATTCCCTTCCAACGCGTGGCGTCGGCAATCTTAGGCGCAAAAGCCGGATGGTCGAACTCGGCGCGCAAATCGATGGGGGTCGCCAGTGCGGCAGGCGGCGTTGCCTTGAAGTTAAGCAGATGATGCCGCCATTGATTGCGCAAAATCAGATTGACATCGTCGAGCGCCAGCTCCGGAGCACCGCGCTTGACGTCGTTCCAGCGCAGTTTGCCGGCATGGATCACGATCTCGTGCTGGGACAGCACCCAGTCGGCCACCTTGGTGTCGCCGGTTTCCTGGGTCGGCACCGGAATGCCGGCCACGAAAAGGCTGCCGTCCGCTTCGCGCCGCACGTCCAGGTCGGGCCTGTCGATCTCGAGCTTTTGCAGACGCAAAGTGCCGTAAAACGGCGACATCCAGGAAAGCGTGGCCGACACTTGCGGCAGGATCAGTGCCTGGCGTCCCGCCTTGTCACGGATGACGAGGTCGCCCAGCGTGACGCTCGGCCGCAACCCTGCCCACGACGCATGCAAAGTACCGATCGTCACCGGTTGGCCGATCACATGCGTCACCAGGTGTTCGATATCGGTCTTGTAGTAGTAGATGTTCGGTAAGACCGCATAGCGCAGGGCCAGCAAGAGCAGGCAAGCCAGGAAATAAAGCGCCACGGCAATCCGGACCGTTGCACCCAATACGTGATGACTCACGATATTGAGGGCGGTATAGGCGTCCTGCAGCTTGTGCCAGCACAAGATCAGGCGCGTGGTCGGCGGGTCGCTGAGGTGGTCAGTGGGCATCGGAAAGTGGAAGAGTCAGCGTAGAATGGCACGAACAAAACGCCACAGGCCGCCACTGGCATGCATGGCCGGTACGCCAATAACCGAGATAAATCTTCGTGCCCAATTCTACCCTGTCCCCGCTGATCGCTTCGCGTTTTTTTAAACGATGGGTCGAGGCCGACCCGGTACGCGCCGGGACGGTCGCCACCCTGTCCAAATTATCATTGAGTCCCGCGATTTTCGCTCAAATTTTACAAAAAGACACAGAAAACGCCGTCGAAAACGGGAACCAATTAGCGGCAGCCATGCGGCGCCTGCGCAACTTGGTGGTGACCACCCTGATCACCCGCGATCTGGAAGGATCCGCCGACCTGGCTGAAGTGGTGGAAACCATGACTGCCCTGGCCGATTTCGCCATACGCACCCATCTGAACGCACTGCAGCGCGAACTGGTGACGCTATACGGAACGCCGGTCGGTGCCGAGTCGGGCGCGCCGCAGGAATTGATCGTGCTGGGCATGGGCAAGCTTGGCGGGCGCGAACTCAACGTCTCTTCCGACATAGACTTGATTTTCGTCTATGCCGAAGACGGCGAAACCAGGGTTGACGCACCAGAGCAGCGCCAGCTGTCGAACCACGAATTTTTTACCCGCCTCGGCAAGAAATTGATTGCTGCACTGTCGGAGCTGACCGAAGACGGCTTCACTTTCCGCGTTGACATGGCGCTGCGCCCGAACGGCGCCTCGGGGCCGCTGGTGGCCAGTTTCGGCATGCTGGAAGAATACTTTTTGGTGCAGGGACGCGAGTGGGAGCGCTATGCCTGGATCAAGGCGCGCGCCGTTACCGGGACCGCAGGCGACCTGGCCAACCTGGAAAGCCTGGTCGCTCCGTTCGTCTATCGGCGCTATCTCGATTTCGGCGCCATCGATGCCATCCGCAACATGCATGCGCAAATCCGTGCCGAGGTCACACGGCAGGAGGCGCGCCACCCCGAGCGCAGCAACAACGTCAAGCTTGGCCGCGGCGGCATCCGCGAAATCGAATTCCTGACCCAGGTATTCCAGTTGATACGCGGCGGGCGCGACCCGAAACTGCGTGAGCGCTCTACCCGCACCACCTTGCGCATCCTGGCCGACAAGCAGTTGCTGAGCCCGAACATCGTCGGCAAGCTCTTGCAGGCCTACACCTTCCTGCGCGACGTCGAGCACCGGCTCCAATATATCGAAGACGCGCAAACCCACGCGATTCCAGCCAATGCCGCCGACCGTCTGACGGTTGCGAAGATGATGGGATTTGCCGACGCCGAGGAACTGTTGACCGAACTCGACGTGCAGCGCCTGTTCGTCGCCGAACAATTCGACGCCATGTTCCGCGACAAGCGAAACGCTACGGCAGCGCCATCGACCGCCGCGAACGCTGCGTCCGACCATGCGCCGTTATCGGACCAGAGCAGCCGCGACGCCATCGCCGCACGGTTGAGTTCGCTGGGCTTCGATGACGCCGAAGGATCGGCGTATCGCCTGCACAGCACGCTTCAATCGCCACGCCTGCAAGCGATGCAGGAAGCCAGCCGCAACCGCTTGCTGGCACTGCTCAACGCCGCATTGCCCATCATCGCCGGCAAACCGGATGGCCGTTCTGCCACACTGGGTCGCCTGCTCGATTTTTTTGAAACGATTGCCCGCCGCGCCGCCTATCTGGCGCTGTTGACCGAGTATCCGCACACGCTCGAACGCGTGATCCGCATGATGCATGCCAGCGATTGGGCTGCCAAATACCTGACGCGCCATCCCTTGCTGCTGGACGAACTGCTCGACGACGCCAACCTCAACGCCGATCCCGATTGGCAGGCGTTCGCGCAAGACTGCCAGCGTCAGCTCGACGCCGCCGCCGGCGATACGGAAAGGCAGATGGACGTACTGCGCGAATTGCACCATGCGCAGCAATTGCGTCTCCTGGCACAGGATCTCGAAGGCAGACTCAGCGTGGAGCGCCTGGCCGACCATTTGTCGCTATTGGCTGATATTCTGGTCGACGCGACGCTGAAGGCGGTATGGAAGACCATCCCCAACCGGCATTGTGAAATACCGAAGTTTACGGTGATCGCCTACGGCAAGCTCGGCGGCAAGGAGCTCGGTTATGCCTCGGATCTTGACGTCATCTTTTTGTATGACGACGACGAGCAGGAAGCGCCGGCCCTGTACGCGAAACTGGCGCAGCGCTTCATCACCTGGATGACCAGCCACACACCGGCCGGCATCCTGTTCGATGTCGACCTTGCGCTGCGCCCGGACGGCGCCAGCGGACTCATGGTGTCGTCGCTTGCCTCTTTCGAAAAATATGAAACCACCTCGGCCTGGCTATGGGAGCATCAAGCGCTTACGCGCGCCCGCTTCTGCGCCGGCGACGCCGCCATCGGCGCCCGCTTCGAAACTATTCGCGAGAACGTTCTGCGCCAGCGGCGCGACGGCGCAGCGCTCAAGCAGGAAGTAGTCGCCATGCGGCAAAAGATGCGAGACGCCTATCCCAGCCGTTCGCCGCTGTTCGACTTGAAGCATGACGCCGGCGGCATGATCGATATCGAATTTATCGTGCAATACCTGATCTTGCAGCATGCGGCCGACCATCCGCAATTGACGGCCGACATCGGCAATATCGCACTATTGAAACTGTGCGGCGAGCTGGGGCTGATCGACTCCGCTCTGGCCGCTGGCGCAGCCGACGCCTACCGCAAGTTCCGCAAGCTGCAGCACGTGGCGCGGCTGCAGGGTGTGGAGCGGGCGCGGGCCGAACTCAGCGCTGTCGAGAGCGAGGCCGAAACTGTGCGACAACTATGGGCAACCGTACTCGGCTAAGGTAACGCTGAATAAGTCTCGCGATGACATGCGCCTCAATTTGGGATGGGATGCAAGGCGCAAACCACAGCCATAGCACTGGCTATGGCGAGGATTTGCAACGCCGCAGACCGCCCAAATTGGGGATGCGTGGCGCGCGGGGACTTGTTCAGCGTTGCCTTAACTTCCGCCGGATTCCACTAGCACTTTTGCCAAACGCTGCGCGTGCCCGCGCAGCTCCGGCACTGCAATCGCTTCCCAATGGCGGGCCTTCAACATGGGACCGACGTAGAACAGATCAGCCGCCGCCTTGCCATCGCTATCGACGACACGGTACTCGTCGTCGATATCGATCCCGAGCCTGAGCGCATCCTGCCTGATGTAGCCCTCGTCGCGCAGTTGCGCCACCAACGGCGCATCGATGCGCGTAATGTCGTAGTTCGGTCCTGTGCAATTGACGACGCTCCCGACCTTCAGCGCGCGCACGCAGCCGCTGCCGCGTTCGCGCAGGCGTATAGTCACGTTGCCGTCGGCTTCGTCGTAGCCTTGAATATAGCCGGCCACGGCTTCCGCTTGACCGGACTTCAACATCTGGCTCAAGCGCAGGTGCGCAACGGGCGCCAGGCGATGCCGATGGATGTCCCAGAAGGCGAGCACAGTGTTCAGGAAGCGGCGCTGCTCACGCGGTGGGAAACGGCGCCAGATTTCAGCCGTATGCGGACGCAGGCTGTTGAAGACATCGCGCCAGTCGCCGCCTTGCGCTACGCGTTGCTGCGCGGTGCGCCGCAGCGCGCGCAAGTATTGCCGTACGGTCGGCTCAAGGTTCTGGAAAAAGACCGGGAAGCCGCCGATCGCCGGCGACTGCGGGTGCATGCGGTGTGCCTGCGGCAGCAGGCCGCGCCGTGAAATCAGATAGATCTTGCGCGCATCGCGCTGGCTGGTGAGGCGGAACAGCACGTCTATCGCCGTATGTCCGGTGCCGATGAGGGCTACCGGTGCATCGCCTGCGATGCGGTCGAGCGCGGCGAAATTCCAGGGATTGGCGACATAGGCGCCGCTGCGGTAAAACGGCGATGGCGGAGTCGGGTCGAGCGGCGCGAAATGGCCGAAAGCGAGCACGGCGCGGTCGGCAAGCAGCGACTGTCCATCCGCAAGTTCCAGCCTGAGGGTCTGGTCCTGCTGCCGGCGCACGCTCAACACCTCACCCTGCACGCGCTCGAACTGCGCCGACTCGCCAGCGGCTTCCTCCAGCGTGTGTTCCAGGTAATCGCCGTAGATGCGGCGCGACACGAAACTGCCGGCATTGAAAGCCGGATCGATATTCTGGCAGTAGCGGACGAAGTGTCCGGCATCGTCGGCCAGCGCGCTCATATTGCCGGCCGGGACGTTGAGGACGAAATTGTCGTCCCAGGTGCGGTAGGCCAGGCCGCGGCCGTGTCGCGTATTGCGTTCGATCAGAACAACGCGCAGGTTCGGGCCCGAAGCCGCGCGCAGGAGATTGACGGCGCATAACGTGCCGCTGAATCCCGCGCCGACGATGGCGATCGTGCAAACCTGATTAGTTTTGGTCATCCGGGATATTGTAAGAAAAACGCCCCAACCAGTGGGGCGTTTTTAGTGCGGCAAGGCGACTTATTTCGCTGCCATCAAGGCCATGGTGGTATCGAGCATGCGGTTCGAGAAACCCCATTCGTTGTCGTACCACGACGAAACCTTGACCAGGCGACCGGAAACCTTGGTCAGCGTGGCGTCGAAGGTGCTGGAAGCCGGATTGTGGTTGAAGTCCACAGAAACCAGCGGATCGACGTTGTAAGCCAGGATGCCCTTCAACGAACCCTCTGCGGCTTCCTTCATGATGGCGTTGACTTCGTCGGCCGTGGTGTCGCGTGCGGCGACAAAAGACAGGTCGACGATGGACACGTTGATGGTCGGAACGCGGATGGCATAGCCGTCCAGCTTGCCGTTCAATTCCGGCAGCACCAATCCGACTGCGGCGGCGGCGCCGGTCTTGGTCGGAATCATACTCATGGTGGCCGAACGCGCGCGGCGCAGGTCTTCGTGCATGACGTCGGTCAGCACCTGGTCGTTGGTATAGGCGTGGACAGTTGTCATCAGGCCGTTCAGTACGCCGATCTTGTCGTTGAGCGGCTTGACCAGCGGGGCCAGGCAGTTGGTGGTGCACGATGCGTTGGAGATGACGGTGTCGGTCGCCTTCAGCACGTTGTGGTTGACGCCATAGACGATAGTGGCGTCGACGTCCTTGCCGCCCGGTGCCGAGATGATGACTTTCTTGGCGCCGCCCTTGAGGTGGGCCGAAGCTTTTTCCTTGGTGGTGAAGAAGCCGGTGCATTCGAGTACGACGTCCACACCCAGCTCGCCCCACGGAATTTCAGCCGGATTGCGCTGTGCGAACACCTTGATCTTGTCGCCATTGACGATCATGTAGTCGCCGTCGACCGTCACCGTGCCGGGGAACTTGCCATGTGCGGTATCGAAACGCGTCAGATGGGCGTTGGACTTGGCATCGCCGAGATCGTTGATTGCGACGATCTGAATATCGTTCTTCTTGCCGCTTTCATAGTGGGCACGAAGGACATTGCGGCCGATACGGCCATAGCCATTAATTGCAACGCGGACAGTCATGGTTTTCTCCACAAAAAATAAATCTGCACATCATCCAGGAACCTTGAAACATATCACAATTTCAAGTTTTCCCGGAGGGACGACTCAACCTATTCAACCTCAAGCAGCCAACACGCGTTTGACTGCGGCTTCGACGTTCTCGGGCGTAAAGCCAAAGTGCTTGAACAGCACGCCGGCCGGAGCCGATTCACCGAAGGTGTCGATACCGACCACGGCGCCTTCCAGGCCCACGTACTTGTACCAGAAGGCGGTCACGCCGGCTTCCACCGCCACGCGCGGCAAGCCCTTCGGCAGCACGCTGGCCTTGTAGGCAGCGTCCTGGCGATCGAACACATCGGTCGACGGCATCGATACCACGCGCACGGCCACGCCCTGCGCTTCCAGGCTGGCGGCGGCCTTGACGACCAGTTCGACTTCCGAGCCGGTAGCGATCAGCACTGCCTTGGCGTTGGGTGCATCCTTGAGCACATAACCGCCGCGGCGGATGTCGGCCACCTGAGCGACGCTACGCTCCATGTAGGGCAGGTTTTGGCGCGAGAAGATCAGCGTGGTCGGGCCGTCGCGACGCTTGACGGCGGCTTCCCAGGCGATGGCCGATTCGACCGTGTCGCACGGACGCCAGTTGTCCAGGTTCGGGATCAGGCGCAGGCTGGACACGTGTTCGATCGACTGGTGTGTCGGGCCGTCTTCGCCGAGGCCGATGGAGTCGTGCGTGAACACGAAAATCGAGCGCAGTTTCATCAGCGCGGCCATGCGCAAGGCATTGCGGCTGTAATCGGAGAAGGTCAGGAAGGTGGCGCCGAACGGGATGTAGCCGCCGTGCAGGGCGACACCGTTCATGATGGCGCTCATGCCGAATTCGCGCACGCCATAGTTGATGTGGTTGCCCGGTTGGCCGGCGCGCACGGCCACGCATTCCTTCCAGTTGGTCAGGTTGGAGCCGGTCAGGTCGGCCGAACCGCCCAGGAATTCCGGCAGAACCGGGGCCAGCGCCTGGATCGAGTTTTGGCTGGCCTTGCGCGTGGCGATGGTTTCTTTCTTGTCGAGACAGGCGGCGACGTAGGCGTCCACCGTGGCATTGAAATTGCCGGGCAGCTCGCCCTTCATGCGGCGCTGCAGTTCGGCGGCCAGTTCCGGGTGGGCCGCACGGTAGGCCGCGAAGCGCTGGTTCCAGTCATCTTCGGTCGCCTTGCCTGCGGCCTTGGCGTCCCAGTCCGCATACACGTCGGCCGGGATGACGAAGGGCGCGTCGGTCCAACCGAGCGCTTCGCGCGTGGCTGCCACTTCCTTTTCGCCGAGTGCGGCGCCATGCACCTTGTCGCCGCCGGCCAGATTCGGCGAACCCTTGCCGATCACGGTCTTGCAGCAGATCAGGGTCGGGCGCTTGGACTGTTTGGCTTGCTGGATGGCGGCGTCAACTGCATCGACGTTATGACCGTCGACGCTGCGGATGACGTTCCAGCCGTAGGCTTCAAAACGCTTGGGCGTATCGTCGCGGAACCAGCCGTCCACGTGGCCGTCGATGGAGATGCCATTGTCGTCGTACAGTACGATCAGCTTGGCCAGTTCCAGCGTGCCGGCCAGCGAGCAGGCTTCGTGCGAAATGCCTTCCATCAGGCAGCCGTCGCCGACAAAGGCATAGGTGTAATGGCCGACGATGTCGTGACCGGGGCGATTGAATTCCGCCGCCAGCAGACTTTCTGCCAGCGCCATGCCAACCGCATTGCTCACACCCTGGCCGAGCGGGCCGGTGGTGGTTTCCACGCCCGGCGTGACGTGCACTTCGGGGTGGCCTGCTGTCTTCGAGTGCAATTGGCGGAAATTCCTGATTTCGTCCATCGACAGGTCGTAACCGGTCAGGTGCAGCAGCGCATAGTGCAGCATCGAGCCATGGCCGTTCGACAACAGGAAACGGTCGCGATCAATCCACTGCGGATTGGCGGGATTGTGACGATAGTGGCGCGTCCACAATGCCAGCGCAATTTCCGCCATGCCCATCGGCATGCCCGGGTGGCCGGAATTGGCTTTTTGCACGGCATCCATCGCCAACGCGCGGATCGCATTGGCCATCTTGTTCGTCGAAATAGTTGCAGTCATGGTCGTGAAGATAGGAAGGAAAATCGGGGAATCGGTCAAGGCCGAAAAGCCGCATATTTTACCAGAGTGAGGCGGTGCTTCCACGGGCACTTTTGCCCGACAAATTCAGTTTTGACAACACTTTTGCATTGTTTAGATTCTCACCCTGCATCAAAAGACACGGAGGCCGTCCTCTTGTCTACCTGGGAGAACACGCTGGAACAAGGAAGCGTCTCTCGTGAGAGGGCTCAATACGTCACTATGCCTGGTTGGCCAGTATGCACTCCGCAAGATAGTCAGAGGATCGCTCGCGCTTTTCCTTGCTCCATCCTGCTCCCCCAGGTAGCCAAGAGGACAGATACGCCAGCGCTTTGAACCAACTCATCCTGTGGGCGACTTAGCCCGGTGTGGCGGGATTTTGTCAAACACGGCAAAATTATTCTTTCGCTCTCGCATTCAATAAGAACAAATCCATGCCTCGCTTCCACTGCGCCCAAGCGCTCGCCATCGGCGCCACCATAGACTTGCCCGATCACGTCGCCCGCCATGTCCAGGTACTGCGCCTGGCTGTCGGTGACTACGTCACCCTGTTCAACGGTGAAGGGGGTGAGTACACGGCGACGCTGAGCACCATAGAAAAAAGACGGGCCACGGCGGAAATCAAGACTTTTTCCGCACGCGAAGCCGAATTGCCCTATGCCGTGACCCTGGCGCAGGCATTGCCGGAAGCGTCGAAAATGGATGAAATCATTCAGAAAGCGGTGGAGCTGGGCGCCACCGCCATTCAGCCGCTGGCTGCGCAACGCTGTGTCGTACGCCTTTCAGCCGAGCGAGCAAGCAAGAAGATTTCCCATTGGCAAGGAATCATCGTTTCGGCAGCCGAGCAAAGCGGCCGCAACCGCTTGCCCAGCCTGGCCGATCCTGCCGAATTCAACAGTTGGGCTGCTCAGCGTGACTTGCACCGCCGCATTCTGCTGTCGCCGCGGGCCGAACAATCGCTCTCGGACTGGGCACGCCACCATCCGCCGCAAGCCATTACGCTTGCGATCGGTCCCGAGGGCGGTTTCACCGAAAAAGAGGAAACGCTGGCGCAGGAGCATGGCGCGCTCATACTCTCGATAGGTGTGCGTGTTCTCCGCACCGAAACTGCCGGCATGGCGGCACTGGCCGCGATCAATGCGATATGGGGTGAAATGTAAATTTCTTAACGTGCAGGCTTTCAATTTGGAAAAGTGACTCCCATTTTGGATGTGTCACTATTCAGTAAAACGTTGAAAGCACGAAGCCTCATGCACAACTTGTCCAAGTTAAATTGGCTGCGCGGCCTGCGCACGCTGTTTCGCCGCAACAAACCGAATATTCCCGCCGAGCTTTGGCAATCCTGCGTCAATCGGCTGCCATTCCTGCGCAATCTGCCTGTCGCCGACCTGGCGCGCCTGAAAAACCTGTCTGAACAATTACTTGCCACAAAGACCATTACAGGAGCGGCAGGCCTCGAAATCACCGACGAAATCGCCGTCATGATCGTGGCGCAGGCCGCGTTACTGGTGCTGAATCTCACGCTCGACCTCTATGAAGACATGCCCGGCATCGTGGTCTACCCGTCGGCCTTCCTGGTCAAGCAAAAGCAGATGGACGGCGCCGGTGTGATGCATGAATGGGGCGAAGCCTTGGCCGGACAGGCCATCGATGCCGGCGGCGCGGTGGTGCTGTCGTGGGAAGACGTAATGGGCAGCACCGACTTCTGGTCACGCCGCAACGTCGTCATCCATGAATTTGCACACAAGATTGACATGCAGCGCGGCCGCGCGAACGGTTGCCCGCGTTTCCTGGCCGGTTACCATGAAGGCTTGCAAGTGGAAACCTGGCAGCGGGTTTTTGCGGCGGCATACAACGACTTCCGCCGCCGCGTCCTGTCCCTTGAACGCCCTCTGCCAGACCACCCCGCACTGGCCGAGGAAACGCTGCGCCAGTTGCACGAAGCCGGTCGCCGCCCGCTGCCCATGGATACCTATGCGGCCAAAAACCCCGCGGAATTCTTTGCCGTGGCGTCGGAAGTGTTTTTCGTCGCTCCCTCCGGCTTGGCGATCGACTATCCAGACGTCTATCGCCTGCTGGCGCGCTACTACCGCCAGGAGCCGATCGCTGCGCCCACGGAAACACCGAATTCGATGCGAATGCATCTATAATGCAAAGTTTTCCGGTTGTTTTGTCAACTTTTGCCGAATGAAGGTTTTTCGCGGACTTCCCAATGCCGAATCGCGCGCGCCATGCGCGCTGACTATCGGCAATTTCGACGGCGTGCATCGCGGCCACAAGGCGCTGCTGGGACGCGTGCGCGAGGCCGCCACACGGCTGGAATTGGATGCGGCCGTGATGACCTTCGAACCGCATCCGCGCGAATTCTTCGCGCAGGTGGCAGGCGACCTGTCGAAAGCGCCGACCCGCATCGCCAACTTGCGCGACAAGCTGCAATCGCTGTCCGATTACGGCGTCGACCGCGTCATCGTCGAGCACTTCAACGCCCATTTCAGCTCGCAGTCGCCGCAAGAATTCGTCGAACGCGTGCTGGTGCAGGGCTTGCACGTCAAATGGCTGATGGTCGGCGAAGACTTCCGCTACGGCGCCAAGCGCGCCGGCGACATCAACACACTGATCGCCGCCGGCAAGCAATACGGTTTCCAGGTTGAAGCGCTGCCGACCGTGACCAATGAAGGCGTGCGCATTTCCTCGTCGGCGGTGCGCGAAGCCTTGCGCTTGGGCGACTTCGTGCACGCGCGGCAATTGCTGGGCCATCCTTATACGATCTCCGGCCACGTCGTGCACGGCCAGAAACTCGGCCGCACGCTCGGCTTCCCGACCTTGAACCTGCGCGTGGCGCACCGCCGCCCGGCTCTGTCCGGCATCTTCGTGGTGCGCGTGCATGGCATAGAATCGCACCCCCTCTCCGCCGTCGCCAGTTTGGGTGTGCGGCCGACGGTGGAAGATCAGGGTCGCGTACTCTTGGAAACACACTTGCTCGACTACGATCGCCAATGCTATGGCAAGCTGATCAAGGTAGAGTTCCTGAAGAAGCTGCGCGACGAAGAAAAGTTTTCCGGCCTGGCCGAGCTGACCGACGCCATCGCCGGCGACACGGCGCAGGCGCGCCGCTATTTCGAAGAGAGCGACAGCTCGGCGGTTTCCGCCACCGACCGAATTTGACGACCGGATGCAACACTCCATCCGTTCGATCAACCGTATTCACAAATAAAGAGCAACCATGTCCGACAAGTCCGATAAGCCAGCAGATAAGCCTGCAAAGCAAGCCAGCAAACACCAGGTCAACATGACGGAAACGCCGTTCCCGATGCGCGGCGACCTCGCCAAACGCGAACCGCAATGGATCAAGGATTGGCAGCAGAAAAAGCTGTACCAGCGCATCCGCGCAGCCTCGAAAGGACGCAAGAAATACGTCCTGCACGATGGCCCGCCTTACGCCAACGGCGACATCCATATCGGCCATGCGGTCAATAAGATCCTCAAGGACATCGTGGTCAAGACGCGCCAATTGGACGGTTACGACGCGCACTATGTACCGGGTTGGGATTGCCATGGCATGCCGATCGAAATCCAGATGGAAAAGCTGTACGGCAAGAACCTGCCGACCGCGGAAGTCTTGAGCAAATCGCGCGCCTATGCCGGCGAACAGATCGAACGGCAGATGAAAGACTTCATCCGCCTCGGCGTGCTCGGCGAATGGGACAATCCGTACAAGACCATGGCCTTCGGCAACGAAGCCGACGAAATCCGCGCGCTCGGCAAGCTGCTGGAAAAGGGCTACGTGTATCGCGGCCTGAAGCCGGTCAACTGGTGCTTCAACTGCGAATCGGCATTGGCCGAAGCCGAAGTCGAATACCAGGATAAGCGCGACCCGGCCATCGACGTCGGCTTCCCGTTTGCCGAACCGGACAAGCTGGCACACGCCTTCGGCCTGCCGCACCTGCCGGTCGAAAAAGGCTATTGCGTCATCTGGACCACTACGCCCTGGACCATTCCCGCCAACCAGGCGCTCAACGTCCACCCCGAGTTCGACTATGCGCTGGTGCGCACGGAACTCAATGGTGAACCGCTGCTGCTGTTGCTGGCGGCCGACCTGGTCGAATCTTGCCTGCAGCGCTACGGCTTGAACGGCCAAACCGTCGCCACCTGCAAGGGCGCCGCGCTGGCCATGATCAATTTCAAGCATCCGCTGACCTCCGCCGATCCCGGCTACGACCGCTATTCGCCTATCCACCTGGGCGAATACGTCACGCTCGATACGGGTACCGGCATCGTCCACTCGTCGCCGGCTTACGGCATCGACGACTTCCTTTCCTGCAAGGCGCACGGCATGCGTGACGAAGAAGTGCTCAAGCCAGTCATGGGCGACGGCAAGTACGCGTCCTGGCTGCCGCTGTTCGCTGGCATGACGATCTGGGAAGCATCCAAGCCCATCTGCGCCAAGCTCGACGAAGTCGGCTCGCTGTTCAAGCTGGTGATGTTCGACCACAGCTATATGCACTGCTGGCGCCACAAGACGCCCATCATCTACCGCGCCACATCGCAATGGTTCGCCGGCATGGACGTGGTACCGAAAGACAATGTCTCGACACTGCGCCAGACTGCCTTGCGCGCCATCGAGGAAACCGCCTTCTTCCCGAGTTGGGGCAAGGCGCGCCTGCACGGCATGATCGCCAACCGTCCGGATTGGACGCTGTCGCGCCAGCGCCAATGGGGCGTGCCGATGGCCTTCTTCCTGCACAAGGAAACCGGTGAACTGCACCCGCGCACACCGGAATTGCTGGAAGCGGTCGCCAAGCGTGTCGAACAGCACGGAATCGAAGCCTGGCATGCGCTCGACACCAAGGAATTTCTCAGCGCGTTCGGCGACGAAGCCGAACTCTACGTCAAGAACAAGGACACGCTCGACGTCTGGTTCGATTCCGGCACCACGCACCAGACCGTGTTGCGCGGCTCGCATAGCGAACAGTCGCATTTCCAGGCCGACCTCTACCTCGAAGGTTCGGACCAGCACCGCGGCTGGTTCCACTCCTCGCTGCTGACTTCGTCCATGTTGAACGGCTGCGCGCCCTACAAGGCCTTGCTCACGCACGGCTTCGTGGTCGACGGCGACGGCAAAAAGATGTCGAAGTCGATCGGCAACACGGTGGCGCCGCAAGAGATTGTCGATACACTGGGCGCCGATATCCTGCGCTTGTGGGTGGCGTCGACCGACTATTCGGGCGAGCTGTCGATCTCCGATGAAATTCTCAAGCGCGTGACGGAAAGCTATCGCCGCATCCGCAACACGCTGCGCTTTCTGCTGGCGAATACGTCCGACTTCGATCCCAAGGCCGACGCGATTGCGCTGACCGAGTTGTCGGAAATCGACCGCTACGCGATCGCGCGCATGCATCAGTTACAAACCGAGATCCTCGATCACTACAAGGTGTTCGAGTTCCACCCGGTGGTAGCCAAGCTGCAGATGTATTGTTCGGAGGATCTGGGTGGCTTCTATCTCGATATTCTCAAGGACCGCCTGTACACCTGCGGCACCAAGTCGAGCGCACGCCGCTCGGCACAGACAGCCATCTGGCATATCACGCAGGCACTGCTGCGCGTGATGGCGCCTATCCTGTCGTTCACTGCCGAGGAGGCGTGGTCCTTCTTTGCCAGCAAGGAAGAATACGCGGCTGGCGGCGAAACGATCTTTACGCAGACTTATTATGCGCTGCCGGCCGTGGAACAAGCCGAGGCGCTGCTCGATAAGTGGAGCTTGGTGCGTGCGGTGCGCGCGGACGTGCTCAAGCAGCTCGAAGAAGTGCGTGTAGCCGGCAGTATCGGTTCTTCGCTGCAGGCCGAGGTCGACATCTATGCCGGCGGACGTTTGCACGACGTGCTGAACAGCCTGGGCGACGATTTGAAGTTTGCGCTGATCGTCTCGCGCTGCACGCTGCACGATTTGGCCGATGCACATGTCAAGCAGCGTTTCGATACGGCTCAGCTTGCGGTCAAGCTCGACGCTTTCAAACTCGACGGTCAGGAATTGCCAGGCGGCTTCGGCCTCGCGGTGACGCCGTCTGCACACGAAAAATGCGAGCGCTGCTGGCACTATCGCGCCGACGTCGGCCACGATGCTGCGCACCCGGGCATTTGCGGACGTTGCGTCAGCAACCAGTTTGGCGAAGGTGAGGCACGGCAGTTTGCGTAATCAGCACCATCCCGTCGTTCCCGCGCAGGCGGGAACCCAGGTAGAAGTTATGAATCGTAGTAATTAACAGCAACCTGGATTCCCGCGGGGCGGCCACCCGCCTACGCGGGAATGACGGAGATAAATCTTGCGCTGTTCACGCCAAATGATTACTTAGGGCGCTACTCCTTCTGAAAATCTAACGACAAAACATTTCCGAATGCAAGCAAAAAATCCCCCCAAGAGCCGCCCCATGAACCAAGCCGGCAGCCCCAGCCTGACACCCTGGCTAGGCATCGCCACCATCGTCATCCTGCTCGACCAGTTATCGAAGGTCACCATTAGCAAACTGTTTGCCGAGGGCGAAAGCTATCGCCTCACGTCGTTCTTTGACCTCACCCTGTGGTACAACCCCGGCGCAGCCTTCAGCCTGCTGGCCACGCAACCGGGCTGGCAGCGTTACCTGTTCACCGGACTGGGTTTGGCTGCTGCCGCTTTCATCGTCTACCTGTTACGCCGCCATGCCGGCCAGCGCCTGTTCTGCAGCGCGCTTTCGCTGATCCTCGGTGGTGCGCTCGGCAACGTGATCGACCGTCTGCTCTATGGCAAAGTGACCGATTTTCTGCTGTTCCATTGGGGGAATTGGAGTTTTCCGGCCTTCAATCTGGCCGACAGCGCCATTACGCTGGGCGCGGCGCTGTTCGTGCTGGACGAACTGCTGCGCGTCAATAAAAAATAGCCGAACTGCTACACTGCAGCTATCCGTATAGAGAGATCGGAGTCGCGATGGAACTTGCCGGCAAAAGTATCGTCCTGGGACTGACCGGAGGCATTGCCTGTTACAAGGCTGCCGAGTTGGCGCGCGGGTTGGTCAAGCAAGGCGCCTCGGTACAGGTTGTCATGACCCAGGCCGCCATGCATTTCATCACACCCGTGACCATGCAGGCGCTGACCGGCAAGCCCGTGCATTTCGACCAGTGGGATGCGCGCATCCCCAACAACATGCCGCACATCGACTTGACGCGCGACGCCGACGCCATTGTGGTCGCGCCCTGCTCGGCCGACTTTATTTCCAAACTCGTACATGGCGGCTGTGACGATCTGTTGTCCACCCTGTGCCTGGCCCGTCCATCCACGCTGCCGCTGCTGGTGGCGCCGGCCATGAACGTCGAGATGTGGGAGAATCCCGCCACTGTGCGCAACGTGCGGCAGCTGGAGCAGGACGGCATCGCTGTTCTCGGTCCCGACGTTGGCGACCAGGCTTGCGGCGAAACCGGCATGGGGCGCATGCTGGAACCGGAAGATCTCGTCGAGGAAATTTGCGCGGCCTTCCAACCCAAGCTGTTGCGCGGCAAGCGTGTGCTGGTGACGGCCGGGCCGACTTTCGAACCCATCGATCCAGTACGCGGCATCACCAACCTCTCGTCCGGCAAGATGGGCTATGCAATTGCACGCGCCGCGCGCGCAGCCGGCGCCGAAGTCATGCTGGTGTCAGGCCCGACGGCGCTGACCACGCCGGCCGGCGTGCAACGCATCAATGTCCAGACTGCCGAACAGATGTATGACGTCGTCATGTCGCATATCGATACTCAGGACGTCTTCGTTGCGGTGGCGGCCGTGGCCGATTGGCGTGTGGCCAATCTGAGCGAACAAAAGATCAAGAAGACTGCCGACGACGCTTTCCCCAAACTGGAATTTGCACTGAACCCCGACATCCTGGCTGAGGTCGCCGCCCTGCCGAACAAGCCTTATTGCGTCGGCTTTGCCGCCGAATCGGAAAACCTGTTGCAAAACGGTGCTGCCAAGCGTCAGAAGAAGGGTGTGCCGCTCCTGGTCGGCAATATCGGCCACCATACCTTCGGCAAGGACCAGAATGAACTGGTGCTGTTCGACGAAAAAGGCCATACGCAACTGCCGCTGGCCGACAAGCAGCAACTGGCGCACCAACTGGTCGCGGAAATCGCCAAGCGTCTCGCTTAGCAAGCTGATTCCTTTTTTTTCACAATGCCGGTTCGCCGGCATTTTTCTTACCCGGCAACATGAAACAAATCGACGTCAAAATTCTCGATCCTCGCATGCACGACCAGCTGCCGGCCTATGCTACGGGCGGCAGTGCCGGCCTGGACCTGCGCGCCTGCCTGGATGCACCGCTGACCCTCGCGCCCGGTGAAACGCAGTTGATCCCGACCGGCCTGGCGATCCATATCGGCGATCCGGCTTATGCCGCCATGATCCTGCCGCGCAGCGGTTTGGGCCACAAGCACGGCATCGTGCTTGGCAATCTGGTCGGCCTGATCGATTCGGATTACCAGGGCCAATTGATGATTTCTACCTGGAACCGCGGTCAGACGGAATTCACCCTGAACCCGATGGAACGTTTGGCGCAATTGGTGATCGTACCGGTGTTGCAAGTCGCTTTTAACGTGGTGGCAGAGTTTGACGCCAGTGAACGCGGGGTCGGCGGCTTCGGCAGCACTGGCAAACATTGATCGCTATTGGACACATGCGGCCTTCTCTTCCGTTTTCGGCAACTCGGCGGCATGCAAAGTCACTTGCCGTTGTACTGTGCATGGTTGCGTTGGGTGCCTGCCAGACGCCGGCCCCACCGCCCAGCCAACCTGCCGTCAGCGGCACACCGCTCCGCTTGACGCCCACGCTGCCACCCCCTCCTTCTGCGGCCGAACTGGCACAGCGCGCTGCCCTGCGCGAACTGGTCGCCTACCAGGACAGGCTGTATCGCGTGGCGGCGCCGCTCCTGCTCGATAACGCTCCGCTCTGCAAGCGACACGCACGCAACCTGCTGGGCTTCACGGCCAAAAACAAATATTCGTATTCGAGCGAATTCGTCGAAAGCGCGCAAAAGGTGCTCGGTCTGGGCGATCAACTGCAAATCGTCGGCATCATGGCGGGCAGCGGCGCAGCGGCGGCCGGCATTCGCTCAGGCGACAAGCTGTTGGCCGTGGAAGGCTGGACCCTGCCGCAAGGCCAGGATGCGGAACACGAGGCCGGTTTGACGCTGCTGTCGGCGCTGGTCAAAAAAACCGCCATCAACCTCAAGATTAGCCGCGCTCGCAGCGATTTGACCGTCAACGTGCCGCTGACGCAAGCCTGTGCCTTCGTGGTCGAACTCGGCAACACCGACGACGTCGCTGCCTATGCCGACGGCCATCGCATCATGCTGACGCGCGGCATGCTCGACTTCACGCCGTCGGATGACGAATTGGGCATCCTGCTTGCAACCGAAATGGCGCATAACGTCCTTGGTGATGTAGCCCGACAGCACATGAGCGCCGCCGTTGCCGCTGCGATCGACAATTTCACACGCATCCATCCCGAAGCGGACAAATCGCGCGACGACATCAAACCCATTCCCCTGGAAGCGAATATCGCCGCCGATCGGCTGGGTTTGTACATGGCCGTCCGCGCCGGTTACAATCCGGGCCGCGCCGGACCGTTTTGGTCCCGACTGGCCGAACGTTATCCCGCAAGCCAAGCGGGGTCCTATACTGCTTATCACCCGCTCGGCCCATCGCGCCTTTCTGCAATCGACAAGACGCTTGCGGAAATCAAGGGCAAGCAACGCGACGGCAAGCCCTTGACGCCGACCGGCGTTGTGCCGACGGGGGCGCCGCAGCCGGGGGCGCCGAGCTCGGTTATGCCGCGATAACAGAAACGACTGTTCGAACGATAGTCGCAACAGGCTGCATTCCTAAAAAAACATGAAAATGGGAGAAGGCGATGCTCAACGAAATCGAAGCTGGCGGCGATCTGGCCACGGCAACGCTGGCTGCCGCGGCCATCGAGGGTAACAGCGGTCGAGGCGCCATGGATGCGCATCAGGAAAAGGCCTGCCTCAACTGCGGCGCCGCCCTGGTCGGAAACTATTGCCATGTCTGCGGCCAGTCCGGCCACCTGCATCGCTCGCTGCTGCATCTGGTCGAAGAGCTGTTGCACGGTCTGTTCCATTTCGAAGCCAAGGGTTGGCGCACCCTGCCGCAACTCGTGGCCTTTCCCGGCCGCTTGACGCGCAGCTATATCGACGGCAAGCGCACGCGCTATGTTTCGCCGCTGGCCTTGTTCCTGTTCATGGTGTTCTTGATGTTCTTCGTGGCTTCCTTCAGCGAAACGCCAAGGTTGAGCGCCGATGCGGCAGAGCGCCAACAAATCCATGCCGAAATGCTGCGCGATATCGAGGAATCCAAGCAGCAGGTGGCCGCAGCGGAACAGGCGCTTGCAGCGGCCATGCAAAACGGCAAAAACCTCGATGAAGCCAAGACCGAACTGGCCAGTGCGCGCAACGGTCAGCGCGTGCTGGAATTGGCCTTGCTCGGCACCGACAAGCTGGTATCGACCGCCGACGACGCCAAGACCGATACGAAATCCGACGACCTCATGCGGAGCTTGTCGAAACTGCCGGTAGCGACAGGCAATTCCGTTTTCGACAAGGCTTTGCGCCACGCCCTGGAAAATCCGGAGCTGACGCTGTACAAGCTGAAGAATTCAGCCTACAAGCTGTCGTTCATGCTGATCCCGATTTCCCTGCCCTTCCTGTGGCTGATGTTCCTCGGCAAGAAAGGCATCGGCATGTACGACCACGCCGTGTTTTCCTTGTACTCGCTGTCGTTCATGTCGCTGTTGTTCATCGCGGTGCTGCTATGTGCCTACGCCGGCCTGTCTGCGCCGATCGCACCGTTGATCTTGTGCGTGCCGCCGCTGCACATGTTCCTGCAATTGCGCGGAACCTATGGATTGAGCGTGCCTTCTGCGCTGTGGCGCACCGCCACGCTGCTTGTGGTCGCTGGCACGGTATTCCTGTTATTCCTGCTGCTCATTGTGGCCGTGACCATGCACTGAACACGGATGCAAGAAGAAAAAGAAACTACCTTTGGAACAAAGGAATCAAGACAACTGCCCAGGTCGCGGTCGCCAAGGCCAACGACAGGAACACCGCGGCGCTGCCGAGATCCTTGGCGTTCTTGGATAAAGGATTGCGCTCGAGCGACACACGATCGACCACGGCTTCGACGGCCGAATTGATCAGCTCGACGATCAGCACCAGCACGAAGACGCCGATCAGCATCAGTTTTTCCGTTGCCGTTACCGGCAGCATCAAGGCGATGATGGTTGCCAGCACCAGCAGCACCAGTTCCTGACGGAACGCGTGCTCCAGGCGCCATGCCGTCTTGAAGCCTTCCATCGAATACAGGAAAGCCGAGAAGATACGCTGCAGCCCGCTCTTGCTCTTGAATTCGCTGACCGGTGCGTGATGCACGCCCTTCATGTCATTGTTCATACCGTCCATTGCCTATTTGCCTTCCTGTTGATGTCGGCGACGATGTTGCCTATACAGTTCGCGAAAGGTTTTGCCGGATGGAGCGGACATCTCGCGTGTATCGGTCCAGCCGCCGCCGAATGGTAATCTGGAAATCGTTTTTTTGCTGCCGCCCATCCATCTCAGGACGCGGGCGCCCAAGCCGCTAGCCAAGGCATACAAGGCAGGCCGCGTGGCAAAGTAGGCCCAAAGCGAGAAGCCGAAATACTCGGCTTCGGGGCGCATCTTCCCTTCAAACTGTTTTTCCCGCAATTTGCGCAACAGATCGGGCAGCGGAATCTTGACTGGGCAAACCACGTGGCATTCGCCGCACAGCGTCGATGCCTGCGGCAAGTCGAGCGCGTCCCGTACACCGGCATAGGACGGTGTCAACACGCTGCCCATCGGTCCCGGATACACCCAACCGTAGGCATGGCCGCCTATCTTTTGATAGACCGGGCAATGGTTCATGCAGGCGCCGCACTTGATACAGCGCAGCATGTCCTGGAATTCCCCGCCGATCAGGCTGCTGCGGCCGCCGTCGACCAGCACGAAATACATATGTTCCGGTCCATCCTGCTCGTCAGGCGCACGCGGCCCGGTCAGCAGCGAGAAATAATTCGAAATCGATTGCCCGGTAGCCGAACGCGGCAACAGCCGCATGACGGTGGCGAGGTCTTCCAGTGTCGGCAAGACTTTCTCAATGCCTGTCACCACCACGTGCACCTTGGGCGGTACGATAGTGCACATGCCTTCGTTGCCCTCGTTGGTGACAATGGCAACCGAGCCGGTTTCGGCCACAATGAAATTACCGCCGGTGATGCCCATATCTGCCGCCAGAAATTGCGGGCGCAGGACTTCGCGCGCTTCGTGGGCAAGCTGCTCGATGTCGCTCAGGCGCGGCTTGCCGTGCACGCGTGCAAACAATTCCGAAATTTCTTCCTTGTCCTTGTGCACGACCGGGGCAATGATGTGTGAAGGCGGCTCGTTGTCGTTGATCTGCAGGATGTATTCGCCGAGATCGGTTTCCACCACGTGCACGCCGGCCGCTTCCAGCGCGGCATTGAGCGCCATTTCTTCCGACACCATCGACTTCGACTTGATGGCCTTGCGCACTTCATGCCGCTGCGCGATCTGCACCACCAGTTGCGCGGCATCCTGGGCGCTTTGCGCGTACAGCACCGTCGCGCCGCGCCTGTTTGCTTCCTGCTCGAAGGTTTCCAGCCAAACGTCGAGATTCTCGATGGCGCGCATGCGCCGCTCCTTGGCGGCTTCGCGCGTGGCCTCGAAATCGTCGAGTTCGGTAATTGCTGCGGCACGCCCGGTGACGAATTTCGTCGCCAGCTTCTTCAGGTTCTGCTGCAGGCGCCGATCGGCCAGTTTCTCCCCGGCGCGTGCCTTGAAATGCATGGCCTGGACTTGCATCAGCCTTCTCCAGCCAATACCTGCGCCACGTGCAGCACGCGGGTCTTGTCGTCGCCGGTGCGCCGCAGGCGTCCCTCGATATGCAGCATGCACCCGAGATCGCCCAGCACCACCGCCTGCGCTCCCGAAGCATGAATATTCGTGCATTTTTCGTCGGCAATAGCCGCCGAGATTTCGCCATATTTGACCGCAAACGTGCCGCCGAAGCCGCAACAATTGCGGCAGTCTTTCATCTCGGTCAACCGCACACCGGGCATTTGCCGCAGGAGCGCGCGCGGCTGTTGCTGCACACCGAGCTCGCGCAGGCCGGAACAGGAATCGTGATAGGTGACCGTGCCTTGGAAGCCGCCCGCACCTGCGTTCGGCGACTGCCGGAATTTGACTACCGTATGCAGAAAATCGGTGAGTTCGTAGACGCGCTGCGCCAGGCTTTCCATGCGCGCGCGCCATTGCGGATCGTCGCTCAATAGATCCAGGTAGTGGGCGCGCACCATGCCGCCGCACGACCCCGAAGGAATCACCACGTAATCGAAAGACTCGAACTCACGCACGAATTTTTCCGCGAGTTCGCGCGCGACGTGCCGGTCGCCTGAATTGTAGGCAGGCTGGCCACAACAAGTCTGGCTTTCGGGCACTACGACCTCGCACCTGGACGCTTCCAGCAGCTTGAGCGCGGCAAAGCCAATCTCCGGGCGCATCAAATCGACCAGACAGGTATAGAACAAGCCCACTCGAAAGCCATTTTGCATCGTTTTTCCTGTTTTTCCACGGCCTCGCCTTCCGGAGAGGCGCACGGACCGCAATTGGTCAGGGGCAAACGCTCATTATCGTCGAGTTAACTCTCTAAAACATGACATCTTGACGACAAAATGCTTTAAAGAAGCTTTTTGAATTTTTCACATTATGGTATAACTCGAATATTGCATCGCACCAACCACATTATGAAAAAAGAGAACGTTGCAGAGGC
>Ga0213872_10000231_pt1 | contig 49103 bp, 38 predicted proteins | sample VelepicomBERX_R2_FD_160071 | JGI IMG/M metagenome (GOLD analysis project Ga0213872, IMG submission 160071) | Rhizosphere microbial communities from Vellozia epidendroides in rupestrian grasslands, the National Park of Serra do Cipo, Brazil - RX_R2 | ecosystem: Host-associated > Plants > Roots >... | reverse complement strand
GCGTCGATATGCACTGATGACGGAGAACTCAACCTCGGAGAACAACGCAATCAGGTCATATCCGCGTGAGCAACTCGCATTGGCCCATCAAATTAGCAAATCATGGTGGTGCCAAATAAACCTAGATTCGACAGGAGCACTGGATGACACCAGCGCCCCGCCTAGTCGAGCAACGTTACTTGGATGGCGCGAATCTGCGCCTCCAGTTCATTTAGGATTTCAAATGTCGGTACACATTCACCCTTCCATATTGCAGGCTCCTCCTTGTACGCAAGCTGACATAGAGGCAATGGAATCGGCCCCATGGCAAGACAAAGTTTTCGCCCGCACAACTTACGACGTCCTGCGATTGGCTGCCGCTCGCCATCACCATCACACTGCATTGCGCTTTGTGGTTCGTGGAGAGCCAGATTCCCCAGCATTTTCTTTGAGCTATCGCTTCCTGTTTGAACGGGTTACGCAAGCCGCAAACGCATTCCACTACGCTGGCATTCAGCCTGACCAGGCTGTCGCAATTTTGCTGCCAAATCTACTGGAAACACACATTGCTCTTTGGGGGGCGCAGGCAGCCGGCATCGCCAACCCTATCAACCCAATGCTCGACATTGCGCATATTGCCGCCATTATCAACGCCACGCAGGCTCAAGCCCTGGTCACGCTAGCCCCCTCGCCTGGCAGTGACATTTGGGAAAAAGCAATGGCCGTAGTAAGACAGTGCCGCTCAATTCACACTGTGTTCGTGGTCAATCTCGACAGCTACCTTGACCCGGAGCGGCCAGTTGAACAGAAGGTTCCTCGCGCAGACGAACAACCATTACTACGAGATTCCTGCCGTATCGTATCGTTCAACGATGCACTGAACCAGGAACCATCTGACAGCCTCGTATCCTCCAGAGATATCAGCCCAGACGACGTGTGCGCCTATTTTCACACTGGTGGCACTACAGGCCTTCCCAAAATTGCGCTTCATACCCACCAGAATGAAGTGTTCATTTCCAGCATGTTGCCGCAGCTGCTGCCGGAACATCAGGTGGTATTGTGCGGCCTGCCGCTGTTCCACGTAAATGGCGCGATGGTGACCGGTTTGGGTGCTTTCCATGGCGGCTGGGAGGTGGTCATCTTAACGCCCCATGGATTCCGTGGTAAGGGCGTACTACCTAACTTCTGGAAGTTTGTGCGGCGCTTTGGCGCAACGACCTTCAGCGCGGTACCGACGGTTTTTGCCAGCTTGGCCAACGTACCTCCTGAGGGAACGGATATTTCCACATTGCGCCACGCCCTTTGCGGTGCAGCTCCATTGCCAAGGGAAGTGGCTCGCCGATTTGAGGAAATCGCCGGTATTCCGTTGTGCGAGGGCTACGGCCTGACAGAAGGTACCTGCATTTCTACCGTGAATCCGATTAATGATGCACGGCACGTCGGCACTGTTGGTCTACGGCTTCCCCACCAGGCACTTAAAGCCTGGAAGGTCGACAGTTCTGGAAAGGCCACGGTCCCCTGCGCAACGGGCGAAGTGGGAGTTATTGGCATCAGCGGACCGAACGTATTCCCCGGCTACCTGCATGAGCGCGACAACGAGGGCATCTGGCTCGAGCACGGCTGGCTAAATACCGGCGACCTCGGATATATCGACGAAGAGGGATTCCTGCACCTGACGGGGCGGGCCAAGGACCTCATCATACGGGGCGGGCACAACATTGACCCGGCAATGATAGAGGATGCGTTACACCATCATCCTGCAGTTGAGAAGGTTGCAGCGGTTGGTCAACCCGACTTGCACGCCGGCGAACTACCTATGGCATTTGTGACACTGAAACCAAACTTTGCGGTTGACGCCGACGAGCTTCACGCATACGCCAGTGAGCACATCCCGGAACGTGCCGCCGTACCGGTGCGCATTATCACACTTGACCAAATGCCCTTGACAGCGATTGGCAAAATTGCCAAAGCTGAATTGCGCCACATGGCTGCACAAACTGTGTTCCATCAAATCCTGCTCGAACATGGCATTTCCGCAGAACTCACTGTGTTTTCCGAAGCCGCCAGAGGCAACGTAGTAAAGCTGAAATGCTCCCAGTCCGATGCGCCCAAAGCCATCGAACTGCTGACCAGCCTGGACTACTCGGTGGACGTTTTGCCTTTGACAGGAAAGGAATGAACATGACTCAAACACTTCCAACGTCTGTCGATGTGCTGTTGGTCGGCATGGGTCCAGTCGGCGCCACCGCCGCCAATCTTTTGGGCCGATATGGCGTACGCGCACTCGTCATCGACAAGTCACAAGAAATATTCATGGCTCCGCGTGCCATCGCACTCGACAACGAAGCTTTGCGGATATTGCAAATGGCCGGTCTTGAGGACGGTGCCTTCGCTACATGCGCCATACCCGAAGTTCAGATGCACTCGCCGATGTTCGGCTACTACGCACGAGCAAAAACCGGGCGCCACATTGACGAGCACCCGTCGCTGGTCACTTTCTATCAGCCGGAGCTTGAGAAGGTTTTGCGGGAACGTGTGGCCAATTATCCTTGCGTCCAAACGGCGCTGGGTATGGAGATAGTAGGTTTCAGCCAGGACGAGTACGGTGTGGTCGCCATCCTGAGTCAGGGCGGTAAGGAATTCACCGTGCACGCGCGCTATTTGGTTGGTGTTGATGGCGCGAATTCTTTTGTTCGTCGTCATGCAGGAATGACTTTTGAGGGCAAGACATTTACGCAGGACTGGCTGGTTGTTGATGTGCTGAACGCCCCGACTCCGATTAACCACGTTGAGTTTCACTGCGACCCGCGACGCCCTACGCCGCACATGCCAGCGCCAGGCAATCGGCAACGATGGGAGTTCATGCTCCATCCAAATGAAACACGTGAGCAAATGGAGCATCCTGACACCATAAAAAAGCTCCTCAAGCCGTGGTGCGACGCAAGCAAATGCAATATTGAACGGACTGCCGTATACCGGTTCCATGCCAGGATTGTCGACCGCTTTTCGAAGGGACGAGTGTTCCTGGCCGGTGATGCTGCCCACATCACGCCGCCCTTTGTGGGTCAGGGTCTGGTAGCCGGACTGCGGGATGTCGCCAATTTGTGCTGGAAGCTTGCCTGGGTGGTACAGGACCGCGCTCCCCAGTCCATTCTTGACAGCTACGATATCGAGCGCCGTCCGCATGCCCGCTCCATCATCAATCTGGCACGCTTAATGGGTGGCTTGGTCATGCCTCGAAGTTACATAACGGCGTTTTTTGTACATGGATTCATGTGGGCAATGCATCGTTTTCCAATCACACGCGGACTTTTTGAGGACTTGGAAATAAAACCCGCAAACCGCTTCATGTACGGGTTGTTCCAGCGTGGCCGCAGTAGTTCGAAACTGGTGCGGGGCGGCCAGGTCCCGCAAGGCCAAGTTCGGAGTGGTCACGGTGCAGCCACCATCCGAAGCGACGACTACCTGGGAAATTTTCCGACCCTTGTAGGATTCGGCTGCGACCCGACCAATGTTATCAGCCTGCCTTTACTGGCAGCCTGGACTTCTGCAGGTGGTACCTGCTTGACGTTGCGCTCCAATGGTCAGAGCGGTCTCGGCCGAAATTCTTTGGAAGACGCCACTGGTACGCTCGTTCCTGGCGCTGCGCCCGTCGGTTGGGTAGCGGTCATACGTCCAGACCGTACGGTTTTGCACGATGGTCCATTGGCAAACGTTGACACCATCATAAAGGAGTCACTCGAACTAATGGGCTGCACCACGCCTGACAATGAAACTCCAGCTATCCCAGTAGCTCGTTGAGAATAGCCAAAGGCAATACGCTGTCTGCCGCCAACCGGCGGCAGACAGCCAGCCTTGCGCGAATCACTACCGGGCAGGTCTGCTCAAAAGTTCGCAGCGAGTTGTTCCGTCTCCTCTTCGTCCGCCAGACGTATCATAACCTCCTCGCAGGCAGGCAGCACGCGTAAGAAGGCATCAACTACGGCCGGGTCAAAGTGCGCGCCACGACCTTGCACAATAAAATCCGCCGCTGCAGATACGGTCATCGGCTCCTTGTACGGCCGGCGCGCCAACAGCGCATCAAACACATCGGCTACTGCCATGAGACGTGCAGCCAAGGGTATAGCCTTACCGGCCAGACCGCGAGGATAGCCCGACCCGTCCCATTTTTCGTGATGGCTACCAGCGATATCCATCGCAAGCGCCAAGAACCTGCCACGAGCACCCATCTGGCGTCCGGCGCGCGCCAGTATGTCATAGCCGCGCCGGGCGTGAGTTTTCATGACGGCCCACTCATCTGGTTCAAATTTTCCTGGCTTGAGCAGGATATGGTCAGGAATGGCAATCTTGCCGATGTCGTGCAGTGGAGCAGATTTAGCCATTAACGTAATGATGTCCGGCTTCAAATAGTCGGCATATTCCGGGAGTTGCGAAAGGTCTGTGGCTAAAAGGCGCACATACTCCGAGGTGCGCCGAACATGGTTTCCGGTATTTTCATCGCGAAATTCTGCCAGAGAAACCATGACATCTATTGCTGCATCCTGCAGTTGGACAATGTCTGCCAGCCCTTGACTGACTCGGTGTTGCAGTCCAGTGTTTTGACTTGAAAGATAGTCCTGCCAGGCCTTGACTGCAAGCTGAGCCTTTACACGAGCTTTCACGATTGCGGGATTGATAGGTTTGTGAATAAAGTCTACCGCGCCAAGGGACAATCCATGCTGTTCGTCCTGTAATTCGGTACGTGCTGTCAGAAAAATGACCGGAACGTGGGCCAAACGTTCATTCTCCTTCAAGCGTCGGCAAACTGTGTAGCCGTCCATCTCTGGCATCATCACGTCCAGCAGTATTAAATCTGGCAATTCTGCCTCTGCAAGGGCCAGTCCTTTTTGCCCGCTATTAGCCAGCAGCACGAGATATTCACTTTGCAGCAAATTTCCCACCACACTTAGATTGGCCGGCGTGTCGTCCACTACCAGAACGGTTGGGCGAGTGGGTAATGTCAGGGTGTCGTTCACAGGTAGTTCTCCGGTTAGCCATTGGCGGCTTCTATCAGGGCAAGCGCCTGGTCAAAATCAAAGTTATCGAGCGCAGTGCCTATGCGGTGCGCAGTGGGTCTGCCCAAAAGCTGTTCTGCTGCAGGAATGGAAGAGCGCCATAACTCCAAGGCTCTGCTGTCACAAACTGCCAGCATTTGCTGAAGTCGTGCTATCCAGTCTGGCGCAGGACGTTCCGCCTGGGCCGATTCGGCCGGTGGCTCAAGTTGTGATATGGCTTCAACCACGCCCTGCAAGGGCATGGTCAGCTTCTCCAACCTCGCGCGCGCAGCATGTTGCGAGCGACGTCTGCAATCCCGCTCTAGTTGAACCGCGACGTTTGCCACTTCGGTCGCTCCAAGTGTTGCTGCGACGCCGTGCAATTTATGGGCGTGTTGCTCAGCTTGCGTCCAATCGTTTTCTGCAATTCGTGTCGTAATGACAGTTGGAGCGTCGGCGAACTCGGCCGCAAAGTTTGCCAACAGGCGACGGTACAGGCCATGCAGTCCACCAGCCCGGTGAAGACCGGCTTGCATGTCAAGACCAGGAATTTGGGAAGGGTCTTGCACAGGCTCCTTTACCTTTGGTCGGAATTCGGCGTCGGCGTTATAATGGCGCGCCAATTCTTCATACAACTGGTCTGGGTCGACTGGCTTGCCGAGGTGACTGGTCATCCCCAATGCTGCGCAGCGCTCCCGTTCCTCGGATAGAGTGTGTGCAGTCATCGCGATAACCGGCAGGTCGCCGAACGATGGGTCCAGGCGAATATGGCGAGTCGCTTCATAGCCATCCATAACCGGCATTTGCATATCCATGAGCACTGCATGGAAATGGCGTGGTCCCACTGCCTTCAACCGCTCAAGCGCGGCGGCGCCGTGTTCAGCAGTTTCAACCGCGACCCCGCGTAGCGCCAGCAATTCGCACGCCAATTCTCGGTTGATTGCCTGGTCTTCGACCAACAACACACGCATGCCGTTCAACCCTGTCGTCTGCAATTCCGGCTTGGAATCAACGGCGACAATTCCGGTATGCAAGCGGCCGAGCATGGCGCGCAGCTCGGCGGGCTGCACCGGCTTCGCGAGCCTGCCCAGCAAGGGCACGCCAGAACCGGCAACCGAGCTCACTTCACCAATTGTCAACGCCACCACTGGCGGCAACGCAACACCGTCTTTCGCCAATTGCTCCAGCCACTGACCACCGTGCTGTTCCGGAAGCTCCCAATCCAAAAGGAGGATTTGATAGGGACGGCGCAAATGATGTGCAGCTTCCAGCCGAGCGCGGGCTCCAGCCAGTCCGGCGACCACATCGATAGAACTTTCAACGCCTTCTGCTCGCAGCAGATTTTGAAGAGCCAAGCGCGTGGCGCCCAAGTCGTCCACAATAAGTACGCGCAGGTCCGTCATAAATACAGGTGGCGTCGGGAGCGGCTCTGGTGAAGCTCGTGCCAGACGCAATGCAACGGAGAATCGCGTACCGATCCCCGGCTCGCTATCTGCCCAGATGCGCCCACCCATCAGGTGCACCAACTTATGGCAAATCGCCAGACCAAGGCCGGTTCCCCCATATTTCCGGGTCGTAGAACCATCCGCTTGGCTGAATTCCTTGAACAGCCTTCCTATCTGGATGCTATCCATCCCGATGCCAGTATCGCGAACGGTAAAACACAAGGCTACGCCATCCTCCTCACGTCGTTCCACGTGCACGGTCAGGCGCACACTACCTTGCTCGGTAAACTTGACCGCGTTCGAAAGCAGGTTCGTAAGTATTTGCCCCAGGCGAAGAGGATCTCCAATCAACATGCCGCCCCCGGAAACCAGCTCCCTCTCACTCAGATCAAGTACGAGCTCAAGCCTCTTCTCCTGCGCACGCTGCTGGACCAAGGCCAGCGCGTCCGCCAACACCCGTTCCAAGCGAAATGGAGCGAGCGACAACTCCATTTTTCCGGCTTCGACCTTGGAGAAGTCCAGAATGTCGTTGATTAGACCGAGGAGTGACATGGCGGCCTGATGAACTTTCGATACGTAGTCGTGCTGCCGCGGCGGAAGACCGCTATGCAATGCAAGGTAGGCCATGCCGATGATGGCATTCATAGGAGTGCGGATTTCATGGCTCATATTGGCCAGAAACATGGACTTTGCTCGACTGGCTTCGTCAGAATGACTCCGCGCTTGTTCCAGTTCAGTCTGCACCGCAACGCGCTGTTGTATATCTCGCTCGATGGAACCGGCCATACTGTTGAAAGCATTCCCCAGCGCCGCCAATTCTTCGACACCAAAGGAATCATCTAAATCGGCAAGCCCAGCCCGCCTACCCACACGAGTCGAATAATCACCCGTCGCCAAATTCCTGGCGGCGCTCGACAAGCGCCGAATTGGTCGCAAGACTTGTAGCTGGAGCACCCAGGCTGCTATGAGTACCAGGCCCAAACTTCCGGCCAAAGTAACCATGCTCGCGCTGATAAGATGGTTAAGCCTGTCCTGAGCCTCTCGAACCTTTGCATGGGTGCGGCGCTCAGTCGCGGCGGACAAGTCCGTGAGTGCATCCGCGAGCTTCGCCTGCAATTCAGTGTATTGCTTGCTATACACCAAGGCCACGGCTACATCCAAGGTTGGCGCATCACGTACCACATGCTTTTCAATTGCATCCCGAGTTGCACCATGTACAGCATCGAAAGCCTGCTTTTCGACTCGCTGCAATGCGCTGGTCACGGACTGAACTCTTTCAAGCGCCGAAAACTCGGCAGACTCGAATCCAAGCACTTGCATGCGCGACTGGACGGACCTGCCATTTCCCTTTCCAGGCCCCCGATAGTCAGCGCGTTCAGCAATTATGTGTTTCCAATATGCCGATTGCGCATCCTTTAAGGGCATTGTTTGTAATCCTGCGCGAACTGCCAAGATATCGTGGTAATAGGTCAGGTATCGCTCTTCCCTAGTGACGACGTAGGACCGAACCAAACTAACGAGTTGTTCCGTTTCCTGCTGCAGGTCATTGACCAGTGCGAGAGCACTTTGCCTCTGTTCCTGAGCACGGACGGCTTCGTCATATGCCCGCTGGATTAGCGTAATCAATAAAGCATTCAGTGCCAGAGATAACAAGGCAACGGCTGAAAAGCCCAAAGTGACGCGACGCAACTTCATTCTGGAAACGTTGAAAAGAAGATGTATTCAGAAGTCTTGACGTTTTACACGCACTGCCGCTCTCGCTTCTGCAAGCAAGCCGTCCAAAATATCCAAATTTTCCTGCATTGTCGCAAGCTGCTCCTGCACACCGCGATGATGTTCTGGCTTGGGTATTGGTTTGGAAACAGACGAATCTTCCTTCCCCTCGCGCAGTCCGGCGAAGGAATAAACAACCCACAAGGATGTACCCAACAACATGATGGCGAATGCTTTTGCAATAAGTGACGCCAAAGTCGTGTCATAACTTTCGAATGGCGCAGTTACCCACGCACCGAAATTCATCAAGCCTACGAGCCCGACGGCGAGAAAAATAATGGCGATTGCCGGCACCGCCAGAATTCTTTGATTGGTAATCATGATTTACCCTCCTGGTCACTCGACTCCGCGGAGCCAATTTACTATAATTGATAGTATCGTCATTATGACGCTATAGTCAATATGAAAATTGCAATTGGCGCCTGCGAATAAACTATTCAGAAGTTCGCTATAACAAAGTTGCCAATTAATTCATACGTCACGTTATTCAACGCCTTTGTTTGGAGGCACCATGCACACTCAGAGCCCCTCTATTCGCCCAACGACCAGCGCAATCGTCAGTGGCAGCTGCCTGCTGGCCATGCTTCATTTCGGTCGCGATTTCCTCCAACCCATTGCTCTGGCAGCCATACTGAGTTTGGTCGTAGCGCCGCTCATCCGGGCTCTGGGACGCTTTGGACTGCGAGGGCCGTCTGCCATGCTGACAACGCTTCTGATGGCTTGCATCTGCGTTGCAACAGCCGGTGCCGTTCTGACGTCGCAATTCATCAATGTAAGCGCGGAATTGCCTCAATATAGGGCGGCGCTACAACGGAAAATCGAACAAATTCGCATACAAGTGGAGCAGCCGTTTGCCAAAATGCAGGCGAGCATTAGCGCGGTCACGATTGGAGCTGGCGCTAGTGATGCAACGGTGGACACTGGCACTCCTCTGCAGCAATCTGCCCCGCCGCCAGTCCCGGCACTGACCGCCAACCAAACACTCGCAAAGCTCTTTTCCATCGTTTGGGGTCCCTTGGGTGAAACCGGCCTCGTGATGGTTTTGCTCGTATTTTTCCTTATCGAACACGAGTCGCTTCAAGACCGCTTGATTCGACTTGCGGGTCAAACTGAGATAAGTCGGACCCTGCGCGCACTGGGCGATGCAGCCCAAGGCGTATCGCGATTTTTTCTGTCCCAATTCCTGGTGAACACCACGTTCGGATTTGCCATTGGTCTTGCCCTATGGCTGATGGGAGTGCCCCATGCTCTACTATTCGCTACGCTTAGCGGGATATTGCGATTTGTTCCGTATTTGGGCGCATTGGTTGCCGGCGCAGCCATTGCCTGTTTCACGGCTGCCATATCGCCTGGCTGGACTCTCCCCTTGGTCTGTGTCGCGCTCTTTGGCGCGTTCGAATTACTTGTGTCCAACGTGGTAGAGCCTAAGGTTTATGGCCACAGTACTGGCCTTTCTCCACTAGCGGTGGTGGTCTCAGCACTGTTCTGGGGCACATTGTGGGGACCAATTGGCCTTCTGATATCGACGCCATTGACCGTCTGCCTGGTGGTGGCCGGCCGTCACGTAAAAGCATTGCAACCCCTGGCTATTCTGTTTGGGCAAGCACCCAATGTAACGGTGGCACAGCGCTTCTTCCAGCGAGGACTCTCAGGAGAAACAGCCTCAATTTTGCGTGACGCTCGCGCCATTTTGCGTCGGGCGAGCTTTGCGCGCTATTGCGACCAGGTTCTGTTGCCAGGCCTGGCTCTGGCCAATGACGAACTGCGCAGAGGGTTGATTGACGCCGGTCAACAGGATCGTCTTCGTTGCACCGTCGCCGAGGTGGCGGAAGGCTTGGCCTCCCGCGAAACCGTGCCTACCCGACGCAAACGGCACGTATCACTACTTGATGCCAATGTAGGTGCACATCTGCGCCATCTCCGCGAAGCTCGCCTGGGACGCTGGCAAGGCTCATTGGACGTGCCCCAACGCTCCATCGTGCTGTGTGTCGGTTTGGCTTCTGAGCGAGACGAGCTCGTAAGCGAACTGCTCGCAAGGGCTTTGCGTGAAATTGGCACCGACGCTCGCAGTATCATGCTGCCACTGCCGTATGAGGAGCACGACCCGTCCAAGGCCGAACTTGTATCCACGGTGTTTATTCCCAGCCCATTGGGAGATTCCGTCGAAGATTGGCTTTCGGCGATTGCGAAAGTACGTGGGCTGCTCCCTCAGGCACTGCTTGCCTCCGTGTGCCTGCCGGGTGATGAACGGACCGTTCCACAGAATGTCATGCAACTCCATGTGGACATGGAGTTGCGCACCTTCGAGGAATGCCTGGCGTTCGTCGCTCCGGGGAAAGGAAAGGGCTAACGAGCCGTCCTGTCTATTTCGCGGGCAGACGTAAGCGAGAGAGTTGCTGCTGGTATCCGAGCCGGACTGGCAGGGTTTTCCCGCGTGCAGGTAGATGGGTGTCGTTGGCAAGCTTGAACACACTAATCGCTGCCCGGAGTCGCTCGGCCTGCTCGCTCAGATTTTCTGCTGCAGTGGCTGCCTGTTCTACCATCGCCGCATTTTGCTGGGTATTCTTGTCCATTTCTGCCACGGCGCGATTGATTTGGTCGATACCGGTACTTTGCTCTGCGCTGGCAGCCGCCATGTCGACCATAATGCCTTCCACTTGGCGCACCGACGAGATGATACTCTCCATCGTGGCGCTTGCATCGCCCACCAGACGGTCACCTTCCTCCAGGCGATACACTGTGTCTGCGATTAACTTCTTGATTTCTTTTGCCGACGCGGCTGAGCGCTGCGCAAGGTTACGCACTTCACTTGCCACTACTGAGAAACCACGGCCTTGCTCACCTGCCTTGGCCGCTTCTACCGACGCATTGAGCGCGAGCAGATTTGTCTGAAAAGCGATTCCATCAATCAGGCTAATGATGTCCTCAATGCGCTTACCGGCCTTGCTGATTTCGGACATTGTGATTCCGACGCGGGCAACGGCTTTACCACCCTGCAGCGCTACCTCAGTTGCCCGCCCGACCAACTGAGTCGCCGTCTGGGCATTTCCTGCGTTCTGCCGCACTGCAAGGGCAAGCTGCTCCATGCTGGCAGCGGTTTCCTCGAGATTGGCGGCTTGCCCTTCGGTACGTGCTGACAAATCCATGTTGCCGGTGGCTATTTCGCGCGTAGCAGCTGCCATAACATCGACGGTTCCGCGGACGCCGCCAATCATGGCCATCAAGTTAACACTCATCTGTTGCATGGCACGCAGCAATTGTCCCACGTCATCGCGACGAGCAACGTCAAATTTTTGACTCAGGTCACCACCTGCGATAGCGCGCGCAGAAATCAGAGCATCTTGCATTGGAATGCCGACAGACTGTCGCACCGTATATTCAAGCAATACGATTGCCAACACGCCCAAGGCACCACCGCCTGCAAACACTGTACCGAGCGGGCCGTCGACCATCGTCAGACCTGTTACGCCTAGCCCAATAAACAGCGAGGCGATTGCAGCCAATGCGCCGACCACCCGCAACCGCAAGGAGCTGCTCAGTATTCGAGCGGTCAGGCCCGCGAACCCGGAACGGACTACCTGCCCCTGGCTAATTGCCAAGCGCTGTGGATTACCGTTTCTAATTTCTCGATAGGCTTTTTCGACTTGCTCCACCACAGGACGCTGCGGTTTGCTGCGTACCGATAGGTACCCCGTCACTGCGCCTTTCTCTAGTGTTGGCGTTACATTTGCTTCCACCCAGTAGTAGTCGCCATCCTTCCGACGATTTTTCACCAAACCGGTCCATGGCAGGCCTGCCTGGAGAGTGGTCCAAAGGTCATAGAACGCCTCCGGAGGCATATCCGGGTGGCGCACGATATTGTGCGGCGCGCCAATAAGCTCTTCTTCCGTAAACCCACTGACTTCAATGAAGTACGGATTCACATACGTAATGCGGCCCTTGAGGTCAGTTTTGGATACGATGTGCTTGCCATCGGCCAGCGGATATTCAGTTCCCGTAATGGGTAAATTCTGTCGCATGTAAATCCCTCGAAAGTCAGTCGCCTATCGGCGTCATTGGTTCAAAATAGAGCTGCGCTTCAATGCGCCAGCCAAGGCCCCAGCTCACGCAGAGTTCCCTCGTCCAACTCTCCGGCAGCCGCGGCCAAGCGCAAGCGGCCCAAAAGATAGTCGGCGCGGCCCTGAACCAACTCCAGTTCCGTTGCATACAGACGCTGCTGTGCATCCAAAACGTCCAATGCAGTCCGGGTTCCGACGTCGCGTCCTTGAGAGGTTGCCTCAAAGGCGCTGTGGGCTGACGCCAAGGCTTGTTCCTGAGCTGCGATTCTGGAAACGCCGGTGGTCACTGCCAGGAATCCTTCCTGCACTTTGAGACGGACATCTCGCGCGGCAGCCGCAAATTCTTGTTCTACTTGCCCCAGGTGCGCGGCCGATTCGCGTTGACGGGAATCCAGTCCGCCACCCGCGTATAAGGGCACATTCAGGACAAGCCCGATGGAACTGGTCCGTTCCCCATTGGGTGCCACCAAAGGCGATAGATTGCCGTTCTGGTTGTTGGCGCCGTAGTTGGCCACCAAATCCAGGGTCGGGCGCCCTTCCAGGCGATGTTTTGAGATTTCTGCCTTGGCAATCTCATATTCCGACTTCTTGGCCAACACCAGGGTATTTTGAGTCTCCCCACGTGCCTGCCATTCAGGCAGCGAAGTTGGTTCCGGCATTCGAGGTACGAATGTTTCTGCCATGGGTGCCAAGCCAATAGGTGCAACGCCCGTTGTTTCAAGAAATTGGGCACGACGCAGTTCCAGATTGGACTGGGCAGAGACCGCGCGGGTGGTCACTGCATCCAGGCGCGCTTGTGCCTCCTGCACGTCCGTAATACGGTCCTGGCCGACTTCAAATCGAGCCTGTGCGCGGTCGCGCTGGTGACGCACATCGGCGAGTTCGGCCTGCACCACGCGCAACGTTTCCTCGGCAACAAGCACGCCGAAGTACGTTTCCGCGACCCGCAAAGCCAATTCTTGGCGCGAAGCCGAAAACTGGGTTTGCGCCAAGACAGATTGCTCCCGCAACTGCCGACGGGTTGCTGCAAGACCGGCGTCGTAGACCGGCTGCACAAGCTGGATATTTGCCTGTGAAGCTGTACCTGTACTCGATTCCGGCAAAAACTCGGATATGGGCGGCGCCAAGTCGCCGGTCTGGCGGCTATGGATACGCGCGACACCGGCTTGCAAGTTGACTTGCGGGCGCAGCAAAGCGTCGCCTTGCACCGCTTTTTCCTGACCTGCGAGCAACCCCTGGTCCGCCGCAAGGCTACTGGGGTCGTTGACAATTGCCGCGCGGTAGGCGTCTGCGACGTCCATGGCAGCAGCCGGACAGCAGTAAAGGGCCATCGCTAGCCGAAGCATTGCGGTTAACGTTTTAAGATGAGTTTTCAAGCTATTTCTCCTTAAACGGGGCGTTTTGCGCCGTACCAGGTCGCGTACAGGGCCGGCAAGAAAATCAAGGTCAGCAGGGTCGCCACAGCGAGGCCGCCCATGATGGCCCAGGCCATCGGCCCCCAGAACACAGACTCGGTCAACGGCACCATTGCCAAAATTGCGGCCAGTGCAGTCAGAACGATGGGGCGCAGGCGTCGCACGGCAGATTCGACGATAGCCGTCCAAAGCGGCGTTCCAGCCGAGACGTCCTGGTCAATCTGGACCACCAAAATCACCGAGTTGCGAATAATCATGCCGGCGAGCGCAATCACGCCCAGCATCGCAACGAAGCCAAACGGAATCTGGAAGGCCGCCATAATTGCTGCAACGCCGATGATTCCCAACGGCGCGGTCAGCAGGACCAGAGCCATCTTCTTCATGTCCTGTAGTTGAATCATCAGGAGAACCAGCACTGCGATGATGGTGACTGGCATCACTGCAGCCACAGAGTCTTGCGCCTTGGCGCTTGATTCGGCTGCACCACCAATCTCAATCCCGTACCCAATGGGCAGTTCCTTGGACAACTTTTCCATCTTGGGCAACAGAGCCTTCGTCACATCAGGAGCCTGAGCACCCGCAATGTCCGCACGCACCGTCAAGGTCGGGATACGGTTGCGCCGCCACAGCTCGCTCTCCTCGTTATCCAGAGTCAGGCGCGCCACTTGCGAAACCGGGACGAATTTCCCATCCCGCAGGTAAATTTTTGCGTCTTTGAGATTATTCAGGTCCGTCCGTTCGGAGGCCACAAGGCGCGCCATCACAGGGATCGATTGGTCATCTTCACGATACTGCGTGATGGGTATGCCAGTGAGAGAGGCCTCCAGCGCTGCCTTGATTTGGAAAGAGCTCACACCCAAGGCACGCGCCTTGTCCTGGTCGACATCTACCCGCACACGTTTTACTTGTTCGCCCCAGTCCTTGTTGACTGCACGCACGTGCGGTTCCCCGCGCATGATGCTTTCCACCGAGGTCGCAATTTCGCGCACGCGAGCGGGGTCCGTGCCGAACACGCGGAACTGAACCGGATAGCCAACCGGCGGGCCATTTTCGAGGCGGTTGACGCGCCCGCGGACATTGGCGAAATTTTCGTCAAACAGCTTGCGCAACTTGACAATAACTCTTTCACGCGCTTCGCCGCCTTTGGTCATGATGACCATCTCGCCCAGATTGAGATTGGGCGTCTGCACGTCCAGGGGCAGATAGAAGCGAGGTGCGCCCTCACCCACGAAGCTGGTTACAGCCTCGATGTCAGGGTCTCCCTTCAGCATTTTTTCCAGCGCACCGACTTCGCGCTCGCTGGCATCAAACGTGGAGGCTCTAGGCATCCACAAGTCGACCATCAGCTCTGGCCGGTCGGATGCAGGGAAAAACTGCTGCGGTACCGTCTTGAAAATGGCTAGCGAAACAACAAAAGCCCCGAGCGTAATTGCTATCACCCAGACGCGGCGGCGCAAACAGAAATCCACAAAATTGCGGAACTTGACGTAGAAGCCACGCTGATACACTGCATCTTCGTCATGGTGAGCATGAGGCTCTTCCTTGAGAAGCTTGAAGCCGATGTAGGGGGTAAACACGACCGCCACCACCCAGGACAGGATGAGCGAGATTCCTACCACTTGGAACAGGGAGTAGACATATTCACCGGTTCCGGACTTGGCGAAGCCAACCGGCAAGAAGCCAGCGGCAGTAATCAACGTGCCGGTAAGCATGGGAAATGCGGTAGCCGTGTAGGCGTACGTCGCAGCCCTGAACTTGTCCCAGCCTTGTTCCAGCTTCAGAGCCATCATTTCCACTGCAATAATGGCGTCGTCTACCAGTAGCCCGAGCGCAATAATCAAGGCACCGAGAGAAATCCGCTGCAGGTCGATGTGCATGATGTACATGGCCAGGAAAGTCATGGCCAAGACAAGCGGTATACAAAGCGCGACAACCAGGCCCGTGCGCAGGCCGAGTGAGAAAAAGCTCACTGCCAGCACAATCAGTACCGCTTCGGCCAGGCTCTTCTTGAATTCATGCACAGAGTGCTCAACGACGCGTGGCTGGTCGCTGACAGCGTTAATCTGTACGCCGACAGGCAGACTGGACTGAATACGCTTGACCGTCTCGTCCAACTGTTTGCCCAGATGAATAACGTCTCCACCTTTTCGCATGCTGACGGCCAAACCGATTGCCGGTTGCCCGTTGAAGCGCAAACGCATGGTAGCTGGCTCGACAAAGCCGCGGCGGACGTCTGCAATGTCGCCCAAGCGGAACGTTCGCTCGCCGGCGCGAATGCCAATTGCACGAATGCCTTCCACGTTGTCGAACTCGCCGCTGATAGTCAAGCGAACCTGCTCATTCGTGGTCTGAACTGTGCCGGCGGCGGCAACTGCATTTGCCTGGGCGAGTGTGCTCGCTATAATCATTGGGTCGATGCCCAAAGAGGCCAGCTTGGAGTTGGAGATCTCTACGTAGATTCGTTCCTCTTGCTTCCCAAGCAGTTCAACCTTGTTGACGTCTGGCACTCGAAGGAATTCGTTACGGGCCGCGTCTGCCATTTTGCGCAGGTCGGCATTGTCAATACCATCGCCAGTGATGGCGTACATGTTGCCGTAGGTATCGCCGAACTCATCGTTAAAAAATGGTCCTTGCACACCTTGCGGCAGCGTTTGGTGAATGTCAGCCAGCTTCTTGCGCACTTGATACCAAACATCCGGCACGGCGGACGGCGGCACCTGCTCGCGCAGGTTGATTTTTATCTGCGTCTCGCCCGGCTTGACGTAGCTCGACATGTAGTCAATCTCTGCTACGCCCTGAAGCTTTCGCTCCATCAAATCGGTCACCTGGTCGGCCATTTGTTGCGCAGAGCTGCCTGGCCAATAGGCTTGTACCACCATTGTCTTGATGGTAAATTCCGGGTCTTCCTTTTGCCCCAAGCTGTTGTAGGCAAAGATGCCGGCAACCGAAAACAGCAGCAGCAGGAAGGCAATCATCTGCTGGTGCTTGAGAGCCCATTCGGAGAGATTGATGCCTTTCATTTGCCGTCTCCGTTCGTACGTACTTGTTGATTGGGCTGAAGCATATGCACGCCGGCCGTGACCACAGTTTCGCCAACGGTCAGGCCAGTGGTAACAAGTACGCTGTCATTCTGTGCACTACCAAGCGTGACATTCCGAGACTTAACGCAATGGGTCTTGTTGTCCACCACCCAAACGGTCCGCGCAGTGCCGTTGTCCACGATTGCGGTCAATGGCAGGCGAATGGCACTCTTGCCGTCGACGTCAGGAGCGAATACGGAGGCCGTCATACCCAGACGCAACAGGACTGGGTCTGGGTCGGCAATAGAAATGCGGGCCGAATATGTGCGGGTTACGCCGTCTGTGTCCGGAGCCAGTTCCCTAAGAGTGCCGCTCCATGTCTTTCCTGGATGAGCCCACACCGAAACCTGCAAGCCGTGAGCTTGACGGAGTTCGTCCACGCGGGACTCGGGAATGCTGATGCTTACCTCGCGCTCCCCATCTGCCGCTACGGTGGCGACGGGTTGGCCGGCAGCCACAACTTGACCAGTCTCGGCATGCAGAGCGCTTACTACGCCGTCGCGATCCGCAACCAGTGTGGTGTAGCCGCGCTGGTTGGAATTTAACTGCTTAAGGGCTTGCGCCGACCGCAATTGGGCTTCGGCCTGCTCCAACGCCACCTTCAGATGGTCAACCTCGGCTTGCGAAGCGAATTGGCGAGATAACAAGGATTCAGCACGCTGGAGGTCCACCTTGGCTTGTTCGGCCCGGCTTTTTGCGGCATCGACTTCGGCGCCAGCCGCCACCAATTGCAAGCTTTCCTGGGACGGGTCCAATTGCAGCAAAGGCTGCCCCGCCTTGACGTGGCTTCCAACTTCAACCAAGCGCGTCGCTATTTTCCCCGCAGTACGGAAGCCAAGTTGACTTTCATATCTGGCCCGAATCTCGCCAGAGTAGGTGGCGCCCACGGTTCCATTGCTTTGTCCTACGACGACGGTGCGTACCGGGCGCACCTCCTCGTATTGTGTAACAGGCGCTTTTGAGCAGCCGGCCAACAGGCTTAGCGCCCCCAAAACGAGCACTGGCGTTCGATATTTCAAGTTCATTTTCGATGTCCTCCGAAGTCAGGTGGCTGAACTATATACCATAACGACGTTTTTGTCATCTTGACTTTTTCGTCATTGTGACATATGATGCATTTTATGAAAGCACCACGGACGAATGCTCAGGATGGTGTTGGTGGAATGGCAAAAATGGGCAAAGTTCCGAAAAGGGAACACGTGAATTGCGCGAAGCTTGCCGGCAATGTCATCGTCAAGCTCTTGGTCAATGAACTTGCCTACCGGCCAAGCAAGCAAATAACGACGCAGGAGTCTTCCTGCATTTGTGTGAAGTGACGATTTAGGCGACGTCAAGCAGAAACTGATGACGACCGGAGTTCACCGGAGATTGCTTTATGAAAATGGCAGAAGGCGCGGACAAGTTTTACGGTGGTATGCCAAGTGATTCGAACGCTTCAGATTTACACCCTGCAGCATTGACTCCACAACAAAAAATAGGGCAAGCACGCGTCGCCTTGATATTGAAGGCTGCAGCCGACGCTTTTCGTGAACGTGGTTATCATGAAACAACGATGAGGGAAATCGCCAAGCGGTCTGAAACAAATTCAAGCTCGCTATATAGAATCTTCCCGAACAAAGAATTGATAGCGATTGCACTGCTTGAGCTCTACACTGAGACCTTCGAAAAGCAATGGGACGGCGTGATGTCAAAGGCTCCCCATGTCGCACATGCGGAATTTTGTGACCTATTGCTGGATGTTTATACGGACACCTACAAAAAGCACAACGCCATATTGACTTTGCTTGAAGACGAATTCGAAGGCTCCATCGCTCGCGATTCAGTGCGCAAACGAAATCTGGAAAGAATTGAGAAGGCCGTGCGTACCCATGCCCCAAGCTTGAAGCGCAGAGACGTCAAGAAAATTGCAGTAATTATGTTGTACAACATGCGCACTCTGATTTCACTGTCTTTTGACCCTTTTGCATCCAATGCGCCGGGCGCCAGCAACGAGTTACGTGCGAGCGTAAAAATCTATCTGACTGAACGGCTTTCCGAAATTCAATGACGACGGCCCCTGGTGTAAATTAATTGCCCCCTACCCTGATTGACATCAGGCTCGGCAATGTATGCCCTGGGTAACGAAACAAGTTTCCCCTGATGGCTACCACTTGAATCGCCCAACATAAAGACGTTTACACCATCTTCCAAATGAAGCGCTTGCCGTTCCAGCTCGAATGCACCTTCCGCAGTTTGTTCAACAAGGGTCGCATTTCTTTCCGTAAGCTGCGCAACCTGTGCCATCGCCAAGTTAATGCTTTCTATTTCCCTACTTTGTTCCTGGCTTGCCCGCGCAATATCAGCAACTGCCCCCAACAATGTATTCACCATTGCTTCAACACCGTTCATCGACTTCCCTGCGAAGGCGGCGACCACCTCCACTTCAGATATCGCTCCGGCCGACTCAGCAAGTAAATTCTTTATCTCCTTCGCGGCATCAGCCGTCTTTGCCGATAGGCTGCGAACTTCGGTTGCCACCACTGCAAAGCCGCGGCCGCTTTCTCCAGCCCTCGCGGCCTCAACCGAGGCATTTAAGGCCAGTATGTTAGTTTGGAACGCAATAACGTCGATTACGGACGCGATTTCCGAAACCTTTTTTGATTGCTTCGCCAGCTCAGAGGTGAGGTCGACGACTTTTTTTACCTCACTTGCAGCGCTTGAAGCAGTTGTTGAAGTTTCCCGCGCAGCAACCGATACCTTACCCGCTCGTACGGTGTTCTGCCGGGAGCCATCAGCTACCTGCGAAAGCGTTGCTGTGATTTCCTCCACCGCGCTGGCTTGTTCTTCATTGCGTTGTGATAAGTCAGAATTGCTGGCGGCCTGTCGCTCAGACGCGACCTTGATAACCCCTATGGCCGTTTTTGCATCCAATAGCACGCCCACCACCTTGGCATTCATTTGATTCAACATGCGCCCAAGTCGTCTTGTCACCACGTCGCCCTGTTCAGGAAACTGCGTTTGCACCTTGCCGGAGACTACTTCGAACGCCATCTCATTCAATATTTTTAACGGACGCAGCACCTGACCCGACAAGTAGAGTGTGGCTCCAAGACCAATTGCCGCGCTAAATGCGAAAAGCACCCATACCAAATGATTCGAACTGTCATTACCGAAGACTTTTCCAAAACCCGTGGAAAAAATGGCGTCCAGGAGCGTCATAAGCACAAGGCTGAACATCACTACCCAAAGTCGAATATGCACAGGACACCGCAAAATATTGTTTGCAACTCCCATTATTCCCCTTGGTATAACTTCTCCTCGACGCAGAATAAAGTCCCTGTCTTCGCCATTTCGAATCTTGCGGTACAACTCCGCCGCTGTATTTATTTGAACTTGAGTTGGCTTTGTCCTGACCGACATGTAGCCAACTTTTTTGCCAGATTCATACACGGGAGTCACGTTGGCGACCACCCAGTAGTAGCCACCATCTTTTCTTCGATTTTTAACTACCCCCGTCCATGGTTTGTCATCCCGCAAAGTCTTCCACATATCGGCGAATACTTTTGCCGGCATGTCAGGGTGACGCACAATGTTTTGCGGTTCTCCATGCAATTCCTCGCGCGCGAATCCGCTGCTGCGAATGAATGCATCGTTTGCATACGTGATATGGCTATGGCTATCCGTGCGAGTGATTATTACCTCGCCATCTGGAAGAACGTACTCTTGGTTTATTACAGGAAGATTCTCGCGCATCCCGGCTCCTCATTATTTGCGTTCTTGCCAACCGCATTTTTTTGCGACTATTTAAAGTTGATGCACTCGGTATGTCATAAGGAAAATCAGTTGTCTTTCACGTGAAGCAAATCAAATAAAAAAAACCAAACGAATTTTGATGTAAGTCAATTTGATTCATCGAAAGTATGTGTATTGTCTTTGGCCTCGTAAAGCAAAAAGATTTTACTGATGAGGCTAAATTTTTCTTATCGCTTATGGGACGAAAGCCAACACTCGAACAACTTCGTGGGTTCATCGCGGCAGCAGATAACCAAAGCTTTGCCGTTGCCGCGAAGGCCGTAAACAAGACACCAGCCGCAATCAGTATGCAAATGCGTCAGCTGGAAGAAATTGTTCGCGCCGATTTATTTGTGCGTGGCGCAAAGAAAGCAACGCTGACAAGCGCAGGGGAAATACTTCTCGCCTATGCCAGGGAGATGCTAGTCTTGGAGGGCGAAGCACTATATTCTGTTCGTTACAGAAATAAACCGGCGTTGCGAGTCGGAATATTGGAAATCCATATGGACTTGCTTGCACACGCATTGCGTGATTTCCATATTGCGCGACCTGAAGTACGCATTGAAGTGGTTACAGCATCTACAGCGATGTTGGCGCAAATGCTGAAAGATGGCGCTCTTGACGTCGCTGCAGGAATTCGCGGACGTCAAATTAATGGCAAGCTATTGTCGACACTGTCGGTTCAATGGGTATCGCGTTCTTCTCGTGAGTTGTGGCGCAGAAGACCCATGCCCGTTGCACTTTTTTCGCCAGGCAGCGTCGCCAGAACACATGCTGTAACTGCACTTCAACGAGCTCAAATCGAATATGTATGTCTACATGAAAGCAGCACGCTGAACGGCATTATCGCCGCAGTTAACGCTGGAGTTGTTGTGAGCGCAATACCGAGCCAGTCGGTAAACGACACATTTCGAGTCCTCGACTCACGAGATGGCTTCCCGAAAATTGAACCGCTCGAAGTGGTTTTGGCCACAAATCGGCAGAACAACTCAGCAGAGCTCGAGGAGTTCTGCGCCATTTTGGCCGAGGTATTCGACGCAAATGAGTTGGCTTGACCGGAGTAGCCATAAGCCAACAGGCTTCCTTCGGGCGCTTTCGCGCTCCAACGCAATCTCAGCCATTGCTTGGGCAATGCGGTCATTCAGGTGCTGGTTCGCATCTTCATGAGTTTTTTACTGAAGGACGCCTTTTGGAAAGAACGTTGTGTTCCCGGTTGGATGACTATACAAAAAGAGAAAGTACCGTCAAATCATTGCGGGGAGACGGGGCAAGGATAATACGCACCCATTTGCATATTTATGATTTACCTCATTTTCATAGGTAAATTTCAAAATTTGTATCGATACTTTTGTGCGTTAACCCTATATAAAGGTTCGAATCCTCTTGGGCAGGCCACCCTCCTACATGGAATTCCAACTCGCGCAGTAGCCTTCCGCCGCGATCTCGTCGTCGCCCGGAATCACCTTGCAGGTCCCGAACCCTTCCTTCTTGCCCGGCGCATACTCCAGGCAAGTCAGGCATTTCATGTCGCCTTTGGGCGTATCCTGGTAATGCAATTCCTCACGCAGTTTCGCGTTAGTGGCAGCCTGTGCCGACTGGCCGATGACGGCGACGGGAATCAGCGCGAGCGCAGCGCCTGCGGCTTGGCAGACCTTGCGGCGTATGGGATTGGGATTCACGGCAACACTCCGGCGTTGTCAACAATGATAGGCTTGCACTATAAAGCAAAAGCCGAAGGCAACAAAGCTCCGGCGCGGATTCCCCGATGGACCTACCTGCGGAGGGATGAGATGAAGAGCCGATTGATGCGATTTGCCCTGCTTTGCCTTCCTTGCCTTGTGCCCGCATTTGCGCATGCGCAAAGCGCGGACCAGGAATTGCAGCGCGAGGTATTGGCGACCGAACGCGCCTTTGCCAAAACCATGGCTACGCGCGACTTTGCCGCGTTCCAGTCTTTTGTTTCCGAAGAAGCAGTGTTTCTGCAGCGCGACAAGGCGCTACATGGGCGCGAGCAGATTGCGGCAGCCTGGCGACCGTATTACATGGAAAAGACTGCGCCGTTTTCCTGGGAGCCGGAACGCGTTGAAGTACTGGCCAGCGGCACGCTGGCCATCAGCACCGGGCCGGTTCGCGACGAGAACGGCAAGCTGATTTCCACCTTCAGCTCAATTTGGCGGCGCGATGCGCCAGGGGTGTGGCACATCGTGTTTGACAAGGGAAACAGCATCTGTTTCTGCGAACGTTAATTCCTGCTCTTCATACCCTCTTGCCGATCCGAGGCATCTTCGCAAACCTCAGATGGACAGCTAATCTTCAACCCACTTAGGTATTGATGCCTCTGCCGCCAGAGGCACGTTTCACCTTGGGCATCCCAGCTTTCCTAGCCCGCCACAAGTCATAGGCACTCTGTTGTGCCAGCCACAGATCGGCACGCCCCCCGTGCTCCACGCCTAACCAAGCCTCAAGACGCAAGGCCATTATCGGCGATATCGCCGCACGCCCATTCAGCACCCGCGACAGCGCCGCTCGAGTCACGCCCAATTGAGCGGCAGCTTCAGTCACGTTCAATCCCAAAGCCGGCAAAACGTCTTCACGCAAGGTTTCACCGGGATAAGGTGGATTGTGCATTCTGCTCATGATTCGTTCCTAGTGGTAATCCTGATAATCAACCAAAACGGCATCGCCCATTTCGAACTTGAAGGTCAAGCGCCAATTGCCGTTCACCGATACCGCATAGTGTTGTTCGAGATTGCCGGCCAACGCATGCAACCCCCAACCGGGCACATTCATATCTTCTACGCTTTTGGCAAAATCCAGTTGACTCAACTGGCGCCGCAGCTTGGACGCGTGGCTAGGCTGTATGCCGGCTTTGCTTCCTGTCTCATAAAAGAGCTGCAATCCCTTATGCCGGAATGTTTTTATCATGGCTTATTGTATAGCGTAGCGTTCCAAGTATCAAGGCAATCACAAAAAAAGGGAAATCCCGGTGGAGCCGATGGATTTCCCTTTGCGACTTATCTTTGTAACTTAGGCAAGTCAGGCTTTGGAGATACTTTTTTAGCTCGCCTTACGCAAAGCACTCGCCGCCGTCGCCAACGCTGTAATCCGCCCCCAATCCCCCGCCTGCATCGCGTCCTTGGGCGTCAGCCACGATCCGCCGACGCAGGCCACGTTCTTGCAGGCCAGGAATTGCGGCGCCGTGCTTTCGCTGATGCCGCCGGTGGGGCAGAAGGTCACATCGGCCAGCGGGCCGGCGATGGCGTTGAGCATGCCGACGCCTCCTGCTGGAACAGCGGGGAACAGCTTCAGTTGGCGGAAACCGGCTTCACGCGCGGCCATCACTTCGGACGGCGTCATCACGCCGGGCAGCAGCGGCAAGCCGCTGGCGCGCGCCGCTTCGATCAGGCTGGGCGTCAGGCCCGGCGACACGCCGAACACGGCACCGGCTTCGCGCGCGGCGAAGAATTCTTCGGGTCGCGTCAGGGTGCCGACGCCGACAATCGCGCCCGGCACCTGCTCGGCCATGGCGCGGATTGCCGGCAGACCGTGCTCGGTGCGCAGCGTGACTTCGAGCACGCGAATGCCGCCCGCCACCAGCGCCTTGGCCAGCGGTACGGCGTGATTGATGTCGTCGATCGCAATCACCGGAATCACCGGCGAGGTGCGCATCACTTCCAGCATGTCGGGCATCAGTTTCATACGGTGGCTTTCTCGTTTGCGTGAATGACAGGAGGCAGGGCGAAACTGGTACCACCCTCTTCGGCCGTACTGACCGTGTTGCGGAACATGGCGAACAGCTCGCGGCCCATGCCGGTCTGGTTGGCGGAAAGCTCGGGCACATGCTGGCTGCGCGCGGCCCACTCCGCCGCCGGCACCAGCGCCTGCAGCGTGCCGGCTTCAGCATCGAGGCGGATCACGTCGCCGTCGCGCACCAGGCCGAGCGGGCCGCCGGCCACGACTTCAGGCGAGACGTGGATGGCGGCGGGCACCTTGCCCGACGCGCCCGACATGCGGCCATCGGTCACCAGCGCCACGTGGCGGCCGGCATCTTGCAGGTTGGCCAGCGCCGGTGTCAGCGAGTGCAGTTCGGGCATGCCATTGGCACGCGGCCCCTGGTTGCGCACCACGGCGACGAAATCGCGGTCCAGCAAACCGGCCTTGTAGGTTTTCAGGAAAGCGGCTTGCGAATCGAACACGATGGCCGGCGCTTCCACCAGGCGATGCTGGGGCTTGACTGCCGACACCTTGATGACGGAACGGCCGAGGTTGCCGGTCAGCAGGCGCAGGCCGCCGTCGGCCGAGAACGGCGCGCCGGCGGTGCGCAATACGTTTTCGTCGCCGCTGTGCTGCGGCGGCGCCTGCCACACCACGTTCTGTTCGCGCAGTTGCGGTTCGGCGCAATGCGCGCGCAAGCCCTTGCCCATAATCGTTTGCACGTCTTCATGCAGCAGGCCGGCATCAAGCAGTTCGCGGATCACGAAAGGCGTGCCGCCGGCTGCGTGGAAATGGTTGACGTCGGCGTCGCCATTCGGATAGATGCGCGTCAAGAGCGGGATCACGGACGAGAGTTCGTGGAAGTCGGTCCAGTCGATGACGATACCGGCCGCCTTGGCGATGGCCACCAGGTGCAGCGTGTGGTTGGTCGAACCGCCCGTAGCCAGCAAGGCGATGACGGCGTTGACAATGCATTTCTCGTCGACCACGCGGCCGATCGGCGCAAACTGCTCGCCCCTCTGGCCGATCTCGACGGCGCGTTTGCCGGCGGCTGCGGTCAAGGCGTCGCGCAGCGGCATGTTCGGTGTGATGAAGGCGGCGCCGGGCAGGTGCAGGCCCATCACTTCCATCAGCATCTGGTTGCTGTTGGCGGTGCCGTAGAAGGTGCAGGTGCCGGCGTCATGGTAAGACTTGGATTCGGCTTCCAGCAATTCGTCGCGCCCCACCTTGCCTTGCGCATAGAGTTGGCGCACCTTGGCTTTTTCCGGGTTGGACATGCCGCTGGTCATGGGACCGGCCGGCACAAAGACGCCCGGCAGATGGCCGAAATGCAGCGCGCCGATCAAGAGGCCGGGCACGATCTTGTCGCACACACCGAGATAGAGCGCGGCATCGAACATGTTATGCGAGAGCGCCACGGCAGTGGCCATGGCGATGGTGTCGCGCGAGAACAGCGACAGTTCCATGCCGGTCTGGCCTTGCGTCACGCCGTCGCACATGGCCGGCACGCCGCCGGCGAATTGGGCTACGCCGCCGGCAGCCCGCACCGCTTCGCGGATGATGGGCGGAAAGCGATCGAAAGGCTGGTGCGCCGACAGCATGTCGTTATACGCCGAAACGATGGCCACGGAGGGCTTGCGCTGCTCTTTCAGCGCCAGTTTGTCGTTGGCCGGGAAGGCGGCGAAACCGTGCGCAAGATTGGTGCAGGACAGGGTGCCGCGGTGCACGCCCTTGCCGAGCGCCTCATCGAGGCGCTGCAGGTAGGCGGAGCGATAAGGCCGGCTACGCTCGACGATGCGCGCGGTGACGGCGGAAATGACGGGATGGACGGACATGATTGCTTCCTTACCGAGGGCTGGTTTCGAATCCAATATGGATCGATTACTGAAATTTTACTACATATTATTTTAAATTGCCGCCCTTATTCATTGCATTTTTACCGAACTTCGTCATCATTTTGCAATATTTCCCACGAAGAAATTTATGCAGTATTTTACAAATTCTCTATGAATAAGCAGGAGAATTCTTCAAAAACAACTATCGACTCTCGAGTCCAGGCAATTTTGTAGTGAATTTTCTTTTTTTGATGTATAGTTTCACAAAACTTCATTCGCCACCGACACGCCTGCGCTCATCTCCGTCACCATGATTACGTCCAGCCCCAGCCACGCAGCCACTGCTCTTCAAGATCATTGCGCAATTGCGCAAAGCTGGCAACTGCGCGACTTGTTCGCCCGGGACACTCAGCGTTTCCAGCAATTTTCGCTCGAAGCCGCCGGCCTGTTCCTGGACTATTCGAAGAACATTCTGACGCAAGATACCGTACAGCTGTTGTGCGGTCTGGCTCGAGCGTACAAGGTTGAAGCGCAGCGCGACGCCATGTTCCGCGGCGACAAGATCAACCTGACTGAGAAGCGCGCCGTGCTGCACACTGCCCTACGCGCGCCGCGCGGTACAAAACTGGTCATCGAAGGCCGTGATGTCAACGCCGACGTGCATGCCGTGCTCGAACGCGTCTACGCCTTTGCCGAGCGCGTGCGCTCAGGCGCCTGGCTCGGCTTTACCGGCAAAACCATCACCGACGTGGTCAACATCGGCATAGGCGGCTCCGACCTGGGCCCGGAAATGGCCTGCCACGCCCTGCGCAGCTATGCGCAACCAACGTTGAACCTGCACTTCGTCGCCAATGTCGACGGCCACGACCTCGACGCCGCGCTGGCGCGCCTGAATCCCGAAACCACGCTGTTCGTGATCGCGTCCAAGACCTTCACCACGGCGGAAACCATGCTCAACGCCGGCACGGCGCGCAACTGGTTCCTGAAGGCAGGCAGTACGGCGGATTTGGCCAGGCACTTCGTCGCCGTCTCGACCAACGCCACGGCCGTGTCTGCGTTCGGCATCGATACTGCCAATATGTTCCCGTTCTGGGACTGGGTCGGCGGCCGCTACTCGATCTGGTCGGCGATCGGCCTGCCGCTGGCGCTGGCCATCGGCGCCGAAGGCTTTGCCGCTTTCCTGGCCGGTGCGCACGCCATGGACGAACACTTCCGCAACGCGCCGCTGGAACAAAACATGCCTGTGCTGTTGGCCATGGTCGGCATCTGGAATCGCAATTACTTAGGCAGCAGCTCGATTTCGATCGCGCCCTACCACCAGGACTTGAGCCAGTTCGCCGATTACCTGCAGCAACTGGAAATGGAAAGCAACGGCAAGCGCGTCACGCGCGACGGTACCGTATTGAACGAGGCGACCTGCCCGGCCGTATGGGGCAACGTCGGCACCAACGGCCAGCATGCCTACTTCCAGCTGCTGCACCAGGGCACCGACGTGATTCCGGTCGATTTCATCGCCGCGCTCAAGCCCAACCACGCCCTGCCCGGTCACCAGCCGGCCTTGTTGGCGAATTGCTTTGCACAGTCGGAAGCGCTGATGCGCGGCAAGAATGCCGACGAAGTGCGCGCCGAACTGCAAGCGCAGTCGTTGTCTGAAACGGATATTGCCGCCCTGCTGCCGCACAAGATTTTCCCCGGCAACCGCCCCAGCAACACCATCCTGCTGGAACGCCTGACGCCGGCCAGCCTGGGTGCGCTGATTGCGTTATACGAACACAAGGTATTCGTGCAGGGTGCGGTATGGAACGTCAACAGCTTCGACCAGTGGGGCGTGGAGCTGGGCAAGGTATTGGCCAAGCGCATCGAATCGGAATTGAGCGGTGACGCCCAGCCGCAAGCGCACGACAGTTCCACCAACGGACTCATCGCCAAGGCCAAGGCGGCGCTTTGAAAGTGTGTTCGCTTCGAAAGATTTTTTACGCGCCGTGTAGCATTTTTTCAAAAGCGCGATAATTTGGCGGTAGCTGTTTTTAACGAATTTCATATCCGGTCCTCATATCATGGCTCTTGCAGATTTTGATCTCGTCTTGTTCGGCGGCAGCGGTGACCTGTCGATGCGTAAATTATTGCCGGCGATGTACGCGCGCGACCGCGCCAAGGACTTGCCGCCCGGCGCCCGTATCGTTTGTGTGGGCCGCCACGACTGGACCCAGGAAGAATTCCTGAAAGCGGTCGAAGAAAACGCCAAACCGCACGTCGCCAAGGCAGGCTTCGACGACAAGATCTGGAAGCAGTTTTGCGCGCGCATCGTCTACGTGACGTTGAACGCCAGCGATGCCGCCACCTACGGCGCACTGGCGCAGGCGCTGCGCACTGACGCCTCCATCGTGCGCGTGTTCTACCTGGCCACGCCGCCGGCCCTGTTCGCCACCATTTGCCACAACCTGGCCGGCGTCGGCCTGGCCAGCGCGAATTCGCGCGTGGTGCTGGAGAAACCGCTTGGCCGCGACCTGGCCAGCGCCCAGCAGATCAATGCCGAAGTCGGGCGCGTGTTCGCCGAATCGCAGATCTACCGCATCGACCACTACCTGGGCAAGGAAGCCGTGCAAAACCTGCTGGCGCTGCGCTTCGGCAACGTGTTGTTCGAACCGTTGTGGCGGCGTGAATGGATTTCCGACGTACAGATCACGATTGCCGAAGAACTCGGCGTCGGCAACCGCATGGGTTATTACGAAACCTCGGGCGCGCTGCGCGACATGCTGCAAAACCACTTGCTGCAGTTACTGTGCATCGTCGCCATGGAACCACCGGTGTCGGTCACGCCCGACGCCGTGCGCGACGAAAAACTCAAGGTTCTGCGCTCGCTCAAGCGCTTCACCCAAACCACGCTGGCGCAGAACGTGGTGCGCGGCCAATACCGCAGCGGCCACGTCGGCGGCCAAGCGGTACCGAGCTACCGCAGCGAGCCCGACGCCGACCCGAATTCGCGCACCGAAACCTTCGTCGCCCTGAAAGCCGAGATCGACACCTGGCGCTGGGCCGGCGTGCCCTTCTACCTGCGCACGGGCAAGCGCATGGCCGACCAGCTGGCCGAGATCGTGGTGCGCTTCAAGCAGGTGCCGCACTCCATCTTCGCGCAGCAGACCACGTCTTCTCAGCCGAACTGCCTGATCATCCGCCTGCAGCCCGACGAGGGCTTGCAGCTGAGCCTGATGGCGAAAACGCCGGGCGACAGCATGCGCCTGAAGCCGGTCGACCTCGAACTCGACTTCCGCGAAACCTTCAAGATGCCGCGCATGGAAGCCTATGAGCGCCTGTTGCTCGACGTGCTGCGCGGCCAGCTCACGCTGTTCATGCGCAGCGACGAATTGGAAGCGGCCTGGGAATGGGTGGAACCGGTGCTGAACTATTGGGAACAGGAGGAAGTCGAACCGACTCCCTATGCCTCCGGCACCTGGGGACCGGCCGCGGCCAGCGCTCTGATAGGACGCGACGGCTTGCAGTGGCGGGAAGAGGCGTTGCCGAATCTTTGATCGAGGCTTCTATTGCCCCTCGTAAATGGATGACATGGCCACACCGTCGTTCCCGCGAAGGCGGGAACCTAGGTAGATTTGATTTTAATTAAACATCAACTTCAACCTGGATTCCCGCCTTCGCGGGAATGACGGGGCAATTGGCAGTCGCAAAAAATGGTAGCCGCCCGCAATTGATCGTTCTTTCATTTTTTCGATTTAACGTCACTCCTTTACCGAATTCTCAATAGATTCCGTATGCTGCTCGACTCAATCCGCACCCAACTCGACCTGCTCTCCAAATCGGAGAAAAAGGTCGCGCACGCGGTATTGAAGGACCCCAACCTCGCCATCTCGGGCAACATCACGGCGCTGGCGAAAAGCGCCGACGTTTCCGAGCCGACCGTGGTGCGTTTTTGCCGCGCACTCGGCTATGACGGCTGGCAGGAGTTCAAGCTCAAGCTGGCGCAGGGCCTGGCGCTGGCTGTGCCTTCGGTGGACGAGTCGCCGGCCCAGGACGACTTGGCCGTGGACCTGGTCAGCAAGATCTGCAGCCGTTCGCTCAATGCCCTGCTCGACCTGCGCAACAACCTCGACGTCGACGCCATCCAGCGCGCGCTCGACGTTCTGGTTGCGTCCAACAAGATCGAGTTCTACGGCCAAGGCACTTCCGGCATCGTCGCCGCCGACGCCCAGCACAAGTTCTTCCGCTCGGGCGTGCCGACCGTGGCTTACAGCGATCCCGACATTCACAGCATTGCCGCTTCGTTGCTGAAGAAGGGCGATACCGTGGTGGCGATCTCGCAGCGCGGCATCAGCCCCGCCTTGCTGCGCAGCGTGCAGTTGGCGCGCAACATGGAAGCCGATGTCATCGCGCTCAGTCCCAGCGGCACGCCGCTGGCGGAACTGGCAACGGTGCTGGTGCCGATCGACCTCAGTTTCAACATCGACCCGTATACGCCGATCTCGGCGCGCTTGGCGCACCTGGTGGTGATCGACATCCTCGCCGTCGGCTTGGCCATCAAGCGCGGCCCAGGTTTCCGCCACAAGATGCAAAACGCGCAAAAGGCCTTGCAAAAGTACGACGTGCAATTCGACTCCTTCATCCGCTGACTCCGCTCAAACGCGTTTTTTACAGTTCGTTACACTTCACTCGCAATTTGCGTTGCGGCAAGCAACTTTCCGCTGTTGGGCGATGTCATACGGTCACCCGTAACATGGAGGAAATGTCATGGAAACCCCGCGCGTATTCAATCGGCTCCATCCCTTGGTCGCCGCGGCCGCAGTCTCGGTGATCGTGCTCAGCCTGGTCGGCGTGGCCGCCATTACCGGCGTCATCTCCACTTCGCACGGCATGAACGGCCCGGCAACTGCCTCGGCCCCGTCCTCGGCGCCCCTACCGTCTGACTCGCCTGCGGTTGTGGCAGCGGTTGCCGCAAACGCGCCGCCGCCGCCCAATGCTCCGCCACCCAGCAATATCTGCATCAACTGCGGCAGGGTCGAATCGGTACAGGCAGTCCGTCACCAAGCGCCAGCCACGGGGCTGGGTGCGGTAACCGGCGCCCTGTTGGGCGGCGTGCTCGGCCATCAAGTCGGCGGCGGTAACGGCCGTTCACTTGCAACCGTGGCCGGCGCAGTCGGCGGCGGCGTTGCCGGCAACGAAATTGAAAAGAACTCCCATAGCACGACCTCCTACCAGGTACGCGTGCGCATGGAAGATGGTCGAATTCGCAACTTTAGCTATGCCGAAATGCCCGAGTGGCGCAATGGTGACCCGGTGCGAGTCAGCGACGGTCGCCTGGTTGCTAGAGATTGATTTTTCAACAACAAACCATAAGCAAAAGGGAGTAGTTGTGTCGCGCCAAACGTTGTACGATGGCAAGCCATCGCAGCAACTCCCTGCTTTCTTATTTCCAGGAACCTGAGGCCGACCACAATGATCTGGTTTTTCGGCAGAAAACGCGAAAAAGAACCCGAAGCGCAAGCTGCCTCCAAGGACAAGGAAGGTTTGGCGCGTTTCGCGGAAAACGTGCGCGCCATGTCCAAGAAGATACGCGCCACGCGCGAGGTCGACGCCCTGATGATCGACCTGGCGCCCGAAATCTGCGCATTGTTCGAGTGCGAGCGCCTGACGCTGTACGCAGTCGACAAGGACAAGGCCATGCTGTACTCGAAGATCAAATCCGGCCTGGAATCTGCGCGCGACATCGTGCTGCCGCTCGATAACGAAAGCATTGCCGGCTGGGTCGCGCTGCATCGCCGCACGGTGCGCCTGCGCGACGCCTACAATCCCGAAGAGCTGACCAAGTACGGCGAAGGGCTGACCTTCTGCCGCGACGTCGACGAACGTACGGGCTACCAGACCAGGCAGATGCTGGCGGCGCCGATTTTCCGGGAAAAATCCACTGAAGTGGTCGGCGTGATCCAATTGCTCAACCGCAGCAACGGCGATGCCGCATTTTCCTCGACCGATGAACTCGGACTCAACAAGCTGTGCAAATCGATAGGCATGGTGTTCGAGCGGCGCAAGGCGCCGGTGGTGATGGCGATCACGCTTGACACTTCAAAATATCGCTCGCTGGTCGAAAAAGCCGTCCTCTCACAACCGGAACTCGACCTCGCGGCACGCTCGGCGCAGCGCAAGAACCTCGACATGGAAGACGTTCTGCTCGACGAATTCAAGGTGCCGCTGCAAGCGATCGGCGCTTGTCTCGCGTCCAATTCCAAGCTGACCTACGAACGCTACGACCCGGTGCGCAAGAAGCCGACCGAGGCGATCGCCAAGATAGACCGCGACTTCGTCGCCCAGAACCATTGCGTGCCGATCGAGGACGACGGCAAGAACATGACCTTCCTCACCAGCGACCCCGAGCGCACCATCCACTCGGGTGCGCTGCGTAAGGTTTTCCCCTACGCACGGCACTTCTACCGCGTCACCACACAGCGCGAATTTCGACAGACTGTCGACGATTTCTTCGGAGCCCGGTGAGTATCACGCTGTTGCTCGGCGTCCTGGTCGGTGCCATTCTCGGTTTGACCGGCGCCGGCGGCGGTGTGCTGGCCGTGCCCGCACTGGTGGCCGGCATGGGCTGGACCATGCAGCAGGCGGCGCCGGTAGCCCTGATCGCCATTGCCGGCGCGGCAGCGCTCGGTGCCATCGAGGGTTTGCGCAAGGGACTGGTGCGCTACAAGGCCGCCACCTTGATGGTCGTGGCCGGCATCCCTTTCACTTCGGTCGGTTTGCTGGTTGCGCAAAAGCTGCCGCAACGCTGGTTGCTGGGGCTGTTTGCCGCGGTCATGCTGATCGTCGCCATCCGCCTGCTGCTGCAATCGCAAGGGTCGCAGGAAAGCAATGATGATCGCGTCTGGGCACGCATCAATCCAGACAGCGGGCGCTTCCACTGGTCATGGGCTACCGGCGCACTGTTCGGCGTCATCGGCGCCGTCACCGGCTTTCTGACCGGGATGCTGGGCGTGGGCGGGGGCTTCGTGATCGTGCCGGCGCTGCGGCGCTATACCGACGTCTCCATGCACGGCGTGGTCGCCACCTCGCTGATGTCGATCGCCTTGATCGGCACCGGCGGCATCGTCTCGGCCCTGGTGCACGACGTGACCATGCCGCTGCAGGCCACGCTCTGGTTCGCCGCGGCCACGGCCATCGGCATGCTGGCCGGGCGCAAGGCGGTGGCTTACTTCACCGCGCATCATGTGCAGCGCGGGTTTTCCCTGGTCTTGATTGTGGTCGCCGGCGGGATGCTCGGCAAGGCATTGCAAGTGTTCTAACGCGCTTTCATCACTGCATTGCTCATGGCGACTGCGTTTTCATCGCCCTGTTGCTGCAAACCAGCGACGACCCCGGCGCGATCCGGCACCGTTCTGTTCTGACTAACCTTCCACTTGCCTGCCATTTTGCGCACCGGGATTTCGATGCCGACGATGGCCGACAGCATTTTTTCGACGTAGTCGGCCGGCGCATCGTCGACCTTCCACGGCGCCGGCCGGCCGGCTTCATAGCGATCAGTCAGGCGCCCAACCAGGCCACGCAGCCAGGCGGCGTCCTGCACCACCTTGAGCGGGCCACAGGCGTGCACCACCATGTAGTTGTAAGTCGGCACCACCTTGCCGTCCTGCTGCTTGCTCGGGTAATACGAAGGCGAGATATAGGATTGCGCGCCCTGGAACACGACGAGCGCATCGACATCCTCAGAAAACGTGCGCCATACCGGGTTGCCGCGCGCGACGTGGGCGCGCAACGTGCAGGCGCCATCGGCGCCGACCTCAAGTTCGAACGGGATGTGATTGGCTTCCAGTCCGTCGGCCGTCATGACCACCAGCGTGCCGAGTCCATGTTCGCGGATCAGGCCATGCAGCAATTCGCTGCGGGTTTCTTCGAAATGGGCGGGCAGGTACATGGTGTTCCCGTTCAGGCCGGCTCGACTATCACGTCGGCTTTGAGCGAATTGGCGATGAAGCAGCTTGCATGCGATTCGTGATGCAGGGTTTCCAGCTCTTCGGCGCCAGGCTGCCGTTCACCGCCGAACACGATCTGCGGGCGTAGCACAATGCGCGTGAAGGCTATTTTTCCTTCGCCATTCTTTTCCATCACGCCGTAAGCGGCATCGCGGTAGGAGTCGACAAGAAAGCCGCGCGTGGCTGCATACGACAGGAAGAACAGCATGTGGCAACTCGACGCCGACGCCACCAGCGCCTCTTCGGGATCGACATTGGCCGCCACCGACATCGGCAGCGGCACGTTCAATTCCGAAGACGAAGCCGGCACCACGGCGCCGCCGTCGAACTGCCATTCGTGCGCGCGGCTGTAGCGATTGTCGGTGAAGCGCTGCTCGCCACGGTTCCAGCTGATGGTTGCGTAGTACTGATGCATGCTTACACTCCTAGCGAATTTAGCACTTGTTTGCTGTTGTTCTCACTCCCCTCGCCCACTTGTGGGAGAGGGGTCGGGGGAGAGGGTGCTTGCAAGATCATTGGACTTGGCGACTGCCCTCTCCCCTGCCCCTGTGTCCCTGTAGGGAAGGAAAGTTCGCTTGCAAGCGAACTTCGTTCCACAGGCAGGTGGCATACCACCTGAATTCCCTGTTACACCCTCTCCCGCTTGCGGGAGAGGGGTAAAAGTCCAATATCAAATCACCTTATCCACGCGCAATTGCGCAATTTCGGCCGCGCTGAAACCAAGCTCACCGAGCACGGCGTCATTGTGCTCGCCCAACTCCGGCCCCAGCCAGCGCGTCGTGCCCGGTGTGGCCGAAAATTTCGGCGTGACGGCCGGCAGCTTGATCGGCGTGCCGTCCTTGAAGGCATGCTGCTCGAACATGCGGCGCGCCAGGAATTGCGGGTCGTTCATCATGTCGCGCACCGAATAGATCTTGCCGACCGGGACGTCGGCTGCTTTCAGCACTTCCAGCGCTTGGTCTATGGTTTGCGTGGCGCACCAGGACTGGATGGCATCGTCAATCTCGGCGGTGCGCGGCACGCGGCCGTCGTTGCGCGCCAGTTGCGGATCGTCGGCCATGTCTTGCCTGTCTATGGCCAGCATCAGGCGCTTGAAGATTGCGTCGCCGTTGCCGGCAATGACGATGTTCTCGCCGTCGCCGGTGGTGTAGGTGTTGGACGGCACGATGCCGGGCAAGGCGCCGCCGGTACGCTCTCGCACCACGCCCGCGTGATCGAATTCGGGCACCAGCGATTCCATCATGTTGAACACCGCTTCGTACAGGGCGACGTCAACCATCTGCCCCTGCCCTGCCACGCATTCCGCGCCCTGCTTGCCGTTCCAGCGGCCGCCGGTAGCGTCGCGGTGGCGCAAGGCCATCATGGCGCCCAGTGCGCCGTGCAGCGCGGCGACCGAATCGCCGATGGAAATGCCGATACGCACCGGCGGCCGGTCCGGGTGGCCGGACACATAGCGCAGGCCCCCCATCGATTCGCCGATGGCGCCGAAGCCGGGCAAGTCTCTTAGCGGCCCGGTCTGGCCGTAGCCGGACAGGCGCACCATGATGGCGGCCGGATTGATCGCCTTCAACTGCTCATAACCCAGCGACCATTTCTCCAGCACCCCGGGACGATAGTTCTCGATGATGATGTCGGCCTCGAGCGCGAGCTTGCGGGCAATTTCCTGGGCGCGCGCATCCTTCATGTTGAGCGTGACGCTCTTCTTGTTGCGCGCCTGCACCGACCACCACAGCGAAGTGCCGTCCTTGAGCACGCGCCATTGGCGGATCGGGTCGCCGCCGTCGGGCGCTTCGATCTTGATCACGTCGGCGCCGAATTCGGCGAGCATGCGCGAACAGAAGGGGCCGGCGATCAGGGTGCCGAGTTCGAGGACTTTGATGCCGGCCAGGGGGCCGGTTGCCTGAGATGTCTGTGTCACAGGGAGTTCCTATTTACAAATTGGACTCCCCTCGCCCGCTTGCGGGGGAGGGGTTGGGGGGAGAGGGTAAGCGCCAAGGCCTGGGGTCTTGCACACACCCTCTCCCCTACCCCTCTCCCACAAGTGTGAGAGGGGAACTTCAACCAACTAAGCAGAGCGACGATCAAGCATGGCGCGCGCGATCGTACCCGCATCGACATACTCAAGCTCTCCCCCCACCGGTACACCGCGCGCCAGACGGCTCACCTTGAGGCCGCGCGCCTTGAGGTTCTCGCAGATGTAATGGGCGGTCGCCTCGCCTTCGTTGGTGAAATTCGTCGCCAGCACCACTTCCGCCACCACGCCGTCGGTGGCGCGCGCGATCAGCTTGTCCAGGTGGATGTCCTTGGGGCCGATATTATCGAGCGGCGAGAGATGCCCCATCAGCACGAAGTACAAACCTTTGTAGGTCAGGGTCTGCTCTATCATCAACTGGTCGCCCGGTGTTTCAACCACGCACAGCAAGGCGTTGTCGCGCTCGGGATCGAGGCAGGTTTCGCAAACTTCGTGCTCGGTAAAAGTATTGCAGCGCGCGCAGTGATGCACGCGCTCGACCGCCTGCAGCAAGGCTTGCCCGAGCTGGCCCGCGCCTTCACGGTCGTGCTGCAGCAGGTGGTAAGCCATGCGCTGCGCCGATTTCGGCCCGACGCCGGGCAGGCGGCGCAAGGCTTCGGTCAGGCGCTCGACGCTCGATGGAGCCTTCATCGATAGGATTGCGATCGGGCGAAAATCAGAACGGCAGCTTGAAGCCCGGCGGCAGCGGCATGCCGGCCGTCAGGCTGGACATCTTTTCCTGCGACAGCGCTTCGGCCTTGCGCACGGCGTCGTTGAAGGCAGCGGCGACCAGGTCTTCCAGCATGTCCTTGTCGTCAGCCAGCAAAGAAGGATCGATAGCGACGCGCTTGACGTCGTTCTTGCAGGTCATCACGACCTTGACCAGGCCGGCGCCGGACTGGCCTTCGACTTCGATCAATGCCAACTGGTCCTGCATCTTCTTCATGTTGTCTTGCATGGCCTGGGCTTGCTTCATCAGCCCGGCGATCTGGCCCTTCATCATGGTGAACTCCTGTGTATGGTTAGGTGTTGAATGAGTTACGGTGGCATCAGGCCGGCCGTATCGATCCCGGCACGATGGTCGCGCCGAATTCGCGCATCAGGTTTTGCACGAAGGGATCGTTGTGAAATTTCTGTTCGGTCTCGCGCTGTAATTCCTCGCGCGCCTCGACCGCCGCCGCATTGGCGGTGTGTTCGGCCCCGCCAATCACCGTCTCCACGCGCACGGTGCGGCTGAAGTGCTCGCCCAAGGCGGCAGACAGCTTGTCTACACTGCCGGCCGCGCGCAAAGTCTCCACGCTGATGCGCAGGTTGAACACGGCCACGTTGCCGCTGATCTCACAGCTGACCAGCTCGCTTTGCTGGGCAAGCTGCTGCGCCACGCCACGCACCGGCAAGCCGGCCGCGAGTTTCGGCCAGTGGCCGTCCCAGCCGAGTTCCGATACTGCTTGCGGCACGAAGGGGCGCACGGCCTTGGCAGGGGCGGCGGGTGCGGCGGGTGCAATAACGGCTGCTTCGGCCGGCGCTGCCGGCATGGCGCCATCGGCAAATTCATAGGGCGGCGGCATGTCCGGCGCAGAGTCGAGCCAGGGCGGCACCGATTCGGAGACCGGAGCTTCCTGGCGCGCTTGTACAGGCGCTTGCGCCTGTACCGATGCAGGCGGCTGCGTCGGAGCGGATGCGGGTGGAGATGCGGGTGCAGGCGTTGCCGTCGGCATGGCCTTGGGCGCAGGCGTCCCCGGGCTCTTCAGTCCGCGCGCTGCTTCCAGCGCCGCACGAGCCGGGCTCATGCCCGCGCGTGACGTGGGTGGCGCAACTTGTACGACTTGCGCGGGCGCTTGCGGTGCCGGTACCGGCGCAGGCTGAGTCGGTGGCATCACCGGCGCGCTGGCAACAGCCGCTTGCGGCGCCGCACTCAAGCGCGCCACGGGCGGACGGGCGGCAGGTGTAGCCGACGTACCCGCTGACGACGCGCGTGCCTCGGCCCCACCTACCCCAGGACGAAAGGCCAGCATGCGCAGCAGCGTCATCGAGAAGCCGGCGTATTCGTCGGGCGCCAGGCCCAGTTCATTGCGGCCGTGCACGGCGATCTGGTAAAACAATTGAATCTCTTCGGCATCGAACAGGCCGGCCAGGCGCACGATGTCGGCGCGCTCGGGCAAATCTTCCGGAACGGCCGCAGGCACAGTTTGCGCCAATGCGATACGGTGCAGCAGCACGCCCAAGTCTTGCAGCGCGGCAGGATAAGACAGGCTGCGCGCCGCCATTTCGTCGGCCACGGCCAGCAGACCGGCGCCGTCCTTGGCGGCCAGCGCATCGAGCGCGCGGATCAGATAGCTCTGATCGAGCGCACCCAGCATGCCTTGCACGGCTTCCAGCGAAACCTTGCCGGCGGCGTAGGCAATCGCCTGATCGGTCAGCGAGAGCGCATCGCGCATGGAGCCGTGCGCGCCCTGTGCGAGCAGGCGCAGAGCCAGCGCTTCAAATGCGATATTTTCCTGGCCGAGGATGTTTTCCAGGTGGCCGACGATGTGGCCGGCCGGCATCTGCTTGAGGTTGAACTGCAGGCAGCGCGACAGCACCGTGACCGGAATCTTTTGCGGGTCGGTAGTGGCCAGGATGAACTTGACGTGCTCGGGCGGCTCTTCCAGCGTCTTCAGCATGGCGTTGAAGGCGTGGTTGGTCAGCATGTGCACTTCGTCGATCATATAGACCTTGAAGCGCGCGTTCGAGGGCGCATACACGGCCTGTTCGAGCAGTTGCGCCATTTCGTCGACGCCGCGGTTCGAGGCCGCGTCCATCTCGATGTAGTCGACGAAGCGGCCGGCATCGATCGCGGTACAGGCTTCGCACTGGCCGCAGGCATGGGCGGTGATGCCGGTAACGCAATTGAAGGACTTGGCCAGGATGCGCGACAGCGTGGTCTTGCCGACCCCGCGCGTACCGGTAAACAGGTAGGCGTGGTGCAGGCGCTGCTGTTCCAGCGCGTGCGTCAGGGCCCGCACGACGTGTTCTTGTCCAACCAGCGTCTCGAAGCTCTTGGGACGGTATTTACGGGCCAGTACCTGGTAGGACATAAAGGTTACGGAATAGTCGAATGGGGGTCGAATAAGCTGTCATTTTACCCGAGGCGGGGGACGGCATCGCGGTTTGCCAGATAACCGTGCACCAGCGCACCCAACTCGGCCCGGAATTGTGGCGTGGCTATGCGCTCCGGGCGGTTCATCAGGGTCTGGTAGATCATGCCGTACACGGCTGTGTGCAGCACCCAGGCGACTTCCCGTGCGGTCGCTTCTGCCACCGATTCGGCCACAGATTCGGCCACCTGTTCAGCCGAGGCCATGATGGCCTGCGCCCAGATATCGACAAAATACTGGTACAGCGAGCGATAGGCCTCGGCGTCCGAAATGCGCCGTTCCAGGTAGATCAGCGCCGTCCACTGCTGCGGCTGCTCGGCATGCAACTCCACCATGGTATCGAGCAAGGCATCGGCTATGGCCGCCAGCGGCTGGCCGCGCATGGCTTCGATGCAGGCCAGGCTGTGCGTACCTACGTTCTTGAAGCGTTGGTGGATGCAATTCGCGGCAATCGCACCCTTGCCGGGGAAATGCTCGTACACGGTGCCGAGGCCGACACCGGCCACGGCGGCGATCTCGCGTATGGTCAGGCGCGTGTAGTCCTTTTCCAGCAAAAGCCGAACAAAGGCTTCCAGAATGGCGTCCTGGGTCAGTTTGGAGCGTTCCTGCACCGGCTTGCGCCGTCGCTGCAAGGGGCTTTGCGTCATGCCAGGTTCCTTCTCCGAAAGACGAACACCCTCGCCTGCCGCAAGCTATAGACTGTTTCCATATTCCCCAAACCAAGGATGTCCACCATGCAATGGCCCACCCATGAAGTGACCAACCAGGTTCCCGAGCTGCAAGATTACAATATTTTCACGTCCGACACGGCCTTGGTGGAAGGCGTACAGAAGGGACAAGCCGGCTGGCATGCCGAACGGCTGACCAAAGTCGGCGCCGAACTCGGCACGCCCGAGGTGATACGCCTGGGCGAGCTCGCCAACCGCCATTTGCCGGAACTGGCGACTCATGACCGCCAAGGCCGCCGCGTCGACCAGGTCGAATTCCACCCGAGCTGGCATGCCCTGCTCGACCTGGTGCGGCGCGAGCGCCTGCAATCGCTGCCGTGGATGGAAGAAAAACCGGGCGCACAAGTGGCGCGCGCCGCCGCCTATTTCATGCAGACCCAGGTCGAATCGGGCACACTGTGCCCGACCACCATGACCTTCGCGTCGATTCCAGTGCTGCAAAATGAACCGGCCCTGTTCGCGCAATTGAAGGACAAGCTGTACTCGGACCGCCACGACCCGCGCGACCTGCCGATCGAACAAAAGCATTCGATCATGATCGGCATGGGCATGACCGAGAAACAAGGCGGCTCCGACGTGCGTACCAACACCACGCAAGCGAAGCCGCTCACCGGCCAGGGGCGCGGCGCAGCCTATGCGCTGACCGGCCACAAGTGGTTTTTCTCGGCGCCAATGTGCGACGCCCACCTGGTGCTGGCGCGCACCGACGCCAACAATGGAACCGGCGTATCGTGCTTCTTCGTACCGCGCTGGCGGCCGGACGGCACGAAGAACACGGTGCTGATCCAGCGCCTGAAAGACAAGCTCGGCAATTGCTCGAATTCGAGCAGCGAAGTCGAATTCCAGGACGCCTACGGCATCATGGTCGGCGAAGAAGGCCGCGGCATTCCGACCATCATCGAAATGGCCAACCACACACGTCTGGACTGCGTGATCGGCAGTTCGGCCCTGATGCGTCAGGCTTTCGTGCAAGCCGCGCACCACGCGCGCCACCGCAGCGCCTTCGGCAAGAAACTGATCGAGCAGCCGATGATGACCAATGTGCTGGCCGACCTGGCACTGGAAAGCGAAGCGGCCACACTGCTGATGCTGCGCCTGGCGCGCGCTTTCGAGTCCGACGACCCGCTGTCGCGCGCCTGGCGCCGCATGGTCACCCCGGCCGCCAAGTTCTGGATCTGCAAGCGCGCGCTCGAATTCACCGGCGAATGTATGGAAGTCTGGGGCGGCAACGGCTACGTCGAAACCGGACCGATGTCGCGTTTGTACCGCGAAGCGCCGGTCAATTCGATCTGGGAAGGCTCGGGCAACGTCATGTGCCTGGACGTGCTGCGCGCCATGGAACGCAGCCCGGAAAGCCTGGCCCTGCTGTTGGACGAACTGGGTCAGGCCAGCAGCGACCATGCCGCCCTGAAGCAGTTGCTGGACGGCCTGCGCCAAAGCCTGTCCACGCCGCCCGAGCAGCGCGAAAGCCTGGCACGCCGCTTCACGCAACGCCTGGCGCTGGCAGCGCAAGCATCGCTGATGCTGCAACACGCGCCGTCCGCCTCGGCCGAAGCCTTCATCGCCAGCCGCCTCGATGCCGAAAACGGCCGTGTCTACGGCACGCTGGCGGCGGATGCATCGGCGCAGCAAGCTATCCTGAAGCGGGCATGGCCGCTGCAGTAATTCGAATCAGGGGACAGAAAATTGGTGTTGCCGTCTTGTCAAGCGACAGCAATGCCGAAGCGACAATAAAGAGAAGGCGAGCCTGATCTGCGGCACTTGCGGGAAATGGCTATGGCTGCTTCGTTCCCGACCTGACCAGGTTGACCACGCCACAATGCGCAGGGGCCCGCCGACCGGCATTCTACCAGTAATACCCCTCATGTGCCGTAAATACCCCTGATTCCGGCTCGCATTGGTGCTGCCAATCGCAACATTCCAATTCCGGCATAGACCAAGCCTTTGATGCAAATGACCGGCCTGGCGCAATAAGCTCATCTACCATGCCAGATCATGGACCGCTAGGCTTTCACCACGCGGCTGCCCACCGTGCCGTACAACAAGCGCCCCCACAGAATACATGGACATTTCCACCAGCAATGCCAACGGCATTTTCACGATAGCGTTCAACCGTCCCGACAAGAAGAATGCGATTTCCGCGACCATGTACCAGACCATGGCCGATGCTTTGAAGCGGGCCGACGCCGATGCTGACGTGCGCACCATCCTGATTTGCGGCACGCCGGAGATATTCACCGCCGGCAACGACCTGGAAGATTTCTTCAAGAATCCGCCCTCGGGCATGGATAGCCCCGTGTTCCGGTTCATGGCAGCCTTGAGCAGTGTGAACAAACCGGTGGTGGCGGCCGTGATCGGCGCTGCGATCGGCATCGGCACCACGCTGCTGCTGCATTGCGACCTGGTGTATGCGTCTGACAACGCAAAATTCTCGCTACCATTCAGTCAGCTCGGCGCCTGTCCAGAGTTCGCGTCCAGCCTGCTACTGCCGCAGATCGCTGGCTACCAGCGCGCCGCCGAGAAATTGCTGCTCGGCGAGATCTTCCTGGCCGAGGAGGCGTACGAAATGGGTCTGGTCAACAAGGTGCTACCGGCGGCCGAGGTGCAGGCTTACGCCTGGGCGCAAGCGGCCAAGCTGGCGGCCTTGCCGGCCGCATCGATTCGCGCCAGCAAGCGTTTGATGAAGGGTAGGCATACCCAGGCGCTGCAGGCGGCCATCGCCGAGGAAGGCAGGCAGCTCTGCGAAATGCTGCTGGCGCCGGAAGCCAAGGAAGCGCTTTTCGCCTTCGCGCAGAAACGCAAGCCGGACTTCTCGAGATTTTCCTGACCTTCCGCGCTTGAATCGACTCGGCTTTGCGGCGCGCATCATGCGGGCCGCAAACGAGGCCGGTCAACTCACCACATAGGCAGCCGCGCCCGTGGCGATCAATACACCAGCATCGTTATGCAGGCTCATCTGTGCCGATGCAAGGCGGCCGCCAAGTCTCGTCACGGTAGCATCGGCGGTAAAGCCTTTCCCCAAACCGGGGTTGAGATAATCGACCCTGAGATCGATCGTGCCTAGCCGCGCAATGCGGGCCATGATCTGCTCCACCGACTCGCTTGCGTATTTTTCGGTGATCGCCATGGTAACGGCGAAACCTGCCACGGCGTCGAGCACCGCGGCGATGACACCACCATGCAAACGCCCCATGCCGTAGTGCCCGACCAGGTCCGAACGCATGTCGAAGGCCAGTCGCGGGCACTGCGTGTCGAAGGAGGTCACCTCGATGCCGAGCAGAGCGTTGAAGCTGATGCGCCGTTCGACGATGTCGCGGATGATCTCCTGTAACCTTAGAGTCTCCGCCTCCAATCTGCGTTCCCCGGCTTTAGGTGGATTCATGCTTCATCATTGGTATTGCACGTGCACGTCGCGTATCTTGCCATTGAAGGCGAACGGCGCGCGGTCGAAATAGTCGAGCGACACGGGTGACCCCCGATTGAGGCCGACGTTGAAGGTGCCGGTCGCCGAAAGCGCCAACGGTGCGGTCAATGGAATGTCGCCCTGCGCCACGTCCTTGCCATTGATGCGCAAGGTGACTGTAGCCGGGCCGGCTCGTTTGGAATTGCTTTTGTCAAACTTCACCTCGATCACGTCGTGCCCAGCCGGCAGCGGTGCACGGATCTTGGTGTGGGCCAGCGAGAAGCCGTTGTATTCGTAAGTCAATACGCCATTCATCACGTACAGACTGATGCCGGCGCCGACGTCGCCGACCGAGAACAGCACGCCGTTGGCATGGTCCGGCACGTCGGCATCGATCGTCACGAGATTGCTGCGCGACTTAATATTCGGCGCGGCAAATTCAGGGATGCGCGGCGAGCCGGCGTTGAAATGCCAGTCAGTCTGCTTGTCCTTTTTCAGGTTCATGCCGGAGTTGATCATGACGTCGAAGCTGGCGCCCAAGGGATTGACATGATTGGCTGCGGCGTCTTCGTCAAATTCCCGTTTCAGTTCGGCCAGTTTGGCCGGGTTCATCGCGGATATATCGTTGGCTTGGCTAAAGTCCTTGTGCAGGTCGTACAGACCCCATTTGTCGTTTTCCGGTTTCCAGCTCAACCAGCCGAAGGTATCGCCGAACCAGCGCATGTGCGTCAGGAAACTGATTTTTCCTGGCCAGCTCAGCAGGAAGGATTGGTCGGCCAACCACGGCTTGCGCGGGCCGAACACCGAGGCGATCCAGCCGTCTGCATACTCGGCGCGGCTGCCCATGAGTTCGAAGTATTGCCGCTTCTTTTGCGTCGGCGCTTGCGGATCGGCGAAGTTGTAGGCCATGCTGACGCCGTCCATTTTTTCCTGCTTGACACCGTTGAGCGTCGCCGGCGGCGTAATGCCGAGCACGTCATAGATGGTCGGGGCGATGTCGTTGACGTGGTGGAACTGGGTGCGGATGGTTTTGTCCGGGGCGATGCGCTTGGGCCATGAGATGGCCAAGGGCGTGCGCGTGCCGCCGAAGTAGCCGGCCACCAGCTTGGTGCCCTGGAACGGGCTTTCGCCGGCCCAGGCCCAGGCCGCCGCATAGTGCTCTTCAAGCTTGGGGCCGCCGAGCGCATCGAGGCCGCCATAGGTGTCATTGAGCGCTTTGATGTGCTGCGGCAAGGTAGTGACGACACCATTGAGCCCAACGACGTCGTTGATTGCTCCCTGCATGCCTTCGGACGAAGCGCCATTGTCGGAAAAAACATAGAAGATCAGCGTATTGTCGCGCAGACCAAGTTTTTCGATTTCGTCGACCACCTTGCCGGCTTGGGCGTCGGTGTGTTCGAGGAAGCCTGCAAAAACTTCCATTTCGCGCGCATGGAATTTCTTTTCTTCCGGCGTCATGGAATCCCAGGCTGGCATGTCTGCGGGGCGCGGCGTATTGACAGTATCGGCAGGAATCCAGCCAACGGCCTTCTGGCGCGCAAAGACGCGGTTGCGGTAGGCATCCCAGCCGCTGTCGAACTTGCCCTTGTATTTGTCGCTCCACTCCTTGAATACCTGGTGCGGCGCATGCACACCGCCCGGCGCCCAGTACAGGAAGAAGGGTTTGTTCGGCTCGGCCTTCTCGTGCTGGTCGAGCCAGGCGACGGCCTTGTTCGCCAGATCTTCGGTCAGGTGGTATTTCGGGTCGCGCGGCGGCTCGATCGGCGTGGTGTCGTTGTACAGGCTTGGCTGGTATTGATCGGTTTCGCCGCCGTTGAAGCCGTAGAAGTGATCAAAGCCGTAGCCGGTCGGCCAGTGCTTGAATGGCCCGGTGGGGGTGACCTCCTCGGTCGGCGTGTTGTGCCACTTGCCGAAGGCAGCCGTGCTATAGCCATGCGTATGCAAGACCTGCGGGATGGTCGCCGTGCTGTCGGGAATGATGCCGTTGTAGCCGGGATAATCGGGCGACGCCAGTTCGGTAATGGTGCCGTTGCCGACGTGGTGGTGATTACGGCCGGTCAGCAGCGCCGCGCGCGTGGCCGAACTGATCGCCGTGGTATGAAAGGCGTTGTAGCGGATGCCGGAATCGGCGATGCGCGAAAAGGTTGGCGTATGGATCTCGCCGCCGACCGTGTCGGACTGGGCATAACCGGCGTCGTCGAGCAGGATGATCAGGATATTGGGATCTGCGGACGCATTTTTCTGTTGCGACGATGGCGCATTCTGCTTATCGGTAGTCTTGGCACCGGGATGTTTCACCGGATCGGCCGAAGCCGCATCGGCGCTGGCGGCGGCGCCGGTCATAGCCAGCCAGCCCAAACTCAACAACACGCCGGTTTCGGCGAAGACAGGTAGGGTCCGCATTTTCATTATTCGATATCTCCCAGAAAAATTTTCATGGTCAAACGCTGAATGGGGTTGCCATATGGCGGCCTGAACAGCCCAATCGGGAACCAGGGCCGCTTGGTGAACACCGACTTGGCATGCGACAACGCCCGAAACCCTTCCGGTCCGCGCCAGCTGCCGATGCCGGAGTTGCCGCTGCCGCCGAAAGGCAGGTCGCATTGGAAGACGTGCCACGCCCAGTCGTTGACCGTCATGCCGCCGGCATGCACGTCGCGCGTCAGGCGTTTCAATTCACCCGAGTCGGAGCCGTAGTAGTACAGCGCCAGTGGCCGCGGACGCGCTGTAACGTGACCAATGGCTTGATCAATCGATTCGCAAGCCAGCACCGGCAGGATGGGATTGAACAGTTCTTCCCGCATGATGCGCATGTCCGGCGTGACGCCCGTGACGATGTGCAGCGGCACGATGCGCTTGCCGTCACCCTCCCCGCGGGAAATCACAGTAGCCCCCTTTGTGGTGGCGTCTTCGAGCAATTCGCGCACTCGGTTCGCGTGCCGGTCGGAAGCCATGCTGGTGTATTCGCGGTCCTCAACCGGATTCGGATACATCGCCTGAAACGCTCGCTGCGCGGCGGCAGCGAATTCATCGATCTTCTCGGCCGGCATCAACACGTAATCGGGCGCAACGCATGCTTGGCCGCTGTTGAAGGCCTTGCCGTGCGCGATCGAACGCGCCACCGCTTCGATCGAGGCCGAATGCGAAATGATGGCCGGTGACTTGCCGCCCAGCTCCAGTGTCACCGGCGTCAGATTGGCGGAAGCGGCACGCATGATTTCGCGGCCGATCGCGGGCGAACCGGTAAATACGATATGGTCGAACTGCAGCGCTGCAAACGCTTGGGCAACTTCGACGCCGCCGCCGAACACGGCGACCTGGTCTTCCCGGAAAACCTCGGCCAGCATGCGGCGTAGCACTTCCGTGCTACGCGGCGAGAACTCCGACATCTTGATCATGACGCGGTTGCCGGCGGCCAGCGCCGTGACCAGCGGACCGACCGCCTCGATAATCGGGAAATTCCAGGCCGCGATCACACCGACCACGCCCTTGGGCTGGTACACCACCTTGGCGCTGTTGCCGAGAAACAGCAGGTCGGTCTTGCGCCGTTGCGGCTTCATCCAGCGCTTCAAATTGGATAGCGCATGATCGATCTGCAGCACCGGCCCCAGCACGTCGAGCATCTTGCACTCGAAGGTGGAACGGCGGCCGAAATCGCCACTCATCGCCTCGGTCAGCTGGTCCTGGTAGCGCTGCATGGCGGCGCGCAAGGCTTTCAGGTCGGTTCGCCTTTGCGCGAGTTCGGGGAACGGCGCCGCCAGGCAAGCAGCGCGCTGCTTGTCCAATACCGCGGTCAGGCTGTCTATGGTGTCGTTCATAATCAAAATTTTATTGAGGACGGTACAACGCGCGGCTCCGCTGGCGGCTTCGGAAGTGCGTAGGACATATGCCGTTGATCCGCTTGAAAGAGCGGCTGAAATTGGCAACATCGGTATAGCCGAGCGAATAGGCGATTTCTGAAATCGCCATTCTTCCCTCGCCCAATAAGACGCGTGCACGTTCTGCACGCACGCGCGTAGCAATTTCCCGGAAGCTCGTGCCTTCCTTGTTCAGGTAGCGATGCAAGGTACGCGCCGTGACGTTCAAGAGCGCCGCCAATTGATTGAGCGTCAACTGGCTTTCCTTGTTTTGCCTGAGCATAGCGCCGACCCATTCTCCCCAACTGCCATGTGCGCCGGTCTCGCTCAGCAACGCCTGACAGCGCCGCTCGGCCATGCCAGCCAAGTCGGCATTTCCTGTCGGCAGCGGCAGGTCGAGCTGGGCGCCGCGCACGTGGATACGCAACTCAGTACCGGGGTTGCGGGCAAAATGGAATTTCACCGCACCCGATTCTGCCAATCCGGCCAACTCGGCATAACGTGCCACATGCGGCGGCGGCGCAATCGGCATGAAAACGTCGAAGCTCAGCGGATGGGCCGGCAGTGCCGCCTTGATCTGTTCAACCATGGCTACCGCCGTCGCTTCCACCCAGAATTCCCGCGCCTGCGGCGTCATCGGCAGCACCGGCCGGAACGTCAGCTCGGCATCGTTACCCACGCGCAGGTAACTCATGGACAGAATCGGCGAAATCAGGCGGTCAAAGCGCGCAAACAAACCCAGCATGTGATCGAGCGTGGGGCTGCTCATCAAAGCAAAGCTCAGCACGTCATGCGAGTGCAGCTTGATGCGTCCGCCCAATTCGTAGGCCAGATCGCTGCGCGCACTGGTCTTGCGCAATTCCGCCAGCAAGGTTTCCAGCTGCTCCAGCGTAATGATCCGGCCGGCCAGGGCCAGGTCTTCACCATCGAGACAGGCGGCGTTCAACAAGGCGTCACTGCCTATACCAACTTCATCGAGCAGGTCGCACAATAGCGCGAAATACCGGGCCGGCACCGCCGGAGGAGGAACTTTATCTACCGTCATTTCACTATCTCTTTTGCGTGAGTTGCCATGTCAGGCGCTATGTCACTTTTACGCTTTGCGTGCTGCCTTGATCATGTCGGCCGCCTTTTCGGCAATCATGATGGTGGGTGCGTTGGTATTGCCAGAGACGATGGTGGGCATGACGGACGCATCGACCACACGCAAGCCTTCTACACCCCTGACGCACAATTGCGCATCGACCACCGCCATCGGGTCGTTGCCCATCTTGCAGGTGCCGACCGGGTGATAGGCGCAATCGGCGTGGGCGCGGATGAATTGCTCGATCTCCGTATCGCTTTGCACGCGCGCGGAACGAGACGACTCCTTGCCGCCGAAACGCGTCAGCGCCGGCTGGCGCATGATGTGGCGTACCAGCTTGAAACCGCGCACCAGGCGATCGACGTCGTCCTGTTCCGCCAGGAAATTCGTATCGATCTGTGGCGCAGCCATAGGGTCGCTACTGGCAAGCGACACGCTGCCGCGCGATTTTGGCCGCATGAGGCCGACGTGGACCGAATAGCCGTTGCCGAACAGGATGTCGCGCCCGTGATTCATGATCTTCGCGATCAGGAAAACCAGCTGCACGTCCGGCAACGCTTCTTCGGGATTGGTCTTGATATAGCCGTTGCCTTCGGCATAATTGGTCGTCAGCGGGCCGCGCCGGTATCTGCTCCAGGTAAACATTCCCTTGAGCGCGGTCCAGGCGCTTGAAAGCGACAAGCCGAACAGGCCGCGTGAGGCGCCTGCCTCATAGCTATGCACGATGTCGATATGGTCTTGCAGATTGCGGCCCACACCGGGCGATTCGTGTACGACGGCAATGCCATGCTTCTGCAATTC
>Ga0213872_10000230_pt1 | contig 49136 bp, 40 predicted proteins | sample VelepicomBERX_R2_FD_160071 | JGI IMG/M metagenome (GOLD analysis project Ga0213872, IMG submission 160071) | Rhizosphere microbial communities from Vellozia epidendroides in rupestrian grasslands, the National Park of Serra do Cipo, Brazil - RX_R2 | ecosystem: Host-associated > Plants > Roots >... | reverse complement strand
ACCGAGCTGGACCGCACCAAGCTGTTCACCACCACCTTTGCCGCCCTGCGCGCCTACCGCGACATCATGAAGGTGGAAGAGGCGCGCCGCGCCCAGCACAATTACCGCGAAGGCCTGGAAAGAGTGATTGCCGCCTCGGCCCACATCTTCCAGCAACGCAATCTGAAAGACTTTGCCAACGGCCTGCTGCAGCAAGTCGTGGCCCTGCTGCGCCTGGAGCACAGCATGCTGCTGCGCCTGCGCGGCGCCACCGCCATCAGCGGCGAAAACGATTACGAGATCCTGGCGGAAATCGGCGACCAGGATGGTCCGCTGCTGACCCCGGACGTGCTGGCCCAGCTGGACGAGGCCCGCAGCAACCGCATCTCGCGCGTGCAGGGCGACACCTATGTCGGCTACTTCCCCAATTCCAGCGGCAAGGCTTCGCTGCTGGTGCTCAAGGGCGTGGAAGAGATTTCCGATATCGACGCCAAGCTGCTGGAAGTGTTCTGCTCCGGCGTGGCGATCGCCTTCGACAATATCCTGCTGAACCAGGAGATCACCGACACCCAGGCCGAGCTGATCCTGCGCTTGGGCGATGTGGTGGAATCGCGTTCCAACGAAGCGGGCAACCACGTGCGCCGCATGTCGGAAGTGTGCCATCTGCTGGCCCAGGTGTCCGGCATGAGCGAAGAAGAGACCGCCGTGCTGCGCCACGCCGCGCCGATGCACGACATCGGCAAGATCGCCACCCCGGACGCCGTGCTGCTCAAGCCGGGCAAGCTCGATGCGGCCGAGTGGGAAATCATGAAGCAGCACCCGACGGTGGGCCTGTCGATCCTGGACGGTTCGCAGCGTCCGATCCTGAAGGCCGCCGCCGTGATCGCCCACCAGCACCACGAAAAGTACGACGGCTCCGGCTATCCGCAGGGTCTGAAGGGCGAGAACATCCACCTGTACGCGCGCATTGTCGCGGTGGCCGACGTGTTCGACGCCCTGATGCACAAGCGCTGCTACAAGGAAGCCTGGCCGGTGGAGCAAGTCATCGCCCACCTGCGCGAAGTGGCCGGCCATCACCTGGACCCGGTCTACGTCGAGCACCTGTGCGCCAACATCGACAAAGCCCTGGCCATCAACGAGCGCTTCCCCGACTAAACTGGGGTCAAGTCTGACATTTGGACACGACCCCAGCCGTTAGTTATCTTTGCTACGCTCTATCGCTGCTATAGCCCGGCTGACGGTCTTCAACGTCACACCAAAATGCACAGCAATTTGGCTCATCGTAAAAGCAGTCGATCGGTACGCCGCAGCCATTGCATGTTCCCGTTGAGGATACTCCAGCGCATACTCAGCCAACGATTTGGCGAGTGCCCTTCTCTGGTTCCGTGCAATTTCTTCCGATGCACGCTCCGGAGGATCCTTTCTGCATTGCTCGATGAATTCCTCACTGCCCAAGAGGCATTGATGGCTGACGTTGCACAAAGGACTCTCTTTACCAATCCCTGCCAGAACAAAGCTCTCATATGCTCGGGAGGAATCGTATTCATCCAACCCAAATTGAGACAACAACCAATGCATGTTCAACCATGATGGGGCCGGCTTTTGCCCAAGCATAAAGCGGTGACTGCTCCACGGCCAGGACTCCGGCCGGTCAACCATTGCGGCCCGCACAGGGTTGAGCGCAATATAGCGGGCAAGCTCCAGCAGATAAGTCTCCTTTTGCACCAGGATGGCCTTATAACGCCCCTGCATTACGGCCCCAACCAGTTCATGCCGTCGATTGAAGGACTGCGAATACGCACTGTTCAACTGGCGCATGCCTTGGCCGAGATTGCCTTCCGGTGTTTCAACTAAAAGGTGAAAATGGTTCGTCATCTGGCAATAGCAGTGCACCAGAAAATGAAACCGTTCGCACACTTTTTCCATCTCCGCTAGCCAAGCAAACCGATCCGCTCGGGAGCGAAAAATGTCCTCACGTCGATGCCCCCGGCAAGTGACGTGATAGACCGCATTGGCAAATTCAATTCGGAGTGGTCGTGCCATCCCGTAAAACTAGCAGAGAGGCAGCACCGCCCTTTGATGGGGAGCAGAAGTGGGCCGCACCGATCGCTATACGGCTGGGGCCGTGTCCAAATGTCAGACTTGACCCCAGTGGTTTTATTTCTTGTGAATGCGCGGGAAGCGCAGCTTGTAGTGCAGGCCCATGCCCGGGGCGCTGGCCACCTTCACCGTGCCGCCCAGGCCGCCCGTGGCCAGGTTGTACAGGATGTGCGCGCCCAGCCCGCTGCCGCCCGATCCGCGCTTGGTCGTAAAGAAGGGGTCGAACAGCTGCGCCAAGGTTGAGGTATCCATGCCCGCACCATCGTCGCCATACTCGAAGTCGACATGGTCGCCGTCCAGCCGGGCCTTGATGGTGATCTTGCCCGACTGGCCTTCTTCAAAGCCGTGCACCAGCGAATTCATCACCATGTTGGTGACGATCTGCGATACCGCGCCCGCATGGCTGACCATCTCGATCCCCGCCGGGCAATCCACCTCCACCTTAATCGGCTTGCCCTTCAGCTTGGGATTCAGCGACAGCAGCACTTCGTCCAGGTACTTGCGCAGGTTAAAGCTGCGCACGTCGCCCGACGACTGGTCCACCGCCACCTGCTTGAAGCTGCGCACCAGCGCCGCCGCCCGCTGGGTGTTGGTGGTCATGATGCGCAGGGACTGGTCGATGGTATCGAAGAACACGTTCAAGCCGTCTTCATCCAGCACGCCATTGGCCAGGTCTTCCTTGGTCAGCTTGAGCTCCTGCACCAGGTGCGAGGTGGCCGTCACGCAGATGCCCAGCGGCGTGTTGATCTCGTGCGCCACGCCCGCCACCAGGCGGCCCAGCGAGGCCAGCTTCTCTTGCCGCACCAGCTCGCCCTGCGCATCCTTCAGCGCCGTCAGCGCGTCGTTCAGCGCGGCATTCTGTTCTTCCAGCGACAGCTTGGCGCGGCGGATTTCACGGTCAGCCTGCATGCGCGCGATCGCCACCGCGACGTGGCTGGCCAGGAAGGCCATGATGTCGAGGTCGGCCTGGGTGTAGGTCACCGATTCGTCGTAGCTCTGCACGATGATCACGCCATACGGCTGGTCGCCCACCAGCATGGGCGCGCCAATCCAGCTGGCGATGTCGCCATTGCCCAGCGGCTCCTGCACTTCGCCGCTGGCTTTGACTTCGGCATAGCCGGCCGCGTCCAGCAGAATCGCCTGCTTGCGCTTCAGTACGTAGGAGCACATGCCCACGCCCAGCGGGAAGCGCTTGAGCGGCGGCGCGTCGTCCTTTTCGTCGACGAAATACGGTACGGAGAATTCCTGCGTCTCGGGGTTGTACAGCGCCAGCAGGAAGTTGCGCGCCGGGACCAGCTCGCTGATGACCTGGTGCAGGCGCATGTTCAAGCGGTTGCCGCCCGTGCCGGTGGCCGACAGATTGGCCAGCTCGTACAGCGCACGCTGAATGTGCTCGGCACGGCGGCGCTCGGTCACTTCATGCTGCAGCTGGGCGGTCCGGTCCTGCACGGCGCGCTCCAGCCGGTCCATGCTTTGCAGGCCCTGCAGCGCGCTGGAGACGTGGTTGGCGATCAGCGAGAACAGCGCCACGTCTTCATCGCTGAAGGTATGTTCCTTGTCATAGCTCTGGATCACCACCGCGCCCAGCACCTGGTGGTTCTGGTCCAGCAGCGGGCAGCCCAGCCAGTGCTCGGCCACCGTGCCAATGCCGAACTCGTTGCCGTCGTCTTTTTTCGCGATGTGCTCGGCCGCCGTCATCACCAGCTGCCGGGCGTTCAGGATCACCCAGGCGGTGGGCGACTGCTCGGGCGAGGCCAGCTCGACCAGCTCGTCGCGGTTGGGCGGGTCGTCCACCTCGTCGACGAAATAGACGAAGCGCACGGCATTGTCGTGCTGCTGGTCGCGCAGCGCCACATAGAAGTTGGCCGCATACATGATGCGCCCCAGCGCGGCATGGACGGCTTGCAGGAATTCGGTGATGTCGGTGCAGTTGCTGGACTTCTGCCCGATTTCGAGCAGCATGGTCTGGACGGATTCCAGGCGGGTGAGGCGGCTTTCCATCAATTTTCCTATATGTTGCTATCGAGAACATACTAGCAGGTCCGGCGCCGCTTGTAACCCGCCTTGGGGAGCCGGCCCTGAACCTAAAGCCGGATGGACGTGAGCCGCCCGCTCAGCAACACTGCTGGCAACCACGGAGCCTTATGAAATATCATCCCTTCTACGCCGCCAGCCTTGCGCTGTGCGCCAGCCACGCCTTGGCCCAGAGCGAAAGCGTGCAGATCTATGGCCGCCTCAACGTCGGCCTGGAACAGGTCAGCACCTCGGCCGACGCCAAAGGCAATGATGCCAGCACCACCCGCCTGTCCAACAACCGTTCTGTACTGGGCTTTCGCGGCAGCGAAGACCTGGGCGGCGGCAGCAAGGCCATCTTCCAGGTCGAGGGCACACTCTCGCCCGACACGGGCGCCGGCAGCCCGGCCCAGCGCGACACCCGCGTCGGCCTGGAAGGTCCGGCCGGCACGCTGTTCCTGGGCCACTGGACCACGTCCTACAACAACGCCAGCTCCGGCCTGGATCCCTTCTATCCCACCACGGCGGGCTATATGAGCATCATGGGCAACGGCTCGGCCTCGACGGCGGACAACGTCAGCGACACCTCATCGTTCGACCGGCGCCAGCAGAACAGCGTGCACTACTGGTCGCCCGTGTGGCACGGCTTGTCGCTGCGCGCCACCCAGGGCCTGAACGAGGAGCACCCGGCCAGCGGCGCCCGGCCCTCGCTGACCTCGCTGGCGGCGCTGTACGAACAGGGACCGTGGTATCTGGTGGCCGCCAGCGAGCGCCATCATGACTATCAGGGGCTGCATCTGGACGACCGCGGCGACAAGCTGGCGCTGGCCTATCAGTTCAGCGACACCCGCCTGGCGCTGATCGGCGAACGGCTGCGCTATGAAATGCCGGCCGGCACGCTCCAGCGCAGCGCCTGGTATATCTCGGCCACGCATCAGATCGGTCGCCACGGCCTGCGCTTCGGGCTGGCGCACGCGGGCAACAGCAGCGGCAGCGCGCCCGACGGCAGCCGCATCGGCTTCCTGCGCAAAGGCGCCGATACGGGCGCCACCCACGCCACGCTGGGCTATGACTACAACTTTTCCCACCGCACCAGCCTGTTTGCCTATTACAGCCACCTGCACAACGAGAAAAACGCCGTGGTCGACTTTGCCATCAACAGCGTCACCGTCTCCCCTGGCGCCACCGCCAAGGCCCTGGTGCTAGGCATGCGGCATAACTTCTGACTGTGAAATCCAGCGATTTCCGAGGAAATACTCTAAGCAACATGTCGTAATAAAACGAAAACACTCATTATTAATTTGAAATCGAATTTTTCCTACACTACACTTCTGATACCAAACCAATAACGAGGGATTCCTACCATGTCGATTTCCAAAAAACTCGCACTGGCAGCCGCTTTTGCCGCCATCAGCGCCAGCGCCAGCGCAGGCGTGATCATCTCGGCCAGCACCGGTCTGACCTCCACCGAAGCGGGCGCCGTCACCCTGGATTTCGACAATGGCCTGCTGCCGACCGGCTTTGCCACCTATGACAATACCCCGGGCGCACTGATCGCCTACCCAGGCAACTCCGGCTATGCCGCCCTGCCGCCGGCGGACAGCAGCGCCTTCTTCTTCTCGGTCGGCGCCACCCACGGCCAGCCGTCCACCTCGGGCGTGACCTTTGGCGGCAACGGCGTGAGCTACTTCGGCTACTACATGGGCTCGCCTGACAGCTACAACATCGTCACCCTCTACCATGGCAATACCGTGCTGGGCACCTACAACGGTGGCGACATGGCAACCGCCGCCAGCCACATGGCCAACGGCGACCAGGGCGTGGGCTTCTTCGTCAACTACAACACCACCGGCGGCGACACCATCACCCGCGTGACCTTCTCGTCCAATACCGATGCGTTTGAAACCGACAACCACGCCTACGTCATGGCGCCGGTGCCGGAACCAGAAACCTATGCCATGCTGCTGGCAGGCCTGGGCATGATCGGCCTGCTGCGCCGCCGTAAAGCCTGAGCTGCATCCCCCAAGAAAAAGCCCGCGTCAAGCGGGCTTTTTTACTTTCAGATGCAAGATAGCGCCGGCCGGCAAGGCGGCCTGATGGGTGGCCCCGGCGGTACGATGCGCGGATCGATCGCCGGCTCCGGCATCTGATAACTGAATGGGTTGATGATGATGGGCGGAATCGTGGGCGGCGCCGATGGCGGCCCCTTCGGTCCGTTGGAGAACTTGATCGCGCTACGCTGGCGCTCCGTTCTGTTGCAACCCGAGGATATCGATTGATCCCCGCTCATTTCAAGCCAAGCCATGTTGCCCTCCATGCGCAAGTCAGATATTCAGTATAGGCAAGGATGCCTTTAAATCAAGGTACCGATTTCTGCCTTGCCGCATCCCGCTCATCGCAGCCTGACACCATTTCATCCCGTCAAAAATGCGCTCTGTCGCAATCCGATGGCTGCCGCCGGGCCGCGCGGATACAGTTCAACCATCGCAGCACAAACATCATTCAACGAGAGGCTCGCCATGAAACTGACTTCGAAAAAAATCCTGATTCCCCTGATCGTGATTGCTCTGCTGGTCGTCGCGGCCTTCGCACTGGACGGTAGCGGCATGCATGTGAATATCGATGGGGATGAGATCGACGGTCCGTTCGGCACCTTCATCGGCCTGATCGCGGCGGGCGGCGGCCTGCTGCTGGCAGCGGTGATCTGCACGGCAGTGGCGGTGTTCCTCGGCATGCTGTTCGCCGGCTTGGGCATCCTGATGATCACCGGCATCGTCTTGCTGGCCCTGGTGGTGTCGGCAGCCGTCTCGCCCCTGCTGCTGCCCCTGCTGATCCCCTTCGGCCTGTACTGGTTCTTCGTCTCGCGCCCTCGCAAGCAGCGCGCCCTGGCCCAGCTGGAACATGCAGTTTAAAAGTTTTAACCGGAAGCGGCCGGGAGTTGTCCCGGCCGGTCCGCCTCTCCCTGCGGTAAGTCTCCCGCCAGCACCAATTCCACCCGGTTACGTCCGCCCCGCTTGGCCCGGTACAAGGCCTGGTCGGCGCGGCTGAGCGCAGCATCGCCGGCCGCATCGGCGCCGCACATCGCGGCAATGCCGATGCTGGTCGTGACCACCAGGCTGCGGCCATCTTCCAGCAGTACCGGGCTCTGCTCAATCCGCTGGCGCAGGCGCTCGGCAAACACAGCGGCCGCCTCCATATCCGTCCCCGGCAGCAGCACGGCAAACTCTTCGCCGCCGACCCGGCCCGCCATATCGATCTTGCGCTGGGAATCGCGCATCAGGCTGGCCAGATGGCGCAGCACGGCGTCGCCCGCCGCGTGGCCGTACTCGTCGTTGACGCGCTTGAAGTGGTCCAGGTCCAGCAGCAGCACGGAGGCGCAGCCGCCAATGTCGCGCTGCAGCCGGGCCTGCTCATCGTCCAGCCGCAGCATGAATTCGCGCCGGTTCGGCAGCCCGGTGAGGAAGTCGGTGGTGGCCAGCATCAGCAGCTCATCATTCATGCGTTTGCGCTCGGTAATGTCGAGCGTGGAGACGATCACAAAGTCCAGGCTGTGGGTATGGCCGGGCATCACCAGCAGGGTCAGCTCGTTGAGGCGCGAGACGCCGTCCAGGCGCTGGAAACTGCCTTCGCAGGCAAACAGCTGGCGCCCGTCCATCAGGGCCGCCAGCGCCTCGCCAAAGCGCGGCATGGCCGCTGCGTCGAAGATCTGCGCCAGGCTCAGGGCGGCCAGCTTTTTCTGTTCCGGATCGGCGCCCACCTGCACCAGCGCGGCAGCGTTGAGGTCGAGGATTTTCACCATGCCGGCCAAGCGCGGCAGCAGGCTGGGATTGGCTTGCAGATAGCGCCCCAGGTCGTCCACCCCGGACGCCTTCAGCTCGCCCAGCTCGTTGCGCACGGCCGACCAGTCCTGCTCCCACAGCGCCACCGGGGCGTTGTCGTACAGGCTGCGGAAGCGCGCCTCGCCCGCGTGCAGGGCTTCCACCGCCTGGGCTTGCTCGATGGCGATGCCGGCCAGGTGGGCGGCCTGCTCGATCTGGGCAATATGCGCCATGCTGGGCCGCTGCGGCGCGTGGTGGTAGATGGCAAACGTGCCCAGCACTTTGCCCGCCGCGCTGAAGATGGGATCGGACCAGCACGACCCCAGCCGCGCCTTGGCGGCCAGCTCGCGGAACGGCGCCCACAAGGGGTCGGTGCTGATGTCGTCCACGATGACCCGGCTGCCGCTCAGCGCCGCGCGGGTGCAGGAACCACCCTGCCCCTGGATCGCCACACCCTGGATGGCGGCGTTGAAAAAGGCCGGCATGCTGGGCGCGGCGCCCACGGTCAGGTGCTCGCCGCTCTCGTCCAGCAACAAGATCGAGCACAGCATGCCTTCATTGCCCGCTTCCACGCCCTGCACCACCGCTTCCAGGATGGTCTGCAGCGGCGCCCCGGTGGCCAGCAATTCCAGCACGTGGCGGCGGGTCTGCTCGCGCTGCTCGATCTGGGTGCGTTCGGTGATGTCGCGGAAGGAGCGCAGCCGCGCCTGCTCATTGCCCAGCTGGATGGCGCGCGTGGTCTGCTCGATGACGCGGCCATCGATCAGGCGCAGCAGCTCGCGCCGCTCTTCGCTCACTTCCGCGCCACGGTTGAGTTCCGGATGGGCCAGCTGGGCTTCCATATGCCGCATCAGCACCGCGCCATCGCTTTCCCAGTCCAGCTGCTCGGGCACATTCCATAATTCGCGGAAACGGCGGTTGGAATTGAGCACGGTGCCCCGGAAGTCGTCCAACAGAATGCCATCCACCGTGGAATCGAGAATATTGCGCAGCATGGCCTGGCTGCGCTGGGCGCTGTCGGCCAGCCGCATCAGGGTGGACTGGCCGTCCTTCATCTCCTCGGCCATCACGCGGGCGCGCGCCAGCGCATCGCCCGAACGCAGGCGGCTGCGCGCCAGCAGCCAGGTCATGGCCGCCATCAGCACGCTGAAGACGCCACCCGCAATGGCGATCAGCTGCGACTTGCTGAGCTTGCCCGCGCCTTCGCCCAGGGAGGGCAGCGAGGCCAGCTTGACCGTCCAGCGCCGCCCGGCAATGCTGACCTTTTGAATCGAGGTCAGCTCGCTGTCCGCATCGCCCGGCGTGCTGTCGAACATCAGCGCCGAGGGCAGCGCGGCATCGCCATCGTAGATTTCCACCTGCACCCGCACGGCGCCCTCCATCTCCAGCCCGGCCATGACGTCGCCCAGGCGGAACGGCGCATACACCCAGCCCTGCAGGGCGGCGCGGCGCTGCTGCAGGGTGTTGATGGGCGCGCCATGGCGATACACCGGCAGCACCACCAGAAAGCCCGCCTGGGCCGGCTCCATGATTTCCTGGCGCAGACGGATCTTGCCGCTCATGGCGGGCATGCCGGAATCGCGCGCCTGCTCCAGCGCGGCGCGGCGCTGCGGCTCGGACAGGCCGTCAAAGCCAAACGCGCGCAGATTGCTGCCGCTGAACGGTTCCAGGAACAGGATGGGAGCGTAGGCGGCGCGCGCGCCGGCCGGGTCGATATAGAAGTCGGGATAGCCTTCGGCCCGCACCTGGGCCACAAATTCAGGCGCCTGCGCCGCCGTCACCAGCGGCATGTAGCCGACGCCGTGAATGCCGGGAAAGCGCTGGTTCAGCTGCTGCCCAGCCATATAGATGCTGAACTCGGCGCGGGTGACGTTGTTGGAGCTGGCAAACAGCCCCTGTACACCGTACAGCACCTGCACATAGGTCTGCATGCGGCGGTCGATGCTGTTGATCAGCTCGCGCACCTGGGCGTTGAAGTTGACTTGCGCATCCTGCACCGCGTCCAGCCGCGCGTTCTGATACAGCACCCCGGTGATCCCCAGGCAAACGGCCAGCGTCGCACCGGCCACGCTGCCGGGCCGTAGGAGTTTCTGGTACACCCGGGGCAGTGGCATCATGGTCGCGGGCCGCCTAAGGAGAAGATGAACTCAACGCTTCCATGGTACGTGAGAGACATTCACCGTGCAACAGACGATGTCGTCAGGCAGCTTTCCCCGCGTCGGCATATTGCTGGTAGCCGCGCGCGCGCAGCTCGCAGGCCGGGCATTTGCCGCAGCCGTAACCCCAGTCGTGCAGCGCGCCGCGCTCGCCCAGGTAGCAGGTGTGCGTCTCGGCGCGGATCAGGTCGACCAGCCCCTGGCCGCCCAGATCGTGCGCCAGTTCCCAGGTCTGGCGCTTGTCGCGCCACATCAGCGGCGTCTCCAGCTTGAAGCGCTGGTCCATGCCGAGGTTGAGCGCCACTTGCAGCGCTTTCATGGTGTCGTCGCGGCAGTCCGGATAGCCGGAGAAATCGGTCTCGCACATGCCGCCCACCAGCACCGTCAGGCCACGGCGATAGGCCACGGTGGCGGCCACGGTCATGAACAGCAAATTACGGCCGGGGACGAAGGTGTTGGGCAGACCATTGGCTTGCGTTTCAATGGCGATATCGTGCGTCATCGCCGTCTGCGAGATTTCCGAGATCAGGCCCAGGTCGATCATGTGGTCCTCGCCCAGGCGCGCGTTCCACTCCGGCTTGTGGGCGCGCAGCTTGTCGAGCACGGTGGGGCGCACGGTCAGCTCGACGGCATGGCGCTGGCCATAGTCAAAGCCAATGGTTTCCACGCGCTGGTAGTGGTGCAGGGCCCAGGCCAGGCAAGTGGTGGAGTCCTGGCCTCCGCTGAACAGGACCAGGGCGGAATCGTTAGCTAGCATTGCGTTCTTTCGGTGTTATGAGTACGGCATGGTTGTGGAGTATCCGGTAACATCACGTTTCCGGCTCCAACCGCATAAAAATGACAGGATTACGAATTTTGGCACAAGTCAGGGCAAAAGTATTCGGCGCAGCAGGTCTGCTGGTGACCCTGATGGTGCTGCCCCTGGCCGTGCTGGCGGCCGATCCGCTGCACTACGACGTGCGCATCGACGCCCCGCGCCCGCTGGACGACCTGCTGGAACAGAACCTGGACCTGCTGCGCTTTCGCGGCAACCCGCGCATCGACCGCGAACAGCTGCAACGGCTGGTGCGCGTGGCGCCCGCGCAGATCAAGACCCTGGTGGCGACTGACGGCTACTACTCGCCGCAGGTGAGCGCGCAGCTGGACGAAGGCGGCAGCGCGCCGGTGGTGCGCATCAAGGTGGAACCGGGCGAGCCGGTGCGCGTGGGCGAAGTGGACCTGCAGCTGCAAGGCTTTGACGCCCCGCCCGGCCAGCCCGCCGACCAGCGCTTCGACGTGGAAGCCCTGCGCAAGGGCTGGAGCCTGAAACAGGGCGCGATCTTCCGCCAGTCCGACTGGGAGCAGGCAAAGCGCGGCATCCTGCGCCAGGTGGTGCAGACGCGCTATCCGCGCGCACAGATCGTCGAGAGCCAGGCCAGCGTGGATCCGGATACCCACGTGGCCCTGCTGCACGTGGTGATCGAGAGCGGGCCGGAGATGCGTTTCGGCGCGCTGCGCATCGAGGGTTTGAAGCGCTATCCCGCTTCCATCGTCAGCAACTTGAATCAGATTCTTCCCGGCGACTATTACAGCGAGGCGGAGCTGCAGTCCTACCAGTCGCGCCTGCAGGACACCGGCTACTTCGCCAGCGTGGAAGTCAGCGCGGACATGAGCGCGGTGCTGGGTGAGCAGCTGGACGCCGCCACCAACCGCGATCCGAATGCGCCGATGGCGCCGCTGCCATTGCTGGTGCGGGTGGCGGAGAACAAACGCAAGAACGTCAGCGCCGGTCTGGGTTACAGCACCAACACCGGCAACCGGACCTCGCTCAGCTACGACGACCTGTCGGTATTCGGCCTGAAGATGAAGAGCGCGCTGACGCTGGAAACCAAACAGCAGACGGCGCGCGGCGATTTCTACTTCCCGATTACGCCGGATGGCTACAGCGACAGCATCGGTACGTCGTTCCAGCGCAGCGATATTTCGGGCGAGGTCACCAGCGTGACGTCGCTGGCCGCCAAGCGCGCCTGGGGTACGCCGCTGCTGGAACGCAGCGTGACGCTGGAGTATCTGAGCGAGACCAAGACCATCGCCAATGTGGCGACGGGCAGCAGCAAGAGCTTGCCGCTGACATATGCGGTGACCTGGCGCCATCTGGATAATCTGCTGTTCCCCACGCGCGGCTACGCGCTCAACGCGCAGCTGGGCGGCGCGCTGCTGCCGGTGCTGACCGATGAAGCGTTTGTGCGCGGCTATGCGCGCGGGGTGCTGTATCGGCCACTGGGTACGAGCAGCAATCTGATTCTGCGCGCGGAGCTGGGCGCGCTGGCCTCGCGCAACAAGGACGGCGTGCCGGCGGTGTATCTGTTCCGCGCGGGCGGCGACCAGTCGGTGCGCGGATATTCGTATCAGGGACTGGGCGTGCAGGAAGGCACCGCGATTACCGGCGGGCGCTATATGACGACCGGCAGCGCCGAGTATCAATACTGGTTCAAGCCGACGTGGGGCGCGGCGGTGTTCTATGACGCGGGCAATGCGGCCGATTCGTTCAAGGATCTGCATCCCAAGTCGGGCTATGGCGTGGGCGGGCGCTGGAAGAGTCCCGTCGGGCCGATCAACGTCGACATCGCGTACGGACACGCCGTGCACAAGATGCGGCTGCACTTCTCACTGGGGTTCACGTTCTGATGGCTGACGATAGCGACAAGCCAGGCAGCGAAAGCAGCAGCGGCGCAGACAAGCGCGCGGTCACTGCTGCCGGCGGCGCGCCGCGTGGCCGCCGCTGGCTGCGCTGGACGGCAGGCTCGCTGGCCGTGGCGGCGGCGCTGGTCGGCGGCGCGGGGTGGCTGCTGGGCCGCGAATCGACCTTGCAGGCGCTGGTGCAGCGCATCGCCAACGCCAGCGGCGGCGAGATCGCCGTCAACGGCGTTAGCGGGTCCCTGTACCACCGCATGCACATCGCGCACCTGGTCTATCGCGGCAAGGACAGTACCATCACCGCCGATAACATCGACATCAACTGGTCGCCGCTGCAGTACTTCTCCGCCGACGGCCTGGCGATCAGCGAGCTGCACATCGCCAGCCTGCTGGTGCACAGCACCGCGCCGTCCGAGCCGTCGAAGATGCCAGACTCCCTGGCCGCGCCTTTGCGCATCAAGCTGTCCGACGCGCAGCTCGACAAGCTCACCCTGCAAAATCTGGATGGCAGCAAGAACGAAATCGACCACCTGCGCTTCCAGCTCAGCGGCGACAGCGAGGGCTGGCGTCTGCGCGACGCAGCCGCCCAAACCGAAATCGGCAACGTCAGCGCCAACCTGAGCATCGCCGCCGCCAAGCCGTTCGCCATCGAAGGCACCGCCGCGCTGACGCAGACCATCGCCAGCGCTTCTGCGACCGCCACACCCGCGCGATTGACCTTGCAAGCCCACGGCAATCTCGCGCAGCTGGAACTCAAAGCACAAGGCAGCGCCGGCGCCGCGACAGGCAGCGGCACCCTCCTGCTCGCGCCTTACGATCCGATCATCCTGCGCTCGCTTGACCTCACCGGCCAGAACATCAACCCCGCTGGCTACGCGCCCGGCTGGCCGCAAGCCGACCTGAGTGTGCGGCTATCCGCACGCATCGCCAAAGACCAGCACCTGGGCGGCCTGCTCACCATCCATAACCAGCGCCAGCCCACAGCATTGGACAAGAACGGCCTGCCCCTGCAAGCCATCGCCATGAAGCTCGGCGGCACGCTGGCCCAGGCCACCCTGGAAGACGTCGACATCGACCTCGGCCCCGCAGGACGCTTCACCGGCGGCGGCGCCATCCACCGCAGCGGACTGGAGGCCCCAGTCGATACGGCAGCCTTCAAACTGCGCACCTCCCGGCTCGACCTGCAAGCCCTGTACAGCGCCGCCAACAAGACCAGCATCGCGGGCGACATCGCCTTCAGCAGCGGCGCCGGAAAGCAGGACTTCAGCGCGCTGCTGTCGCAGCAAGGCCTGCGCCTTGAGCTGCAAGCCACCCTGGTCAAGGACATTCTCCAGCTGCGCCAGGCCCGCCTGCAAGCCGCCAAAGGCAGCATCAGCGCCATTGGCCAGGCCAGCCTGAAGGACAGGCAAGACTTCAAAGCCAGCCTGCGTGCCGAACACTTTGATCCCGCCGCGCTGGGCCGCTTCCCCAGCGCCGATCTGAACGCCGCCATCAACGCCAGCGGCCACCTCTCGCCTGCATGGCAAGTGGCCACCGACTTCACGCTCCAGCCCAGCCAGTTCATGGGACAGCCCCTGAACGGCGCAGGCAAGCTGAAAGCCGACGCCCAGCACATCAGCGACGCCGAGGCCCGCATCGCCATCGCCCGCAACACCCTGGAAGCGCACGGCAGCTTCGGCGCACCCGGCGAACAGCTGCGCTGGAAGCTCGATGCGCCGCAGCTGTCCGCCATCAGCAGCGACCTGCTGGGCGCACTGAATGCCAGCGGCAGCATCAGCGGCACCTTGCAAATCCCGCGCACCACGTTTGAAGCGGATGCACGCGGCCTTGGCCTGGCCTCCGCCAGGCACCCGGTCAACGAAAGTCTGCTGCATGCCAGCGGCGAGATCGCCTTTAACGGCAAGCACACACCGGAGCTGACCATCAACGGCAGCGCGCAGCGCTTCAATCCCGTGGCATTCGGTCCCTACCCTTCCGGCGCCATCAACGCAGACTTCACCGGCCAGATGCGCCTGGATGCCGACTGGCGCGCCGCCCTGAATCTGAATCTGCAAACCTCCGCCCTGTCTGGCGTGCCGCTGTCCGGCTACGCCAAACTGGCCGCCGCACCGGGACGCATCGAGAGCAGCGACATCGACCTTCACCTCGGCGCCAACAGCCTGCAAGCCAAAGGTGGCTTCGGCAGTCCCAGCGAGCGGCTCGACTGGAGGCTGGACGCACCGCAGCTGGCCAATATCGGCCCGCAGTTCGGCGGCGTACTGCACGCCAGCGGCGCGCTTTCCGGCACGCTGGAAAAACCCGCGCTGGCCATGACGATGGACGGCGCCAATCTGCACCTGCCCGGCCAGCGCCAGATCAAGACTGCACGCGGCAGCGCGACACTCGGCACCACCAGTGCACTGGTCAGCAGCACACCCTCCGCCGCCGCAACGCGCGCGGGCCGCAGCGAGCGCCTGCGTGACGTCGACATCTCCGACGTTCCGCTCATCAGCGACGTCGAACTCGCCGGCATCGACACGCCCGGCCTCAAGCTCGACAAGCTGCGCCTGCAAACCAGCGGCACCCGCAGCGCCCACATACTGCAGGCCAGCGCCAGCAACGCCGACTTCGACGCCGCCGTGCGCCTCAAGGGCGGCTGGAACAAGGACACCTGGACCGGCGTGATCGACACCCTGCAAAACCGTGGCCGCTATGCCCTTACCCTGCAAGCCCCAGCGCCGCTGCGCCTGACCGCCGCAGACGGCAGCGGCGTCGCCGGCCTTGCGCATCCAGAACAGATCGCACTGGGCAGCGCCGCCATCAAGCTGCCCGACGGCGGCATCCGCATCGATTGCCTGGAAAAAGCCGACGCCACCTGGCGCAGCAAAGGCCAGGCCACCGGCGTCCCCGCCAACTACCTGGCCCAGCTCTCCGACGCCTGGCGCGACAACGTCCGCAGCGACATGACCCTGGGCGCCGACTGGTCGCTCAACCTGCAAGCCGCCAGCAAAGGCGCCGCGCCCGCGCTGGATGGCGCCGTCCACATGTTCCGCGAAAAGGGCGACCTCACCATGACCGGCGGCGATCTGCCCCAGCCACTTGGCCTGCGCACGCTGGATGCGCGGGTCGAAGTCAATGCCGGCACCCTGCGCGCCCTGCTCACCATCGACGGCGAACGCGCCGGACAGGCAGGCATCCAAGCCACCACCCAGCTGCGCGACGGCCGCCTGGCAGACGACAGCCCGCTGGCCATGAGCGGCGCCGCCGCGATGGGCTCCATCGCCTGGATGGCTCCCCTGACCGGACAGGCGAGCCTGGAAATGGACGGCACGCTCAAGCTGGTAATGAGCGGCACCGGCACCATCGGCGCGCCGCAACTGACCGGCGACATCAGCGGCGACAAGCTGGTGCTCAACTGGGCAGACCAGGGCGTCAAGCTGCGCAACGGCCAGCTGCAGGCGCGCCTGACGGGCGACCAGCTGCAACTGCAAAAGCTGCAATTCGACGGCGCCGAAGGCCACGCCGGCGCAGACGGCTGGATACGGTTCGCCAATGCCGAAGCCACCATGCAGCTGCACCTCAACGCCGACAAGCTGGAAGCCCTGGCTCGCCCCGACCGCACGCTGGTCGTCAGCGGCAGCACGACCCTGGTCCGCGACAGCAAGCACTTCCAGCTCGACGGCAAACTTCGCGCCGACCGCGCGCGAATTGAACTGGCGGGCGAAAACACCCCCACCATGAGCGACGACGTGGTGATTGTGGGACGCGGCGCAGCCCCTGCCAAAACGTCGCAATCGATGCCGCTGAATATCGACATCGAGGCCGACCTGGGCGACGACTTCAGGCTCAAAGGCCACGGCCTGGACGCCCAGCTGGCCGGCAGCGTGCGCATGCGCGTGGCCGACCGCCGACCGCCGCGCGTCAACGGCAGCATCCGCGTCAGCAGCGGCACCTATGCGGCGTATGGACAAAAGCTGGCGATCGAACGCGGCGTGATCAACTTCACCGGCGCTTACGACAACCCCGGACTGAGCATCCTCGCCGTACGCAAACGTCCGGAAGGCGAACAGCTCACCGAAACCAATGTCGAAGCGGGTGTGGAAGTGCGCGGCACCGCGCTGGCGCCATCGGCCAAGCTGGTCTCCACGCCGACGGTGCCCGACAGCGACAAGCTGTCCTGGCTGGTGCTGGGCCACGGCATCGACAGCACGGCCGGCAACGAGATGGCCTTGCTGGGCACTGCGGCAGGCGCATTGTTTGGAGGCGGCCAGGGCAAGCTGGCCAATTCACTGGGGCTGGACGAACTGGGCGTCGGCCAGGCCTCGCCGGGCAGTACCCCCGCCACGGCAGCCGGAACACCCGCCAGCGGTTTGCAGAACACGGTGGTCACGGTGGGCAAGCGCCTGTCTTCGCGCGCTTATCTCAGCTTTGAGCAAGGCGCCAGCACGGCCACCAGCCTGGTCAAGCTGCGCTACCAGCTCAATCCACGCATCACCCTGCAATTCCAGACCGGCACCAACAACGCGCTGGACGTGCTCTATACCTGGGCGTTCGACTAGCTCAAAGTACGGCTGGGGTTATGGTCGGGCACCGGATCATCCTGCGGCACAGGATGCGGCTGATGCGGCGGCTCCGGCACCGGCTCATCCACCGGCGCCGGATCGGGTGCGCGATGGGCATCGATCTTGATAGGGAAACTACCTGCGGGTTCCATCTTCAGGCCCTCCTTTACCTACGGATGAGTGTATCCTGCCTCACGCTGGCTACGGATCGCCAGCACAAATACAGTATCGATCTTTTCGACGAATCGATATAGCGCCACATACCCGTGCGCCTTGCGGCCAATGACCAACTCGCGCTTGCTATTTGCTACCGGTCGCCCGATCAAGGGACTGTGGGCAAGAACATCGATAGCGTCAATAATCTCACGAATGTGCGACGGCGCGTCCGCAATTGCGTGCTGAGTAAGATATTCCAGAATCCGATCGAAGTCCCCAGCCACCTCAGGGGCAAACTCGACCCGCGCCATCTTCAGGGACGGCTTTTCTTACCGGTGCTGACAACACTCTGTTCCAGATGACGGCGCATCTCGGCCCAGGAAATCGTCTTTCCGGATGCTGCTATTTTATTGAAGCGCGCGTCTGCTTCCGCGTCAAAATCAGCGCGCTGCTCTTCAAGTGCGGTTTTCTCAGCGATCGCCTCAAGAATGAAACTGTGCGTCGTCTTGCCCGCCCGTTCTGCCGCGCTGGCAACGCGGGCCTTCAGCTCATCCGGCAGGCGAATCGTCGTCGTCGACATGGCAACCTCCATCATTTGGCCTACTGTAGCACAGTTGCGCTACACGACTTCGTCGCATATCAAGGCGTGGCGTTTTTCACATATCTATCGAGCCAGGCATACGTTTCGTACAGCATGTGCAGGATCGATTCGCGGGCGCGGTAGGCGTGCGCTTCCTTCGGCAGCATGACCAGGCGCGCCGTGCCGCCCAGTCCTTTGATGGCCTGGAACATGCGCTCGCTCTGCACCGGGAAAGTGCCGGAGTTGCCGTCGTCCTCGCCGTGGATCAGCAGCAGCGCGTCCTTGATCTTGTCCGCGTGGTTGAAGGGCGACATGGCCTGATACACCTGCGGCACCTGCCAGAACAGGCGTTCCTCGGCCTGGAAGCCGAATGGCGTCAGCGTGCGGTTGTAGGCGCCGCTGCGCGCGATGCCGGCGCGGAACAGGCGCGTGTGCGCCAGCAGATTGGCCGTCATGAAGGCGCCGTAGGAATGCCCGCCCACGGCGATGCGGTGACGGTCCGCCACGCCGCGCCGCACCACCTCATCCACCGCCGCCTGCGCCGACGCCACCAGCTGCGGCAGATAGCTGTCGTTCGGTTCCTCCTCGCCATCGCCGACGATGGGGAAGGATGGATTGTCCAGCACCGCGTAGCCCATCGCCAGGAAGGCCGCCGGCCCCCAATAGCTGACCGCATTGAAGCGGTACGGCGAACCCGTGGTCTGGCTGGCTGCGGCGGAAGACTTGAACTCCTGCGGATAAGCCCACATCAGCAGCGGCAGCGGCCCATCGCGCGAGGCCAGGTAGCCGGGCGGCAGCAGCAAGGTGGCAGTCAGCTCCACACCATCATCGCGTGCGTAGCGGATCTGCTCCTTCTGCACCTCCTTCAGCTGCGGCGTGGGATGCGGATAATCGGTCAGCGAACGCAGTTGCCGGCCTTCCGGCAGGCTCAGATCGCGCACATAGTAGTTCGGCCGCTCGGTGGGTGCTTCGCGCGTGGTGAGCAGCAGCGTGCCCTCGTCGTTCAGCACCGCCGCCACGTTTTCGAAGTATGGCGCGGCGCTCTGGAAGATGCGCTCCTTCTTGCGCGTGGTGAGGCTCAAACGGTCGATGAAAGGCCGCTCCCCTTCCGGCGTCGCACCTGCGCCGTCGAGCAGGATGGTCGTCTCCGGCCCGATCTGCAAGCGCGGAAAGCCGCTGGAGTCGGCCCGCATCACCGGCGAGCCAGGGCTGTTATAGCGGTCCTCGTAGGAACCTGCATGCACCAGCTCCGGCGCCATGTGCGGATGGTCGGGCGCGATCATCCACTGCTTGTAATCGCGCGTCTTGTGCCAGCGTTCGTTGAGCAGGGCGACGTCGCCCCGGCCCCAGGCGATGCCGCCATAGCGCATCGTCAACCGCGCCAGCACCTGCGGCGAGGCGCGGAACGGCGCCGCATGCATGTACACGATGTCGCGTACGTCACGGCTGACCGATGGATCGCCGCCATCCTGTGCCTCCGCCCATACGAGCGTGGCAGGCGCATCGACGCGCCAACCCACATGGCGTACGCCCTCGGAGACGGCGTCATTCCCCGGCGGCAGACCCTCCTCCAGCGGCAGCATGGCCACCGTGTGAATCAGACGCGCCTCCATATCGCGCACCTCAATGCGCTCGCCAAAACTGGACGCAGGCACCAGATAGGAATACGGCCGCATCACGCTTTGCGTCAGCAGGTACTGCCCGCCCGGCGCCACCGACACGCGCGAGAACTGGTCCGGCGCACCCAGCATGCGTGCGCTGCCATCCAGCTGCACCAGTGCCAGCTGCACCGTAATGTAGAACTCGAACAGGCGCGCGTCATCCTCGCTCTTGAGCAGATCCTGATAGGTGCGCAGCTGGCGCATGCCGCTGGAAGGATCGCTGTCCTGCACCACCGGCCCCTCCGGCGCATGGTGGCGCTGCGGCGGTACGCTCAATCCCTCCGGCCGCCACTGCACCAGCAGCGCGCTGCTATCGGGGAGCCAGCTGAAGCCCCGGCTCAGCACCGTCGACAAAGGCTGCGGCGACAGCTTGCGCGCGCGGCGCGACGCCACATCCACCAGCCATAGCTCCACCCGGCCGCGCGTGCCCTGATAGCTGACGTGACTGAAGGCGAAGTGGCGCTGATCCGGCGCCCAGCTGATGTCGGCCAGGCGCAGCCCGCGCGGCAGGCCGCGGATCGGCAGCTCCTTGCCGCTGGCGATATCGAGCAAGCTCAAACCGGTGCCGAAGGCATAGCGGCTGCCGGAACAAGTACGGGGATTGATGCGCAGGCCGGCCAGCTTGAGCTCCGGCTGCGACACTTCCACAATGCCCGGCAGCGGTGGCGTCTGCACCACGGCGGCCAGATTACGTTGCGGACTCAGACTCAGGGCCGGCGCGCGCGGCGCATCGACGATGGCCTGCAGTTCCTGTGGCGGCAGCCGGTAGCCGCCTTCCTGCACACCGGCCTGCGGCGAGGCGGCCATCAGGGCCAGATTCGGCGGCAGCATGGAAGTCTCTTGGCTCATGGGGCTCCTGTTCTTCAAACGAGGGCACGCTGGCGGTCGAGCGTGCTGTCCAGTGTGCGCGAGCGTACGCTGGATTGTCAATCGTCTTCGTCCGGTGGCGTACAATCGCGGTTCCGAAATATTTGCTATCTGCTCTAAGAACGCCTATGGACATTTCCACGCTTGCCCTGCTGCTGCTGATTCCCTTGCTGGTATGGCGGGTTTCGTCCTACCTGCGCCGCATGATGGCCCGTAACCCCTCGCAGCTGTGGGTGCACTATTCGGTGCCGGCCGGCCTGCTGATTTTGCTGGGGATGCAGCTGTTCCAGATGCGCGCTTCGGTGCTGGGCATGGCCACGCTGCTGGTGGGGACGTCCGCTGGCGCCTTCCTCGGCTGGTACAACCTGAAGCTGAGCCGCCTGGAACAGACCAAGGAAGGCTTCTTCTACACCCAAAACAAGCGCCTGGGTATGCTGGTATGCATGCTGCTGGTGGCGCGCTTTGTGTACCGCCTGTTTGAACTGTACCTGCAGATGCACATGGGTACACCGGTATCGCCGGACTTCCAGACCGACCCGCTGACCACTCTTCCACTGGGCCTGATCATCGGCTTCTACACGGCCTTCCACCTGCTGCTGGCGCAATGGCGCCGCCAGGCCAAGCCGCTGCCTTCCGAGCACAATCTGCCGCCACTCGACTAAGCTGTTTGGAATGCGCCACGTTTTGCCGCGTGGTGCTACCGTATTTAACGGTGCAGAGTGCATTTGATGGTATGCTGAAGTATATCCCTGCGGAAACTTTCTTACTTCATCGTTCATCCAACTTGCTATTCCGGCAGCGTTATGAATACGTCCATCTACGACAAGACAGCCAAGGGGCGCGAGGAAATCGCGACCCGCTGCTATCACCTGGCGCCGCGCCTGCGCACGCTGCTGGTGATGGTCGATGGCCGCCGTGCGGAAGATGAACTGCTGCGCAATGTGGCGGGACTGGGGCTGAATGAGGCCAGCATGACGGAGCTGGTCGAGCAGGGCTATATCCGCCTCACCACCAGCTACGCCACCATGAGCGAGCCGGAACCGGCGCCGATGCCGATGGCAGCGCCGGAAGTCACACTGTCCCATGCCGAGGCAGAGCCACCCATGCCTTCGCAAGCGGAGCAATTCCAGTCGCTGTACGATTTCTATAACAAGACCATCAAGGCCAACATCGGCCTGCGCGGCTTTACCCTGCAGCTGAAGGTTGAGAAGGCCGCCAACGTCGACGAGCTGCGCGCCCTGCGCCGCCCTTACCTGGAGGCGGTCCTCAAGGCCAAGGGCCGCGTGATCGCCGCCCAGCTGGCGGAGCAGCTGGACAAGCTGATGGGCATCGTCACCAATCCCGACAGCCTGCTGCAGACCGACGAACCGACATGAATACCCGCACCGCCAGCTGCAGCTGCGGACAGCTCAGCATCGAGGTGCAGGGCGTACCGCGCGGCGTCGGCGTGTGCCACTGCCTGGCCTGCCAGCGCCGCACCGGCAGCACCTTTGCGCAGCTGGCCAGTTTCAATCCCCCCTTCCGCATCATCGGCACGGCCAAGGAGTATCTGCGTACCGGCGACCAGGGCGCGCAATTCCTGTTCCGCTTCTGCCCTGAATGCGGCACCAATGTCTTCCACACCGAGGTGGGCGACGACCGCCGCGTCAGCGTGGCAGTGGGCTGCTTCGCCGATCCGCAATTCCCGCCGCCCACGCTGTCCGTGTACGACTGCCGCCGCCATCCCTGGGTGCAGATGCCGTCAGGGACGCGCGCCTTTGACAAGGATCCCGGTTAAGCCTTCGCTCAGGCGGCAGGTGATGCCGTAGATCGATAGCTGCGGATTGGCGCCGATCGAGGTCGGGAACAGCGAACCATCATGCACCGACAGATTACGCAGGCCGTAGTAGCGCCCCTCCGGCGACACCACACCCTGCTTCTCGTCGCCTGACATGGCGCACCCGCCCATCACATGCGCCGATACCACGCGCGTCAGCAGCGGCTTGTAAGGCAACGCGTTGATGGCCTGGCGGGCCTGCTCCCAGCTGGTATAAGGCTGCGCCATTTCGTGCACCGGATAGACACTCTTTGCACCTGCCGCGAACTGGATCTCCGCCATCGACAGCAAGGCGCGCCGCGCACCATCCCACACCACATCGTTAAGCGGATAGTCCAGCACCGGCGAGCCGTCATCGCGCAGCTGCACCTTGCCACCCTGCGATTGCGGATGAAAGCCGTCGCGCAGCAGCGCCAGTGTCATGTGGATGTGCGGCAGCTGGCGCATCATCTCCGCATGGTGCTTGCCGAATCCGCCCAGCGTGGCCGACAGCAGCAAAGGATGCAGCGGCGGCACTTCCAGCTTGTAGCCCAACGGACCGTCGATGGCCTGGGTCTTGAGGAAGTGGTCGCTGTACACCGACTGCGGCGCACCGGCAAAGGGATTGACCTCCTGCGCGTACTGCGCCACCGACAGGACCACCGGATGCAGGAAGGTGCGCTTGCCCAGCTGCCCGCTCGGATCTGGCGCACCGGAACGCAACAGCAGCGCGGGCGTGTTGATGGCGCCGCCGGACAGCACATAGTGGCGTGCCCGCACGGTGACGCTGCGGCCAGTTGGCGCAAACCCGTCCGCCGCCAGCGCCTGGCATTGCACGGCGCGCACCTGGTCGCCATCGAACAGCAGCTTGTCAGCGCGGGTGCGGGTCAGCAGCAATGCTCCATGCTGCAGCGCTGAGGGAATGGTGGTAACCAGCATCGACTGCTTGGCATTGGTCGGGCAGCCCATGCCGCAGTAGCCCAGGTTCCAGCAGCCGTTGACGTTACGCGGGATAACGTGAGTGGGAATGTCCAGCTGCTGCGCGCCGCGCCTGAGCAAGTCGTTATTTTCGTTCGGCGTACCGGCCCAAGGGGCGATATTCAGGCGCTGCTCCATGCGTTCGAACCAGGGCGCCAGCGCTTCCGTGCTGTAGTCCTTCAGGCCATATTGCTGCTGCCAGAAGCGCAGCGTGCTGTCCGGCGTGCGGAAGCTGGACGCCCAGTTGACGGTGGTCGATCCACCTACGCTGCGACCCTGCATGATGTTGATCGCCATGTCCCTGGTCTTGCGCGCGGCGGCTTCCTGGTACAGGGACGGATAGGCTTGCGCCTCGCGCATCTTGAAGTCTTTCGAGGACTTGAGCGGGCCTTCTTCAATCAGGACCACGCGCAGCCCTGCCTTGGCCAGAATTTCGGCGGTGACGCCGCCACCCGCACCGGTGCCGACGATGGCGACATCGGCCTCGAACTGGCGGTCGCCGTCGAGGGTGGCGGCGTCGATCACTTTCCAGCCGGAGGCCAGGCCTGCCTGAATCGGATCGGGAATTGCATTGGAATAAATGGTCGTCATAGTGTCAGTTCAATTCAAAAGGTGGGCCGGGATAGCCGACCACCGGCCAGGCGGCAGCGTCGCTGTACCATGCGCCCAGTACCAAGTCGTGCAGCGCGTGATAGGCCGTTTGCAGCATGCCGATACGGTGCACACGCCAGCTTTGCAGGAAGACGGCGACGTCTTCCTGCTTGGCCTGCTCCCAGCCATCTGGAACACCAGCCAGTAAACGGCGTGCGGGGCCAAGCGCCAGCAGGGCGAATACGTCCTGCACTTCTTTCTGCGTGCGCAGCGGCAGCTGGCGGATGGTGGCGACGGTGCGCTCCAGCGCGACCTGTGTGTCGGCGATGGCACCGTCCAGCAGAACGGGAATCAAAGCACGCAATACGGCGCGGCCCTGGTCGTCCAGCACAAAGGCTTGCAGGGCGGCTGGGGAGCGGGTCAGGCGATACACGCCGCCCACGGTAGACAGCAGCAGCGCACCCGCCAAGCCGGCACGCAGAAAGGAACGTCGGTTCAGCGCCATCTCAGGCTCCCGCACGCTGGAAGGCCGCCATGCCGCTGCGGGCATTGGCCTGTGCAGCCAGCTGGCGTTCCTCGGCGTTGGCGTAATCGCGGTCCCAGGCCAGCACTTTCGGGATCATCAGGTAATGCCACAGCGGCGGGATCATCGCCACCACAATGGTGGTCAGATAGCCGCCCACCATCATCGGCGCATCCGGATACGGCCGCAGCTCGTGATACGGCACTTCACCCTGCGCGTGGTGATGCGAATGGCGCGTCAAATTGAACATGGTCCAGGAGCTGAGGCGGCGATTGGTGTTCCACGAATGGCGCGGCTGTACCGGCACCTGCGGATTGCGCACCATGCCGTAGTGCTCCATGTAGTTGACGATCTCCAGCAGGCTCTTGCCCCACAGGCCGCACAGCGTGAACAGCAGCGCGCCGTGCCAGCCGCCGATGCCCCATGCTGCCGCCACCAGTGCAGCACTCATCAGATGGCCGCGAATAAAGGCGTTATGCCAGGACAGCATGCCATAGCCCTTGCGCGCCAGGCGCTTGCATTCGATCTCCCAGGCACTCAGGTTGCCTCGAATAGTGGAGATGACGATGTGCGCATACACATTGCGTCCGCGCGGTGCGGTGGCCGGATCTTCAGTGGTCGAAACATAGCGGTGATGGCCGTACACGTGCTCAATGGCGAAGAGGGTGTCAAAGCTGAAGGCCAGCAGCCAGCGCCCGATCAGCATTGAGCGCGGATCCCAGGTGCGATGGGTCAGCTCGTGACCTGGCACGGTGCCGATCAAACCGATCATCAGGCCGGTGAGCACGACCAATGCGGCTTGCTGGCCGAGGCTCGTCTGAGGCGCCGTCCCCTGCCAGACGGCGGCGAGCACGATCAAGGCCAGCATCGGCAAGGCCAGCCAGACTTGCACCGTTAACAGGCCGGGATAGCGGAAGTCCGGCGTCGAAGTGTCGTCGCCGGAAATGGCGTCGCCGATCAGGTAGAAGGACAGCGTGGCCGCCAGCGCCGCGAAGATATAGCTGCCGCCCAGCAGAATGCCCGCCAGCGCCACCAGGCTCACACCGACGAACAGGAAATACTTCAGGTAGTGCAGCACACCGGCAGGCTGCGACGGCACGACATCGCCCTGGGTCAGGAAGCGGTCAGCATGGATGTGCTCCGAGCCGACGCCCTGCGCGCGCAGTTGCGCCACGGCGCTGTCGATCATACCGGGTGGCCCGCACAGATAGGCATGCGCGCCGCGTTCCAGCGCTTCCGGAATGTGCTCCGTCACCAGGCCGCGCGCACCGCGCCAGCTTGCGTTGGCGCCTGCCTCCGACAGCACCGGGATGAAACGGAATTGTCCCCGCCATTGCGCCGCGATGGCGTTGATCTGCTCCAGCGCATACAGATCCCGTTCCTCGCGCGCGCCGAACAGCAGCGTGACTGAGCGCGACACGCCGCTCGCCAGCGCATCCTGCAGCAGCGCCAGTATGGGCGCCAGTCCGCTGCCGCCCGCGACCAGCAACAGCGGTGCGTTGGAAGGACGCAGCCAAAAATCGCCTGTCGCGCCGGACAGGGTGACACGCTCGCCGCAGACATCGGTGTCATTCACCAGCGAGGAAAGGCGTCCGCCCGGCACCTTGCGCACAAAGAAGCTCACCTTGCCATCTTGCTGCGCCGGAGTGGCAAACGAATAGGAGCGGCGTACGCCGGGCAGCGCGGCGATGCTGAGGTCCGTGAACTGGCCCGCGCGGTACTGCATCGGCTGGTCCAGCTGCACGTCCAGCCGCGTGATATCGTGGGTCAGCTTGTGCCGCGCCGTCACATGGCCGCTGGTGGCGCGCGACAGGGCCGGACGGTCCAGCTCCACCTTGACGCTGATATCGCTCAGCGGCACGCTCTGGCAGGCCAGGATATAGCCCTGCTCTACCTCCTCGTCCGACAGGATATAGGCCGATTCGGTCAGCTCCTTGACCCTGCCGCTCACCAGCTGGCATTTGCAGCTGGCGCAGCCGCCCACGCGGCAGCTGTTGGGGAAATCGACTCCGCCGCGCAGTGCAGCGTCCAGCAAGGTCTCCTTGCGTTCAACGGCCACGCGGCGCCCGTTGATCAATGCTCCAAACATGACTCCTCCTCTTGGTATGGTTATGGGAGGATTGTAAAAATCCGCCTTCGCCATACGCAGGGCCGTGATTGACATCCATGAGTCATTTATTGACAATCGAACGATGCCGACCTCGAACTTCATGCTGCCCGTGTACTACCTGCGCCAGATCGCCGACCAGATCCGCGATTCGGGCGGCGACGTGCGTCGCTGGATGGAGCAGAACCAGATCGCCGAATCGCAGCTGAGCGACAGCCAGGTGCTGCTGCCCTTCGCCACCTTTCACCAGCTGGTGCTGGATGCGCGGACGATTACCGGCGATGCGGCGCTGGGCCTGCATGTGGGCGCGCGCCTGGGTGTGAGCGCGCACGGCATCCTTGGCTACGCGGCGATTTCCAGCGCCACGCTGCGCCAGACGGTGGAGCTGTTCGAGCGCTACATCGCCCTGCGCACGCCGATGGTGACGGTCAGCCACCGCATCGAAGGAGAGCAATTTCAGGTGCGCTTCCAGCCGCAGCATCCGCTGGGAGAAATCCAGGACACAGTGCTGGAAGCGGTAGTCCTGACGGTGAAGAACGTGCTCGATTACGTCACGGCGGGCGAGTTCCAAATCAGCCGCGTGGCGTTTTCCTTTGCCGCGCCGACGTATGCGCCGCTGGCGAATGAACTGTTCGGGATGGCCGTGAGTTTCGGCGAAAGCTGGACCGGCTTTTCCCTGCCGCTGGAAGCGATGGACATGCCGCTCAAGATGGCCGACCAGCTGACCTACAGCGAGGCCGCATCCCTGTGCCAGAACGCCTTCGAGCATCTGGAGCGCAGCGGGAACCTGGCGGCGCGCATCCGCAAGATCCTGCAGGAGCAGCGGCCCTTCCCCGCGCTCAACGAGGTGGCAGGCATATTCCACCTGACGCCGCGCACGCTGCACCGGCGCCTGCTGGACGAGGGCACTTCATTCAATGAGATTCTGGAGCAAGTACGCCATGTGCTGGCGGTGGAATACCTGAAGGCGGGGCAGCTCGACATGCAGGAAATCGCCTGGCAGCTAGGCTATTCCGACCTGTCGAACTTCCGCCGCGCCTTCAAGCGCTGGGAGGGCGTTGCGCCCTCCTCTTGGAAAAACCGGGGTCAGGTCCGGCAATCGGACACGGGCTGAGCCTTAGCTCGCTCTACGGCTCAGCCCGTGTCCGATTGCCGGACCTGACCCCGGTTTTTATGCAGCGTTAGCCGCGTTGGTTCGGCGCTGCAGCACGAAGATCGGCTGCGCCCACTGGGTATCCTTCTTCTTTTTGCTCGTGATGAGCGTCAGTTCGGAAGGATCGTAAACGTCGGTGTTGTGAGTCAGCGGCGTCGTCATCAGGTACTGGGCGTCGGTGTTCTTCAGGAACTCGCCGACCAGCTGGATGTTACGGATATCCAGGTGGGCAAACGGTTCGTCGATGAACACGAAGCCGCCGGAACCATCTTCCGACTTCAGCAGACCAATCAGCAGCACCAGCGATTTCATCACCTGCTGGCCGCCGGACGCTTCGCCGTCGTTCAGGCCAATCGGGCCCTTGCCGTCGAACTTGAAGCGTACGTGCAGACCGGCCTGAGACAGCAGCAGGTCGTCGTTCTCCAGTTTGACCGGGTCGGAATGCACCTCGATGTTGGCCAGCTCACCCAGTTCCTTGATGTTCTTGGTGTACTGCTTGATCGTGTAGCGCAGACGTTCCATGTAGGCGGCGCGTGCATTGCCGGTCGCCTCGATGGCGCGGTTGTTCTGGTAGCGGCGTTCTTCGGTCTCGGTCTGGCGCGTTTTCAGCTGGTCGTTCAGACGGGTGTACTGGTCGATCACGGTGGCGTCCAGTTCCCAGTCATTGCGCGCCAGGCTGGCTTCCAGCGAGTGGATACGCAGCGCGACCTGGTGCGAGTTCTGATGTTCGCTCACCAGCTGCGCGCGGCGTGCCGGGCGGCGCCAGCTCTTCGGCAGATGGCGCCAGGCGCGGCGCAGCGACAGCAGCGCGCGCGCGTGGTCGCTGCGCTGTTCGATCTGGCGGCGGTTGTTCAGACGCAGGCCAGCCTCCGACTCCGACAGGGCCATGCGCGCGTTCTGCCACACGGTATCCATACGAGTACGGTTGATGGTGGCGTCCTTGATCAGGCCTTGCAGCTCGCCCAGGCGCGCGCCCACGTCCTTGCGCTCTTCGCGCAGCGGTACGGCGTTGCGGGCCGCTTCTTCGAATTCGTCCTGGCGCGCCAGCAGTTCCTTGGTCGCGTCGACACCGGCCAGGCGGGCTTTCAGCGCGCTGACTTCCGCCGCCAGCTTGGAGACGGTCAGGGTCAGCGCATCTTCCTGCGCTTCCAGCGCCGGCAAGGCTTTCTGGATGGCTTCCATACGCTGGGTACGGCCTGCGGAACCGAAGCGGTAGCGCGAGGCTTCCACGAACAGCGAGCGGCCGCCGCGGCGTTCGCGGTGGTAGGCTTCCGGCGTGATCCATTCTTCGGTGTTACCCAGCTTGAAGCCTTCGTCCACGTTGTCCACGCGGCTGATGCGCGACAGCTGCTCCACCAGCCACGATGGCACTGGCGCCGAGAACTTCACCACCGACAGCAGGCTGTCGTCCTTCACGCTCGGCGCGGATACCAGGTCCGGCACGATGAAGTGGCGATAGCGTTCCTTCTCCGCCAGGCGGTAGGCCGCCGGGGCGTCTTTCGATTTCTCCAGCAGTACCACGGAAGCGTAGCCGCCGAGGATACCTTCCACTGCGCCTTGCCAGCGGGCGTCGGTCACTTCGACCACGTCCGACAGCATGTCGTGGCCGATGCCCGCGTCGTTCAGTGCACGGCGCATGGCGCGCACCGGCTCCGGTTCCGGCATGGCGGTCTTGCCCTGCAGGGCGGCGATGGTCGACAGCTCACCCGCGATACGGGCGGCAATCGCGTCACGCGACTGGCGCTGCTTGCCAAGTTCCGCTTCTTTTTCTTCCAGCTGCTGCGCCACTTCGGCCAGATCGCTGCCTGCATCGGCGGCCAGCTTTTGCAGGCGCGCTTTCTGCTCCAGCAGGCTGTCCAGCGGCTTCAGTTTGCTGTTGACCTGCGACAGGCGGCTTTGCAGCGCGGTCGATTCCTGCTCCAGCACCGTCTCGTGCTGCTGCGCCTCGGTCAGCGCCTTGGCTTGCGCGGCCAGGGCGTTGCGCTTTTCAGTCAGCTGCGCGTCGGCTTGCGCCAGCGGCTTGCGCGCGTCGCGCAGCTGGCGGCTGACGTTGCCCTGCTTCTCGCGCGCTTCGTGATACTCCAGTGTCGGCAGCGCTTCTTCCTGCAGGTTGCGGCGTTCCTTGTTCAGGTCTTCCCACTGGTGGTAATTGGCCACGCGCAGACGCAGGCCTTCCAGGTGGGCCTTGGAACCATCCAGCTCGGCCTCGAAGCGCTTCAGCTCTTCTTCGGTGTCGCGCTGATGGCGCTTGGCTTCGTCGTAGGCGTCCAGCACCTCCTTGTCGCCGAAGACCTGGAACACCAGATCCAGCAGCTGGCGTGGTGCGTATTCGCACAGCTTGTCGGTTTCGCCCTGCTCCAGCGCCAGCACTTTCGCCATCGCTGGCGACAGGCCGGCGTTGGCCAGGCGCTTGCGGTAGTTTTCCACGCCCAGCCAGTCGTTGGCGTCGGTGACTTCCTCAACTTGCACATTCCCCGGACGCATCAGGTACTGGCGCTTCCAGTCGCCGCCGTTCTTTTCGATCTTGCAGAACAGCGTCACTTCGTCTTCCGCGAAGAAGCCGGAGCTGCGGAACGGACGGTTGGACAGCTGCTTGCCCTGGGCGCGATTGTCCACCACGCCGCGCAGCCAGGCGGTCTGCTGGCCGCTGTGACGGGCGTAGTGCTTGTAGGTGCGGCCCATCGAGCAATCGAGGCCGAACAGGGTACGCAGCGCGTCCAGCAAGGTGGTCTTGCCGGAGCCGTTCTGGCCCGCGATGGTGATGATCTTGGCGTCCAGCGGGATGTTCTTGATGCGCTGCCAGTAATCCCAGTGGACCAGTTCCAGCGATTTAATATGAAACATGGCTTAGTCCTTTTCCGGGGTTACTTCTGGGATTGCTTCTGGCGCGGATTCTTCTTCGGCCGCAGGTTCCGGCGCTTCCTCGTCCTCGACGGGTACACTGTCGCGCGGCACATGGACCATCATCGGCGCCGATACCTTGAACACGTCTGCCAGCGCGCCGTTGATGATGCGCTCCTTGAGCAGGTCGGTATCCATCAGCAAATCCAGCAGCGGACCTTCGACGATGATGTCGCCGCGGCGCTCGATGAAGCCCAGCTTGCCGAGAATACCCAGGTTCATGTCCAGGCGGGTCTTCTTGCCCAGCTTGTCGCCGAAGTCCGCCAGCAACGCCTTGTAGGCGATGCCAATCGAGGTGTCTTCCGCGCGCGGCAGCGGCTTCTCCACGCCGAACATATCGTTCTGCGAATCTTCCGCGTGCTGGTGGGTCTCCTGGCGTTCGCGCTTGGGCAGAATGATCTGCGCCCACAGCACCACCAGCAGGGCCACGCCGTCGCGCGACAGGCCGAAATTATTGTTCTGCCAGACGTCGCGCGCGCCGAAGATCTTCGGCTCGATGGAGCGGTGCAGCGCCAGCGTCACATGGTCGGCATAGACGTTATCCAGCAGCTTCATGCCGACGGCCAGCAGGCGCTGGTCCACTTCGGCGCGGAAGGTCTCATCGGACAGCACGCGCTTGACCAGCTTGTCCTCGCGGCGCAGGGTCTGGTGCGTGAGCAGGCGGGCGATCAGGATTTGTGCATCATCATTCATCGGACTTCTCGCCTTTGTTTTCTTCAGGTTCCAGGTTCAGATTGAGCGAGGCCAGCGTCATCGCGGCCACCTCCAGGTCGGGCAGCTGCACCAGTTCATCTTGCAGCTCCAGCGACAGCGGCAGACGCGCCAGCTGCGCGGTGGCGCCTTGCAGGCTCGCTTCGGCGGCGTCGCCCAGCAGCGGCAGCATCGAGGCGCGGTAGGAGGCCAGTGCGAAGGTGCCCGGCAGCAGTGCTGCCTGCACCGGCACGGCCTTCGGCGCGTCTTCCGCCACGGCGGGGAAATTCCCCAGCGAGGCAAAGTCGGACAGGCGCGCCAGCCACTCGTCCAGCTCCTGCTGCATCGGCGGATTGTCGTTGATGGTGGTCGGTGCGTCCTCGCCGCTCGGCAGGCCGCCTGCAACGGCAGCCACGCGGTCCGACAGCAGCTCGGTCTCGGCCACGTCGATCATCTCGGCCGGGGTGATAAACAGCGGCACCACCGGCGTGTCGATGGCTTCATCGGCCAGCGAGGCCAGGTCTGCATGCTCGAGCAGCCAGCGCTTGATGTCGGTGGTGGACAGGCCGGATTGGCCCAGGTGCACGCGCTGGCGCTCGATCTGGTTCAGCGCGCGCGAGAACATGCCCTGCATATTCAGCAGCGCCGACTGGGCGCGGCCGATGGCCTGCGCGGCGCGATGAGTCGCGGCGTCGGCGTTTTCGTCCGCGGTGATGGCGCGCAGGATGTCGGAGCCCTTCTCGACCCAATCGCAGGCCATATGCCACTTGGCCTGCGAGGCGCGCAGGCGGAATTCCGAACCGGAGGCGATCGCGTCGGAGAATTCTTCGGTCAGGTCAACCAGGCGACCCAGCAGGTGGTTCAGCTGTTCCACCGTGACCCCGCCCATGACCTGGGCGCCGGCCACCTGCGACAGCAGGAAGCCCATTTCGGCGTCGTCTTCGTCCGCGCCGCCCAACGCCAGCAGGCCGTCAATGGCCGACAGCACGTTGCGCGCCATCGGCGTGACGCGGTAGACGGCTTGCTGCGCGTCCCAGGCCAGCAGCTGGTTGGAGCGCAGGCGGGTCAGCACCGTCTCCAGCGATTCCGGCAGCAGATAGGCCAGGCGCGTGTTGATGTCGGCGCGCGTGAAGGCCGGCGTCCCGGTATCGGAAGCCAGTTCGCGCAGCACCAGCAGGCGCACCAGCACGCCCTCAAAGCCGCCGTGGAACAGGGCCGTGAAGACCTGCAGCAGCGGCTGCGCCTTCTTCAGCTGATAGACCTGCTCGATCTCGTCGGCCGGGATATGCGGCTGGAAGTGGGCCTGCAGGGCATCCTGCTGCACCTGCATGTCCGCCTGCTGTGGGTCCGGGTTCGCAGCTGCCGCTGCCGTATGTTCAATCATTGTTCGTCATATTCTGGACGCGATCATGGCCAAGATGGCAATATTTTTCGGCCCAATAGGGGCTTGCCGCCTCCGCATCGCGAGGGGCGACAGTATATCAGGCGCGGATGGGTGAATCCCTTATTTGCGGGTGACCTTGTCCAGGGTCTGGTCGACGAAGTCGCCGTCGTCGTCATTGAAGCGGATCCGCACCGGATACCACTCCAGCGACGGCGCCAGCCACAGGTCGACCTGCTGGCCCTTCTGGTCGGGCGGCGGGGTCTTCACCAGGTGCAGGGCGCTGACGTCGCCCTGCCCGGTGTGCACGGTTTCGTGGTCCACCACTTTGAAGATCCACGGCTCGGCATCGCGGCGGCCGGCCACGAAATAGGCCCAGCTGCTGCCGGGCTTGAACTTGTCCGGCGTCGCGCGCGCCTGCGCCAGCAGCTGCCAGGGCGCGCTGGTGCGATCCTGTTCGCCGCCTTTGATGTTGTAGCTGTCGTCGCCTTCGCTGAAGGAGATGGTCTTGGTGTCGCGCAGGAAGCGGGTGGTGGTGGCGTCCTTGCGGATGCGCTTTTCATAGAAGCTGGCCGGGGCCAGGCCGTAATCGTCCACCGCGCCTTCACTGCGGTTTTCCAGGATCTTGCCGAACAGGGCGACGCGGCTTTCAGTGCCGATGCTGTAGTCGCCGCCGCCGTGGCGCCAGGTGACGGTGGCTTCGCCGTTGATGTTCAAGCCGTGCTGCTTGGCCTTGATGATGTAGCTCAGGTCTGCCGCTGGCGGCAGGTTGTAGGGACGCTTGATGCTGGGGTGCTCGTTGTCCGGCGCCTCGGTGCGGATCGCGGCCTGCGCTGAATAACTCAGCATGGCAGCCAGCAGTAAGGTGGAAATGCGCATGTGCTCTTTCATTGTCTTGTAATTTTGGAGACGGTCTGCGTGGTGAGCGCGCCGCTCGCTTCGGTATTGCGGATCTGGACCGGGTACCAGTTCAGGCCCGGCGCCAGCCAGATTTCCAGCTTGGACGAATAGGTGCCAGGCTTGGGTGGCCGCAGCAGGTGCACCGTTTGCAGCTGGCCCAGCTTGGTTTCCAGCTGTTCCTCGCCCACCAGCTGGAAGCGGAAAATATTGGCTTCCTTGTCTTCACCCACCAGGATGTCGACGTCGCCACCCAGCTGGCTCACGTTGGCGCGGCCGATGCCGCCCAGCTGGAACGGCACGGTGGCCTTGTCCTGCGCACCCGCCAGCAGCGGGTAGTGCTGCTCGCTGGCGGAGAAGCTGATATTGCCCTCGTCACGGTTGAAGTGCGTCGCCGTCAGCGAGCGGCCCTTGCGCTTCTCGGTAAACGTGTTGGGTGCGATGCCGTAGTCGTCGATCATGCCCTCGCTGTTCAGCACCAGCAGGTTGATGCGGGTGATCAGCATGCTGATGCCCACTTCCACCGCCACCTGGTATTTGCTGCCGTCAGTATGCCACGACATGCTGCCAACGCCCGCCCATTTGGTGCCGTCGGCATCGACCCGCGCCAGCTCCAGTTCAAAGTCGGCGGGGGGCGGCAGGTTGACCTTGTAGCGGCGGGCGGAAATCGGCGCCGGCACCGGTGGTGCTGGCTGCGCGGCAGCGGCGTTTTGCGCAGCGGCTTGTGCGGCAGCCTGGGACTGGGCGTCCGCGCCGTTCTGCGCGGCGGCGCCCGGTGCGGTGGCCGCGCTGCTGGCTGATGCGCTGGCTGCGGCCGAGCTGTCGGCTGCCGCAGCGTCGGCGGCTGCGCTGGCGCTATCGGTGGCGGAAGGCGCCGCCATGGCCGCATCCGGCACTGCGGTATCGGCGGCGGGTTCGGGCGCAGGCTTGGGCGGCGGAGGTGCACGATGCGCGCGTGGCGGCGCGGCCTGCGCCAGCGGCTGCATTTCCGGTTCCGGCGCATGGCTGGCGGCCGGTTCGGGCAGCGCCAGTTTGAGCTGAGCCGTGACCAGCGACGGCGGCGGTGCGGAACGGCTGTGCGGGCCAAGGCGCGAGCCGGCCCATTCGATCGCCAGGTAGTGCAGGGCCAGCGTGGCTGCGCACAAAATCAGCACGCGGCGGCGTTGGCGGAAGAAGGAAGCGATCGTCATCCCGCTAGTGTAACGTGTTCAGCGCGGGGCTACAGCAGGCTGCCGTGATAGCTCGGGAAATGTTGTCAAAATCTTTTTGAAGCGGACCTCGTAATCTGCTACGCTAGGCGCACATCCCACAGGAGACCCGCCATGCCGAACCCGCAAATGCCGAATATTCCAGGTGCAGCCGTAATGACGGATACGCTCGATTTCGTCAAGAACCTGTGGGGCAGCATGAGCGTGCCGGGCCTGACCGCGCCGACCTTGTCCGTCGATGAGCTGGACAAGAAAATCAACGACCTCAAAGCAGTCGAGGCGTGGCTGACACTGAACATGAGCATGCTGCGCGGGAGTATCCAGGCACTGGAAGTCCAGCGCGGCACCATCGCCACGCTGAAGACCGTGGGCGCCAGCCTGGCCGCCGCAGTCAACACCGGCGCCAGCGACAAGTCGCTGTTTGATTCGCACCCCTACGCCTCGGCCTTCTTTCAGCACGCCAGCCCTACCACTGCCAGGACGGCCGCCGCCACGGCAACGCCGCCCGCCAAGGAAGCCGCGCCGGAAAAACCAGCTGAGAACAAGTCCTCCGCCAAGCCCGCCGACGACATGGCTGCGCAGATGGCCAATCCGGCCATGTGGTGGAATCTGCTGCAGGAACAGTTCAAGCAGGCGGTGGCCACCGCGATGGCGCCGGAAACCATGAGCAGCGCCGCTGCCGCCGCCACCGATGCCGCCGTCAAATTCGCAGCCGCAGCCACCGGCAAGGCAGCGGAAGCCAAGGCAGCCGATGCCAAGCCCGCAGCCGCCGACAAGCCAGCGGCACGCAAGGCTGCCGCGCAGCCAGCAGCTCAAGCCGCAGCCAAGCGGACCGCCGCCAAAACCACCAAGGAAGAATAACTAGGAAAGCCGCGCTATGCGGATTGCGTTGACCAGGCCATCGGCCTGGCGCGTGACTTTTTCGATGTTGATCAGACCTTCTTCCTCCAGCACCTTGGCGCTCTCGTGCGCGGACTGGAAGCTTTCGATAGTGTCACCTTTGGCGGAGACCGGACGGATCCAGGCCACCGCGCCAACCTTCATTTTGCCGTAGACTTCTTTGGCGATATCGCGCATAGGTCTTACCCTTCAAATAGTTGAACGGGAGCGAGCAAAATTCAGTGTATCACTCGCGAGCAGAGCGGTCCATCGAGTCCCCCATCGCCTCCAGCTGGTCGCCGATGGCCGACGCCAGGGCCGCCGGCGCGGGCGCCAGCATGGCCAGCTGTTCCATCAGCTGGGCAAAGCGCTGCTGGCCAGGCGAGATGTGGTCAACATGCATCAGCACCGAAGTGGCTTCCTCCGACAGCTCGCGGTTAAAGCCAATCTGCTGCAGGTGGCTGATGAGGATCTGCGCTGAGTTGAACAGGATGCGCAGGTTGTTGGGCAGCGCCAGGCGCGCGTCGCGCATCCACGCCACCGCTTCATCCAGCTTGCCGGTCTTCCACAGCAGCACACCCTTGTTCATCATGTCAGCCGCTTCCTTGCGCGAGGCCTGGATCAGCGCTTCGCCCTCTTCGCTCATGCGCGCCTTGTCAAACACGCGCTGCAGCTCCTCCAGCAAGGGCTGGTTGTCGTCGTTGTTCTTGGCCAGATAGCACAGCAGGTCTTTCGGCGCTTCCTTCACGCCGACGGCAAACAGCAAGGTCGCCATTTCCAGGCAGGTGTCGGTGTCGGGGCGCTTCGGTTCCGAGGCCAGCATCTGTTCCAGCTCATCGCCGGATTTGCGCGCGCGCTTGAAATCACCGCTCTCGTGGTAGACCAGGCCCTCGGTAATCTTGGCGCGCAGTTCCACCTGGTTGCCCGCAAACTGGTGCACGGCGGAGTTGAGCAGGCGGATGGCTTCCTTGGGATCATTCTTCTGGCCTAGCACGCGCGCCAGGCCGAAGTAGGCGTCCACCGTTTTCATGATCGAGTATTCGCCGATCTCGATGCACTTGCGGAAGGCTTTTTCCGCCAGCGGGATATTACCCAGTTTAAGCGCCACCGTACCCAGGCTGCGCTGGCGCGGCACCGAGTTGGGCGACAGCTTGGCGGCGCGTTCCAGCACGTCGCAGGCTTCTTCGGTTTTCCCCAGCAGCAGATAGGCGTTGGCCAGCTGGTCGTAGCCGTCGATGTAGAAGCGGTTATCGGCAATCACGGCCTGGAACATCTGGCGCGCCGCTTCCGGTTCGCCGCTCTTCATGCGGATCTTGGCGACGCCGGAACGCGCCCAGTTGTAATCGCGGTCTTCCAGCACGCGCTCGTACACCTGGCGCGCCTGATCAGGCTCGCCGGCCTTGAGCAGCATGCTGGCCTTCATGCGCAGCAGGTCGATCTCGTGCAGCTTGTTCTGGCTGGCCGCCGCATCGCACAGACGCGCGGCGCGCAGGTAATCCTTGTCGGCGAAGGCCTGGTCGATCTCGGCAAAGATCTGCTTCTTGATCCATACGCGGTTCAGGCGCGTCAGCAGCACGCCCTCCGTGATCGGCTTGATGATGTAGGCGTCCGGCTGATGTTCGGCCGCGCCCATCACCGACTCCACGCTCTTTTCGGCGGAGACCATCAGGAACACGGAGCTGGGCAGCATCAAGTGGCGGATGCGGGTTTCTTCCAGCACCTGCTGGCCGTTCTTGCCATCGCCCAGGTTGTAGTCGCACAGGACCACGTCGTAGCGGGTCTTGGCCAGCAGGACCATCGCCTCGCCGCCGCTGGCCGCCTGGTCGATATGCTTGGCGCCCAGGTTGCGCAGCGATTCGCGCAGCAGCTGGCGGATGCCGACAAAGTCGTCGATCAGCAGGTAGCGCTTTTCCGCCCAGTCGATCGCGCTCTCATTAGGGACGAAGTCGTGGCTCATGACGGCGCTCATGGCAGACGCAGGGTAAAGCAGCCACCACCCAGGGTACTGCCGTTGGACAGGGCGATGGTGCCGGTGCGCTGGCGATGCTTGTGCATATGCGCCACCTCGCGCGAGAAGTACAGACCAAGGCCGCTGCTATTGGTCAGGAAGTTGACGGCGCTGCGCTGGGTGTCGAGCGCTTCGGCGCCCGCTTCCAGCATGGCAGGCGGGAAGCCGTCGCCGTTGTCTTCCACGCGGAAGTCGAGATAGTCGCCATCAACCTTGATCGCCAGGCGCACGCGGTCCTTGGTGTAGCGGATGGCGTTGTTGATGGCGTGGACCAGCACGCCGATGATCAGGTCTTCGTCGAAGGTCCAGATCTGGGCGGGGTCGAAGTCGAGATCGAGCGTGATGCTTTTCGATTGCAGCAGCACGCGCGCTTGCGAGGCGACCTGGTTGACCAACTCGCCCAGCTGCTGCGGCATCGGCTCGAAGGGGTAGCCTGGCTTGCCCACTTCCTTATACAGAGCCAAAAGCTGGATCAGGTTGTCGTTCAGGCGCTTGGTCTGGTACAGCATGTGCGACAGCTGCGGATAATCTTCCGATGCGGGCGCGCTGGCGGCGCTCATCAAGTTCTCCAGCGTGCCACTCAGAACGCTGATCGAATTCTTCATGTCGTGCACAGTCGAAGCCAGGAACATAAACAGCTCGGGGGAACCCGCCTGATCGTCCACTTGATCATCCATTGTTGCGCTCTCCATGGGCATCTTGTTTGGTTTGCATTATAGCTCAGCGATTACTGCGCGCGGCGGCGTTCTTTCAACAGGAAGCGTGCAGGATCAAGGGCGGCGGCCAGCGTGGCTTCCAGCGGCAGCGGGGTGTTTTCCAGCTGCGAGACCAGGACTTCGGCCATCAGGGGCGCCCAGATCAGGCCCCGCGAGGCGTAGCCGAGCAGGCAATGCAGGCCAGGATGGCGCGGCACATTGCGCAGGCGCTCCAGGCGGCCGTCGTAGCCATAGTCCGGCAGCGCGCCAGCCAGCGGCAGGCGATCCGGTCCCGCGCAGCGGAAGCCGACGCGGCCCGCCAGGGGGGCTTGCGCGAGGCCGGGCAGGATGGGGGCTTCGACGCGCGGTGCATTCTCGCCAGCGTCAGCTTCGCCAGGCATCGACAGTGGATTGCTGCCGTCGCCATCGCTTTCGTTTGGCGATCCGGCGGCGATGTCGATGCCGGTCATGATCTCGGTCAGGCGTTCCAGGTTCTCCTGCTGGCTGGCGGCGCGCAGCTGGGTATCCGGATCGTGCGTGTTGTAGGTGGCGCCTGCGCAGACGATACCGTGGGTGGGTGGCGTGACGTAAGCCTCGCGGCATACCACCAGCGGCAGGTCAGGCACATCCTGCTCGCCTGCTTTCAGATGGGTGACCTGGCCGCGCAGCGAATACAGGGGCAGTTGCGAAGCTTGTTCGATCTGCCGCGCGCCGTTGCCGTTGGCCAGTATGACCGTCGGCGCCTGCGCGATCACGACGTTATCCGCACCGCGCACCTGCCACTCGCCATCAACGCGTTGCAGCGTCATGGCCTGTGAGGAGAACCGCCGCGTGAGTAGCGTTCCGCAAGCGGCCAGCAGCGCCGCGCAGAAGGACGCGGGACGCGCCCAGCCGCCCTGCTCAAACAGCCAGCCGCCATGTTGCGAGGTGAAGCCGGTCATGGTCGATGCCTGTTGCGCATCGACCCATTGCACATACTCCTGCGGATACTGCCATTGTTCGACAATGTCGCGCTGCAGCTGCGCGTGCGCGGCATCGCGGGCCAGTTGCAGCACGCCGCAAGGAGCACCTTCAAAGGCTTGGCCTACGCCGCCCAGGCGCTTCCATTCGCGCAGGGCGAACAGATAGGCCGCGCGGGTCAGGCGGGTGGCGAGGTTGTCGTCACGCGACAGCAGGGGCATGAAAATGCCGGCGACGTTGCCAGAGGCCTCCTGCGCCACGTCGGCGTGGCGTTCCACCAGCGTCACCTGCCAGCCGCGCGCGCACAGGCGGTGGGCAGCGGAAGACCCGGCCAGTCCCGCGCCAATGACGATGGCGCGGCGCTTCGGCTGCGGAGGTACAGGCGCCTGCGGCTTGCGGCTGGCGTAGACGGCACGCAGCTCGCCGGCTTCGCCCAGCGCTTCGCAAACGAAGCCCGCCGGGCGTAGCGCGGAGGCCAGCGCGGCCACGTCATCCGCACGCGCCCACAGCGTCGCGCCCTGCACGGCAATGCGCGACAGTCCCTTGGCCATGCGTGTATAGCTGAACAGCGGATTATCATCCGGTCCGACCTGCGGCAGATAGAAGGTATCAACGCGGGCATCCATCTCTGGCAGCGCATCCGCCAGCGTGCCCACCATCAGGTCCAGCGTGACGCAGCCTTGATCGAGCAGCACACGGTGCCAGCCTGGCAGATTCAAAGGCCACAGGGCGCGCAGCTGCGGCGAGGCGATCATCTCCACAGGCGCCAGCTGCGGCGTCACGGCCAGATAATGCAGCTCCCCTTCCCCGCGTTCCGCCCAGGCGGCGAGAAAGCGCTCGCCGCTGCCGAAGTCCGCATCAAAGATTACATGGCGCTTGCTCACTTCTTGCGCGCCTTGCTGTGGCAGAAGCAGGCCGGATCATGGTCGTCGACCATGCCGATCGCCTGCATGTAAGCGTAGATGATGGTCGAGCCGACGAACTTGAAGCCGCGCTTGGCCAGGTCTTTGGAAATCTTGTCCGACAACTCGGTCGTGATAATGCGTCCGCCGGTACGATTGACGATCGGCTTGCCGCCGACGTAGGACCACAGCAGCGCATCCAGACTGCTGCCTTCCGCGACCAGGCGCAGATAAGCCTGCGCATTGGTGATCGCCGCCGCCACCTTCAGCTTGTTGCGCACGATGCCCGGATTGGCCAGCAGCTCCGCCACCTTGTCCGGGCCATAGGCTGCGATCTTCTTCGGATCCCATTTGTCGAAAGCGGCGCGATAGCTCTCGCGCTTGTTCAGGATCGTCTCCCAGCTCAGCCCCGCCTGCGCGCCTTCCAGGTTCAGCATCTCGAACAAGGTGCGCTCGTCATGGCAAGGCACGCCCCACTCCTTGTCATGGTAGTCGAGGTAGCGAGGATTGGCCGTATTGGCCCAGGCGCAGCGGGTAAGAGTCATGGCATCGATCAAAGTTCTTTATCCCCGACAGTATAAGTTATCAGCATCCCCGCGCTTTCCTAAGTGATACCATAGATGAAAAGACGCCATCAACGGACGCTGGATCTGATTTTCTCCAGTCCGACAAGTGCCAATATCCCTTGGGACGCAGTCGAGAGCCTGTTCATCGAGCTGGGAGCCGAAATAAGCAATCGCGCTGGCAGCCGGATAGCAGTAACGCTCTTTGGCGAAGTGCGGGTTTTTCACCGGCCACATCCCTCTCCCAAGGTCGACAAAGGCGCAGTGAACAGCATTCGGCGTTGGTTTGAACAGCACGGAGTCACACCATGAACCTGATGACCATAGACGACTTCCAGGCAAAGATCGAATTCGATCCCGATTTGAATATGTACCGTGGCGAGATTCTTGGCCTTAACGGCGGCGCGGATTTTTACGCAAAAGATAAGTCCCAGCTCCAGGCAGAATTCAGGAAGTCACTGCAAATTTACCTGGAAGTTTGCGCAGAAAAAGGAATTACTCCACGCCCGCGCATCTCAAAGACCGTGTGATCCTGCCAGGAACGCACCTCAGACTTCGTAGCCGATAGCAGCTGTATATGTTGCCCACATTCTATTTAGGTGTGATACTTTTCACATCTCATTTCTTGCCTTCGAAAGGAATAGGCGCATGCCTGCTTTCAGACGGGTTAGTTTTAAGTATCGGTCCGGGGCTGCCGCATTGCGTAGTCTGTCCGACGGAACGGCATATTTTGCCAAGCCCAGTGAACTAAATGACTCTCTTGAAGCGAAGTTTGAACCAGCCACTTCCTCGCAATTCTCCGAGACTTTGGCTGCGACATTGACTGACCTGGCCAAGAGTCGTAAGGAGCTCATTAGATTCGAACCAGACGAGTCGTTCGCCGCCGAATTCGATCTGGAGGTGGTCCGCGAAGATGATCACTTCAAAGCGGCATGTCAGAAGCTGGGGTTGTTCTCCTCTGCTCGCAGGCCCGACAGTCAGGCAATGTGGGCCTACTACTGCGGCGACTCAAAAGGTGTGTGTTTCGAGTTGGAATGGCCCGATGAGATACTTGCGAGCTACCAGCTGATGCCAACCGAGATTCAATACTCTAGCGAACCGCGTATTCACAATCGAGCCGATGACCTACGATTAGCGCTACTGGCATTGGGGAAAGAATATCCAAATTGGACCGTGGACGCTATCGAAAAACATTCGTTCACCGAGTCTTTCAATCAGAACTGGATAGCACGTTCAATGGGGCGCGCCGTGTCTACGAAGCATACCGACTGGAGACACGAATCTGAGCTAAGAATGATTTCCCCAACAGCAGGACCGTTGCCTATCTTGAAGCACATACTCAAACGCGTTTATTTCATCCGCACCGATTTCCCGGAATGGGGAAGCATCACGATGCTGTTGCATCAGCTCTACCCCAGCATGGAAATTGCCCGAGTCCAGTTCTCCCATAAAGCACCGCTTGTCTCAGTCGTCCCAATGGTGAGGAAATTAATTCCAGTTTAAAAAGAAAGCTAAAGCAGTCCGGTTACTGTTAGCCGATGGACCGCTACCATTTGCGGGCAATGCGTGAAGCCAGGATCAGTTCCGTTGAACTGAATAGATCGCAATGATGCGATATGGCCCGGGCTCGCATCCTTGAAATTCTTGATTCTCAATTGCACGTCTCGCGTCCTCGAACGTGCCGAAGAGGCAGCGTGAATTTGTGTGAAGTGATTTAGCACACGAGTTACAGGAAAGAGGCGAGCATTCCGGCGAAGTGTGATTAGTGAATGACGTGACATCAAAACCCTCCAGACGTTTGAACAAAGGTTCAACGACGTTTAGCCCAAATGTGGGTTCAGGTTCAAATCCTGACCACTCATGGACATCGTCATCGAACTCCTGTTCATAAGCCTCATAGTAAAAGAGCGTCATGCCATCAAGAGGGATGGAATTTTCGGTCGCGATTTTTTCCATGACTGAAGGTGAATCGAAGAGCCAGAATCCGTTGTGCTTCCAGTAGGTGACGTAGTCTGTAAAATTTTTAGAAACGCAACTACTAAGGGAATACACGTCAATGACCTGAGGTGCCGAGAGCCACTCAGGTTTGGGTTCCACTCGCTTATAAAGATAACCTAGAGGGCGCATTGGGTAACGATGTACTTTGATTGAATCTGCATATCTCTTGCCAACGGATGCTACTTGGATAACTCTAGCACAATGAAATTTTTCATGAAGGCCTACAAAAGAGCGGAAGCTCCTTTCTTCAAGCATCATATGTCAAATCAAATCTGGATTGCTTGCAAATGATCCTTCTCACCCCACTCCATGCCGACGATCTGCCCGCGCTGCTGGCATTCGAGCTGGCTAACCGCGCTTATTTTGAAACCCATATCAATGCGCGCCCGGCCGCCTTCTATTCCGAGCTGGGCGTGCATGAGGCGATCGCCAGCGCGGTGCGCGAAGCCTGCGCGGACAAGGCCTACAGCTATCTGATCCGCGACGATGAGGAACAGCTGATCGGCCGCATCAACCTGACCCGCGTGCGGCGCGCGCACTATCAGTCGGCGGAACTGGGCTATCGCATCGCGGAGTCGGAAACCGGCAAGGGCTATGCCAAGGAGGCCGTGCGCCTGATGCTGTTCCAGGCGGCCAAAGCGCATGAGCTGGTGCGGCTGGAAGCCACCGCACGCCCGGAAAACCTCGGCTCCACGCGCGTGCTGCTGCATAACGGCTTTAGCCAGTACGGACGTTCGACGCAGAGCTTCGAGATGGGTGGCGCCTGGTACGATCTGGCGCACTTTGAGCGGCGCCTGCACCGCCCGGACGTCTGATTACAGTTCCAGGTCGCTGGACAGACCCACGCGGCGGCGCTCGCCGCCCAGCTGTGGCGCGCCCACCAGATTGGTCACCAGCCTGACTTCACCTTCGGCCACGGCGTGGTCGAGATGCTGCATCAGGCGCGGGAACACGCCTTCAACGCGGGTGCTCTCGGTGCTGTACAGCGCCGCCCAGGCATTGCGGCCGGAGCGCTTGGCGATGTAGAGGCCCTGGTCGGCCAGCTCCACCACCTGCGACCAGCTCAGTTGGCGCGGCTGCTCCGGCAGGAAGGGGAAGCAGGCAAAGCCGATCGAACAGGTCTTGGACAGGCGCGTCCCATCCGGCAGTTCAAAGTCACGTTCGCTCACGGCCAGGCGCATGCGCTCGGCCACCAGGTGCGCTTCCTCGCGGCGGGTGGCGCGCGCCAGCACGAGGAATTCCTCGCCGCCCCAGCGCACCAGATAGTCCGATTCGCGGAACACTTCGCGCAGGCGTTCCTGCATCTGCACCAGGATCGAGTCGCCGGCGCCGTGGCCGTAGCGGTCGTTGACTTCCTTGAAGTGATCCAGGTCGACCATGAAGAACACCAAGTCCTTGGCTTCCTGCAGATCGCATTCGGTCAATTCGCGGTGCGCGCCCTTGTCGTAGCCGCGCAGGCTCAGGGCCACATCGGCGTCGACATTCTGCAGGAAGAAGCGGCGGTTGCGCAGGCCAGTCAGCTGGTCGGTCAGGCTGACATCTTCCAGCGCCTTGTAGGCCTGCTCCAGTTCCAGGTTCTTTTCCAGCAGCTGCTCCTGGGTGGTGCTCAGGGTCTTCAGCGTGGCGGCGACCTGGCGATATGCGCTGGCGTTATCCAGTGCGATGGCGCCATACGCACACAGGGTGCGGAAGATCAGGCGTTCACGCTCACCATAGGCATGCGCGTGCAGCGACTGCACCGTCATCGCGCCCAGCACCCGCTCGCCCACGCGCAGCGGGGCAAACAGCAGACTCTGGGTCGGCAGGGTGCCGGGGATCAGATTCGGCGTCGCTTCATGGCGGTCGATGTCGATCAGGATCTCGCGCCGCTCGCGCACGCAGCGTGCCGAATTGGCGCTCGGGTCGGACATGGCGATGCGCGTGGCAGGCAGCGGGCGTCCGGCTTCCACGCCAAAGTCGCAGCGCAGGAACTGGCCGTCCTGCTCCAGCAGGAACACGGAGAAGTGGGTCGCATCCAGCAGGCCATGCACGTGGCGGTCCAGCGCGCGGAACACGGCGGCGGCGTCCAGATGGGCGGTGATCTCCTGGCCGATGGCGGACAAGTGGGCCAGCGTGGCGCTGGTCTGCTGCAGCACTTCGGCGCGTTCCGCTTCCGCCGCCGCCAGCTGGCGATGGTGCTCGCCTTCGGTCTGGGCGCGCTCGGTCTGGAACTGCACCTGCATCGCCACCGCGCGGTTGGTGGCTTGCTGGCTATGGATCTTGTCGCGCGCGGCGCTGGCCTGCAATGCGATCTCGTAGGCGCGCGCATAGTCGCCGCAAGCGGCATATTCGCGCGCGGCGGCATCGAGCAGCGCACCCGGCACGGTATAGCCTTCGATGGTGGCGGCAATCGACAGCGCCTGCTGCAGGTAGTGCAGCGCGGCGTTGGGCGCGGTCATGCCCTGCGGTTCCGGCAGGGCGTGGCGCGAATGGATACGCGCCAGCACATCCAGCGCAGCGATCTGGTTGGAGGCGTCGCCATGCTCGCGCGCCAGCAGCAGCGCGGACTGCGCCACCTGCACCGCTTCTTCGGCGCGGCCCAGCTGCTTGAGGGCGTGGGCCTGGCCGCGCCGCGCGCTGCTCTGGAAGTCGGACTGGCACAGCGCATCGCCGCGCGCGGCCAGCCGGGTAAAGCTGTCCAGCGCCGCTTCGTAGTTGCCCAGGTCCAGCGCCAGGTCGCCCTGATACTCCAGCGCCACCGCGTAAGCGCGCGAACCGGACAAAGGCGACAGCGTGTGCAGGGCTTCGCGCAGCAGGCTTTGCGCCGCTTCGCGCTGGCCCAGCAGGCGCGAAGTTTCCGCCGTCTGCATCAGGCACATGCCGATGCTCATCGGCCAGTTGGTGGGACGCGCCAGGTCCAGGCCGCGCTGCATCCATTCCAGCGCCGCTTCGTGCGCGTTCAGGCTGGTGAAGCCGTTGCCGATATTGGTGGCGATGATGATGGCGCGGCGGATCTGGCCGGTACTGAGCGCCGTTTCAAACGACAGCATCAGGTGGCCGATGGCGCGGCCGTAGTCGCTGCCCTGGAAAGCGCAGGTGCCGAAGAAGTCGCTGATCCAGCCAGCGGCCACGGCATGCTTGGCGCTCAGGTCAACGGTAAAACGACGGCGCCAGGTTTCGTTGGCGGATTGCCAGTCGGCGAACACAGCGCAGATGGCGGCGGCCGCATCGAGCACGTCGGTGCGGACCTCGTCCTCCACGGAGCGCGCCGCAGCGGCGCCGCGCGCCAGCAGATTGTCACCCAGGCCGCAGTCGCCGCGGTCGTTGGCAATCCAGGCCAGCAGCCAGCAGGCGTCCGCCAAACCCTGGGCCGACGCGGCGGACAGCGCCGCCTGCTCGAACACGGCCAGCGCCTGCTCGCCCTTGTAGCGGGCGATGTCGAGCTGGCCAGACAGCCAGCTGGCTTCCGCCTCGATCAGCAGGAAACGCGCGCGCAGCAGCGCCGCTTCCGCTTCCGGCATGGAGGGCAGCAAAGCTTGCGCGTTGACGATCAGGCTTTGTGCGCGCGCAGGGTCGCGCTGGCGGTGATGCCAGGCCAGTGCGACGAGCAGGGTCAGCCTTCTTGCCCCTTGTGCCACAGGCAATTCCGCTTCCCACTCAGCCAGCTGCTCGTCGAGCGCAAAAATGTCCAACAAATCGATTCCCCAAGCTTGATATTGCTTTAACGCATACCCAGTAGCGATGCATTATTTCATAGTTGCGCAACATCAGAATGTAGTAAAAACACACTGCTTTTGCGCAGACCAAGTGACTGATATTACTGGATATTTTGAATTCTCGAAAGCAATAAATTTTGACCTGAGGAATCATACTAACCCGCTCAGAGCGAGCCGCCTTTATTCCTTGCCAAGGGACGCACTTCGTCCAGGTGGTGGTCGACCACCGGCTGCAGTTTTTCCACCAGCGCCTTCACGTCAGGATCCCTGGCGCGTTTGTCGGCCTGGGCCAGCAGCTTGTGCGCCGCCTGGTGATCGCTGACGCCGGCGCCGGACAAATAGGCGCGGTCAAAGGCGTCGCCCGTCAGGCTGTTGAGCTTGTCCACCATGGCGCGGTGCCTGGCGTCCGGTTCGGTGGGCAGGGCCACATTCTTGTTGCGCGCCAGTTCCTGCACGGCCTGCAAGCCCTTGCTGTGGTCGTCGACCATTTGTTGTGCAAAGCTTTTGACTTCCTGGCTGCTGGCTTTTTGCTGGGCAATCTGGCCGGCACTGATTTCGTTGACGTTGGCCTGGGCCAGATCGGTCAGGATGCGCTGGTCGGCCTTGCTCAGGCTGTCCTGGGCCTGCGCGCTTGTGGAGAATGCCGCCAGCAGCCCAATCCATGCCACAATGATTTTTTTGTTCATGATGTCCTCCTTGCCATCGATAGAAAAAATATTTTAGGGAGGATGGAATAGTTGCGCCGCACCTTACGTATACGCAATTGCAAGCCCCCTTCACCCACCGTTTTACCAAAGGAGACATCATGAAATTGCTCGTCCGTCTGAGCCTGGCCGCAGCCCTGCTGGCCGTTACCGCCGCCCACGCCGATGAAGTCATGAAGAAAGACGGCATCCTGGTCAACCAGGCCGGCATGACCGTGTACACCTTCGACAAGGACCAGGAAGGCATGAGCGTGTGCGCCGGCCAGTGCGCCGAAGCCTGGCCTTTCGTCGCCGCGCCAGCCAGCGTGGCGGCGCCCTACTCCGTCGTTACCCGCGAAGACGGCGGCAAGCAACTGGCCCTGAAGGGCAAGCCGCTGTACACCTTCAAGAAGGACATGAAACCGGGCGACCGCAACGGCGACAACTTCAAGACCTTCTGGCACATCGTCAAGGACTGATGTGGCGGATCCCAGCGCCAGCCTGATCGCCTGTTTGCCGCGCCTGCGCCGCTACGCGCGCGCGCTGCTGGGCGAACGCGCCAGTGCCGACGACCTGGTGCAGGACACCATGGAACGCGGCTGGCGCAAGCTGGCCAGCTGGCGCGCCGGCAGCGATATGCGGGCCTGGCTGTTCGGCATCATGCACAACCTGCATGTCGACCAGCTGCGCCAGCCCGCGCTGCCGACGGCGCCGCTGGACGAGACCGATGAGAACGCCCTGCCGCTAGCGGCGCCCGCCATGGAGCCAGGCAGCAGCCTGGCGCTGCGCGACCTCGACGCCGCCCTGCAGCAGCTGCCGCCCGAGCAGCGCAGCGTGCTGCTGCTGGTGGCACTGGAAGAAATGACTTATGACGAGGTCGCGATCGCCCTCGATATTCCGCTTGGGACGGTGATGTCGCGCCTGTCCCGTGGCCGGGAGCGCCTGCGCCTGCTGATGCAGGGCCAGGCCGCGCCCGCAGCGCTGAAGGTGGTGAAATGAATTCCCCCGTAACCGAAGCCGAACTGCAAGCCTGGGTCGACGGCCAACTGAAGCCCGCGCGCCAGGGCGCCGTGAACGATTACCTGGCGCAGCATCCGGACCAGCAGGCGCGCCTGCAATCCTACCGCGCCGCCAACGCCGCCCTGCGCGCGCGCTACCAGCCGGTGCTGGACGAAGCCATTCCGCCGCGCCTGCAGCAGCGCCCTGCCGCCAACGATGGCTGGTGGCGTCCGCTGCGCGCGGCGGCCATGCTGGCGCTCACTGTGGCGGGCGGCGCGGCCGGCTGGTGGCTGCATGAGCTGATGCCCGGCGCCGCAGCGCCGTCGCAGGCCATAGCCAGCCTGGCCAACCTGCCGCAGCGCGCCGCCGTCGCGCACGTGGTGTATACGCCGGAGGTCAAGCATCCGGTGGAAGTGACGGCCGACCAGGAACAGCACCTGGTGGCCTGGCTGTCCAAGCGCCTCGGCGCACAAGTACACGCGCCGCAGCTGGGCGCGCTGGGCTACGAGCTGGTGGGAGGACGCCTGCTGCCGGGCCAAAGCGGTCCGGTGGCGCAATTCATGTACCACGACGCCAGCGGTGCACGGCTGACGCTGTATGTGTCGACCGAACAGAAAGCCAATAGCGAAACCGGCTTCCGCTTTGCCCAGGAGGGCGAGGTGGCGGTGTTCTACTGGATCGATGGAAAATTCGGCTATGCCCTGTCGGGCCAGCTGCCCAAGGCCGCGCTGGGCAAGATCGCCGACGCGGTCTATGCCCAGCTGGAACCGGGAGCTTAGCGCTTGCGCCTGTGCTTCAAGCGGTGACCACCTTGCTGGCCTGGGCCAGGCGCGAGCGCATCACGTCGGTGGCGGCAGGGCCGGGCGCGAACATATAGTCCTCGTCATTGATGGCCAGGCCGCTGTTGGCGTCGACCAGCACCTGGTCGGCCGGCTTGCCCGTTTCGCGGCTCACCACCAGCAGGCTGGCCCCTTCCGGCGCCA
>Ga0213872_10000229_pt1 | contig 49150 bp, 42 predicted proteins | sample VelepicomBERX_R2_FD_160071 | JGI IMG/M metagenome (GOLD analysis project Ga0213872, IMG submission 160071) | Rhizosphere microbial communities from Vellozia epidendroides in rupestrian grasslands, the National Park of Serra do Cipo, Brazil - RX_R2 | ecosystem: Host-associated > Plants > Roots >... | reverse complement strand
GCTGTCGCTGGTGCGCGATCCCCAAGGCGAAGTGGTGAATTATGTCGGCCTGTTTGCCGATATCACCGTGCGCAAGCAGGCGCAGGAGCGGATGAATTTCCTGGCCAATCACGACCCGTTGACCCGACTGCCAAACCGCAGCTGCTTGATTTCGGCTCTGGAAGATCAACTGCTGACCATGGCCGAGGGCGGCGGCAAGCTCGCGGTGATCTTCATCGACCTGGACCGCTTCAAGCTGATCAACGATTCGTTCGGCCATCAGTCGGGCGATGAGCTTTTGCGAGTGATCGCCATCCGCTTGGCCAATACCGTCGGCGAGCGCGGCATGCTGGCGCGGCTGGGTGGCGACGAATTCACTTTGCTGATGTCGGATTTCGAGAACCTCGGCGACCTATCGATCATCGCCGAGCAGGTGCTGGGGGTGCTGGCCAAGCCGTTGCAGCTGGAAGAGCACGAGGTGTTCGTCACCGGCAGTATCGGCATCAGCGTCTATCCCAACGATGGCGCCGACGCGCGCACGCTGCTGAAGAATGCCGATGTGGCCATGTATCGCGCCAAGGACGCCGGCAAGAATACTTACGAGTTCTTCAACGCGGAAATGAACGCCCAGACCGTGGAGCGGCTGGTGCTGGAAAACAGCCTGCGTCAGGCGTTGGAGCGCGACGAGTTCGAGCTGCATTTCCAGCCGCAGGTGGACGCGGTCACCCGCTCCTTGATCGGCGTCGAGGTGCTGTTGCGCTGGCGGCATCCGCAGCAAGGGTTGGTGGCGCCGGGACGCTTCATCCCCTTGGCGGAGGAAACCGGGCTGATCAAACCGATCGGCGCCTGGGTGCTCAAGGAGGCTTGCCGCCAGCTCAAGCGCTGGGACCGCGAGGGGTTGTCCGTGCCGAGGCTGGCGGTCAACCTGTCGGCGCGTCAGTTCGAGCAGGCCAACCTGATCAGCCTGGTGCACGCCGCGCTGGAAGAAAGCGGCATCGCGCCGCAGCGGCTGGAACTGGAAATCACCGAAAGCATGATTATGCAGAACCCGGTCGAGACCGTGCGCATTCTCAATGAACTGAAAAACCTGGGCGTGCAGCTGGCGATCGACGATTTCGGTACCGGCTATTCCTCGCTGTCGATCCTTAAACGATTCCCCCTCGATTCGCTCAAGATCGATCGCTCGTTCGTCGATGGGCTGCCGCAGGACGGTGACAGCGCGGCGATCACCGAGGCGGTGCTGGCGATGGCGCGCAAGTTGGGTTTCTCGGTGGTGGCCGAGGGGGTCGAGCATGCCGGGCAGGCCAACTTCCTGCAGGCCATCGGCTGCGACAGCCTGCAGGGCTACTATTTCGGCAAGCCGATGCCGGCCGAACATTTCGTCGCCTGGCTCGCCGAGGGCGAGACCTCGTTGCCGCCGCGCGCGGTCGATGCTTGAGCGTCCGTTGCGGCGGTTGCATTCGACGAGCCCGCGCGGTTAAATAGCCGCGAACCTTCCTATGAGTCAATAATGAGCAACAAGCGCCTGATACACGGGTTTCATGCCGTGAACGCCCGTCTGTGGCAAAACCCCAAGAGTCTGATCGAGATTTACCTGGCCGGCGGCCGCCAAGATGAACGCGCCCGCGCCGTGGCCGAGCGGGCACAGACCGAGGCGGTCAAGGTGCATGTGGTCGACAAGGCCCGGCTTGACAGCCTGACCGGCAACGCGCGTCACCAAGGCGTGGCGGCGTGGATCGACGCCAGTCACCGAGTGGTGGATATCGCCGATGTGCTCGATAGTCTGCAGGAGCCGCCGCTGTTGCTGATCCTGGATGGCGTGACCGATCCGCACAATCTGGGCGCGTGCTTGCGTGTGGCGGATGCCATGGGGGCGCATGCGGTGATCGCACCCAAGGATCGCGCCGCCAGCATCAACGCGACGGTGTCCAAGGTGGCCTGCGGCGCGGCCGAGACCATTCCCTACATCATGGTGACCAATCTGGCGCGCACGCTGCGAGACCTCAAGGATGCCGGCATCTGGATTGCTGGCACCACGATGGAGGCGGAAACCGATTTGTTCCATTTCGACCAGCGCGGGCCGCTGGCTTGGGTAATGGGGGCGGAGGGCGAGGGCATGCGCCGCCTGACGCGCGAACATTGCGATGCGCTGGTGTCGATTCCGATGTTCGGCACGGTGGAGAGCCTGAACGTATCGGTATCGTCCGGCATGGTGTTGGCCGAGAGCCGCCGTCAACGCGTACTGGCCGGGGAGGGTAAGGGATGAGTGATACGCCTCGCGATTGCGGTTGCGCGCCGCAATCGGACAAATCGGTGGTGCAGCCGGACAAGACTCGGCTGTTGCAGCGTCTGGCGCGCATCGAGGGCCAGGTGCGCGGCATCGGCGGCATGATCGCCGACGATCGTTACTGTGTCGACATCCTCACCCAGGTGGCCGCAGTGAAGTCGGCGCTCGACGCCGTGGCGATGCAGTTGCTGGAAAACCACGTGCATGGCTGCGTGGCGCGTTCGTTCGGCACGTCCTCGGCCGAGGATATGGCGGCCGAACTGTTGGATGTCGTCAAGAAGATTCGTTGAAAGCGGGGAGGGCGTAGCGTGTGTTCGCGAAGCAACGCACGTTTCAACGCACGGTGACACCAGGTTCGGGGAGCGTTCGCTCCCCGCCTCCAGGTTAGGGTGTTAATCGGCGGTCAACACCAAGCATCCCGCCACCTCGCGCAGGCGCGCGGCGTTTTTCAGGTACAACCACGACGACTGGGCATCGACCGGCATCGACGCCCAACTCAGCCGGCTATCGAAAATCAGCCGGCGCACGTCGGGGTTGGGGTGGGCTTGCCGCGGTTCGCACAAGGTTGTGTAGGGCGCAATCGACGCGCAACGCGCGGCATTGCGCCGAACTCCGGTGGCGCACTGCCTTCGGCGAGTGCGCCCTACTCTCCACTGCCCACTCCCGACTCCCTCTTCACGGCCGCCCCCAAGGCGATGTCGTCCGGCGGCAGCGGTTGGCTGAAGAGGTAACCCTGCACGTAGTCGCAGCCCAGCTGGCGCAGAATGTCGAGCTGGGCTTGGTTTTCCACCCCTTCCGCCACGACTTTCAGCCGCAGGTTGTGGGCAAGTTGGATGATGGACGCGGTAATCGCCTGGTCCTTCGGATTCGCGACGATCTGGGCGATGAACGATTGGTCGATCTTGAGCGCATCGATATCCGATCCCATCAGATACGCCAACGAGGAATAGCCGGTGCCGAAGTCGTCGATCGACAGGCGCACGCCCAACGCGCGCAACTGCGCCAGCATCGGGCGCTGATCGTGCGTGTTCACCATGAGAACGCCTTCGGTGACCTCCAGCTCCAGCAAGGCGGGCGGCAGCGCATGCCGTTCCAGAATCCGCGCCACCGTCGGCGCCAGTTGCGGATTGTTGAATTGGCGCGGCGATAAATTCACCGCCACCGGGCAATGATCCGGCAGCTGACCGGACAACTGCCAGGCGCGGCGCTGTTTGACCGCGGCCTCCAACACCCATTCTCCCACCTGATTGATCAGACCGGTCTGCTCCATCAACGGGATGAAGACGTCCGGCCGGACTTGCCCGTTGTGACGCCGCCAACGAAGCAAAGCCTCGATGCCGACGATGTGCTGGCCCGCGGTATCGAACTGCGGTTGGTAATCGAGAGAGAACTCGTGGTTGTCGAAGCCTTGGCGGATGCCTTGTTCGAGCAGCATGCTGGCTTGCGCGCGCGCGTTGAGTTCCGGCGTGAAGAATTCGAAGGTGTTGCGCCCCAGGCTCTTGGCGCGGTACATGGCCAGGTCGGCGGCCAGCATCAAGCTGTCGGTATCGTTGCAATTATCCGGAAACAGCGCGATGCCGATGCAGGCGCCGGTCGATAACGAGTGGTTGCGCATCTCGAACGGCGCGGACAGCGTGTTCAGCAGTTTGCGCGCCACCAAGGCGGCGTGCTCGACGTCCTCCAGATCATCGATGATCACCGTGAATTCATCGCCGCCCAGGCGCGCGATCACATCCTTGGCGCGCAACGCCGCCTTCAGGCGGCCGGCAACCGATTTGAGCACCAAATCGCCGACATCGTGGCCCTGTGTGTCGTTGATGTCCTTGAAATGGTCCAGGTCGATGAAAAACAGCGCCAGATGCCGTCCGGAACGGGCGCTGCGCTGCACGCAGCCGGCCAGCGCCTGCTTGAGGCCGTGGCGGTTCAATAGGCCGGTGAGCGAATCGGTCACCGCTTGCTGCCGCAACTGTTCTTCCATCTTTTTTTGCTGGCTGATGTCCTGGAAGACGATGACCGAACCGCTTTCCGCGCCGGGCAACGGCGCGCAGCTCAAGGCCACCGGCAGCGTCTCGCCGTCCATGCGCCGCAGCAGCGTATCCGTCAGCCGCAATGCCCGGCGCGACTTCCAATAGCGGTAGAACACGGTGTTTTGCCAATCGGCCCCATTCGCGCTGGGCGGCTGGCCGATTTCGAGGAAGTTGGCGCCTAACAGCTGGTCCGGCGCGGCGGCCAGCAAGCGCAGCGCGGTCGGGTTGGCGAAGTGGACCCGGCCGTCGGGCGACAATCCCAGCACGCCCTCGTCCGCCGCGTTGAGCATCGATTCGTAGTACCTTTTCTGCGCCGCCAGCAGATCGTTGACCCGCTCTCTCTCCCGCTTGTAACGCGCGAGCTCGAGGAACTGCTGCACCTTGCCGCGCAGCACGGCCGAGCTGATCGGCTTGAGGATGAAGTCGACCGCGCCATGGCGATAGCCATCGACGATCTCTTGCTCGTCCCGGGCATAGGCGGTGAGAAAGAGCGTGGGAATATCGCGGGTACGGCGGTTGGCGCGCATGGCGCGCAATACTTCGAAGCCGTCCATGTCCGGCATGTTGACGTCGAGCAGCACCAGCGCGATCTCCTCGCGATACAGCGTCTCCAACGCTTCGTTACCGGAGCGCGCTTGCAGCAAGTGGGCGCCGCAATCGCTCAAAATGGCGTCGAGTACCGCCAGGTTCTCGCCGTGATCGTCGACCAGCAAAACGCGTTGCAGGCGATCCTGCGTGCATTGCACCGCGTTGGCGGCGTTTACTCCGGAATATGTGCCGTGCCCATTCATCTCAGCATCTTTCCTATCAGGGTCAAAAGCGCCTGGCGCTCGACGGGCTTGGCCAAGTACGCGTCTGCCCCGGCCGCCAGGCATTTTTCGCGGTCGCCTTTCATCGCCAGCGCGGTCAGCGCCAGGATCGGTTTGGAGAAATGCAGTTCGCTGCGCAAGATGGCCGTTGCCTGGTAGCCATCCAAAAGCGGCAACATCATGTCCATCAGAATCAATTCGATTTCCGGCTGGCGGCGCACCGCATCCAGGGCCTCCTGGCCATTGCGCGCCACGCGCACGTCCAGACCGGCATCCTCCAACAGGCTGGTCATGGCAAAGATATTGCGTATCTCGTCGTCCACCAGCAGCACCTTGCGCCCAGCCAGTGTCTGCAATAGCGACGGGTCGGCCAGTGGCGGCGGGGGGAGCGGGTCGCTCAGCGGATGCGGCGCGGCGCGCGGCGCGCTCTCGGTGAGTAGCGGCAAGTGGAGGGTAAAGGTGCTGCCTTGGCCCACGGTGCTGTCCACTGTCAAGTTGCCGCCCAGCAAGGCCGCCAGCTGGCGGGCGATGGCCAGCCCCAAGCCGCAGCCGCTGACGCGGCGGCTGGAGGTGCCGTCCAGTTGGACAAAGGCATCGAAAATCTCGGCTTGCTTATCGGCGGGTATGCCGCTGCCGGTATCGCTGACCGCGATGGAGAGCGTGGCTGGATCGGCATCGATGCGCACGGCGACTTGCCCGTTGGCCGGCGTGAATTTGCAGGCGTTGGAGAACAGGTTCTTGACGATCTGATAGAGCCGCTTGAAATCCACCACGATGGTGTCCGGCACCGCCGTGGCGACCTCGCAGGTCAACGATAGCTGGTGCGACTCGGCAAGCGGCGTGAACGTGCGGCGCAAATAGTGGCAGAGCTCGCGTGGAGACAGCGGTTCCGCGTGGATGTCCAGCTTGCCGGCCTCGATGCGGGACAGATCGAGAATATCCTCGATCAGCGCGAGCAGATCCCGGCCGGATTGATGGATGATTTGAGCGTAGTTGAGCTGCTTGGGCAGCAGATTGTCCTGGGGCGCGGCGCACAGATGTTCGCTCAACAGCAAGATGCTGTTGAGCGGCGTGCGCAGCTCATGCGACATATTGGCCAGAAACGCCGATTTGTAGCTGCTCGCTTGCGCCACCTGCGCGGCTTGCGCATGAAAGCGCGCCTCGCTGGCCTTGCGTTCGCTGATGTCGATGATTGAACTGAGCACCATGGTCCCTTTGCGGGTCTCTAGCGGGTTGAGACCGATTTCGACCGGGAATTCGCTGCCGTCCTTGCGGCAAGCGAACAACTCGCGCCCCTGTCCCATCGGTCGCGCGGCCAGCGCCTGCATGAAACTCTGCCGCAGGAACACGTGATTGACGCGCAAATCGGCGGGGAGCAGCACTTCGACCGGCTTGCCGATCAGCTCGTCGTGCGCATAACCGAACCAGCTTTCCGTTCGGGCGTTGAGCGCCGCGATGCGGCCTTCGCGATCCACCACCACCACGGCGTTGGGGATGGCCTCGAGGAAGGGCGCGAGCCGTTTGCGAAAACGCGGCCAGGACGTCAGCCAAGCACGGGCTTGCCGCCGCAGTGCCGACTCCGGCATGACCAGCGCGTCCAGAACGGCCCTGAGTCTGGCCATGCGCTGGGAGCGGGGGGGCGGGATCGAGGACTGGGTCATGGGGAATTCCTTCCGTCAGGCACTCGGCGCGGGACGGCGGAAGCGTCGGGTTTGGATGCGGCGCTTCAGGATGAAGTGCGTACTTAAAATGGATAAATCACATGAGAAAATATTAACAATGGTTAAGGCGAATGCAAGACGTTTTTTGTCCCGATCCGCCCAAGGTCGCGGCACCGCCCCATGAGCAATATTTTAAAAAAAGGGGACGGGGTCAAATAATTGGCCTTTGCCGATAAAGTGGCCGCCGTGATGGTTAATCGCCTGCAAAATCAAGCTGAATTTGGCATGTTTGGCTTTCCCTTCGCGCCGAGAGGGATACATTAGCACCTTCTTAAAAACGCACGTCAGGACCACCTGGAGGTATTCAGGGACGGCTGGCCTTGAAGGAAGAACAACATGCCTCTGTCCATCGAAAACCAGAACAAGCTCGATGCATTCTGGGCCCATTGCGTTAAAAACCAATACTTCAATATTGGTTATCCCGAATCGGCGGATTTCGATTACGGTGGTCTTGAGCGCTTCATGCGCTTTTCTCTGAACAATTGCGGCGATTGGGCGGAGTACTGCAATTACCTGCTCAACACCTTCGCGTTCGAGGAAGAGGTGATCAAGCATTTTGCCAAGCTCTATCGCATCGGCTTCGACCAAAGCTGGGGCTATGTCACCAACGGCGGCACCGAAGGCAATATGTTCGGTTGCTACCTGGCGCGCGAGTTGTTTCCCGATGGCACGCTGTTCTATTCGCGCGACACGCACTATTCGGTCGCCAAAATCGTCAAGCTGCTGCGCATCAAATCCCAAGTGGTGGATTCGCTGCCCAATGGCGAGATCGATTACCAGGACCTGATGCGTAAAATCGCCGCGAGCGGCGAACGTCATCCCATCCTGTTTGCCAACCTGGGTACGACGGTCAAAGGCGCCGTCGACGATATCGGCCGTTTGCAGCGCTTGATGAGCCAAGCCGGTTTCGCGCGCGAGGATTACTACATTCACGGCGACGCCGCCTTGAGCGGCATGATCCTGCCCTTCGTCGACGATCCGCAACCGCATAATTTTGCCGACGGCATCGATTCGATCAGCGTGTCCGGCCACAAGATGATCGGCACGCCGATCCCGTGCGGCGTGGTGCTGGCACGGAAAAAGAACGTCGATCAGATTTCGGTCGAAATCGACTATATTGCCGCCCACGATAAAACCATCACCGGGTCGCGCAACGGCCATACGCCGCTTTTGCTGTGGTACGCCATCCACGCCGTCTCGTTCGAGGAGCAGCAACGGCGGATCGCCCATTGCCTGAGAATGGCCCAATACGCCGTCGACCGTTTCCAGGCTTGCGGCATCAAGGCTTGGCGCAACAGGAACTCGATTACGGTCGTCTTCCCCTGTCCGTCCGAAGACGTGTGGAAAAAGCATTGTCTGGCCACGTCGGGAGCCTATGCCCATCTGATCACGACGGCGCATCATCTGGACAGCAGCCGCATCGATGCCTTGATCGACGACGTGGTCGCCGATCTGGCGGAAGCCGCCGCCTAACTGCGTGGCGACGGGGCGGACCCCTCGTCCGGTTTTCTGACACAATAAGCCCGGGGCGATCCCCGGGCTTTCGTTTGGGAGAATGGAGCGGACCATGACGCTGGGCGGTATGCCGCAGGATATCGTCGTCGAGACGGACAATCTGAAGCATTGGGTGGAAGCGCGGCTTCGCGGCGTCATGCACCGTTATGGCTATCAAGAAATCCGGTTGCCGGCGCTGGAGGCCAGCACCCCTGCCCACGAGTCGGCAGGGACGGCGTGGGACCGCTTGCGCCCCGACGGACTGCCTTCCGGCGTGCGCGCCGTGCTGGCCGCGCACACGCCGGCGCGGCGCGGCATCGAGCGCATTTGGTTTCTCCGCCCGGTGCTATGGCACGGTCCTCAAGGCCCGCGCCAGACGGTGGAGTTTGGCGTGGTGGTCTTCAATGCGCCGGACCCCGCCATCGAGGCGGAGCTGGTGTTGTTGATTCGCGAACTGTGGCGGGCCTTGGGGCTCGCGCAAAAGGCCGAGCTGACCGTCAACAATCTGGGAAGCTGGCGCGAGCAGGCCCAGGATGCCGCCGGTCGCCTCGGATTGCATAGCCGGCGCCATTTTGCCGAGTTCACGCGCATGCTCGACGCTTTGGGCCAGTGCTGGCTGCTCGATGCCGACGATGTGGCCGGACGCGGCTATTTCAACCATACCGTGTTCGACTGGCGCCTGGCATCCGACGCGACGGGGGTGTGTAACGGCGGGCGTTGCGACGAACTGGCCTCGCGTTTGCTGGGGCGGCCGCTGCATGCGGCCGGGCTCGCCATCGACGTTGAACGGTTGACCGACCTGTTGTGCCGCTACCAGCCACCCGCGACGCAGTCGCCGCCGTGCGTGGTGCTGCGCGCCGAGAGCCGGGAACAAGCCACCGACTTGGTGTTGTTCGGCCATACGTTGCGGGCCCGCTTGCAGGGATGGCGGATTCGCACGCAGCTGTCCAGTGCGGCGCCGGAGACCGCCGCCGAAGACGCCGACTGGCGGCTGGTGCTTCGCCGCGATGGGCGCTGGACGGTGTGGTCGCGCGCAGAGGGCGCCGTCGGCGAGCAGTCGACCGATGCCTTGATCGACTGGTTGAGCGGCGCGCAAGCCGCCGGCCGGGAGCGCTGACGATGCCGAGAAAAGAACGGCTCCTGGTGACCGAATTGCCGCAGTTGCTGGCCCTGCGCGGCAACAACGGCGAATTGCTCTTCCGCGACGAGGACGATTATCGCACCTTCGTCGGCTTGCTGCGGCAGGCGGCCATCGACATGCCGCTGCGTCTGCACGCTTTTTCCTTGTTGCCGAGTCAGATTTATCTGCTGTTGACGGTCACGGACAAAACCGTGCTGGCGCGATTCATCCAATACCTCGGACGGCAATATGTGGCGTACTTCAACCGCCGCCACGGGCGCAGCGGCGTGCTGTGGGAGGGGCGCTACCGCAATGCCGGCGTCGAGCCGGCCAGCTATTTCCTGTTGTGCCAGAAGTACATCGAATTACGCGCGCTGGAGGCGGGGGACGACGTCGATCCCTCGTTGCTGAGCAGCGGCCCGGCGCACTTGGGGCAGTGTCGCCAAGATTTTCTGACGCCGCACGCGACCTATCAAAACTTGGCGGCGGAGGATGCCGGACGTCAGCAACGCTACCGGCAATTCCTGTCCGCCGCGCTGGGCGCCACGCTGGTCCATCGGGTGGAAAGCTGTTTGCGCCAAAACGTCGTGCTGGGCAATCTGAATTATTGTTTGGAGCTGGAACAGCGGCTGCGGGTGCCGGTACGCCCCCGTCCGAGCGGCCGGCCGCGCAAGCATTATCCCGACCGGCTCGATTATTGGAACCGGCTCGATGCCGAAGCGCGTCAGGTCTTGCTGTCGGAAGGTTATCGCGAGATCCGGCTGCCGTTGCTGGATGGCGACGACGAGGCCGACGATTGGGCCGCCCGTTTGCTCAGCGATGGCACCATGGGCTGCTTGCGTGCCATCGCCGCGCAGCATTTGACGGAAATGCCGGCCCGGCTGTGGTATCAAGGGCCGGTTTTCCGTAACCACCACCTCGACGGCGGGCAGCTTGAACAATGGCATCAAATCGGCGCCGAGGCGCTGGGCTTTGACGACGTCGACATCGAACTGGAACAGCTGCTGCTTGAGTACGCGCTATTGCAGCGCTTGAAACTGCTTCCCCAAGTTGAGCTGGAAATCAATACCCTGGGCACGCCGGCGGAGCTTGCCCGTTATCGGCAACGATTGTGTCAGCACTTCGAGACGGTGTTGGCGCCGCTCGACCCGGTGGCGCGGGCGAGTCTCGCGTCCGCGCCGGAAGTGCTGCTCGGCGACCGTTTGCCCGGGGTGCCGCGCGCGCTGATCGATAGCGCGCCGGACATGCTGCACAGCCTGTCCGACGCGAGCCTGGCGCGCTTTGAACGTTTGACGGCGGCATTGGCGCGCGCGGGGCTGCCGCACACGGTGCGTCCCGACCTGTTTCCGCACCGGCCCTACTATCAGCACAGCTTTCACGAATGGTCTGCGCCCGGCTTGGAGGATCACCCGGTGTTGTGCCGAGGCGGGCGCTATGACGAGGTCGCCACGCGCGTCATCGGCAAGGCCACGCCCGCCTGCGGTTTCGCCTTCATGGTGGAGCCGCTGCTGCAGTTGGCGGAAAAGGCGCGTAGCCAGCCGGTGGTATCCAGCGCCCGCCAGGATATCGCCATCCTGCAGGAGAGCGAGGGAGATGCCGCGGCGGGCCTGCTGGTGGCGAGCGGGCTGAGGGATGCGTTTCCCCTGTTGGCCGTGGTCTGCGACTTCGGCGTGGGGCAGCGCGCTTGGCGGCTGCGCCATGCGCTCAAGGGCGGCGCGCGCATTGTGCTGACGGTGGCCGACCAAGGCCGGCGCATTGAATTGTGGGACGTTGCCGCCGCGCACCGGCAAACGTGCACCCGCGAGGGACTGGTTAGCGCGATCAGGCTGATGCTCTCCTGAAGACAGCCCCATGTGCATCTCGCAATGCAGCATTCATGACTATTCCGGCTTGCCGCCATCCAGGCCGACAAAAAGCGCATGTAGTCCGTCGACTATTAAGCAATAGTTGTGCCATGCATGTTTTGTCGAACTTTTTCAGGCAAAGCCGCTGTATGGCTATGATTTTGTCAAGCCATTGAAAATAAACGATTTGATGGTTTTTTGCTTTGCGGGCGATTACGCAAACTTGCTGGAAAGCGGCGCTTTTTTGACTGTCTGATGGTGGGGCGGGGGCGCAAAAAGGCCCTTTTTCGCCATCTTGCGCGAATCGACAATATTTGCGCGTCTTTTGAGATGTGATGATGCGTCAGGTGGAATGCGAGTCGGGGTTGGTGGCGCAAAACCTTTTATAAATCAATATATTGATATTGACGCCCCCCTTGTAGTGCGGCTCTGCACTATATCAACCAATTGCGATATTGCCCTGGTGTTATCCCATTCCTATGCTATAAAGCAGAAAATAATCCATAGCAGCTAATGTTTATACATTGATATGCTGAAATACATTGGCGCCAAAATGCGTTTTGTCAGGCCAAGGCCGATTTTATTGGGATTGGACGGGGTTTTGGCTTCCCGGTATCTCTCTTTCAATCTTTCCCCCCGTTGATTGGCACCGGCCTGAAAGCGCCGCCGTTATTGATTCTTATCGTTTCCTCATCGAATATTTTTCGGAAAGGAAGGGAAAAATCAATTGAGCGGAAAATGACAAAGAATCATGCTTTTGGAATGATGTAAATATGCTTTCGGCATTGTTTGCATGTTGCGCTGCAAAATTTGGAATTGAATTAGATGTTGATGTGTATCAAGTAGTGCAGTTGTCAGAGCAAGCACATTATATACAATTCTGAATATTACCAATTTCTCATATTTATAGGGTGTGAAGGGCAACGTACCCCGGCATCCAGAGGTTCTGGCAGCGCACATCAGGAAGTCGCTGCGCTGCCAACGGTGTGGACCCGGTAGTCAACGGGAGCAGTACTGAATACCCGGCCATTCGTAATGAGGGCTCGGGCGTGTTCCGGAACAAGGCGGTGGCCCCTGTAATTCGCTACTGCCAGGGACGCGAAAGCCAATTGGCTGGGATCCCGGGTGAATGCGCGGGTGCCGGACTGATTGAATGTTCGATGCAGTAATTGGGAGCAATAATATGTCTTCTAAGTCACACAAGATGGGGCTGTCCGCGTTGACGGTCTTCGTAGCGCTGAACATGATGGGGTCCGGGATTTTCCTGTTGCCCTCGAGTTTGGCTAAGGTCGGTTCGATCAGTATTTTTGGTTGGATCATCTCTACCGTTGGTTCCATCGCTTTGGCGGTGTCCTTCTCCAAGCTGAGCTTCCTCTGCCCGAAAGAGGGTGGTCTGTACGCTTACACCCGCGACGGTATCGGCGAATATGCCGCCTTTACTGAAACCTGGTGCTACTGGCTGTCGCTGTGGGTCGGTAACGTGGCCATCGCCGTAGCCGGTATCGGCTACCTGGCATACTTCGTTCCGGAGCTGAGTAAGCCGATGCCGGGCGCCATCGCCGCCATCATCTCCATCTGGTTCTTCACCTTCCTGAACTACCCGGGCGCCGGCTTCATTGGCCGCATCCAGAAGTTCACCTCGCTGGGCATGTTGATCCCGGTGGTGGGCATGGCCGTGTTGGGCTGGTTCTTCTTCCACCCGGACTACATCACCGCCAGCTGGATCGTTGACAAGAAGCAAAGCAGCTGGGATGCCGTGATGGCCGCTTCTTCGCTGACCCTGTGGGCATTCCTGGGTCTGGAATCGGCTTGCATCGTGACCGGTGTGGTTGAAAACCCGAAGAAGAACGTGCCGATCGCCACCATGCTCGGCACGCTGTTCGCCGCTGTCATCTATATTCTGTCGACCTTCGCCATCATGGGCGTGGTTCCGGCCAAGGAACTGGCTGCCTCGAGCGCTCCGTTCAGTACCGCCGCACAATATATGTTCGGTAACTGGGCTGGTTCGTTCGTCAGCTTCTGCGCGGTCGTTGCCTGCCTGGGCTCGCTCAACGGCTGGGTATTGACCACTGGTCAAGTGTCGAAGGCCGCTGCCGACGACGGCATGTTCCCGAAGATCTTCGCCGATACCAACAAGTACGGCACCCCGTTCAAGGGCATGATCATCACCGGCGTGCTGATGACGCTGATGGGCTACATGACCGTATCGCCCGACCTGGCTTCGCAGTTCCAGATCATTACGCTGTTGTGCGTGTTCACCAACGTGGTTCCGTACATCCTGGCTACCGCCGGTATCTACAAGATCATGAAGGACAACAACATCGCCTCCGGCGAATACACCCGCTACGGCCTGATCGCCCTGCTCGCCCTGGTCTACAGCTTCTATGCGCTGGCCGGCTCCGGCAAGGACACCGTGTTCTGGGGCTCGCTGACCATGATGCTGTCCATCCCGATGTACGGCTGGATCTCGCATTCGGTTAAGCAAAAGCGCGAAACCGCTGCGGCTACCACCGTGACGAGCGAAAACGCCTAACGATCAAGTACCTCAGCTTCTAATCAAGCTGACTTTGGCCGGTCGCAAGACCGGCCATTTTTTCAGGGGGAAAGCCCTTCATCCCTCCGGCTTGATGAAGTACCCCAACCGCCCGACGGCAATTGCCGCCGGGCGGTTTGCATTGAGGCCTTGCCATTTGTAGGGCGCCAATCGACGCGCAACGCGCGACATTGCGCCAAACCTCGGAGGCGCACTGCTGTTGTGTAGGGCGCCAATCGACGCGCAACGCGCGGCATTGCGCCGAACCTCGGAGGCGCACTGCTGTTGTGTAGGGCGCCAATCGACGCGCAACTCGCGGCATTGCGCCGAACCTCGGAGGCGCACTGCTGTTGTGTAGGGCGCTAATCGACGCGCAACGCGCGGCATTGCGCCAAACCTCGGAGGCGCACTGCTGTTGTGTAGGGCGCTAATCGACGCGCAACGCGCGGCATTGCGCCAAACCTCGGAGGCGCACTGCCTTCGGCGAGTGCGCCCTACGCGAATGTGTGCCCTTGCGCCAAACCCCTGGCGCAAAAAAAGCCCCTGGCGATCAACGCCAGGGGCTAGGTTTATTGCCGTTGCAAACGTTAGAGGATCAATCGCAGCGCAATGGTCGAGGAGGAGCCGGCGCCTTGCAGTTCCGACGAAACGTAGAGTTTGGTCGGCATATCCGCGCGGGCCATCTTCTCGAAGCCGTTGTCGAAGAACAGTCCGTCGATCGGTCCGGACAGCAGATAGAGGGCGCCGATCTGCTTGGCGCGCGCGCGCTCGATCAAGGAGAGCAGCAAGCGCTTGGCCACGGATTTGCCGCGCATGTTGGAGGCCACGACCAGCGAGCGGATAAGGCCGATATCGCCGTAAACCTCCATGCCGATGGTGCCGACGACACGGCCGTTTTCGGTGGCCACGACGAAGTGCATCAGATGGTTGAGCGCGCCTTGCACCGGTAGGCGGTTGGCGGTCAGCAGATTACGGATCTCGTTCCAGTCGGTCGGGGACGCGGGTTGAAACTGAATGCCGTCGTCCGGCAGCGCTTCGACCGGCGGCGGTTCTTCAATCCATTCCTGTTCCGGCTGCTGCTCGCGTTGCAACAATTTGTTGAACAACGATCCCTGCGACAACAGCTTTTGAAACAACGAGCCGGAGCGTGGCGCGTCCGCCTGTGCGGCGGCATGCGGGACCGCCGCGGGGGTGGGCGCCGCGCGCGGGGTGATCGGCGGCGCAACGGAGGGGCTTGTCGGTGCGGGCGTGGGGGCCGGGCGCGCGACCGGAATGGCGCGCGTTACGGCGGGCTCGACGGCGGGGCGCGGAATCGCGCCGCGCTGTGCGGGCTCTTGCGGCACGCCATGCTGCGCCAGGCGTGGCTTGTCCATCGGCTCCGCTTGCCGTTCCTCCAACTGCTGAGCGGCGCGCGACAAGGGCGTGCGCGGCGTGGTGCGGGACAGCAGCGGGCGGGTTGGCAGGGTTTTGGAGCCGACGATCCGCGTGTGGGCTACCGGCATTGGCGGGCGCACCTTGTCGGCCAGCGGAGACACCGGCCGCGGCGGGGCGTCCAGATCCGGATGCGCGGCGGCTTGCGCCTCGGCGGCATGATGTTCCGCCTCCGACATGTCCGCTTCGGCGGTGACGAGTTCGGCTTCCGGCGCCGTGGCGGGCGCCGCGTCTTCGATCGCTTCGTCACTGAGCGCGCTATCCGGCTGTGGCGGCGCCTCCTCGACCTCGGCGAGGGCGGCTATGGCGGTGTCCGGCGGCTCGGCGGCGGCTTCGGGCATCTCTCCCTGCATGCCGCCGATCAGAAGCACCAGCGCTTGGTGAATCTGTAGGCGTTGCTCGGCACTGAGCCGCAGCATGAATTGCTCGGCATGCGCGTCAAGCGACTCGCTCAGCGCCAGATAGCGTTTATGACCCTTGGCGGTCAGCTCCAGCCAGCGGCTGCGGCGATCGTTGTCATGGCGGGATTTGGCGACCAGGCCGGCTTGTACCAGGCTTTCGACGGCACGACTGACCCAGCCTTTGTCGAGGCTGAGGCGACGGCCTAGTTCCTGCTGCGTAAGCAGGCCGGCTCGCCCCAGCTCCATCAAGACGTGGCTCTGTGTCGAAGACGTGTCGTGGCCGCTCGTGACATGCTCGCGTTGTGCCTGGGTATACAAGCGGGTCAGTTCGCGAAGCAAGTTTCCAATAGAGGGCTGCATTGCGGGTTCCTGAAGATGGTTTGCTGCTCCAGAAAGCAAGTTTTTTTAAGATTAAAGTTGCTTAAGACAACGTAAAAATGTCAAACAGCTTGCCAGAATTAGTAGACGAGCAGCTTGTCATTTGCAATCAGCCATTTCTGATGATTGTTATATATCAACTATATTTCATGGCGTCGAAGAGTGAAAGAAAACTCGAAAAAATTTTGACGGTGGGCAGACGAAAGTGTCGCTAATTCCTCCCAATTTTGTGCGGGAATGGCGCTATTTCTTGTCAACGAAAAGGTTGTTTAAGGCAATTTAATGGCGGGAGAGGGTTGTGCCGCCATGGTTTTTTCTTGCGCGCCGGCAGGCCGAAAAAAACCGGCGCAGTGCGCCGGTTTTCGTACGCCATCACAACGGTCAGGTATGGAAGCGGGAAACCAAGGCATGCAGCCGGTCGGCCAGTTCTTCCAGTGCCGCCGCCGAAGCAACCGCTTGTTGAATCGACGCATCGTTCTCGCGCGCATGCTCGGCGATGGCATCGATATTATTGGCAACCGTATTGCTGACCTGTTGTTGCTGTTCGGTGACTGAGACGATCTGTTGCAGGCCGTCGCAGACCTCGGCTGCGCTGGCGTTGGCGCCGGTTAATACTTCGGCGACACGGTCGGCGGATTGGTGGCTTGAAGAAAGCAGTTCCAGGCTGGTCACAACGGTCTGGCGAACCATCTCGGTCCGCTGGCCGAGCGCTTGAGTGACATCGTCGATTTCGCGCGCTGAAACGGCCGATTTTTCCGCCAGCTTGCGCACTTCGTCCGCCACCACGGCAAAGCCGCGCCCCGCTTCGCCGGCACGCGCCGCTTCGATGGCTGCGTTGAGCGCCAGCAGGTTGGTTTGATCTGCGATCTCGCGCACTTGCTGGGTCATGCTGGTGATCGCCGTGGTCGAGGCGACCAACTCGCTTTCCGCGTCGGCCATCACGCGCACGGCTTGCTCGACTTGGCTGAGATCCTGTTGCAGCGCGGCCAGGCTCGTGACGCCCTCCTCCGCCCGTGCCAGGCTGTCTTTGGCGCGGTGGTTGACCTGGGTGGCGCTGTCGGCGATTTCGCTGATGTGGCCGGCCAATTCGATCACCGAACTGGCGGCGACGTGCGATTGGCTGGTTTGTTGTTCCGAGCTCTCGCTCAGGCTGGATGCCTGGGCGGAAAGCGTGTGGGCGGCGCCGTTGACTGCCGTGGCGGAGGCGCCGACTTGGCGCACCAAATCGGCGATGGTCTCCAGCATCTGATTGAATCGCTTGGCGGTTCGCCCGATTTCATCGTCGTGCCGGTCGGTGAGCCGTTGCGTCAGGTCGCCCTCGCCCTTGGCGATCATGCCGAGGCGATGCTCCATCGACATCAGCGGCCGCGTGACGAAGCGGCGGACGAAGAGGAACACCACCAGGATCAAAGGCAGCGATAGCACGACGGCGAAGGCGAAACATTGATTGCGGAAGCTCGCCACCGAATCGTAGGTTTTCTGCAGCGAGATGCGCATGCTGACCAGACCCAGCGGCGTCCTTTCCGCCACCATATGGCAACTCATGCAGTTCTTGCCCAAGTATTGCTTTGACGCAAGCGCCGGGTAGATGACGCGCAGATGCTCGCCGATTTGCGGTGAGGACTCGATGCGGATGATCGGTTTGCCGTCGGCGAGCGCCTGCCGTTCCGCCTCGTCTTGCGGCTGTGCTTCGCTGCCGGCGCCGGGACCGAATTGCTTGACCACCGCCGGGCCGCGCACGACCCGCAAGTCGCGCACCGCCGACAGCTCCTTGATCTGATCCAGAAACACGTTGCGCTGGTTGACGGTGCCGGTGATCATCATCCCGGTCAACCCGGCCAGAGTCATTTCGTTGATCGAGTGCGCCATGTCGGTGGCTTGGTCGATGGCGATATCCTTGGTGACCTGTGTTTCCCAAGCAATCATCGCCCCCCAGGCGATCACCAGACACAGCCAGATAGCCCCCGTCAGTCTCAGCCAGATCGGCCAATTGGAAAATTTGCGCATACATGCATCCGGTACACCAGTGGTGCCCGCTCCCCTTGTTGTTTGTGATGCCATTCGCTATGCGATGACAATATCATGATCAGGGACCAGCATAGCCTAGAGGAGATGCTCGAATTTTTAATCAGGATCAAAAGGCTTGCAGACAGCGCCTAAATGCAGATAAATCCTCTATGCTGCGAGCCCAACCCATGAGGAGGAGAGGCCGATGAAATCCGATAAGGGCGGTCTGGTGTATTCGACGGAACACGGCCGCATGTGTCCGCAATGCCGGCAGCCGATCGCGGCTTGCGTGTGCGCCGCGGCGCGGCCCGCGTTGCCCACGGACGGGGTCGTGCGCATCCGCCGCGAAACCAAGGGACGGCAGGGCAAGGGCGTGACGGTGATTCGCGGCGTGCCGCTCGCCGAAGCGGCGCTGACCGCCTTTGCCAAGGGCCTGCGGCAACGTTGCGGCAGCGGTGGCACGGTCAAGGACGGTGTGATCGAAATCCAGGGGGATCATGTCGAGGCGCTGATCCCGTTGCTGACGCAGCAAGGCTGGGCGGTTAAACAGAACGGCGGCTAGGGTTGGCAGACAGACCCTAATCGTCGTTTCCGCCGGGAAACCATGCGAGGGCGCGCATGTCGACGCGGCCGCGCGCGTCGAACGTCACGCCCTCGTTCTCCAGCAGCAGCCGCTGCAATTCATCCTCGCCGGTCAGTCCGCGCACGGGAACGTATCCTTGGGCGTTGAGCACGCGAAACCATGGAATCGGTTGCGGCGCCAAGGACAAGGCCCGCGCCACCATACGCACGTGGCGCGGATAGCCCGCCGCGCGGGCCACCGCGCCGTAGCTCATGACGCGGCCCGGTGGAATGGCGGCGACGACGCGTTGCATGGCGGCCAGCATGCGAGGGGTCGACGGTTTTTTCATCTCAGTCCGCCATGGTGACGGCCAGCCGCGCCGCGACGATCACGACCGCCGCAAGCAACAGGCCCTCCACGCGCAAAATGCGCCAAAAATAGCGTTTGGCCTGCGGGTCCCGGCGCATGACGCCGGGCAAATAGCGCCAGCGGTTGAGCGCGCCCAGGCCGACCGCGCCGGCGATCAGCGCGCCTTTGGCCCACAGCCAGCGCAGGTAGTCGGGGCTGGCGCGCGTCGGTGCGCCGTGCGTGACCCGCTCCAGGTTCCATAATCCGGTGAGCACGATCAGCCCCAGCGCCCAGGTGGCGAGTGTCGACACTTGCTGCGCCAGCATCTCGGTCCCCGGATCTTCCGCATTGGCAAGCCCCGCCAGCCAGACCGTTCCCGCCCAGATGGCCATGCCGCTCAGATGCAGAACGTGCGCGATGAGCGCCGGCGTCAGAACGCCGGCGTCGGCCGCATGGCCGGTCGCGGCACGCGCCGCAACGAGTGTCAGTGCCGCGAGCCAAGCGAGCATGCGTTGCCGGCCGCCGAGCAACAGGCAAATCCAGGCCGTCAGCGCGACAAGCTGCATGGCGCCGAAATGTGTTTGTCTCAACACCAGGCTAAGCGCGTTGGGAAAGTCGGCGGGCGTGGCGTCGGTCATGACCGTCGTCGAAACCGCTATATAGCCGGCAAGCGCCGCGCCGATCAGCCCTGCGATCCCGGCGCGCCGCGCTGCCGATGTGCCGAAGAGCAAGCCGGCGACATAAAGGGCAATGCCGGCGTCAAGCCACGCCGCGCACAACGGCACGCTCCAGTCGGACCAAAATGCCGTCATTGCACGTGGAAGATATAGCTGCCGTGCGTGCGGTGGCCATCCTTGGCAACCGCCACCCATTTCACCATATAGCCGCCGGCGGCGAGCGGCGGCAGCGGCAGTCGCATCGAGTCCGGCGTATCGACGGCGGACGGGGCGTTGCCGATCTTTTTCCCTTGCGCGTCATCGAGTTCCAGCGCGCTGAGCGCCGGTTCCAGCGGTTCGGTAAAGCGCATGCGCACCTCTTTGGGCGCGGCAACCGTGCTGTTGGCCGCCGGGGTCATGGCGGCGGGATGCGCGTGCGCCCACGCGGTCTGATAAGCGACGAGCAGCAAGGCGGCGGCACCGAGCCGGCATAGTAAGGAACGAGGCATGCGATTCTCCACAAAAAGCAGATTATTTGATCAAGATCATCAGGCGCAGGTCGCCATGATACAGGGCGGGAATCATTGTTATCTACATAGGGTGTATAGTGGCGCCCCTGTGGCGATATGTCGCAGGCATGACATTTTGGGCGCTGGCTTAGGGTCCTTAGGCCGGCATCGTTGATTTAGAGGAAGCAGAAATAATGAAAAAAAGCATGTTGATGGCGTTGGCCGCCGTGGGGCTACTGGCCGTGTCGGCGGGCGCATCCGCCAGCCAATGGAAAGAAATCCGTTTTGGCGTGGAAGCCAGCTACCCGCCGTTTGAGTCGAAGGCCGCCGACGGTAAGCTGGTCGGTTTCGACATCGATCTGGGCAACGAGATCTGCAAGCGCCTGCAAGCGAAATGCGTGTGGGTCGAAAATGATTTCGATGGCCTGATTCCGGCGCTCAAGGCGCGCAAGTTCGATGGCATCCTGTCGTCGATGTCGGTGACCGAGCCGCGCCAGAAGCAGATCGGCTTCTCCAGCAAGCTGTTCAATACCCCGACGCGCATGCTCGCCAAGGCCGGCTCCGGGCTGATGCCGACCGCCGCTTCGCTCAAGGGCAAACGCGTCGGCGTGCAGCAGGGCACGATTCAGGAAGCTTACGCCAAGCTGCACTGGGCCGCCGCCGGGGTGGAAGTCGTTCCTTATCAAAGTCAGAACCAAGTGCTGGCCGACCTGAAGAGCGGCCGTCTGGACGCGACGCTGCAAGATGCGATCGAGGCGGACCAAGGGTTCCTGCAAAAGCCGGACGGTAAGGGCTTCGCTTTTGCCGGCAACGATCTGAACGATCCCAAGACCTTGGGCGTCGGTTCCGCGGTGGGTCTGCGCAAAGAGGATACCGCGTTGAAGGCGGCGATCGACCAAGCCATCGCCGGCATGTTGAAGGATGGCACCTTCAAGAAGATCGAAGCGCGCTATTTCCGCTTCGACGTCTACGGCCAGTAAGCCGGCCGGACGAAGCCGCCGCGGCTAGGCCCGGCGGCTTTTTCATTGCAAATCTGCAACAGTGTGCATAAAAAAATATATTACAAAGTCATTGAGATTCTTTGTGAAATATCTGTTCCTATCCGTCCCTCATGTGCATGAGTGATGACTGATATTCCCGGTATACCGTCCGATCGGACGGGTTGCTATCTGGGCGTCATGGTTTGAGTAGGCGATGTCACGGCCAAAATGGCTGGAGGCCGCAACATCCACCTACAACATTGTAAAAATAAATTCTATAGACATAGCGTCACATTTATATAACATTCGGGTCCGTAAGCTTCCGCACACAGGGAGCCTGCTCCGTCAAAGAGGGTCAATAACCCCGGAGAACGAGTGAAAGTTATCCCGACACCCGGCCAAATGATGGTTCGGGTTTTTTCATCGTTGCAGTGCATCTTGTCTCTGAGGAGAAACAAGTGAAGAAGACGTTTGCAGCAGTTGCCGCCCTGGGCCTGATGGCCGCCTCTTTCGGCGCATGGGCAGGCCAATGGCAAGAAGTCCGTTTCGGCGTGGATGCAAGCTATGCGCCGTTCGAGTCCAAGGCACCCGATGGCAAGTTGGTCGGCTTCGATATCGACCTCGGCAATGAGATCTGCCGTCGTCTGCAAGCCAAGTGTGTTTGGGTGGAAAACGACTTCGACGGCATGATTCCGGCACTGAAGGCCAAGAAATTCGACGGCATCCTGTCGTCGATGTCGGTGACCGAGGCGCGCTTGAAGGAAATCAACTTCTCCAACAAGCTGTTCAACACCCCGACCCGCATGATCGCCAAGGACGGCTCCGGCCTGATGCCGACGGCCGCTTCGCTCAAGGGCAAGCGTGTCGGCGTTGAGCAAGGCACCATCCAGGAAACCTACGCCAAGGTCCACTGGGCGCCGGCCGGTGTAGAAGTCGTTCCGTACAAGGATCAGAACGCGGTGCTGGCCGACCTGCAAGCCGGCCGTCTGGACGCCTCGCTGCAAGATGCCGTCGAAGCGGACCAAGGTTTCCTGCAAAAGCCGGAAGGCAAGGGCTACAGCTTTGCGGGCAAGGACCTGGTTGACGCGAAGACGCTGGGTACCGGTGCCGGTGTCGGCCTGCGTAAGGAAGACACCGCATTGAAGGCCGCCATCGACAAGGCCATCGCCGGCATGCTCAAGGATGGCACCTACAAGAAAATCGAGAAGAAGTACTTCACCTTTGACGTATACGGCAAGTAATTAGCCGTGGCTGCCGCTCCCTGACGGGAGGCGGCGAATAGCCGCCGACGTGACCGGCTTGCCGGCCGGTCGCGTTGGTGGCTTGTCTTTTGGCAAGGCATCAGGATGCGGCGCGGCACCCTGAGGGGGGAATAACATGTTTTTGTATGGATTCGGTTCCATCATTTGGGGTGGGACCGTGGTGACATTGGAATTGGCGATCCTGTCGCTGTTCCTGGCATTCGTCATCGGCCTGATCGGCGCGGCGGCCAAGCTCTCCGGCAACCCGCTCTTGCGCCTTGTGTCCACCGTCTATACCACGCTTATCCGCGGTGTGCCGGACCTGGTATTGATGTTGTTGATTTTCTATAGCCTGCAAATCGGCCTGAACAAGCTGACCGACTGGCAGCACATGGCGCAGATCGATCTCGATCCCTTCGTGTCCGGCATCATCACGCTCGGATTCATTTACGGCGCCTATTTCACCGAGACGTTGCGCGGCGCCTTCATGGCGGTGCCCGGCGGCCAGATCGAAGCCGGCCGCGCTTATGGCATGAGCCATTGGCAGGTGTTCCATCGCATCCAGTTTCCGCAGATGATGCGCTTCGCCCTGCCCGGCATCTCCAACAACTGGCAGGTGATGCTCAAGGCCACCGCGCTCGTGTCCATCATCGGCCTGGCCGACGTGGTCAAGCTGTCGATCGATGCCGGCAAGAGCACCTATAAGGTCTTTTTCTTCACCACGGTCGCCGGCGCGGTCTACCTGATGCTGACGACGGTGTCCAATTTTGTGCTGATGTGGCTCGAACGCCGCTATTCGACCGGCGTGCGGGAGGCCGAGCTATGATCGATATCATCCAACAGTTCTGGCAGCAGTTTCTGTGGACCGACGGCTATCATCTGTCCGGCTTGGCCGTCACCATGTGGCTCTTGTCGTTGTCGATCGCGATGGGTTTCGTCACCTCGATTCCGCTGGCGGTGGTCCGCGTGTCGAAGACGCGCTGGGCGGCCGGCGCGGTGTGGCTCTTCACCTACGTGTTCCGCGGCACGCCGCTGTATGTGCAGCTGCTGTTTTTCTACACCGGCGTCTATAGCCTGGACGCGGTGCATCACGTCGATTTGTTGAACGCGTTTTTCCGCGACGGCTACAACTGCACGATCTTGGCGTTCGCGCTCAATACCTGCGCCTATACCACCGAGATCTTCGCCGGCGCCATCAAGGCGACGCCCTATGGCGAGATCGAGGCGGGCCGCGCCTACGGCATGAACAAGTTCACCCTCTATCGGCGGGTGATCATCCCCTCGGCGCTGCGGCGCGCGTTGCCGGCGTACAGCAACGAGGTGATTCTGATGCTGCACTCGACCACCGTGGCCTTTACCGCCACCGTGCCGGACATTCTCAAGGTAGCCCGCGACGCCAACTCCGCCACCTACGATTCGTTCAATGCCTTCGGCTTGGCGGCGCTGCTCTACCTTTGCATTACCTTCATCCTGGTCGGCCTGTTCCGCAAGGCCGAAAAGAAGTGGCTGGCGCATCTGCGGCCGGCCAGCGCACACTGATTGGATCGCATGATGGACAAGTTGATTATCAAGAACATTCACAAGCGCTTCGGAGATCTGGAAGTGCTCAAGGGCATTTCCCTGACCGCCAAGGCGGGCGACGTGATCAGCATCATCGGCTCCTCCGGTTCGGGCAAGAGTACCTTCCTGCGCTGCATCAACTGCCTGGAAAAGCCGCATGAGGGCAGCATCGTCGTCAACGGTGAAGAGCTGCGCATGCAGCGCGTCAAGAGCGGCGAACTGATCCCGGCCAACCACGATCAGCTGCAGAAGATGCGCACCAAGCTCGCCATGGTGTTCCAGCACTTCAATCTGTGGGGGCACATGACCGTGCTGGAGAACGTCATCGAGGCGCCGGTCCATGTGCTCGGCATGAGCAAGGCGGAAGCCACCGAACGGGCGATCAAATACCTGCGCAAGGTGGGTCTGGACGAGCGCGCGCAGGAAAAATATCCGGCGCACCTGTCCGGCGGCCAGCAGCAGCGCGTGGCGATCGCCCGCGCGCTGGCGATGGAGCCGGAAGTCATGCTGTTCGACGAACCGACCTCCGCGCTTGACCCGGAGCTGGTGGGCGAAGTGTTGAAGGTGATGCAGGCGCTGGCCGAGGAAGGCCGCACCATGATTGTGGTGACGCACGAAATGGGCTTTGCCCGCAACGTGTCGAGCCACGTGATGTTCCTGCATCAGGGGCACGTCGAGGAAGAGGGCTCGCCGGAAGAGGTGTTCGGCAATACCAAGAGCGAGCGTCTGAAGGCCTTCCTGTCCGGTAGTCTCAAGTAACCGTCGCTCAGCGTCCGGCGCCCGCCGGACGCTGTCGTCATGCCGTCAAGAGTTTCCCGGTTTTAAACGTGTCGGCGCTCGCCACCTTGGCGATGCCCATGCCCGCCGTGGCATAGGTGCGGTGGCTGGTGGCGTACAGCATGCCGCCCCGGTTGGCGCGGACTTCGCTGGTTTGGTCGCTGATCGGATCGATGATTTCGGCGATCAAATCGCCGCGTTTCACCGCGTGGCCCGGCTCGGCATGGTAGACGACCACGCCGGCCTGCGGCGCGAACAAGTCCTCCGAGCCCGCCAGCGGCGTGGCGGGGTAAGGCAGTTCAGGCAGCGGCGGCACCGGTTCGTCGACCACGCCGCGCAACCGCAAGAAGTTCAATATTCCCTCCGCGTCTTGCCGCGCCAACGCATGGTTGACCTCGTGCTGGCCGCGCAGCTCCACGGTGACCGCCAGACAGCTCAATGCGATGTTGGCCGACAGGCCATCGGCCGCCAACAGTTCGCGCAGCTGCCACCATGGCTGGCTGCAGGCCTCGTCGAACGGCTGGTCGCCCGACTCGGTGGCGAGCAGCGAGGCGCTGGCGCCCAGATAGCGCGCCAAGGGCTCGCATTGCGGCCACAGCGGCGTGCCGGTATAGACGTGCAGCGCGGCGCGGAAGTCGCAGTGCAAATCCAGCACCACGTCGGCATCCACCGCGAGTTTATGCAAGGTGAGCCGCAGCGATTGCAGTTCGGTTTCCGGCTGCAGCCGGTTCAGGTATTGCTGCATATGCCGGCGGATCAAGGCGGTATTGGCGGTCGCGTCCTGGCCGAGCGCCGCGCGGATGTCCGGATAGATGCCTTGGGCGAGTTGCGGGTAGTGGCGATTGAAGTTCTGGCCGCTTTGCAGCTCGAAGCGGCCGAGCAGATTCTGGCTCTGGTTCTGATTGAGGCCGATCGGGTTCGCCGCCGGCACCAGCACGATCTCGCCCAACAGCCTGCCCGCGTCTTCCAATGAGGACAGCTGTTGCTTCAGATGCCAGGCGACCAGCATGCCGGGCAGCTCGTCGGCATGAAGGCTGGCTTGGATATAGACTTTCTCGCCTTGGCCGGCCGGGCCGAAGTGGAAACTGGTGACCGTGCGCTGGCTGCCTAGGCTGGGGGATCGCAACGGATGATGATGGATATGCATGCACTCTCCTCTAGGAGTTCGATTTTTTGGTTATCTATTCATGGTATGCCATCTGGGCGACGTTGTGGGAGCGGCGGAGGGGGCTACGGCGCGGCCAGGGATGATAAACTCGACTGTCGTCCTTTCTTTCTTGACCGCCTCTCATGCCACGAAAAGCCCTGACCGACGATCAGCGCCATGCGCGCCGCGCCACGCTGCTTGCCGCCGCGCAAACGCTTTACCGCCATTCCGGCCAACTGCCGACCGTGGCGCAGATCGCCGAGGCGGCCGGCGTGGCCAAAGGCAGCGTCTATCTGTCTTTCCGCACCAAGGAGGCGATTTTCATCGCCCTGCTGGAAGACAGTTTCGATCGCCTGTTGGCAGGACTGCTGCCGCTGTTGCGCGCCATGCCCGCCGAGGCGGAAGCCGCCGCTTCGCATATTGCCCCGGCCCTGTCGGCCTATCTGGCCGAACAGCGCGAACTGTTGTCGCTGGCCGGCATGGCCAACGCGGTGCTGGAGCAGAACCTTCCCCTGGCCGAAATGCTGGCGTTCAAGCGCCGCTTGGCGCTGGGCTTGGCACAGGCGGGAGCGGTGCTGGAGATGCGCACCCCCCGGTTGGCTGGGCGCGGCGCGGCCTTTCTATTGCAAACCTGGGGGCTGTGCATCGGGTTGTGGCAAGCGCTGGACGCGCATCCCGGACTCGTCGCCTTGCGCGACGAGCCCGATCTGGCCATCTTGCGGCTCGATTTTCGCGCCGAGCTCTGTCATGCGCTCGACGCGATGTGGTTCGGCGCGCTGGCCCCTCGCTAGGACGCTCCGCCGCGTAGGGCGCAATCGGCGCGCAACGCGCGACATTGCGCCGAACACCTGACCCCAGTCCTAGGACATGTCTTAAAAGACGGTTGCTGTGGGAATTTCTGAGTAAGAACGCGAACCAAGCGTCTTTTATTTAGAAAAAAGAGAGAACATTGATGAAGGCTCTTCCCACGCGCGTCGGCATGTTGCTGCTCGCCAGCATGCTATCGGCTTGCGCTTCTTACAAGGCAACGCTTCTTCCGCAAGAGAACGATACCTATACGGCTATTTCCACGTCTTCCAATTACCGCGATGCGTTGAACGATGCGGTTGGCAAGGCCAACGACCATTGCGACTCGACGCGCCGCAAGGCGGTGTTCCTCGAACGCGCCGAAGTATCCAAGCAGGATGAGCAGGGCGATGCCGTCAAGGTGACCAATACCGTGGCCTCCGCCGCGGTCAAGATCATGACTTTTGGCATCGTGTCGAGCAACTTCGGCCAAAGCGACGAAGACCACAAGGTTGCGGTGCGCTTCCGCTGCGAATAACTACAGCCCGTACTTTCTGACCTTGTCGAACAGCGTGGTCTTGGGGATCTTCAGCGATTCGCTGGCCCGGCTCAGGTTGCCGTCGTGACGCCGCAACGCTTCGGCGATCAGCACGCGCTCGAAATCCTCGACGCTTTGCGCCAGCGACGGCGTGTCGCCGCCGCGCGCCTCGGGCAGCAGCGGCGTGCGGATGCCAAGCGCGAAACGCTCGGCCACGTTGCGCAGCTCGCGCACGTTGCCAGGCCAATCGTGGCCCAACAGCAGCGCTTGTTCGTCCGGTTCCAGCGTCGGCGTGGCGCGGTCGAAACGGGCGCAGGCCTGCAGCAGAAAATGCTCGAACAAGAGCGGGATGTCCTCGCGCCGCTCGCGTAGCGGCGGCAGCTCCAGCGACACCACGTTGAGCCGGTAATAGAGGTCGGAGCGGAATTGGCCGGCGTCGCTCATCGCCTTGAGGTCGAACTTGGTGGCCGCCACGATGCGGCAATCGAGCTGCACCGGCGTGTTCGAGCCCAACCGCTCGAAACTGCGCTCCTGCAGCACGCGCAACAGCTTGATTTGCTGCGCGATCGGCATGCTCTCGATTTCGTCGAACAGCAGGGTGCCGCCGTTGGCGTACTCGAACTTGCCGATGCGTTTTTTCTTGGCATCGGTGAAGGCATGCGCCTCATGGCCAAAGAGCTCGCTTTCGAACAGCGTGTCGCTGAGCCCGCCGCAGTTGAGCGCCACGAACGGCCGTTCGCTGCGCTTGCTCGCCATGTGCAGGCAGCGCGCGACCAGCTCCTTGCCGGAGCCGGTTTCACCGTGGATCAACACGTTGGCGGCGGTGTCGGCCAGGTCGGCAATCATCGCGCGGATGCGCGCCATGGCCGGCGAGTGGCCGATCAGCTGCGTTTCCAGCGTGAATTTGCTTTGCAGCTGTTGTTCCAGGTTGCGTACCGCCAAACCGAGCCGGCGCTGTTCCAGCGCCCGGCACGCCACATCCACCAGCCGTTCCGGCGAGAACGGCTTCTCCAGAAAATCGTAGGCGCCATCCTTCATCGCCTGCACCGCCAAGCGGATGTCGCCGTGACCGGTGATCAGGATCACCGGCAGCGCGTTGTCGCATTCGCGCAGCTTCTTCAACAGCGCCATGCCGTCGGTGCCGGGCAGGCGGATGTCGCTGACCACGATGCCGGCAAAGCCGTGCGCAATCTGCTGCAGCGCCTCCTCGGCGCTGCCGACGCCGGCCACGGCGATGCCTTCGAGCTCGAAGGCCTGCATGCAGCCGAGCAATACGCTAGGATCGTCTTCGACGATAAGAACGGACAGGCCTTCAAACATGGTTGTGCTCTCCGGAGTGCGCGGGCAGGGTCAGGGTGAAGATCGCCCCGCCTTGCGGATGGTTGGCCGCCGTCAGCGTGCCGCCGGCGTCGCTGACGATGCTGGCCGACAAGGTCAGCCCCAGGCCCAAGCCAACCCCGGGCGGTTTGGTGGTGTAAAACGGCTCGAACAGATGCTGCAGGCTTTTGGCGGAGAAGCCGTGGCCGTTGTCGTGCAGCGTCAGCTCGATGCGGTCGCCGTCCTGGCGGCCGCGGATGACGATCAGCGCGCCGGCTTGATCCTGCAGGGCATCGAGCGCATTGGTCAGCAGATTGACCAGCACTTGCTCCAGGCGGTTGGGGTCGCAATCGGCCACCAGGCCCGGCGCTTCTTCGCGCCGCACTTCGATGGCGCCATGGCGCAGCCGCTGATCGACCAGAAAGAGCGCGTTGTCGAGCGTGCGCGTGAGCTCCGCCTGGCCGCTGCTGGCCTGCGATTTGTGCGCGAACGAACGCAGCGCGCCGGTGATGCGGCCCATGCGCTCGACCAGTTGGCCGATGGTTTCCAAATTGCCGCTGGCCGTGTCCAGGTTGCCGCGCGCCAGGTACTTCACCGTGTTGGCCGACAGCGTGGAGAGCGCCGCCAGCGGCTGGTTCAGCTCATGCGCGATCTGCGCCGACAATTGGCCGATCACCGCCATCTTGCCGGCCTGGACCAGCTCCGCCTGGGTTTGACGCAAGTGGGTTTCGGCGCGGGTGCGCTCGATCACTTCCTCCTTCAGCTGCTGATTGGCGGCCAATAGATCGGCCGTGCGCTCCTCGACCTTTTGCTCCAATTGCCGGTAGGCGCGCTGCAGCGCCTCGCGCGCCGCCAGCTTGTCGCGAAGCCGGCGGCGGCGCTCGTTGAGCAGCACGAGCCCGGTCAGAATCAGGATGGCCAGCACCGCCGCGAGGCCGGCGCGGCTGTAAGCCAGGCTGTAGGCCGGCGCCAGACTGACCAGCACCGACAGCTGCCAGTTGCTGCCGGATAGCGGACGCGTCTGTTCCAGATAACGGTGCCATGTCGATTCGGCCACGCCGGGCGGCGCCTGCCAGCGCACCACGCGGGCATCGCTGGACTGTTGGCGCAGAAAATCGATTTTCAGCGGCTTGAGCCGGAGACGGTTGTATTGGCGCGTTTGATCGAACTGGTTGAGTTCGTTGGCCGGCAGCAGGCCAAGCGTGGCGAACTTCCACTCCGGCCGAGACGCTAGAATGATGACGCGGTTGGCGTCGGCCACCCAGACCAGCGCCTTGTTCTGGCTCCAGGTGTGCTCCAGCCGCGCAAGGCTGATCTTGACCACCGCCACGCCGATGACCTTGCCGCCGCCATTGTCGTCCAGCGCCTGCGACAGGTAGTAGCCCGGCTCGCTGCGCGTGGTGCCGATGCCGAAGAAGCGGCTGCTCTGGCCGATGATCGCCTCCTTGAAATAAGGGCGGAAGGCGTCGTTCTCGCCCAGGAAGCTGTCCGGCTGTTGCCAGTTGCTGGCGGCAATGACGCGGCCATGGCGGTCCATGATGTAGATCGCGGTTGCGCCGGTGCGCTCGGTCAGATGCTCCAGATAGCGGTTGACCTGATTTTGCAGCGCGAGATCGCGCGGGGCGTCCAAGAGGCTGTTGACGGCCGGCGACAGGCCGAGCACGCCCGGCAGCCGCGCGAACCGCTCCACCTCGCTATCCAGCGTCGCGGTGTACAGATCCAGCCGCTGGTTGGCGCCGTTTTCCAGGTCGGCCAGCGACGACGACAGGCTGACATTGAACGCCCAGAAGGCGAAGCCGGCGACGATCAGGGCGATGAGCGCCAGATACAGCGCGGAGCCGGACAGGGAGCGGCGCTTCGACATAAAGTGACTAAGCAAGAAAAGTTACTATCTCGGCGAGCATAGTTAGATTGATTGGGTATGGCAAACCATCCGATCAAGCTTTGTTTTATCGGCGCCGCCATCAATCGTAGCGTGTGTTCGCCGCAGGCAACGCACGGGTCATCCCTATTCCCCCGAATTCGAGGGAATTGAAGATCGGCATGTAAAAAAGCGCGGCAGGGAATCCCCCGCCGCGCCAAACAAAGGCCTCTCAGTCGCTCAAATCTCTTGATTGGCCAGCTGCGTAACCGGTTCGGCGGCGACACCCACGACGTCGGGTTGTTCCTCGCCCAGCATATTTTCCATCTTGGCCACGGTGGTGGTGGCGATCGAGTTGGCCATCACGTTGGTGGTCGTGCGGATCATGTCCAGGAATTGGTCGATGCCCAGGATCAGCATGATGCCGGTTTCCGGCAGGTGGAACATCGGTAGCACGGCGGCCACCACCACCAGCGAGGCGCGCGGCACGCCGGCGATCCCCTTGCTCGTCACCATCAGCACCAACAGCATGGTCAGCTGGCTGCCGAGCGACATCGGAATGTTATAGACCTGCGCGATGAACAGCGCGGCGAACGACGCGTACATCACCGAGGCGGCCAGGTTGAACGAGTAGCCCAGCGGCAGCACGAAGCCGGAGATCTTGCTGTCCACGCCGAAGGCGTCCAGCTGTTCCAGTACTTTCGGGAAGGCGGCTTCCGAGCTCGCGGTGGCGAAACCCAGCATCATCGGGGCGCGGATCTTCTTCATCAGCGCGAAGATGCGGCGGCCCAGATAGAGGTAGCCGATGCCGAGCAGGAAGACCCACAGCGTGGCGATGGCGACGATGAAGGCGCCGAGGAAGCGGGCGTAGATGACCAGCACGCCCAGACCTTGGGTGGAGATGGTGGAAGCCACGGCGCCGAACACGCCCAGCGGCGCGAAGGCCATGACGATGCCGGTCAGCTTGAGCATGGTGTGGGCCACGTCGTCCAGCATCTTCACCAGGGTGGTCGGGAAGCGGTTCTTGAGCTGCGCCATCGAGATGCCGAAGAACAGCGAGAACACCACGATCTGCAGCATTTCATTATTGGTCATGGCCTCGAAGAAGCTCTTCGGGAACATGTGCGAAATGAAGTCATGCAGGTTGATGGCGCTGGTCTTCAGGCCGCTGCTGCCGGTCGGCATCGGCAGGTTGTAGCCGACGCCCGGTTGCAGCACGTTGGCGTAGAACATGCCGATCAGCAGCGACACCAGCGAGGCGCCGATGAACCAGGCCATCGCCTTGGTGCCGATGCGGCCCACCGACTTGGTGTCCGAATTGGCGATGCCCACGACCAGAGTGGAGAACACCAACGGACCGATGATCATTTTGATCATGCGCAGGAAGACGTCGGTGAGGATGGAAAGATTGCCGGCGACGTTCTTGGCCGACGCCGCGTCGAGCGAGTTGTGACACAAGAAGCCGACTACGATACCGAGGATCAGCGCAATGCCGACCCACATGGTGATTTTGTTCGATTTCATTACAGTCTCCGGTTCTAAAACGCCGGCACGCGTTAACGGTGTCGAAGCCTGAACCGTCGTTGCGTTGCCCTGTCCGTCCAGCCTCCCGTGGGACGCCTTGGGTTGTGTGTGTGCGCACGATGCTGCGGCTGTCCCGCTACCGCGGACGGCTCATGGCCGTCTTATTGTCATCGATGCCGCTTATTTAGCATGCGGCGTGCCAGCTATAGGCCGGTGGCGTGTTTTTGTAACGTATTGATACAAAAAGAAAAAACCAAATGTGCTTTGCGGCGCGTTTGGTTTTCCGGATGGACGGGGGGTGGATGCGTTCGAAAAACCGAACGCCAGGCGGTCAGTGACCGCGCGCGGGCACCGACAGGCGCGAGGTCATCACCTGCACCACATCGCCATGTTGGTTGCGTGTTTCGCTCTTGAGCGCGACCAGGCCGCGCTCCGGACGGTGCGGCGAGACCTTGATCTCAAGCACTTCGCTGAAGACCTGCAGCACGTCTCCGGGCCGCGTTGGGCGAGGCCAGCGCAGTTCGGCGCCGGCGCCGACGAGCCCGCCCGCCACCGCCAGGCCGCTGCCGACCAACAGCCGCATGGTGACCGAGGCGGTATGCCAGCCGCTGGCCGCGAGACCGGCGAACAGCGTGTCGCGCGCCGCGGCCTCGTCCAGATGGAACGGCTGCGGGTCGAACTGGGCGGCGAAGGCCTTGATCGCCTCGATGGTCATTTCGTACTGCGCGCTGGCAAAGGTTTGGCCTAAGGCGAAATCCTGCAAGTAGCGCGGCGCGGCGGTCGTCATGGGTCTTCTCCTCTGCAAAATGAATGAAATGAGAAAAGGCTGCATGCGGATGGTCTATAAAAGACTATCGGCGCCTTTCCTGGGCGTATTGTTTTTTTGTCGACGACAAGGAGCGTAAAACATGGCCAGCATTGCCATCGTGTACTTCAGTGGATACGGACATACCGCCAAGCAAGCCGAGGCCGTGCGCGAAGGCGCAGCCGGCGTGGCGGGCGCCAAGGTCGAGATCTACCGCATCGATGCCGAGGGCAATCTGCCCGACGGCGCGTTCGATGCGCTCGGCCAAGCCGATGCCATCATTTACGGCAGCCCGACCTATATGGGCGGCCCGGCGTGGCAATTCAAGAAATTCGCCGACGCGTCGTCGAAACCCTGGTTCGTGCAGGCGTGGAAAAACAAGTTGGCCGCCGGATTCACCACGTCGGCCTCGGTCAACGGCGACAAAGGCTCGACCATCAATTACCTGTTCACCCTGTCGCAGCAGCATGGCCAGATCTGGGTCGGCACCGGGCTGATGCCCGCCAATACCAAGGCGCACGGCCCGGCGGACGTCAACTGGACCGCGGGTTTCGGCGGCGCCTTGGCCATTGCGCCGTCGGACGCTTCTCCGGATGAGGCGCCGCGTTCGGGCGACCTGGAAACCGCGCGTCAGCTGGGCCGGCGCGTGGCGGAACTCGCGGCCAAGTTCGGTTAAGGTGTTCGGCGCAATGCCGCGCGTTGCGCGGCGATTACGCCCTACGCAACCGGACACCCCTTTGCGTAGGGTGCACTCGCCGCAGGCAGTGCACCGCTGATGACGACACGTCCTAGTCCCGCGAGCACAGCGCGCCGGCCTCGGCCAGCGCCTCCAGCAGGCGCGCGGTGCTCTCGCCGCTGACCGAGAAAGGGTCGAGCCGTGCTTGATCCGAATAGCGCAACAGTAGCGACATGTTGAGCTTGTCGAGCGCCACGCGCGCCATCGCCCAGTTGGCGTAGCGGCGTTCGGTGATTTCCTCGTACTTCAACAGGGTGACGTCTTGATGGCGCTTGTCCTGCGCCAGCAGTTGGAACAGTTTGTTGACCTCGGCGCGGCCGCCTTCCAGGACTTGCACGAACGTATTCTGGCTGTAGCACAACAGCCCGGTGATGCCGTTGGCGGGATTGCGCGTCTGCGATTGCGCCAGGATGTCATCGATCAGTTTGCCCGAGATGGCGTCCTGCGTATGGCTGGCATAAATCAGGCGGACCAACATGATTACCCCCTGTGGATCAGAGACAGAAACTCGCGGCGCAGATTGGCGTCGCGCAGGAATGAACCGCGCATCACGCTATTGGTCATTTTAGACTGGTTGTCCTTGACGCCGCGCCAGTGCATGCAGAAATGATCGGCTTCCATGACGATGGCGAGTCCGTCCGGCTGCAGCTTCTTCATCAAGAGGTCGGCCATGTGCGACACTGCTTCCTCCTGGATCTGCGGCCGCGTCATGACCCAATCGATCAAGCGCGCGTACTTCGACAGTCCGATCAAATTGGAGTGCTCGTTGGGCATGACGCCGACCCACACCCGGCCCATGATCGGGCACAGATGGTGCGAGCAGGCGCTGCGCACGGTGATCGGGCCGACAATCATCAGTTCGTTCAGCTGCTCGACATTGGGGAACTCGGTCGACGCCGGCATCGGCGCATAGCGGCCCTTGAAGACCTCGCGCACGAACATCTTGGCCACCCGCTTGGCGGTCTCCTGCGTGTTGTGGTCGTTTTCCGTGTCGATCACCAGGCTTTGCAGCACCTGTTGCATGCTTTGCTGTACTTCGGCCTGCAGTTGGTCGAGTTCGCCTGCCTCGATGAAATCGGCGATATTGTCGTTGGCGTGAAAGCGCTTGCCGGCGGCTTGCAGCCGCGCGCGGATGCGCTGCGATGCCGGCGTGGCGCTTTGGCCTTTTTCTTGTTCAGAAGTGCTCATGAGGTAAAGACCTGTTCTGGAGGGACAGTGGGCGCCGGACTGCCGCCCGATGGTACTAATACTTTAAGAGTGTACGTTGCGTATTGCATAAACCACAAAGGACAAGTATACGCATGAAACGAGAATATTTGGCCATCTGCCGCCAATTCAAATACTTACATTGCTTAGGGGTATTCGCCGCGTTATGCGCGCTGCCGGCGCTTGCCGGCCCGTCGGCGCCCGAGGCGGCCACGGGGTTCAACGCCAAGGCGGCGGCCGAGCGGCCCCATGCGATGATCGTGACGGCGACGCCGCTCTCGACGCAGGCGGGCCTGAGCATGCTTGCGCAGGGCGGCAGCGCGGTCGATGCCGCCATTGCCGCCCAGGCCATGCTCGGCTTGACCGAACCGCAGTCCTCCGGCATCGGCGGCGGCGCCTTCCTGGTGTTTTTCGATGGCCGGCGCGTGACGACGTTCGACGGCCGCGAAACCGCGCCGGCGGCGGCCACGCCGGATCGCTTCCTGCGCGCCGACGGCCAGACGATGGATTTCTATCGCGCCGTGGTCGGCGGCCGCTCGGTGGGCGTGCCTGGCGTGCTGGCCATGTTGGCCATGGCGCATCGGCGTTATGGCCGGTTGCCATGGGCGACGCTGTTTCAGCCGGCGATCCGCCAGGCCGAACAAGGCTTTCCGCTATCTCCCCGGCTCTATGGCCTGCTTGCCGGCGAACGTTTTCTGGCGCAAGACGCGACGGCGCGCCGCTACTTTTACAACCCCGACGGCCGGCCCAAGCCGATCGGCACCCTGCTGAAGAACCCCGATTACGCCGCCACGCTGCGCCTGATCGCCCGCCATGGCCCCAGTGCCTTCTATCAGGGCGCGCTCGCGCGCGACATCGTCGACGCCGTCGCGCGGGCGCCGGGCAATCCCGGCGACATGACGCTGGCCGATTTGCGTCGTTACCGGGCGCGCGAGCGCGCGCCGGTCTGCGGCGACTATCGCGACTACCGGCTGTGCGGCATGGGGCCGCCGAGCTCCGGCGGCGTGGCCGTGCTGCAAATGCTGGGCATGCTGCAGCGTTTCCCCTTGTCCACCCTGCCGCCGCAGTCGGTCGATACCGTGCACCTGTTCAGCGAGGCCGGCCGCTTGGCGTTTGCCGACCGCGGCCAATATCTGGCCGATCCCGGTTTCGCGCCGGTGCCGGTGCGGCAATTGCTCGATCCGGCTTATCTGGCCGCGCGCAGCCGGCTGATCGACCCGCAAAAATCGCTGGGCAAGGCCTTGCCGGGGAGCTTGCCCGGCGCGCCGCAGGCATGGGGCCGGGACAACGCGCTCGAGCTGCCCTGTACCAGCCAGATCGTGATCGTCGACCGCTTCGGCCGGGCGCTGAGCATGACCACCTCCATCGAGGACCAGTTCGGCAGCCGCGTCATGGTGCCCGGCCGCGGTTTTCTGCTGAACAACCAATTGACCGATTTTTCCTTTAACCCGGTCGAGCAAGGGCGGCCGGTGGCCAACCGCGTCGAAGGCGGCAAACGGCCGCGCAGCAGCATGGCGCCGATGCTGGTGTTCGACGGCAAAGGCAAGCTGTACGCCGTCACCGGGTCGCCGGGCGGCAGCGTGATCATCAACTATGTGGCGCAGACGTTGATCGGCTTGCTCGATTGGCGTCTCGACCCGCAGCAGGCGGTGTCCTTGCCGCATTACGGCAGCCGCAACGGGCCGACCGAGCTGGAGGCGAGCCGCGGGCTCGACGCGCTGGCGCCTGAGCTCGCAGCGCGCGGCCATCAGGTGGTGCTGACCGATATGACCAGCGGCCTGGCGGCCATCGTGCGCGCGCCCGGCGGCTGGATCGGCGGCGCCGATCCGCGCCGCGAGGGCGTGGCGATGGGAAACTGACCGATTTTGCTCATGCTGGCCAACCGCTTGATCCTGACGTAACGTCATAGTTTAGATTGCCGTCAGGAGGAAGGTCATGTGGCTGAAAATCGGCGAACTCGCCCGTCGCACCGGACTGACGGTGCGCACCTTGCATCATTACGACCACGTCGGGCTGTTGTCGCCATCCGGGCGCAGCGACGGCGGTTTCCGGCTCTACAGCCAGGACGACGTCGAACGGCTGCACCGCATCCTGGTGCTGCGGCAATTGGGCTACCCGCTGGCGGACATGCGCCGGCTGCTGGCGGCCGCCACGCCCGATCCGAGCCTGCTCGACCAACACATTGCCTTCCTTGACCGGCAACTCAGACAGACCCAGATGCTGAAAAACCGCCTGGAGCGCCTGCGCACGCGCATGGCCGAGCCGCGCGGCGCGGACATCGGCGATTGGCTGTCGATTTTGGAGATGATGGCAATGATGGAAAAACACTTATCGCCCGAAGAGCTACAGACCTTGCATGAGCAGGAAGCGCGCGACGGCGATGCCTTGACCGCGACCTGGGCGGCGCTGACCGCCGAGGCGCGCGAGGCCATGGCGCGCGGCGAGACGGCGGACGGCCCGGCCGGCCGCGAGCTCGGCTGGCGCTGGGGCTTGTTGTTGCGCGACATCACCGGCAACGACGTGGCGCTGGCGATGAAATTGCGCGATTTGTTCGCCGCCGAGCCGCGCGCGCAACAGATCCGCGGTCTGACGCCGGCGATGATGACCTGGCTTGCCGATGGCTTCGCCCATGCGCATTGCGCGCTGTTGGCGCCGTACTTGAGCGAGGCGGAGCAACGCGCCGTGCTGGCGCGCCAGCGGCAGCACGGCCCCGCCTGGGCGGTATTGATCGCCGAGGCGCGCCAGGCGAGACAGCAAGGGGTGCCCGCTTCGGACGAGCGCGCCCAATCGTTGGCGCGCCGCTGGATGGCGCTGTTCGCCGACTCGTATTTCGGCGACGACAAGGCGTTGGAGGCCAAAATCCGCCGCGCCTTCCTGCAAGAGCCGCGCCTGATGCAGCACATCGGCGTCGACAATCCGCTGATCGACTGGGTGCATCAGGCGATGGAGCATGTCTACGCGCCCTATCAAACCCGCAGCGATCCCGGCGCGCCCAAGCCCAGCGCCTTCATGGTCGCCGTGCACCGCGCGGCGCACCAATGTTTCGATGTGCCGCGGGTGTTCGACGACCCGATGGCGATGGCCATGATCGGCCGCGAAGAGGCCGAGGCCATGCGCGCCGAACCCGAGCGCTTCGCCAACCCGTTCGCCATGGGGTTGCGCAGCGCGTTGGCGGTGCGCAGCCGTTTGACGGAAGACTTGTGGACCGAGGCCGCGCGGCGCGGCGTGCGCCAGTACGTGGTGCTCGGCGCCGGGCTCGACACGTTCGGCTATCGAGGCGCGGCGGCGCCGGATACGGTGGTGTTCGAGGTGGACTTGCCGGTCACGCAGCAATGGAAGCGGGCGCACCTGGCCGAATGCGGCATCGCCGAGCCGGCCGCGGTGCGCTACGTGCCGGTCAGCTTCGAGGAGGAGACCCTGGCGCATGGGCTTGACGCCGCCGGCTTCCGCCACGACGAACCGGCTTTCTTCTCTTGGCTGGGCGTGGTCATGTATTTGGCGCCGGAGGCGGCGATGCGCACGCTGGCGTTCGTCGCCGCGTGCGCCGCGGGCAGCGGCGTGGTGTTCGACTATTCGCTCGCGCCGGCGGCGATGGGACCGCTGGAACAGAGCATCCAGGCCGGCATGATGACGCGGCTCGCGCAGAGGGGCGAGCCGGTGAAGTGCCGCTTCGACCCGGCCGAACTCGCCGATCGGCTTCACGCCTTGGGCTTTGCCCGGGTCGAGGACCATACCGCCATGGCGCTCAACCGGCGCTATCTGGATGCGCGCGAGGACGGGCTGCACTTTGCCGGCATCTCGCACATCATGCATGCCGAGGTGTGAGCGATGTGTGGGGCGAGGCGAGCACCCGCCATCGTCGTACATTCTCCGCAGGCAATGCACGTCCCTAGTTGCCTGCCAGCCGCCAAAACGCGTTCAGGGCCTCGCCCTCGCGCTGCTGCACCTCGTGGCAGAGCGCGCCGATGCGGTCGTGATGGTGCTTGAGCACCGCGACCACCGTCGCCTCCAATTGGCGCGCCGCCACCAGATCCTCCAGATGGGCGAAGACCTCGGGCGCCGGCAGACCGGCGCGATAGGGGCGGTCTTCGCTCAGCGCGGTGTAGACATCGGCCACCGCCATGATGCGCGAACCCAGGCTCAGCCGGTCGGCGCTCTTGTGAAACGGGTAGCCGCTGCCGTCCAGGCGTTCGTGGTGATGGGACGCCCATTCGGCGATATCGCCCAGGCCGTTGATCCGGCTGAGAATGTCATGGGTGATGTAGCTATGCGCGCGCACCCGCGCCGTCTCCTCCCAGGTCAGCGGACCGCCGCGGTTGATGTACTCGCACGGCACGGCCAGCTTGCCGGTATCGTGCAGATAACCGGCAATGCGCATCTTGGCGGCCTCGACCTCGCTCATGCCCATGTATTTGGCCAGCGTTTCGGCACAGATGGCCACGCCGGCCGAGTGGGTGGTGGTGAAGTGGCTGCGCGAGTCGATGATCAAGGCGAAAAACTGCGCGAACCGCATCAGTTGCTGCAAATCGAGCTCGATGTCGTTGAACGGCGCCAGCGCGCGCAGGATCTGATCGAGATTGACGGAAAACAGATCGAGCCAGAAGCGCTCGATCTGCGATACCTGCATGAAAGCGTTGACCTGCTCGGGGCAGAACATGGCGCCGCTGTTTTCCTGCACGCGCAGACGGATGTCGCCGACCTCCGCCAGGATGTTGGCGTGCCCTTGCGCCAACACCTCGATGCGGTCGGCAAGATGAATCAGATGGCTCAGCATCGGCACCGGCTGACCTTCGAAGGTTTGCCCCTCGCCGTGCGCCCAGGGCACGTGATGAAACGCGAGCAGCGGCGCATAGGGCTGGAAGGTGTCGAAGCGCGCCAGTAATTGCGCGCCCATCTGGGCGTGCTGATGCGGCTCGGTGTCCTCGAAGGCCAATAGCCGCAAGCGGTCGTGCAGGGCCAGCGCGCCGATGTCGTGGAAGATCGCGGCGATGAACAGGCTCTGATAGTCGGCCAGCGGCAACGACATGGTCATGCCGATTTGGGCGGCGATCAGACAGGTGCGCTTCTGGTGCGAGCCCAGTTGCGGATCGAGCAGGTCCAGCGTGGTGGACAAGGCCGCGATCATGTCGAACAGACGTACGTTGAGCACGGCATGGGAGTGAGCTTCGGTATTGATGACGGCCATCGTATTCTCTTCAGCGTATGCATTTTGAGTGACGATGACCCTATTGTAGATAGGGGAATGGTGCTTTGCCGTCCGATCGGCCGGGCGTCCGACGCTGCTGCGCCAGCCGCCCGGGTTGGGTGCTACAGCATCATCCCGCCCGATACCTCGATGCGCTGGCCGTTGATCCAGCGGCAGTCCTCGGTCAACAGCGCCGCCACTACGCCGCCGATGTCGTCCGGCAGGCCGGCGCGGCCGAGCGCCGTCTGGCCGGCGATGAAGGCATTCACTTGCGCGTTGTCGCGCACGGCGCCGCCGCCGAAATCGGTCTCGATCGCCCCCGGCGCCACCACGTTCACCGCGATGCCGCGCGGGCCGAGTTCCTTGGCCATATAGCGCGTCAGCACCTCGATCGCGCCCTTCATCGCCGCGTAGGCGGCATAGCCCGGCAGGGCGAAGCGCGCCAGCCCCGACGACAGATTGACGATGCGGCCGCCGTCGGCGATCAAGGGCAGCAGCGTTTGCGTCAAGAAGAACGTGCCTTTGAGGTGGATGTTCATCAGTTGGTCGAATTGCACCTCGCTGGTGTCGGCGAAGGCGGCGTGGATGCCGATGCCGGCGTTGTTGACCAGGAAGTCCAGCGAGTCGCGCTGCCAGTGCGTCTGCAATGCGGCCCGCACCGCCTGGGCAAACGCCGGAAACCCGGCGCTCGTGCCCACGTCCAGCGGCAACGCCACGGCGAGCCGGCCCTGCGCCGTGATTTCGCGCACCACCGCCAGGGCCTCGGCGTCTTGGCTGCGGTAAGTCAGAATGACGTCGACGCCGTGGGAGGCCAGGTGGAGCGCCATGCTCTTGCCCAAACCGCGGCTGCCGCCGGTGATCAATGCGATCTTGCTGTTCATGCGATGCTCTCCTTAACGGACGGTCTTGTCCGGCTCTGGTCTGCAGTGTAGGTGCCTGAAACTGTTAGATAAATATCGACAATCTGGATGAACTTTCCAAAATAAACGAACAATCCGGCCGGTTTGGCCGTCATCCTGTCCAGACGGACGCATTCTCGGCTATGGTCAGGTAGGATGGTTGCCATGCGGGCTACGGTGACCGGGAACGGGCAGGGGGACAGAGGATGGATGAGCTGGCGAGACAGGCGTACTTGGCGCGTATCGGCATTCGCGATGACGTGGAGCGGTCGCCCGAAGGACTGGCGCAGCTCCACTTGCAGCATTTGCGCACGGTGCCGTTCGAGAATCTGAGCTTGTTCCTCGACGAGCCGGTGCGTTTGGATGAGGCGGGGCTGCTGGCCAAATTGGTCACGCGCCGGCGCGGCGGTTTCTGTTACGAAGTCAATGAGGCGTTTGCCCGCCTGCTGGATGCCTTGGGTTTCGATGTCAGCTTGCTCTCGGCGGAGGTATTCGATGGCGAGGCATTCGGACCCGCGTTCGATCACTTGCTGTTGCGGGTGCGTTTCGACGAAGGCGACTACCTGGCCGACGTCGGCTTCGGCGATTCCTTTTTACTGCCGCTGCCGCTGGCCGGTTCCATCAGCCACCAGCCGGACGCCAGTTACCGCCTCGTGGAAATGCATGGTCAACTGGTGCTCGAGCGTTGCAAGCAAGCGGGTCACTGGCGGCCGCAGTACCGCTTCACGCTGGCGGCGCATGCCATCGAGGCCTTTGCCCAGCGCTGCGCCTATCATCAGCATTCGCCCGAGTCGCATTTCACCCAAAAGCCGCTGTGTTCGCTGGCGCGCCCGGACGGCCGCATCAGTCTGGCCGGAACGCGCTTGATCCTCACGCTCGGCGCCGACCGGCTGGAACAGCCGATCGGCGACAGCGCCACCTTGCGCCGCAGCCTCGGCAAACACTTTGGCATCGACGTGGACGTGGCGCAGGCGGAACGGCTATTCGCGGCCGGCCGCGCACTCGCGTAGGGCGCACTCGCCGAAGGCAGTGCGCCACAGGCCCTACCCCGGCAGCGGGATCCACTCCGTTTCGCCCGGGATGGCGCCCATGCGCTGTGCCTGCCAATCCGCTTTCGCTTCCTCGATGCGCTCGCGCCGGCTGGAGACGAAGTTCCACCACATCGCCCGCGGTCCGTCCAGCGGCGCGCCGCCGATCAGCACCGCGCGCGCGTCGGCGGGCGCGGTCAGCCGCCAGGCGCAATCCGGCGCCAAGACCGCCATCGTGCGCGGCGGCACCCGCTCGCCGTTGAGTTCGATTTCGCCGTCGACGGCGTAGACCGCGCGCTCGGCGACGTGATCCGGCAGCGCCAGATCGCTCTCAGGCGTCAATTGCAGATCCAGATACACGGTTTCGCTGAAGGTGGCCACCGGCGAGCGCGCGCCGAACGCCTCGCCGATCAGCACGCGCACGGTTGCGCCGTCGACCTCGATTTGCGGCAAGGCGGCGGCCGGCGTGTGCGCGAAGGCCGGCTCGCACTCCTCGGCCTCGCGCGGCAGCGCGCACCATAACTGCAGCCCGTGCAGGTCGAAGGTTTGGTCCAGCAGGTCTTCCGGTTTGCGCTCCGAATGCACGATGCCGCGGCCGGCGGTCATCCAGTTGATCGCGCCGGGCTCGATGCGCTGCACCGAGCCTAGGCTATCGCGGTGCATCATCGCGCCGGCGAACAGGTAGGTGACGGTGGCGAGCCCAATGTGCGGATGCGGCCGCACGTCATGCGCGTGGCCCGGGGTTTCGCGCACCGGTCCCATGTGATCGAAAAACACGAACGGCCCCACCGCGCGGCAGGCCGCCGCCGGTAGGCTGCGCCGCACGACGAACCCCCCGCCCAGATCCTTCTCCGGCGACGGCAACAATATCAGGCTGCTCATCGTCAGACCTCGGCCACGGTGTCGATGACGGTCGTGACTTGCGTCATCAATTTGTGCACCGGGCAGCGGTCGGCAATCGCCATGAGCTTTTGCCGGGTGGCATCGTCGAGCGAGGGGTCGAGCGCGATGCGCGCCTGCAACCGGTAGGTGCCTTGGCTTTCCTGGCTGTCGTCGCGCGCCACGGTCACGCGGATGTCGCCCACATCGATGTTCTTGCGTTGCGCGTACCACAGCATGGTCAGCGCTTTGCAGGCGCCGAGCGCGGCGTCGTACAAATCATGCGGATTGGGGCCGCTGCCGCTGCCGCCTTCCGCTTCGCCCATGTCCACCACCAGCCGGTGCTGGCCGATCTGCACCGTATGGCGCATCGGCGCCGATAGGTCGCGCTCAATGACGATTGTCATCACGTTCTCCGTTTGTTTTATTCAGTACAACAACATTAATGCAAAAGTCGCCCATAGTGAAAGGGACGTACAGGGAGACGCAGCGATGACAGACGCCGTGGAACAAGCGCCGGCACGACCTTGGTTCAACCTGCTGCAGGTGGTGGCGAGCCTGCTGCTGGCCTATGCGCTGTTGATGGTCGGCAACGCGCTGGCCAGCACGCAGACGTCGCTCAGCCTATTGGCCGATGGCGTGCCGGTGGCCATGGCCGGCGTCATCCAGTCGGCCTATTACGGCGGCTTCTTTCTCGGCGGTTTCGCCTGCAGCGGCATCGTGCGCGACTATGGCCACCATCGCGCCTTCGCCGTGTTGGCGGCGACCGTGTGTCTGGTGGCGTTGGCGCAGTCGCTGCTGCATGGCGCGCTGCTGTGGCTCGTCAGCCGCTTCGCCAACGGCCTGGCGATTTGCGGCGTGTTCATGGTGGTGGAGAGCTGGCTCAACGCCTGCGTCAGCAATGCGCAGCGCGGCCAGCTGTTTTCGCTCTACATGATCATCAGCTACCTTGGCGCCAGCGCCGGGCAATGGTTGCTGCGCCTGCCGTTCGACCAGCCGGGCTGGCCGTTCATCGTCGTGGCCATGCTGTTCACCTTGGCCATCATCCCGGTGACGCTGACGCGGCAACAGCCGTTGCCGGTGACGGAGTCGGCGCCGGGCAACCTCTGGCGCCAGGCGCTGCGCACACTGTTGCAGCTTCACCGGCGCGCGCCGTTGGGCTGGGCCGGCGCCCTGGTGGCCGGCAGTTTCAACAGCGCGTTTTACGCGATGATGCCGGTGGTGCTAAGCCAACTGCACTACAGCAATACCCACGTCGGCGACTTCATGGGGCTGACCCTGCTGGCCGCGCCGGTGCTGCAATGGCCGATGGGCAAGTGGGCCGACCGCGGCAACCGGGCCGAGCTGCTGTCGCGCTCGGCGCTGGCGGTGCTGGTGTTGGCGCTGATTCTGAGCCAGGTGCTGGCGACTTGGCTGTTGCTGCCGCTGACCATGCTGTTCGTCTGCATCGCTTTTACCTTCTACGGCACGCTGAGCGGCATCGTCAACGACGCCATGCCGCCGCGGCGCCGGGTCGAGGCCAACGCCACGCTGCTGATGATGTACGCGCTGGGCGGGACGCTCGGGCCGGTGTTGTGCTCGTTGATCATGGGCTGGCTCGGTCCCGCCGGCTATTTCGTCAGCGCGGCGATGCTGTCCGGCGCCATGCTGGCGGCGGCGCGTGTGTTCGGCGCGGCCCGGCCCCTGCCGCATCCGTTGGCCTTCTGAATTGCCTGCCGAAAACAAAACCTTGCTTTTTGATGATACCCTGTATATCGTACGATATATCTTACGATGTGTTTTACGATATAAAAGGAGTCGTTATGCATCACTGTCACAGAGGGGCGCACGGCCCGCATGCTTTGTATCACCGCCTTTGCCATGCCATGGGCCGCCATGGGCCGCATCGCCGCCATCACGGCGGCGACGCCTTCGATCCCGAAGGGGGCGACCTGACCCGCGGGCGCAAATTCAGCGGGCAAGATCTGCAACTGATGTTGCTGGCGCTGTTGGCCGAAACGCCGCGTCACGGCTATGAATTGATCCGCGATATCGAGCAACGCTCCAGCGGTTCCTATACGCCGAGCCCGGGCGTGGTATACCCGGCGCTGACCTATTTGGATGACACCGGGCTGGTGGTGGCTGAAGCCGACGGCAATCGCAAGCGCTACCGTTTGTCGGACGAGGGCCGCGCGCAGCTGAGCGCCGAGGCGGAGCGGGTTCAGTGGCTGTTGGCCGCGCTGACGCACATGGGACGGCGCATGGCCGCCTTCCGCCGCGCCATGGCCGGCGAGGCGCCGGAGAACGGCGAAACGGAAGACGGCTGGCTGCCGGAGTTCGTCGAGGTGCGCCGCGCGTTCAAGCATGCGCTGCTGCTGCGTGCCGGCGCCGATGCCGACGAACAGCGCCGGTTGATCGCGATTTTGCGTCGCGCGTTGAGCGAGATTGAACAGGGGCCCGCCCATGGCGCGTGACGATCTGGTCATTGAAAGGGTGCGGCACCCGCTGCGTTTTCGGCTCGGGCAGGTGTGCGCCATTCATCCGCGCGGCGCGCACTGGGTGCGCATCACTTTCCGTGGACCCGATCTGGTCGGCTTCGTCTCGGCGTCGTTCGACGATCACGTCAAAGTGTTTTTCCCCGCGCCGGGCGAAGCGCTGCCGCGCATGCCGCAGCTCGACGCCGACGGTCTGCCGGCGCGCGTGCCGGAAGCGGCGCGGCCGATCGCACGCGATTACACGCCGCGGCGGTTCGATCCGGTTCGCGGCGAACTCGACATCGAGTTCGTACTGCATGGCGATGGCCCCGGCGCCCGCTGGGCAGCGCATGCGCGCATCGGCCAGACGCTGGGGTTTGGCGGGCCGCGCGGCTCGCTGGTGATTCCTACCGGCTACGACTGGCATTGGCTGATCGGCGATGCCAGCGCATTGCCGGCCATCGGCCGCCGGCTGGAGATGCTGCCCTCGGGCGCGCAGGCGCGGGTATTGCTGACGGTGGACGACCCGGCCGATCGGTTGGCGCTGCCAACCGCCGCCCAAGCCGATATCCGCTGGCTGCCGGCGACTGACGGCGGGGCGCTCTACGCGGCGCTTGCGTCTTGGGAGATTCCGCCCGGCGAGGGTTATGTCTGGGCTGCCGGCGAACTGACGATGGCGCGGGCCGTGCGCCAGCAGTTGCTTGCGCGCGGCATCGACAAACAACGGCTGCGCGCGGTGAGCTATTGGCAGCGCGGCGAGACGGCGCGCCACCAGACATTGGACGATTGAGACACTGCCGGCTTGACCCGGATCAAGCTATTCAAAAAAGGGGTATGTAGCATGCCCCTTTCATGTTGCAGCGCCGTAGACTCGCGCATTCCAAATTCTCAACCTCGTGGAGTGCGTAATGTTCTGTATCCAATGCGAACAAACCATGCAGGCCCCCGGCGGCAAGGGCTGTAGCTTTACCCAGGGCATGTGCGGCAAGAGCGCCCAAACGTCCGATCAACAAGATTTGCTGGTGGCTACGCTGCAAGGCCTGTCGGCCTGGGCGCTGAAGGCGCGCGCGCTGAACATCGTCGACGCCGATGTCGACGCCTTCGTGCCGCGTACCTTCTTCGCCACGCTCACCAACGTCAACTTCGACACCCAGCGCATCATCGGCTACACGCGCGAGGCGGTCAGCCTGCGCGAAGCGCTGGCGGCAAGCTGCCGCGCGGTCGATCCGTCCGCGACGGTAACGCTGGCGCAAGCGGCCATCGAACCGGCCGCCGATCTGGCCGGTCTCGCCGCGCAAGCGGAAGCCTGGGCGCTCGACCGCGACGTGTTCGACGTCAGCGAGGAAGTGCATGGGTTGCGTCTGTTGGGCCTGTACGGCCTGAAGGGCGCGGCGGCCTATATGGAGCACGCGCGCGTGCTGGGCCGCGTGGACACCGATATTGCCAAGGGCTTCCACGAGAAGATGGTGGCGTTGGCCGACCCGTCGGACGACATCGAAACGCTGCTGGCGCTGTCGCTCGACATCGGTCAGCTCAACTTCCGCATCATGGCGATGCTGGACGACGGCGAAACCGCGATGTTCGGTCACCCGGTGCCGACGCAAGTCAACGTCAACCCGGTGGCCGGCAAGGCGATCCTGATTTCCGGCCATGACCTGAAAGACCTGCGCGCGCTGTTGGAACAGACCGAAGGCACCGGCATCAACGTATACACCAACGGTGAAATGCTGCCGGCGCACGGCTATCCGGAACTGAAGCGCTTCAAGCATCTGGCCGGCAACTACGGCAGCGCCTGGCAAAACCAGCAGCGCGAGTTCGCCGCCTTCCCCGGCCCGATCATCATGACCTCCAATTGTCTGATCGATCCGAACGTCGGCCGCTACGCCGACCGCATCTACACCCGCAGCATCGTCGGCTGGCCGGGCGTCAAGCACCTGGAAGGCGAAGACTTCTCGGCGGTGATCGCCCAGGCGCAGGCGATGCCGGGCTTTGCCGAGACTGCCGAAGCGCATGAAATCACCGTCGGTTTCGGCCGCCAGACGCTGCTGTCCGCCGCCGATGCGGTGATCGACCTGGTCGCCAGCAAGCAACTGCGCCACGTGTTCCTGGTGGGCGGCTGTGACGGCAGCCGGCAAGAGCGCAGCTACTACGCCGACTTCGCCCGTCAAGTGCCGCAGGATTGCGCGGTGATGACGCTGGCTTGCGGCAAGTACCGCTTCAACAAGCACGATTTCGGCACCATCGGCGGCCTGCCGCGTCTGTTGGACGTCGGCCAGTGCAACGACGCCTACTCGGCGGTGATGCTGGCCGTGACCCTGGCCGACAAGCTCGGCTGCGGCGTCAACGACCTGCCGCTGACGCTGGTGTTGTCGTGGTTCGAGCAAAAGGCGATCGTCATTCTGCTGACCTTGCTGTCGCTCGGCGTGCGCGACATCTACACCGGCCCGACCGCGCCGGCCTTCCTCAACGACACGCTGATGGGCGTGCTGGCCGACCGCTTCGGCATGCGCTCGATCGGCACGGTGGAACAAGACATGGCCGCCATGCTGTCGGCCTAAGCCGCGCGATCCCGCCCCGGCGTTTCGCCGGGGCGTTTTCTTTGGGAGAAAAATGTGCAGGACGTGCTATCCCTTTGCCCGCGGGAGGCGACCGTGCGCGCCATCCGGCGTGAAACGCCCGATGTCTGGACGCTGGATCTCGACCCGGCCGGCGGGCACTACGACTATTTGCCTGGCCAATACGCGCTGGTGGGCGTCGATCAAGACCGCCACGTGCGCGCCTATACGCTGTCATCGACGCCGGGCGTGACGCCGGGGCTGAGCCTGACCGTGCGCCGCATCGAAAACGGCATCGGCTCGACTTGGCTCACCGCGCGGGTGCAACCGGGCGACCGGCTGCGGCTGTCGGCGGCGCAAGGGCGTTTCACCCCCGAGCACGCGCCGGGCGACGCCTATCTGCTTCTCGCCGCCGGCTGCGGCATCACGCCGGTGATGTCGATGACCCGTTGGCTGCTGACGCACCGGCCTGGGACGCCGGTGACGGTGCTCTACCACGCGCGGCGCGAGCAGGACGTGATTTTCGCCGACGAATGGCGCGCGCTGCAGCAACGGCACCCGTGCCAGCTGACCTTGCACCGGCTGATCCGCGAGCACGGCCGCGAGCACACCCAATTGAGCGCCACGCTGCTGTCCGGCCTCGTGCCCGATATCGCCGCGCGCACGGTGATGAGCTGCGGGCCGGAAACCTATATGGCAGCCGCCAGCGCGCTCGCGCGCCAATTGGGCGTGCCCGAGGCGCGCATCCATAGCGAAACCTTCCTGCCGAAGAATGTGCCGGCGGTTGAGACCGCGCCGGCCGACGCGCCGCGCCACCAGATCGTGCTCGAACCCTGGGGCGACCGCGCCGAAACGGCGCGCGGCGGCAATCTGCTGGCGGCGCTGGAGGCGCAAGGCATCCCGATGATCGCCGCTTGCCGCAGCGGCGACTGCGGCAGCTGCAAGGTCAAAGTGCTGTCGGGCGACTACCGGATGGGCGCGCAGAGCGCGTTGTCGGCGCAGGAGCTGGCCGACGGCTGGGTGCTGGCGTGCTGCTGCAGCGTCGAAGGCGATTTGGTGGTGTCGCAGGGCTGAGCGCCCGTGTTGATCATTGTTGACGCAGGATCGCGCGGCATAGGTATGCCACCATTGTGAAATACCCCGGCCGCGCAGCTTCGACGCCGCGCGGCGCATCGCCTAGGGTGGGGGCTCCTAAATCATTGTGGATCGACCCCGCCGGCCAGGTTTCTCCTGGCCGCGATGTCGTATCCGTCGGGGGCTGCGAGGTGTTTCCGCAAGGCCCTCGGCGCTTTCTGATCCACGATGAGCGTAGGAACAGCCCCCTCCCAGCCAGGGAGGGATCTCAAATCTTTTAGGAGATTCTGATGGTTGCCTCGCTCTATACCACCCACCTCATCACCCTGCACGACCGTCTCACGCGCATGCGCATCATGAGCCCCGACCTCTTGCGCGCCACCGGCCTCGACGATTGGCTGCCGCCGCTCGATCAGCTGGTGGCGACATTGCCGCGCCTCGACCGCCTGGCCACGGAACTCAGCGAGGTCGAGCACGCACTGCGCCATATCCG
>Ga0213872_10000228_pt1 | contig 49212 bp, 53 predicted proteins | sample VelepicomBERX_R2_FD_160071 | JGI IMG/M metagenome (GOLD analysis project Ga0213872, IMG submission 160071) | Rhizosphere microbial communities from Vellozia epidendroides in rupestrian grasslands, the National Park of Serra do Cipo, Brazil - RX_R2 | ecosystem: Host-associated > Plants > Roots >... | reverse complement strand
CAGCAACGGGCGCGCTTGGGGCGCGTTGTGAGTGAGAGAAACTGCTTCGAAGCCCTGGCGGTAGTGGCACAGTGGGAGAAGGCTAGGCGCGGCAAGCTATGGTCGTCTTCCCTTTGGTGCCGTTGTGCCCGCCCGTCAGCCTGACTTCGATGCGAGCGGTCGTGGGTTGATCGCGGCGCCCAGGAATTCGAAAAACGCCGTCAGACCCGACAACAGCACACCCTCCAACGCCTCGCCGCAGCTATGGGATACCAGCTTCTGCCCGCAGACTAAAACCGCTTACCTCTGCGCTAGCGGAGCAGTTTCAGGAGAGCATTCAGCTATCAGCATTTTGTGGAATGAACCCCGAAGATGAGACACGCGGCGAAACAGCCGGTTACCGTTCTGACCCGCCCCGGAAAATGAGACAGCGGATATGTTGAGGTTCGTGGTTCAGCTGAGGGCTGATTGCTGGCCTGTGACTGACCCGGTTTCTCGAACGATACCTTGATCCTTCCCGCCAGTCACAGATTATTCAATCCGGCCCCAGCCGGAGGCTAAGCTGATGGCTGAAAGCTCTCGTTGTTCGCGCTCAGATTACATCTACAGCGGCATTCAAGGTGCTTTCACTGACACGCTCCAAATTGTCCTCCCCAGCCGCTTTGCGAAGCCGTCCGGGAGCCACTCCCATCGTGCGCTTAAATGCATTACTGAACGCGCTTTCGGATGTGTAACCAGCCGCCTCGGCAGCTTCTGCAATCGACGCTCCTGCGCGTAAGTCACGCGCAGCCAGATGCATGCGCCAACTAGTCAGATAGGTTAACGGAGGCGTTCCCATCACTTGCCGAAAATGCACCGCAAAGCCTGTACGCGACATGCCCGCTTCGTGCGCAAGATCATCCAGATTCCAGAGATGCGAAGGGGCCGCGTGCATGCGTGCAAGTGCAAGGGCAAGCCGCTTATCCCCCAAGCCTTTCAGCCAGCCCCCGTCGGCCGCGGGAGCGCGCGTAAGATACGCCCGAAGGGTCTGTACAAATAGAAGTTGGGCAAGCTCTGCCATTACAACTGAGCGGCCGGGCCGAACCGGGGAACCCATTTCCTCCACAATATGCTCCAGCAGCCAACTGAGGTTCGCGCTCTCCGGGGCGGCGCCGCTCACGTGAATGAGCGGCGGTAAGCCGGCGAGGAGCAGAAACTGACGCCGATCCTGGATGTGGACCATGCCGCCTAACATGACGAACTCGTCGCCGTGACCAAGCCTGTAGTTGCCATCGTCGTCTTGCACAAGTGGTGTGGCGACGGCCTCTGAGATGCCGTTTGGATCACTCGCCAGAATGAGCGAGCGCGTGCCATTCATGATCAGGACGTCTCCGCGTTCAAAACGGGCGGGTTCACCCATGCCATCCATAAAGCACCAGCACGTTCCTTTGATAGCGGCACAAAGTTTGATCGCATCCATATTGGCGAAGCGCCGCGCCCAAACTCCGCCGGCTATCAGCCGGCCGGACAGACCACATCGGGCATGCACAAGCTCCAGCACATCGGAAAGCGGATCGTTCACCCTCTCTGAACCGCTGCGTTCTGAACTATTGCGCACGAAATCCGTATTCATCAGCATTAAAAATTCTAACAGGATTCGCTAGTATGAGCTAAGAAACAGACAATATGCCCACCCCACAAGCACCCATTGGTTCGGGCTTCGGCGCTGGTACGACCGCCGCAGAAGTCATAAAAGGAATCGATTTAACCGGCAAGACCGTCATCGTCACAGGCGGCTATTCCGGTATTGGAGTTGAAACCGTCCGCGCTTTCCGGTCCGCCGGCGCGAAAGTAGTCGTGCCGGCACGTGATATAGCGGCGGCGAAGCAGAATCTCGCCGATATGGCGGACGTGCTGCTCGAGCCGATGGACTTACTCGATCCCGCCTCGATTGATGCCTTCGCCGAGCGTTTCCTTGGCAAATACGACAAGCTTCACATCCTGGTTAACAACGCTGGTGTGATGGCGTCCCCGCTGGCGCGCGACGCGCGCGGCTACGAGTCTCAGTTTGCCGTCAACCACCTTGGGCACTTCCAGCTCACATGCCGGCTTTGGCCAGCACTGGTGCGCGCGCACGGCGCCCGCGTGGTGGCGCTATCATCCTACGGACATCGGCGCGCGGGAGTCGACTTGCATGACCCTAATTTCGAAAAGCGCGACTATGATCCATGGGTCGCATACGGTCAATCGAAGACCGCCAACTCACTCTTTGCCGTCGCGCTAGATTCAATCGGCCAGCACCAAGGCGTGCGTGCCTTTGCCGTGCATCCCGGCGGCATCGTGACCCGCCTGATACGCCACATGTCGCAGGCTGAAATCGATTCGTACAAGATCTTCGACGAGGCCGGAAAGCCGGTCATTGATCCTGAGAACAACAAGAAAACTCCCGAACAGGGGGCGGCGACCAGCGTATGGTGTGCGACATCCCCGCGGCTCGATGGCATGGGCGGCGTCTATTGCGCCGATTGCGAAATCGCCCGCGCGCTCCCAAGCGATCAGTCAACTGAAATGCACGGTGTGCGTCCGCGGGCCATCGATCCTGTCGCCGCCGGCCGGCTTTGGCAGCTCAGTGAGCAGCTCACTGGGATGGTCCTGGACTAAACTAAAGGCCGTGGACTGAAAGGCGTCAAGGCATTTGAAGAAATGCCTATCTCTGCTCGCGCAGTAGTACCGCTTCTCCGCATCTCTTGCGGAGACTACAGCCTCCAATCTCTGCATCTGTCCCCATATTCTCTGCAGACTTGCGGAGAATATGGGGACCAATCTCCCCAACCGCGTCACGGGTTTCCCAGTGGGCTCTGTCGAAGAGATGGCGTAAGCATGCCAGGAATGCGGCCGCCGTATCGCACTATCCTCACCCGGCGCTTAGGCACCGCAGTCGCGCCCCAGGAGAACTTAAAGTGTTCCTCGCCGCGCAGAAAATTCCACTGTTTATAGCCGTGTACATGGGCGTGGCGGAATGTCTGCGCCAGCAGTTCGCGTCCGAAACCTAGCGCCTGGTGCCGTGGATCAAAGGCGCTCATGTAACAAAAGAGGGCCGTCTCATGACGAAATGCCAGCAGCATCGCCGCGCTCCGATTCAGAAAGCGAACCGTGAACATCCTCACCGCCCCGCGCGAGGCCAGTTTTTCCGCGGCTTCCCGCGTAAAAGCCGCAGAGCCGTTGGATTCAAACATACCTCGTTCTCCAGCGGCCGCCCAGCGCTCCCCGTGCATCCTGACCAACGAATCCATAAGCTCCGCATCGGGCTCCTCGACGGCTTCGAAAGAAACCGGTCCCACCGCTTCCGCTCGCTCTCTGTAGCGCCGTAAATTGCGCCTGAGGTCCTTCGAGCGGGCCGCCAGAAAGTCTTCGAAGCTCCCCTCCAGCCGGACGACACTGCACGGCGTGTCAGCGAACGATTCGCCGAGCGCCTGCAGTGGCGAGTCCGCGCTCAAGTCCTGCCAATCGCAAATATCCCAATCCGTCGCTCGACGCAATTCCGCGCCCACGCGCTCGATGATCTCCGGAGTGTGGCACGGATCGAAGACAGGGTCGAGGTAGTCCGAGACGCCCGAACCCAGGAGCGTAAGCTGCCGTCTTCCGCACCACTCATGGAGGAAGCACGGCACCACTCCCGCGACCTCGCTCCCGTCACGGAACACGAATGTTCGAAGGCCGCCGCTTCCGAAATGCCGCCACCATGTCAGCAGCCACTCCGGAGTTTGAAACGGAGTAGCCGGCGGGACCCGGCGCAGAAAGTTTCCCCATTCCGCCTCGAAGTCCTGAAGTCTCGCCACGCTCTCGATCCGCTCCAGCGCGAGCACATCTTCAGCTTAGGTCGTTTTCCGAACGGGCTTCAACGCCAACAAACGATCAATGTATTGCGTGAATTTTTGAAGGAGAGGGGCTTGGCTCCCCGACATGGATTCGAACCACGATTAACGGCTCCAAAGGCCGCTGTCCTACCGTTAGACGATCGGGGAGCAAAAGGCGGTGAGATCCGCGCTCTTCAGTGTAGCAAGCAGGCCGGTACCGCCTCAGTGCGAAGAGGCCCGGCTCATGCGAGTTACGCCCGTGGACAAAACGGCCGTGCGCTTGCGTATCCAACTCCCCGCGCGCTTCAAATCGGCGGGATCAATAAAGAGGACATAGGCCGGCAGAACGTCCCACTGAAACATCGGAACATTCATCGCGTATTCGATGCCCAGATGAAATAAGAGGCCGAGCGCCAGCAGGGGATACCGGAACTCTTTTATCCAAATCAGCACACCGAGGGAGAATTCAAGAGCAAGAGTAAACCAGGTCCCCAGTTTCAGGAATATCGGTTGCTGGAGCCATCCTGGCAGCGGGAATCTCCGAAACTCCTCCAAATGGCTCACATAGTAAAGTGCCGTGCCGTTTACCCACGGAGCGCCCATCGACTTCCACCAAAATGAGACGAAATAAAGCAGGGACAGCTCGATCTGAATCATGCGCTGAGCCCAGGGACTCCGTGGCTGGATCTCCCCACTTTCCCTCCCGGTCCGCACACGGATAAGGCGATCTATGGAGAGAGCGGCTCCGGCCGGCGCGAACATGAGGAAAAAACCAGCCACGCGCAGGAACGTATCGCCGCCGTGTGTAATAAAGAGGCTTCTTTGCTGGATGGACGCGAGGCACAGGAATACTGCCACGCTACTGACGCGGGTGAGCAAGCCTATCGTGAGCAGTACCGCGAATGCAAGGAACACCCAAAACAATGCTTCGACCCATGAATCGGCAGGCGGCATCAGCTTGAACAAATTGATGCGCGTGCCGGGCTCCACTTTGGTCATGGTGGGAAGCGTCACCCATGCGTGTGCGCCGAACCAATTCAACCAGTCTGAGTGCAGCAGGATCAGGTTCGCTATGATAGCCAACCCGTAAAGGATCCGGAACAGCGCAATGGGAACCGGCGACTGCGGGGCGAAGAAAAATTCGTTCCACGCCTTTGACAAAACCCGCCAACTCACTTCAGATCCTCGGGTTTCAGCCTGTATTCGAAAAAAATGCGCGCGCGCTCGGGTTGGGGGCGATACGAGCCGTCAGGCTGAGGCACGATATCAGACCAGTATCGAACCAGCATGACGATTTCCGGAGGGTTGGAAGGATCGTTATACAAGCGCGCGAGATGGCGGGAAACATCCGGCCACACCGCCGAGTTCTTCTCATCTTGCAGATTTTCGACGAACTTCCGGTACCGTTCCTTGAAATAGCGCTGGGTAAGGCTGAGCTGCTCCATTCTGGGAAATTTCCAGGTGTGGATACGGCCGTCCCTTGTGATGACAACGCCCTGGATATAAGCGTTTACTGACTTGGGCGCCGGAGCGAACATATCCCACGATTGAAAAAGCCCGGACCAGAGCATGTAAGGGCGAATCCATTCTCTGAACTCGGCGATCAGCACAGAGTTGGAGGGAACTGCCCAGCAAGTTATGGCAAGAATGTGAAAAAGCAAAAACGCGCTGATCGCGATCCGCGTCAGTTTCCGCCAGGCCCCCAAGTGACTCGTTAATTTCAAGGGTCAGCTAAGAACTCTACCAGTTGGAGTAGGGAGTGCCGTCGAGACCGGTCTTGTCTGATCCACTCTTGACGTCGAATATCCCGGTCGGGTTATTGCTGCCCCCGACAGGAGTGTCTTCCATGATCACGTGCCAGGTCTGGTCTGAACCGGTCATCGGATCCTGGGGCACCTGCCGGAGATAGCCTTCTGACACGAGGTCCTGCAGCGATTCGGGCGCCTTCTGCTTGTCGATCGTGTATTCGTCGATCATCGTCCGTATAGTGAAAAGGTTGTTCCGCAACACGCTTTCCTTGGCGCGAATGACCGATTTCTGATAAATCGGTAAGGCGATGGCCAGCAGGACAGAGATGATCGCCATCACGACCATCAATTCGATGAGGGTGAATCCGCGCCGGGCCCGTTTGAGGCACTCGCGCCAACCGGGGCGACCGGGCGCTATGAGTTCCTGATTCTGCCGGGCGGCACTATTCGTGCTCTGTGCGCTGTTTACCATTCCGAATATGCCGTCCCGTCGCTTGCCTTATCCATCGTCTTTGAATAGACGTCGAACACGTTCTGCCCGCCCCACGAATCGGAGGTCGGATCGTCTTGCATACTGCGTTTTCCCCAATCGTTTTCACCCGTCATCGGGTCTTTGGGAATACGCCGCAGAAAGCGTATCTTGCCGGAGTCTCCGAGACCGCTGACCTTGTTATTCAGCTTGACCCCGGTCACCAGCGTTTCCAGCGTGGGCGGATAGCAGTAGGCGTCCGGGCTCGCCGATTGAATCTTGCCCTGATCGCACATGTCCTTATATTTGTCGATCGCGCCGCGCATATCGTGCAAGTCTTCGAGCAGCGCTTTTTCCCGCGCCCGCCGTACCTGGTACCGCGCGGTCGGCACCGCCATCGTAGTCAGAATCAGCAGAATAGTGAACGCGACGATCAACTCCACCAGCGTCAGCCCGGACTGACGCTGGCGCCGCCGGGCTAAGGTGGTGGAACAACTACTTCGCAACATGTACCGCAAGCTCCATTTTAGGGTCTCTGGGCCGCGGGGTTGCCGGGCGGAGCTGCCGGCGGCGTGTTCGCAGGCGGCGGTGCTCCCGGCTGGCTGATCGGAGGATAGCCAGGCTGCGGCCGAAGCGCCGGCGGGCCCTGCGGTTGGGACGGCTGCGGCTGGGCAGGGACGGATCGCGGCGCCGGCGCCGGACCCGAAGGCGTGTTATTGCCAGGTGCGGACGGCTTTTGAACCTCAGGTTTACGCTCCACCTTCACGACCCGATCCGTTCCCGCATAAATGCCCGGATCTGCGATCGTGCTGAGATCTGGCGACCGGATAATGTGCGGAATCATCGCAATCAGCAGTTCGTTGTCGGTGTTCGTTTTGGTCTTGGCGCCGAATACGTAACCCAGCAGCGGGATGTTGGTAAACCCTGGAAAGCCTGAGTACGTCAGGCTGTTCTCGCGGTCAGAAAGACCGCCCAGAATGCTGACCTCGCCATCCTTCATGCGAATGTCCGCCTCGTCGACCTGCTGCCCGATTTCGGGTTCGTTGACGCCGGCGATCAGGATCTGCTGGATGACGTTGGAGATTTCCACCTTGATATGCATGCTGATGTCGTCAGGGGCATTTACATGCGGTTGCAGATCGATTTGTGTGCCGACATCCACCTGCTGGAACTGCGTCGTAGCGTAAGGAATGGAGCCGGGTGTGGCCACGGCCGAGTTCAACGATCCGGAAACATACGGAATCTTCTGGCCGACCTTCAGCGAGCCTTTTCCGCCATCGATTACTCGCACCTGCGGCCGCTGCAGTACGTGCGTCGTTGCGTCGTTCAGCAATGCCTGAACCACTGTGCTCGGCAGGCTGGTCGAGTAATCTGCGGAGGACAGGTGCTTGAGCCGATTCAGCGGGACTAATGTCCCGCTAGAGCTCGTGCTCGTGCTTCCGGTGGTGCTGGTGCTGCTTGTAGTGCTGGTGCTGCTTGTAGTGCTGGTGCTGCTTGTAGTGCTGGTGGTGCTTGTCGTGCTCGTGGTTGAAGTCGTCGATGTCGTGCCGGTGGTGGAAGTGGTGCCGGTTGTGCTGGTGGTAGAAGTCGTGCTCGTGGTATTGCCCGTCGTCAGGATAGACCGGGGGGTGAATTCCAGCGGGACGCTTAATCCGCCTTGGCCCAGCAGCGCCGCGCCGATGGTGGCGGTCTTCTGCTTGCTGACTTCCATCACGATCACATCAATCAGAACCTCCGGTTTCGGCCGGTCGAGATCGTGCAGCAGTTTCTCAATCAGCATGATCGTGTCAGGTGTGCCGCGCGCGACAATGGCGTTCTGGCTGGCCACCTGGAACAGACCCTGATTCAGTTTTGCCCCCACGCGGAGCGCGTTGTAGATTTCGGTGAACTCATTCGTCGTAAAGGCGTTTTGCACATAAAACACCTTGACGACCTCATCCTGGTACTCCTGGCGTTTGGGCTCGCTCTCCTGCGTAACGAAAATGGCGTTGTGGCTGATGGGCTTCCAGAATGTGTGTGTCACCAGGGCGATGTAGTCCAGCGCTTCCTCGAGCGTGACATTATTCAGATCCAGATTGAAATTCTTGCTAGCGACGTTTGGCGACTCGATGCCCTGCGGATCGTACAGCACGTTGATGCCGGCGAGCTTGCCCACGCTCTCATAGAGAACACGCGCCGGCTGGTTGTTCATCTTCAAGCTGCTGATCTCGTTGTTAATGGGCTTCAGGGTGGGCGGGCCTTCGAGCGAGTTGATCTGCTTCTCTAAGTCCCGCCTGGCCTTTTCGGCGGGCGTCAGAACAGGTGCGCCTGGATTTCGCGCCCGCTCCTTGATCATCTCGTTGGTTTCGCGAATCTCCTCCAGCGCGATCGCGGACGAAGGTTCAGCGAGGAAGGCCTTATTGAAGTGGACCAGCGCCTCTTCCAATTTCTGCTCGCTGCGCAGTGTCTTACCCTGCGTAATCTGATATTCGGAGTCTTGGTTGTGCATCCGCTGATCAGCCATGACGTAGGTTGCATCCTGCGGATCGGTTGCGAGCGCCTGATCGTAATAGTTCAGCGCGGCGTCGTAGTTTTTCGCTGCCTCGGCTTTTTGGCCTTCCTTATAAAGCTTGTCGCCCTTCCTGGTGTGGGCGTATCCGTCCCCGACCAGCATCAGGAGTGCGCAGAAAACCCCGGCCCCCTGCTGTAATCTCTTCGAAATAATCACCTTATCTGTATCCAGTAACCTTAAACCATCCGGCTACACTGTTCGACCAGCCGGTAAACCAGCCATCCCAGGCCCTGCCACTCGTGATCGGCCGCTTTTGCCCCGTTTCTCTTTACACGCGGTCCCGAAACAACTCGATTTCTCTCGTAGTTGAAGAAATGACGCGCTTTCGGCTCAAGCCGTGCAGGCCTTCAGCCCTCCTGGGAGAAACTGGGTAAAGAAATCGGTTCATTCATTGTCTCAGCAAAGCGAAATCAAAATCCTGAGCGACAACCGCTCGGCAGGTCACAACTATCATCTGCTCGACCGCTACGAGGCCGGCATCGTGCTTACGGGCACCGAGGTGAAGGCTGCGAAGACCGGCAAAATCCAACTCAAAGAGAGCTATGCCGAGGTAAGCGAGGGCGAAGCCTGGCTGATGAACGCCCACATCAGCGAGTACACCCACGGCAACCTGATGAACCATGTCCCGGTTCGCAAGCGCAAACTGCTCTTGCACCGCTCCGAGATCGATAAACTGCTTGCGGAAACCCGCGAGCGGGGCCTGACCCTGGTTGCGACCAGGATGTATTTGAAAAACGGCCGGATCAAAATAGAAATCGCTGTTGCGAAAGGAAAAAAATTCCACGACAAGCGCGAAGCCACCAAGGCTAAGGAAATGCAAGCAGAGGCCAAAGCCGCTATGGCAAGACGCGCCCGCCAGTAGTGACGTTTCCGGAAGGTTCTGATCGACTATGCAAATCCATATTGAGACCTCCCCAATCGAAACCGTGAGTGTGGACGCACTCGCGGTGATTTGTTTCGAGACTGAAGAAAAAAAAGAGGGCGAACGCCAGGCGCCGGCCGCAGCAGACCCGGCCATTGCGGAGCAATCCGGCTGGCTGGCCGATCTCCGGGCATCCGGCGAGTTCACCGGAAAGCTGTACGAGACGGCCACCCTTCACCGGCCAAAGGGAGTGGCAGCCAGGCGGCTGGTCGTCGCCGGAGGCGGCAAGCGCGAAAAGTTTTCGTCGGTCGAAGTGCGGCGGCTTGCCGGAACGCTGGTGCGCTCGCTGAAGGGCAAGGGCGTGCGCAGCGTTGCGCTCCTGCTGGACACCCCGAATGGCGATGAGTATGTCGCGCCGGCGGTAGAGGGCGCAATCCTCGGCGCCTGGGAGCCCGACACGTACAAAACAGATTCGAAAAAGAACGAAAACCAGGTGGAGGCGTTCAACGTGGCGGTCCCCGGCGTGGCTGCCCAGGCGCTCCAGGCTGCGGCGGAACGGGGCCGCATTGTCGGTGAAGCCCAGAACTTTGCGCGTAACCTGATCAACGAACCCGCCAATAAGCTCACTCCTGAGGAATTGGCCAACCGCGCGAAGTCGATGGCGAAGGAAGCCGGGCTGGAATCCGAAGTCCTCGATCAGCGGGCGCTTGCCGAGCTCGGCATGGGTGCGCTGCTGGGCGTGGCGCAAGGCAGCAGCAATCCGCCGGTTTTCATTGTGCTGCGCTATCGCCCCGCCGGATATCAGGGAAAAGATCATCTGGCGTTTGTCGGCAAGGGGGTTACGTTCGATACCGGCGGCGTCTCGATTAAGCCCTCCGATGGTATGGAGAAGATGAAGTACGACATGTCCGGCGCCGCGGCCGCTATCGGTGCGATGCAGGCCATCGCGCGGCTCAAACCACCCATTCCTGTCACGGCCTATGTGCCGGCGGTTGAGAACATGGTGAGCGGCAATGCCCAGCGGCCGGGCGACATTGTCACCACCCTGGCCGGCAAAACCGTCGAGGTTCTGAACACGGACGCTGAAGGGCGGCTGATTCTGGCGGACGCGATCACCTATGCGAATCGCAATGGCGCGACCCATATTGTAGACGCCGCGACGCTCACCGGCGCCATTACCGTTGCACTCGGACATTACAACGTGGGCGCGTTCACAAATAACGAGGAGTTCCTCGAACGCTTTCTGAAAGTGGCGAAGGCGGCCGGTGAAAAAACCTGGCAAATGCCGATGGACGAAGAGTACAAAGAGTACCTCAAATCTGCATTTGCCGACCTGCCGAATATCGGCGGGCGTTATGCCGGGTCCATCACGGCCGCCTGGTTCCTGCGTGAATTTGCAGATCCCACTCCCTGGGTCCACCTCGATATTGCAGGGACGGCATGGATCGACGATGGCAAGAGCTGGCTATCGAAAGGTCCCACCGGCGTGGCGGTACGATCCTTCGTGGAACTCGCCCTCGATTGGAACCGCATCCCTGGTCTCGCAGACTGAGCGGATAATCGCTTTCAACCCGGCGCTGTGGAAGAGTCCGGCGCCGCCGCGCCTCCTGGAAGCGGCTTCGCAGTGGGAATATACTCGAATCTCTGAAGGTCTCTCATTCTCGGAAGGATTATCAGAATGCAGCTTCGTGTTCTGGGGTTTGTGCTCGCCGGCGGCAAAGGAACCCGCCTCTTTCCGCTCACCAAAGAGCGGGCGAAACCGGCCGTTCCATTTGGCGGCCGATACCGCATTGTCGATTTCGTCCTGAGCAATTTCATCAATTCGGGAATTTACTCGATCTACGTTCTCATCCAGTTTAAAAGCCAATCGCTGCTGCAGCACTTGCGCGAAGGTTGGGAAGTCAGCGGGCTACTGAAGAACAATTTCATTATCCCGGTACCGGCGCAGATGCGTTCGGCCCAGGAAGACTGGTACCGCGGCACCGCCGATGCCATTCACCAGAACATCAACCTGATTGAGCAGGCAGATCCCCATGTGGTGGTAATTTTCGGCGCCGATCACATCTACCGCATGAACATCCGGCAGATGATCGAGTACCACGTGGAGAAGCGCGCCGGTGTAACGGTGGCGGCGATTCCTGTAAAGAAGGAGTACGCTACCGAATTCGGTGTTATCGAAACCACCGCGGACGGCAGCATTGTCGGTTTCCATGAGAAGAAAGCGGATGCGCCCACCATGCCGGACGATCCTACTCGCGTGTACGCGTCGATGGGCAACTACATTTTCTCGACAGATCTGCTGCTGCGCGAGTTGTACGCGGATGGCAAGCGGGAGGACAGTTCGCATGATTTCGGCAAGGATATTCTGCCGGGTCTGATCGGCCGGGCGGACATGTACGCTTACGACTTCCAGACGAATATCATTCCGGGCGACCCTATTGGCTCGCCGCAGTACTGGCGTGATGTGGGGACGCTCGATGCATATTACGAAGCAAGCATGGATCTGCGTTCCGTCTCGCCCGAACTGAACCTGTATAACCGGCAATGGCCCCTGCGTACCGCAGGTTATTTTGACGCGCCCGCTAAATTCGTCTTCGACGAGGAAGGCCGCCGCGGGATGGCAATCGATTCCATTATCGCGGGCAGCTCGATTGTGTCCGGCGGAACCGTGCGCGGGTCGGTGCTGGGCCGCAGCGTTCGCATTCACACCGGAGCTGTAGTGGAGGATTCCGTTATTTTTGATAACTGCGACATTGGTCGCTATGCCAAGGTCCGCCGCGCGATTCTCGATAAGAATGTGAAGCTTCCGTCGGGAGCAGAGATCGGGTACGACCTCGAGGAGGATCGGAAGAAGTATCACGTGACGGAGAGCGGCATCGTTGTGGTCGAGGGTCATCAATCAACCGTGGACATCGCGATGTTGCAAGTGTAGGCGTTCTACCTCACATGCTCCACTTAGGCAGCTAAGCCGCGACTTTTTCCGGTTCCATGGACTTCGCCTGTACGCTCTCAATCAGCAGCGCCACTGCGACAACGACAACACAGCCGATCACGTTGTACCAGAGGAACGAGATCCGGGTGAATGCGGCCACGCTAAATATAGCTGCCTCCCCGGCGAGCACGCCATAGAAGGCGGCGGTTCCGCGCACCGCCTTGAAGAAAAATGCGAGGACGAAGACACCCAGCAGGCCGCCGTAGAAGAGTGAGCCGACGATATTCACCCGCTCAATGAGCGCGCCGAAGCCCCGCGCGCCGATCGCGGCAAACGCAACCGCATAGGCGGCCCAAAATATCGTGAACCCGCGGGACGCCCAAAGATAGTAGCGGTCCGAACGGTGTCGCACGAAAAAGCGGCCGAAGATGTCTACTACTGAAACCGTGGCAAGAGAATTAATCTCGCCGGATGTGGAGCCCATAGAGGCGGAGAAGATCACGCCAATGAGCAGTCCGACGAGGCCGGCGGGCAGATACCGCGTCACGAACGACAGGAAAATGTAGTTAGTATCGTCATATTTTGCATCGCCGTGCAGCTTTTGAACGAGTTGCAAGCCTTGCCTGCGCGTATCGGCAAAAGTGTGTTCCGCAGCACGGAAATTTGCCAGGGCCGCGGCCGGCGGTCTTTGCGGCAGGCGCGTTGCCGCTGCCAGTTGCAGGGCGGCCTCACGCCGCTGTTCGAAGGCCGCGTGAAACTTCGACTCCACGGTCTTCCAGCCGGCCGTCTGCGCGGCGCGTTGGGCCTCGAGCGGCTGGAACACCAAGGGCGTCGGGACGAACAGGGACAGCACGAAGACCATTGCTCCGATGAAGAGGATAAAGAGCTGCATCGGTATCTTGACGGTGGCGTTAAAGAGCAGGCTCAGGCGGCTCTGCGCAATAGATTTTCCCGTCAGGTAGCGCTGCACCTGGCTTTGATCGCAGCCGAAATAGGCCAGCGCCAGAAAACCTCCACCGATTAGGCCGCTCCACAGGTTATAGCGGTCGCTAAGGTTCAGATGAAGGTCGACAATGTTCAGCCTTCCCGCCGCGCCGGCCAAGTGCACTGCGTCCACGAACGAAATGCTGCTGGGCAACGCATGAATCATGACAATCAGGCTGAGCACCAGCGCGACAAAAATCATGCTCATCTGCTGCACATCCGCCCACGTCAGAGCCTTGATGCCGCCGGAGGCGGTGTACAGAACCACCAGTCCACCGATGGCCACCGTTATCAAGCGGTCCGACCAGCCGAGTACACCAGCGAGCGCAACCGCGGGTGCATATAGCCCGAGGCCTGCAGCCAGTCCACGCTGAATTAGAAAGACAACGCTGACGAGTGCGCGGGTTTTCGCATCGAAGCGCTGCTCAAGGTATTCATAGGCGGTGTAGACGCGCGCGCGATGAAAAATGGGCACAGCGGTTGCCGAGAGGATCACCATTGCGAGCGGCAGTCCGAAATAAAACTGTACGAACCGCATGCCGTCCACATAGCCTTGGCCGGTGGTGGAGATAAACGTGATCGCGCTCGCCTGAGTCGCCAGGATGGAGAGGCCCATGGCATACCACGGCATCGTTTTGCCTGCCAGCAGATACCTGCTGACCGTGTTGCTGCCGCGCCCGCGATAAAGTCCGTAACTGACCAGTGAGGTGAGCCAGGCGAAGAGAACGATCCAATCGATGGTTTTCATGCCAGAGCGCTCTTGAGTGCCGCCACTTGATGGCGATCTACATGACCGTCTACCGTCTGAGGGACGCGCGCCGCCCGTCCAATGTGAATTTCGTACAGCCCCTGCTCTTTGCCCAATCCGGCGAGCCCGTCTTCACAAATCCCAGCACCGACCAGGATGTTTATTGCGGGCCCTGCCGCCGCCTGCAGCGCGAGCAGGCGCGCCCTGCGCTCCTGCCACGTGCCGTTTCCGCCGCTGGTCAGGATGCGATCGATCTCCGGAATAGTCTTCAACTGCTCGATTGCGAGCAGTGGATCCACGACTTCGTCGAAGGCACGATGGAAAGTAGCCCGGCACGTCGGCGCCGCCGATAGTACAGCGCGTGTCGTCTCAAGATCGAGTTCGGAATTCCCGGCGAATCCCAGCACGAGCCCGTCTACACCCATGCGTATAAACTCCGCGGCGCGCTGCTGCAGTTTGTGGAGTCCGTCCGCGCCGCCGGGTGAGAAGGATGGTTCGTCGCGGACCATGACTCGCACCGGTATGGTCACCGCTGCCAAAATGCGTTCAACTATTACCGGATCCGGCGTCAGCCCCCCAACATCCAGCGCGCGGACGAGTTCCAGTCTGTCGGCACCTCCGGCCTCAGCTTCAACAGCTTCGGCTTCGGATGTGACGATCACTTCAAGGATCTTCGGCATGCAGTTACCTGCCGCATTCTAACCTGCGCAATCGCAAAACTCTTGACGGTCAGTATCGGCAGACGCGGGTGATTGCGTACAATACCGCGATCAGTCCTGCCAGGTAGCAAAGCACCGCACAGTAGACGCGCTTCCATGTGCCGAGGAACGGCGGCGGCTCATCCCCCTGAACAAGCGCGTCGCTCATGCTGGAACTCATGCGTCTCTTCTCCATCAACTGGGAATCGCTGCAGTAGCGGGCATCACATGCTGCATACTATGGTGAAAATCTAACTGATTCTTCTTAAGTAAGCGGGCACAGCACGCGCCGAACGCTCTGTACGCCCAGAATACTCGATGCCTGACGGACCCGGCGCTGAACCGCCGGTTTCATTCTCTAATTGGATAAACTGAAGACCGTGCCAACCCAGGGCTCTGCGCGCCAAGTTATCAACGTTTTAATTGTCGACGATGAAGAGTCGCAACGCGGACCTTTGGCGGCCATGATATCGGCGTGGGGATTTAACGTCGAAACCGCCGGCGATGGCCAGGAAGCTTTGGATAAGCTCTCCACTTTCTCTGCCAATGTCCTTGTCACCGATCTAATGATGCCGCGCATGGATGGTTTCGAGCTGATGAAGCGCCTTGGAGCGGAAGGCAACATGCCGCCGTCGATCGTACTGACGGCTTTCGGCAACATTGAAACCGCCATCCAGACGATTCACGATCTCGGCGCATTCTGGTTTCTCGAAAAGCCAATTCAACCTGCTGCCTTACGCGTATTGCTCGAGCGCGCCGCCTCGCAGAGCCAGCTTGCGGAAGAAACGGAGCGCCTACAACGCCAGCTTGCCAACACCGGCGTACTTGTCGATATGGTGGGCACCTCTCCGCAGATGCAGGAAGTCTTTAATGTGATTCAACAGGTGGCGCCGAGCAAGGCTGCTGTACTGGTGGCAGGGGAAAGCGGCACTGGCAAAGAACTGGTAGCGCGCGCCATCCACCAGCTCAGCACGCGGCGCACGGGCCCGTTTGTTGCTATTAACTGCGCTGCCATGCCGGAAACGCTCATGGAGAGCGAACTTTTCGGTCATGAAAAAGGCGCATTCACGGGAGCGCTGGAACGGCGCGCCGGCTGCTTTGAACTCGCACAGCACGGCACGCTTCTCCTCGATGAGCTGGCGGAAATGCCTTCCGGCACACAGGCCAAGCTGCTGCGCGTTCTGGAAGACTCGCGTGTGCGCCGGTTGGGCGGGAAGAGCGAAATTTCAGTGGATGTCCGTGTTATCGCGGCCACCAATCGCAATGTGGATGACGCGCTGAAAAAAGGGGATCTGCGCGAAGATCTCTATTACCGCCTGAATGTTTTCCAGATCTCACTTCCTCCTCTGCGGCAGCGCCTCAGCGACCTGCCGGTGCTCTGCGAGACTCTGATCACTCATTTGAATCGCAAGCACACGTGCAATGTCACGCACGTCACGCCGGAAGTGATGGATGCGTTCCGCAAATACACGTGGCCGGGCAATGTGCGCGAACTGCGCAATATGCTGGAACGTGCGGTGATCATGGCCGGGGAGGGCGCGATTCAGATGGCGCATCTACCCTTCGATTTCGGCGTCGCTCTCGGTTCTCGAGTTCAGGCGCACGTGTTTGAGCCGGAGTGCGTGCGACTGCCCGTCGGAACCACGGTGAGCGAAGCAGAAAAAGCGCTGATCCAACTCACGCTGCAACATACCAGGAACAACAAGACGCGGGCGGCCGAAATCCTCGGCATCAGCCTCAAAACGCTCTTCAACAAGCTCAAAGAATACGGCGCGGCGGAAGCTGCCGATGGCGCGGCGTAAGGAGGCTTCAGTCGCCTGATTGGGGCGGAAAACCCTGCACCCGCATGTTACGCTGAGGGTTTCTCGCCTGAATGACCCAAGCCATCGAACTGAAGAGGACGCCGCTCTTCGATACCCACGTCGCCTTGAAGGCCAAAATGGTCGATTTCGGCGGCTGGAACATGCCCGTGCAGTATTCGGGCATCATCGAGGAGCACAACGCCGTCCGTAATGCCGTCGGCCTGTTCGATGTTAGCCACATGGGCGAGATAGAAGTGCGCGGCCCTGAAGCTGCCAAACTCGTCGATTTCGTCTCCACCAACAACGCCCAGAAGCTGAAAATCGGTCAGGCTCACTACTCGGCACTGCTGTACGAGAACGGCGGATTCGTCGACGACATTCTGGTTCACAAAGTGGCCGACGATCACTTCTTCCTCTGCGTGAACGCGTCCAATCAAGAAAAAGATTTCGAGCATATCCGCGCGCACAATCGGTTGGACGCCGAAGTCGATTTTGCCAGTGACCGGTACGCGCAGTTGGCGATACAAGGGCCGAAGGCGCTGGCCACGCTGCAAAAACTGACTGGGACAAAGCTGAACGAGATTAGGTACTACTGGTTCGTCGACGGTGAGGTTGCCGGCACGCCCGCACGCATCGCGCGCACCGGTTACACGGGCGAAGACGGCTTCGAGATCTATATCCCGCCCTCGGAAGCGGCCAGAATCTGGAACGAAGTGCTCAGCGCAGGCCAGGAGTTCGGCATCAAGCCGAGCGGCCTCGGCGCGCGCAATACGCTACGGCTTGAAGCGAAGATGGCTCTCTATGACCATGAGCTGACCAATTCCATCAATCCCTTCGAGGCCGATCTTGCCTGGATTGTAAAAATGGATAAAGGCGACTTCGTGGGCCGCGCAGCGCTTGAGAAGGCGCTTCAAGCCGGTATCACGCGAAAGCTAGCCGGGTTCGAAATGCTGGACCGCGGCATCGGCCGCGATGGGTATGAGGTTCGGATCGATGGAAAGCCCGCGGGTTGGGTCACAAGCGGTGGGCCTTCCCCTACGCTGAATAAGAATATCGGCCTCTGTTATCTGCCGGCTGACAAGGCAGCCGAGATCGGACTCGGTATTCAAGTCGTAATTCGCAACGCGCCAGTGAACGCTGTCACAGTTGCCACACCGTTTTACAAGAGACCAAAGATATGAGCTATCCCGACACTTATAAATACACGAAAGAGCACGAATGGGTGCACATCGAAGGCAATCAGGCAACGGTGGGCATTACAGATCACGCTCAGAACGAGTTGGGAGACATCGTATTCGTCGATCTGCCGTTGCCCGGCACGTCCGTAACCAAGGGGCAGACCTTCGGCTCGGTGGAATCGGTGAAAGCTGTGTCGGACATTTACGCGCCGGTCTCGGGCGAAGTTGCCGAGGCGAATGAACTCCTCTCGAAAAATCCGGAGAAGTTAAACGAAGATCCGCACGGGAATGGCTGGCTGATTAAGGTAAAGCTGGCGTCGTCTCCCAAAGAGCTCGATGAATTGATGTCGGCGGCCGACTATCAAAAGTATGTGGGAGCGGAATAGACCGTTCTTTTTCGACCCGAAGCCAGGAATAAGTTAGTTGCGATACCTACCTAAGTCAGATGCCGAGCGCCGCGAGATGCTGGCCACAATCGGCCTCAACTCCGAAGAAGACCTCGTCTCTTACCTTCCCCCCGATGTGCGCTTTGACGGCCGTCTGGCAATTGAAGACGGCAAAAGCGAGTTCGAGATTGTCGATTATTTCAAACAGTTGGCAAGCCAGAACGCAAACGGCTACCCCAGCTTTCTGGGAGCGGGCGTTTACCATCATTACCGCCCGGTGTTAGTGGATGCAGTTATTTCGCGGGGCGAGTTTCTGACCTCGTATACCCCGTATCAGGCCGAAATCTCGCAGGGTACGCTCGCCAGCATTTTCGAGTTTCAGACGATGGTGTGCCAGCTCACTGGCATGGAAGTGGCCAACGCTTCCATGTACGACGGCTCGTCCGCCGTACCGGAAGCCGCCATGATGGCAGTCCGCATTACGCGTCGCGATAAAGTCCTGATCGCGCGCACCGTTCACCCGGAATACCGTGAAGTGCTGCACACCTATACACAGCATCAAGGCATTCCCGTGGAAGAACTAGCGTACGGGAAGAATGGCCGGCTGGATCTTGACGATCTGAAAACGAAGCTGACCGATGACGTCGCAGGCGTGATTGTGCAGACGCCGAATTTCTTCGGACTTCTCGAACAACTGAACGAGATCTCGCCGCTGGTGAAGAGCAAGGGTGCCTTGCTGGTGGTGGTGTTCACTGAGGCAGTGTCGCTAGGCTTAATCGAGCCGCCCCGGCAGGCGGATATCGTTGTCGGCGAGTTGCAAAGCTTTGCCATTTCGCCCAGCTACGGCGGCCCTTACGTCGGAATTATCGCGACGCAGGAGAAATACATCCGGCAAATACCAGGAAGGCTAGTGGGCGAGACGACGGACGCCAACGGCGAACGCGCCTTCTGCCTGACGCTTGCGACTCGCGAGCAGCACATCCGCCGCGAGAAGGCGACGTCTAATATCTGCACGAATCAGGCGCTGCTGGCCCTGATGGCTACCGTATTTATGACCGTTTACGGCAAGGAGGGGTTGCGCGAGCTCGCGGAACAGAACCTCGCGAAGGCGCACTATCTCGCGGGTAAGCTGCCGCTGCGGTTTGACGCGCCCTTCTTCAACGAATTCGTAGTGCGCACAAACGCTAAATCTCCAGAGCAGATTAATAAAGAACTGCTGAAGAAGAAGATCGTCGGCGGATTACCGCTGGGCCGCTTCTATCCCGAGCTGAAGGATTGCCTGCTGCTCTGTGCCACCGAAATGAGCAAGCGGCAGGACCTGGACACTGTCGCCGGCGTTTTCGTGAAGCAGTAACGGTTGAGCGCAGTAACGGTTGAGCGAATGATTAACAAGGTTTCGAGACACATCGTTCAGAACGAGCCGCTTATTTTTGAGCAGAGCTCGCCCGGCAAGCGTGGCTATCAACTGCCGGAACTGGATGTTCCCGCGGTGGATGCGGAGCAGGCGCTGGGCGCGGGTCACGTTCGTTCTGAGATCGAAGACTTTCCGGAAGTGAGTGAGTTCGAAGCGCTGCGGCACTTCACACGCCTTTCCACCTGGAACTACGCCATCGATCTGGGAATGTATCCTCTCGGGTCCTGCACCATGAAATACAACCCGCGCGTGAATGAACTGGTAGCGCGCACGGAGGGGCTCGCCTGGGCGCATCCTTACCAGGCGGAAGAGCTTTCCCAAGGCGCTATGGAAGTGATCGCGGCGCTGGAGAATGCGCTCGCGGAGATCACCGGCATGGATGCCGTCACGCTGCAGCCGGCAGCCGGCGCGCACGGAGAGTTCACCGGCATTCTAATGATTCGGGCGCTGCTCGAATCGCGCGGCAACGCTCGCAAAAAGATTCTCGTTCCTGATTCGGCGCACGGCACCAACCCGGCTACCGCCATGATGGTCGGCTACACCGTCGAAAACATCAAGTCGACGGATCGCGGCGTGGTTGATCTCGAGGCCCTCGAGCGCGCCGTGAACGAGGATGTCGCCGGCCTGATGATCACTAACCCGAATACCGTCGGCGTCTTCGAAGAAAACATCCGGAAGATTTGCGGCATTCTGCACGATAAGGGCGCGCTGGTCTACATGGATGGCGCGAACATGAACGCGTTGGTCGGCGTCGCTCGTCCGGGTGATTTCGGCATCGACGTCATGCACCTCAACCTGCACAAGACATTTTCCACGCCGCATGGCGGGGGCGGACCCGGTGCCGGCGCGGTTGCGGCCGCAAAGGTCCTTACTCCCTATCTGCCGGGCCCGCGCCTCAAGCGGGCGGGAGACCTGTGGCAGTGGAACTACGATCTGCCGCAATCCATCGGCCGCGTTCGTGCTTTTTACGGGAACTATGGCGTGCTCATTCGGGCTCTGGCGTACATCATGGCGCATGGCGGTAACGGCCTGCGGCAGGCGACGCTCGACGCCCTGCTGAATGCGAACTATATCCGCACGCTGCTCGAGCCTTACTACGAGATGGCTTACAAGGCCCCGAGCATGCACGAATGCGTTTTCAGCGACGATCGGCAGGCGAAGAAGGGCGTCCGGACCGGCGATATCGCCAAGCGCCTGATCGATTACGGCTTTCATCCGTACACCGTCAGCTTCCCGCTGATTGTGCGCGGCGCGATGATGATTGAGCCAACCGAGACCGAAGGCAAGCGTGAGCTCGACGCGTTCGTCGATGCAATGATCGCAATCGCGAAAGAAGTCGAAGAAGATCCCGAACTTGTCCTGAAAGCTCCACACCTGACTCGCACGCCACGCGTGGACGAAGTGACCGCCGCTCGCAAGCCAATTGTGCGTTGGCAGCCCTCTACGAGAGCGAGTCAAGCAGCCGATTAGCGGCCGCGAGCACTGTTTCGACCGTTAGATCCGTCAGCGAGCGCGAGTGAAGGACGCGCACGTTGCGGCCGCGCGGAGCCCAAACGGCCGGATTCGTCGGTCCAAACAATGCCAGCGTCGGGCACCCCGCGGCGGCAGCGAGGTGCGTAATGCCGGAATCGTTGCCAATGTAGAGCCTCGCTCCGCGTATCCAGCTTGCCAGGCTGGCCAGATCGGCAAATCGCGTCGCCCCGGGGAGTTCTTCTTCGGGACCGCAGGTCCAATCAATTTTGAGAGGCAGGCCATCGGCGAGCCGGCGATAGTTCTCGAGTGGCCAGTTTTTGCGAACGCCGCCTGAAAACGGATGGATCACGATGGAATTGCGGCACTGCGCAGGCTTCACCTCAATGTGTGGCGAAAGTCCTTGCGGCGCACCCACCTGGCTGGCAAAGAAGTCCGTTGCGTGCCCTGCATAGCCGGCCGGCGGCAGCGCTGGATGAAACTCGCACGGCACGCCCGTTTCGAAGATAGCCTGGCGGAATTCCTCGCGCTTCGCTCCATACCAGCTCACAATCGAATCGAAGCTTTTCAGGGATTCGTACAGCCGCGGAGGCATTTCGAGTCCCCCTAATCCGGCAAGATCAATACTCGTGGACGAGAGCGAACGAACTGCGCCCGCAAACTGTACCAGGGGAACTGCACTCGAGGGAAGCCAAACCTCGGTGTAATCGGCTTTGAGAGATTCAAGGGCCGGAAAGCCGAGGATACAATCGCCGATCGCGCCCGGCCGTATCAGCAGGCGCCGCATTCGCGCCTACTCGATCGAGACCGGCAGCCTCACCTCGACCGAGGCAGGCCGGAAGCACATGTCGCTATTGCATGCCTGGTAACGAAGTTTGCCAGTCATAGTCGTCGAGCCCGCCGCAGCGTTTGCAGGAACTTTGAATTCGGTCCGAATGTCGAAGGAGCCGGTGAAGACCACGAGATCCTGCCCGCCTACCTTAATCTCTTCGGGCTTCGGGTATGCGGTCGACGTCGCTTCAAGCGGACCGCCTGTCCAGGTGAGTTTCAGCGGAATCAGGTATTCGTCTTTAGGCTTGTCGCTATTGACGTGAAAACCCGGGAGGACACTTACTTTCAGCGTTTGCGTGACGGTTGCGCCGCGCTTTGCGGTAATCACGTCCGGCGGGGTGACGATGAGCTTATTCTGCTGCGCCGAGCAAAAGAGCGGCAGGAGAAGCAGGCAGCAGATGGAGAGAAGCAGTGTTTTCTTTGGTGCCAAGCAGATTTTGAATCTCGCTGAGATAGTCATTCTTTCCGGCCAGGCCGACATGCGTGAAAGCGAGCCTTCCTTCCCGGTCGATCATAAAGGTTGTCGGCAGCGAATCGACGCCGCCGTAAAGCTGGCCGACGGAATCGTTCCCGAGCATCACGCGGTAATTGATCTTGTGCTCCGCCATATAAGGTTTCACGGCGGACCAGCCGTCTTCATCCATTGAAACCCCGAGAACGGCGAATCCCTGCGACTTGAACTGTTGCTCGAACTGCTCGAACCACGGAATTTCCAAACCGCACGGGCCGCACCACGTGGCCCAGAAATTCAAGAGCACAACTTTGCCTCTGTAGTCGGCAAGGTTCACCGGTTGCCCGTTCGCATCCTTCAGGGTGAAGTTCGGAGCCGGCTTGCGGCTTGCCTCCTCCACTCGGGCCGCAGCCGAAGCACCCGATTTCGAGCCGGAACAGGACGAAAAGATGCCCACCGCCGCCAGAACGGCCAATGCGGGCAGTGAGCGATAGATCGGGCGCATGTACAACTCCAGTGTATCGTCCGGAGGGTCAGCAAGACCGGGGAGTAGCGAATGTTTTTTCGAACCACACCTCGCGGCGCTGCTGCCAGCGGCGTGCGAGTGTGAACTCGGTATGGGCATCTACTCCCGCGTAGAGCCACGCAGCGGTGTCGCAGAAACTTTCGCAAACGTAATCGCGCCAGTGGCGTTCGGCCGGCGCCAGATCCGCCAGCCTTCGAAATGCCAGTTTTCCTACGGAGGCCGACTCTCCCAGCTCACCTATCGCTCCATATTGCCTTTCTGCAGTCAACAGAGCCTCATAGAGCCGCCGCGCCGGGTTGCCGAGACGGGGCCAGACGAAGTGAAAAATCTCGTGTACCAGGATCAGCCGAAGGAGACGGGGACGGGCAAGCAGATGGGAGTCGAGGACGATGTGCCGGTCACGGATGAAACTCGCCGCGTAGATTTGCGTGCCGCGGTCAGGTGAGCCGGACAGCAGCTTCCCGCTATGAGCCGTTAACTGGGGCCCAACGGAAATGAAAATCGGGCTGCCCGCTAGCTCAGGCAGCCCGACTGTGACTTTGGCGATAGATTTGTTTAACTTAGCGCTGTCCTTGCGGCTTAGGGCCGGAAGCGCCCGACTGTCCGGTGGAAGACCCTGGCTTTTGGAGCGTCGGTACGTTCGGAGCTGGAGCGCTGGAGGCATCGAAGAAGGCAGGGTCGGTTACCTGGATTTTATACTTGTCCATTTCCTGTTTCACGGCGGCTTGGTTCTTCTCAGTCTGGAGGCGCTGAACTATACCAGCCCGAGCCTGATCGAATGGCACGGTACTCCGGCTGTCAATCTTCACGATCAGGAAGGCGTTCGGCAGGCGGATAGGCTCGGAAACCTGTCCCGGCTGCAGTTTCCCGAGTGCGGTCTTCATATCGGGGGGGAGATTGGGGTCACCAATGCTGTAGGTGCCCAGGTCGCCTCCTTTGGCCGCAACCTGCTGATTATCGGATTCCGTGCGGGCGAGAGTGGAAAAGTCGCTGCCGGCCTTCAGTTTTTTCTCGACATCGTCGGCTTTTTCGCGAGCAGCCGCTTCCGTACGGCTGTTATTCGATCCGGCGGAAGCCGGCGTGCCCGGCGGATTGAAGGCGACCAGGATACCGCTGAGCTTCACCTGATCAAACTCGCTCAGGTGCCCATCGTAGTACTGCTTCGGATCTTGCGTCGGGGCGCCGGTGTTGTTGGCCAGGTTCTTTAAAAATGCCTGCGCCAGAATCTCATTGCGCGCGAACTGAAGCTGTTCCTTCAGCGGCGACTGATCGTCCAGGTGCTGTTTGGCTGCCTGATCCGCGAGCTGCCCGATCATGTAGATCTGCTGAACCACTTGCGGAAGGTTCTTTTCCATGCGCTGCCGCTGCTCCGGCGGCAAAGCCTTAAGCAGGTCCATGGCCTGTTTCGCAGTGATTTGCTTGCCGTCAATGGTGGCAACGACGCGGTTGGGATCCTGCTGCGTGACCGCCTCGGGGCCTCTCACTTTGAGTTGGCTTCCCGCAGTCGGGCTCGCCAGGGAAGGCGCCTGGGAGGACGGGTTGGCTTGCGCGCACGCTAAGGTCGCGCAAAGGAGCGTCAGGGGGAGGAACGTACTGCTTTTCATTAGGCTTTAGATTTCCTCCCACTCTAGCACGCGAACGGAGGCTCCGAGCACTCTGACTCTCTGTACGGGATTACCCGCATCTGTAGTCCAATGGCAGGAAGGTATGGGATTTCTCGATAATCTGGAAAACTCGCTCAAGAGTCTCGAATCACGGGAGGAGCGGGACCCCGCTGAACAGAAGCGCCGGGAAGAAGACCGCGCGAAGGTTGCCGCGGCGGCGCCCTGGGCAGAAAAGCTGAGGACTTCGGACTATACCAGGAAGCTGTTCGATGAAGCGGCGATCGCGGGTCACAAAATACGGACTAAGGTCTACATGTCGTGGTTCGAATCAACCCTGCGGCTGGAAGCCAGGGGCCGGCGGCTCGAGCTCCGGCCGACGCCGGACGGCATTATGGCGGACTTGGTCGAGCCGGACGGAGAGACCCGATCCGAGCGGGTGGATCTCGATGGCGAACCGCGGACGCTCCTGGAGAAGTGGCTGGCTCCTCGGGACAGCTCGGCTAAGGAGGGATAGAACAAATGACTGACGCGCAGGTGTACGCAGGGGCGGCAGCCATGGGAGCGGTAGCGGGTATGCGGTCTTTCTCCGCACCTGCCATGGTGAGCCAGGCGGCGAAGGCCGGTCGGATAGCCGTCAGCCATTCAAAGCTTGGATTCCTGCAAAGTCCGAAGGCTGCGCTCGCCATGAGTGCGCTAGCCGTCGGCGAAGCCATTGCGGATAAGCTTCCGTTCATGCCGAATCGGACCCAGGCGCCTGGCCTTCTCGCGCGAGCCGTCACCGGCGGCATCAGCGGTGCGGCTATCTCGTCTGCCAGGAAGAAATCGCCCTGGATTGGTGCGGTTGCCGGTGCCGTCGGCGCAATTGCCGCTGCCTACGCCTTTTACCATCTTCGCCGTGCGGCGAAGGAAAAGCTGCACATCCCCGATACGGTTACGGCCCTTCTGGAAGACGCGATCGTCGCCGGGGGCGGCACGTTTGTGCTTTCGACGCTTCGTCCCGAGAGCGCGTAACCCTAATTACGGGCGTAAACCAAAATAGGAATTTTCTGTTTTATCTGACCGTAACAGACGGGCCATCAGACCGCAACGGAACTTAACTCAATCTGAGTACATGAAATGGAGCAGGACTCCGGTTGGGTACGCGGTTGCGCGACTATCCTTGAGGCTCGGCGCAGCGTTGCTTGCGCTCACCTCAGCCATGCCTGCGCAGGCAGCGAGCGCAGAGCCAATCCGCCAATTCTTTTCGCGATCTTATAACGCCACCGCGTACATCAGCATTTTCTCGGTACCAATTTTCAGCCGAAGCGGCGTGGGCTCAGGCTCCGCGACGGCCGAAAGCGAGAATTTAGGCGATGAGCGCTTGCTGAACTTGCGATTCATGGCCGGCTCCGATCCCCAACGCGCACACGGCCTGAACCGGCTCGGGTTGATTGAGGAGAGCGTTCGCGAAAGAGGCCATTCCGTTCTCCACGCAGACTACTTCGGGCTCATGACCTCCAGCGGCGAAGAGTCACTCGAACAAGCCAAAACAGCACTTAACGCTGACTCGGAAGCCATGGTTTCCTACGTGGCAACCAGGGCGTCCTTAAATGGCATTTCCAGCCAGTACACGCTGGGCTATTTCCGGCTCTCGTCGCAGTACAAGCTCTCCAACATCGAACAACTCATTGAACAGGTGCAATCCGAATTCAGTTCCCCGGTTGGACACACAGTTCACAAAAAGTCAGATCAGCACGCGAGCACATTCTTGTACTCACTCACGGAGGCGATGCAGTCCGGCCAATCTTCACTCGACCAGCAATTCCTCTATAACGGCACAATTTTCACTCTGCACACAGAAAAGCGGCCCGATAGAAAAGCCGCGGAGGAGTTTCGCAAAGCTGGCCTGACGGATACAGCCGGCGAAGTGCAGCAACTGAGCGGAAAAATCCGTAACGAAAAAACAGGAAGCGAAACGATCTTTCGTTTGTGGTTCGACGCATCATCGGCCAACCTGCTGCCGCTGCGCTTCGAATTCCGCCCGAAAGCATATTTGAAGCTGGTGTTCGAGGCAGAGCCGCAGGCAGTTATGCATACTGCCCCGACCTTCGATTTCAGCAGACTCGAGGAGCCCAAACCGTGACGGTTTTCGACGTTATCCGCCGGTTGCGAGACGAGCCGTTCGAATGCCTCGTTCGCAGGTGGAATTGGAAATCGGCGGTCTTCAGTTCCATCATCCGGGCCACCATCTTCTTCTGCATGAACTTGAAGGCCGGAAAGCATGCCGCGGCGGCAGCCATGCTGACGGAACTGAGCTATCGGCTGGTGACGTCCGGTTTCTACGGGGCACTCACGCAGGCATTCTCCGATGCAGAGCCGCCATGGGCGGCGGCCCTCACCGTGATGTTTCTGTTACCGCTATGCCAGCATTCGATCGAGTTAACCGTTCATCTGCTGCGCGGAACGCCCAGGCTCTTGCCGAGCATGATCGCTTCCGTCATCTTCACTGGGATATCGACGCTGTTTAACCTATACGCGATGCGCCGTGGCGTGCTGGTGGTCGGCGACGGTGCGCGCCCGGTTGGAACCGATCTCCGGGCCATTCCTGCTACCGTCGCGGGCTTCTTAGCTGCCGGTCCGCTCGCGCTTTTTCGGTGGATCGCGCCGCCAGGAATAAACCAGGAAGCTTCCTGAAGCGAAGCCGGAGGTTACTCCGGCTTGCGCTTGCGGGGACGGCGGGCGGTTCCCGCTCCGGCGGCGGCCCGCTTGCGAGGTGCTGCCTTCTTCGGCTTCGGCGGCGGCGGATTCGGCTCGAAGATCGTCGGCTGCCCCTCCACAATCGGCTGCGGCTCGTCCTCTTCTTCCTCAGGGATCGATTCCTGCGCCGGTTCGGGAAGCGCGGGCGGGTAGAACTCGGCGCCCAGGTGGACAATGATGCCCCGTTCTTCATCAGGCTCGGTGCGCACCACGGTCTTATCCTGTGCGTAGTTCAGGAATTCAGAGAACTGCTGGAAGCCGAACTTCTGCAGGTTGAAGACTGGATGCTCCGCCAGCGTCCACTGTTCAAGTTCTTCCGCCGTGGCCCCTTCTTCGAGCTCCATGCGGTGCGTTTCGAGCACATCGCGCAGCAGCGGCAGCGCTTCTTCAGGACGCGGGGCCGCTTTCTCCGCTGTGTGACCGCCGCGGCGCTCAATGATGTAGCGCCCACCCGAGCCGCTAACGTTAATGAAATCAGCCTTCTTCAGTTTGTCGACGAAATCCGAGAAACTGCCTGCCCCATAGGCTCGCTCGCTGAAGGCGGGATCCAGTTGCAGCATCGTGCTCTTCAGCAAGCCGAGCTGCGGCTGGACGGCACGCCGCTCCAGCACCTGCAGCGCACGTTCCACCAGCGGCATGGCCTGCGTCAGATCGAGCGGCACAGGGCGCGGGCCACGCTCCTTCTTATCCTTGCGATCCCGCTCGGGGCGATCGCCACGGTCGGGCCGGTCGCGGCGATCCGGCATGGGCGTCGGCACAATCCGGTCGCCATCTTCGAGCAGCGATTCATAGCTGACGAATTCATGGCAGTTCTGCTGCAGAATGGTGCTGGTAAACGCCTTGCCGCCCACCACGAAGACGGTTTTGCCATATTCCTTCAGCTTGTTGACAAGCGGGATAAAGTCGCTGTCTCCGCTGACAATCGCGAACGCGTTCACGTGCGCATGGGTGAAGGCCATTTCGAGGGCGTCCAGCGCCAGATTGATATCCGCGCCGTTTTTGTCCCCACGAGGCGAAGGGATGCGCTGCACCATCTGCACCGCATTTTCCGCCATCTGCCGCGTAGCGCCTTCCTGGCGCCCCCAATTGGCGTAGGCGAACTTCGCCACAATATCGCCGCGTTCTTTCAACGCGCCGAGTGCGAGCGACACATCGAATTCACGCCGCAGGGTCGACTTTACGCCAATCTCAATGTTGTCGTAGTCGACGAACACGGCAATGTTCAGTCTGTCTTGCATTAAGTTCCTTTTCCGTCCGCTGCGCCACGCTCTAAAGGAGGGCGTTGCGGACCGTTTTGAGCCGAGACTTCGCTCAGGCTGGTTGTTTGACCGACTCGCGAATGAAATGAATAATCTTTTCAAGCGACGCACCGGGCTGGAAGACTTCCGCTACCCCGAGCTTCTTGAGATCCGCTGCATCTTCGTCCGGAATGATTCCGCCGACGACGACCAGCACATCGGTCATCTCCTTTTCGCGCAGCAGCTCCATGACGCGCGGCACAATCGCGTTGTGCGCGCCCGAAAGGATCGACAGTCCAATCACCTGAACGTCTTCCTGAAGAGCTGCATTGACTATCATTTCCGGCGTCTGCCGGAGACCGGTGTAAATCACTTCCATACCGGCGTCGCGCAGGGCACGTGCAATAACCTTGGCGCCGCGGTCGTGTCCATCGAGGCCAGGTTTGGCGACGAGCACACGGATGGGAGCGTTCATACTGGCACTGTCCAGATTATAGAACGCGGTCTACAGTTAAGGAGGGAAGAGCGCATGAGTGAGCAGACTTTCAACGAGCCGCGAATCGCCCTGAATCGCATTTACACGCGTGCCGGGGACAGCGGCGAGACCCGCCTTGTAGGCGGCCAGCGCGTCGCGAAAGACGACCTCCGGATTGATTCCTACGGCACCGTCGATGAGTTGAATTCGTTCATCGGGCTGGCGCGCTCCACCGCGGAACAACTCTCCTCCGAGGTGCCGCGCTTAAATCAGTTTGCCGCCACCTTAAAGCGAATCCAGCATGAGCTGTTCAATCTCGGATCGATTCTGGCGACCCTGCCCGAAGACGTGCATCCCAAGCAGCCGCGTATCACCAGCGCAGAGATCAGCCGACTGGAACACGAGATAGATCAGGCCAATGAAGAGCTTCCTGCCCTGCGCTCCTTCGTGCTGCCCGGCGGCAGTCGGCTCGATACCGAACTGCATGTCTGCCGAACCGTGTGCCGGCGGGCGGAGCGGTTGCTGGTCCGCCTGGCGCGGCAACAGAACGCGCCCGCCGAGTCGGTGCAGTATCTCAATCGATTGAGCGATGCGCTGTTTGTCTGGAGCCGCTGGGTCAACCATGTGCTTGGCGCCGTCGAGACGCTTTGGGAGCCGAATGCCGCGGCCAGCGGGAGCGCAGACTAGTTGGCCACCCAATCCCCATCAGCCGCAAAAGCATCGGATCACTGGTCGGCATTGACGGCCGGCTTCCTTGGCTGGACGCTTGACGCCTTCGATTTCTTCCTGGTCATCTTTTGCCTTACAGCCATAGGCAAGGAGTTCCACAAATCCGATGCCGCGGTCAGCGTCTCGATTGCCCTGACCCTCGCGTTTCGCCCTGTGGGCGCGTTTCTCTTCGGGCTCATGGCAGACCGGTACGGGCGCCGGCTGCCGCTGATGATCGATCTCATTTTCTACTCCGTGGTGGAGGTCGCCACCGGATTCGCGCCGAACTTCACGACATTTCTCATCCTGCGGGCGCTGTTCGGCATCGGCATGGGCGGTGAGTGGGGCGTTGGGGCGTCCCTAGCCATGGAAAAGGTGCCGGCGCGCTGGCGCGGTGTGCTTTCCGGGGTCCTGCAACAGGGCTACGCGCTGGGAAACTTGTTGGCCGCTCTTTGCTACCTGTTCCTCTTCGAGCGTTGGGGCTGGCGTCCGCTGTTTTTCCTTGGAGGCCTGCCGGCGCTGCTGGCACTGTTTGTTCGCTCCCGCGTCAAGGAGTCCGAAGTCTGGCAGGAATCGCGCGAAACGAGTTGGTCGCAACTGGGGCGCAGCCTCGTCCGGAACTGGAAGCTGTTCCTCTATTTAGTGCTGCTGATGACTGGTATGAATCTCGCCTCCCACGGAACGCAGGACATGTACCCCACCTTCCTGCAGCGGTTCTGGCATTTCGGCCCCAAGGAACGCTCCTTGATTTCAGCCATCTCGATGATCGGAGCCATTGCCGGGGGAATTGTCGTCGGGCTCATTTCAGACCGCATCGGCCGCCGGCGAGCCATTGTTCTGTCGCTAGTCGGCGCGATTCTGCTCGCGCCGCTGTGGGCCTATGCCCCGCAGGCTGGTCTGCTCATGCTGGGTGCCTTCTTCATTCAGTTCTTTGTGCAAGGGGCCTGGGGCGTCATTCCGGCGCATCTCAGCGAGCTTTCGCCGAACCAGATCCGCGGCTTCCTGCCCGGCTTCGCATATCAATGCGGTGTGCTGCTGGCCGGGTCTGTCGGCACGCTCGAAGCCATTTTCGCCGAGCACATGAGCTACGCGACCGCTATGGCCGCGACTGCCGCAAGCGTATTTGCGATCACTGCCGTTCTCGCCGGCCTGGGGAAGGAGCACCGCGGCCGGGATTTTCGAGTGGTGTAAGCCGCGTGAGCGGCTCGCTAGGTTCTTGGCCAGCTTGTCTGAAAACTTCTCCTTTGGGCCAGAGCTCTGGTGATAGCTTTTGGCCTTCAGCGTTCAGCTATGAGCTCGGTACTGGCCGGCGGATAGGTATCAGAATAGTCCACGCGCCTAGGTAACACCCTTTGGCCAGATGGCCTGGAGAGAGAAGAAGAACGATGAAAAAAGCTGAGGGCTGACCGCCGACGGCTGACCGCTGAGGGCTGACCGCTGAGGGCTGACCGCCGACGGCTGAAAGGTCTCGGCGGCAAGCGCACAGCGCCCTTGTTGCCCGCTGCACGCGCTCGAAAATCGATTTCAAGTATCCTTGGCCAGCGTCTAGATATTGATGCCGGCCTGCCAGAGAGCAAACCCGAGCGCCTGCCGGAAGTAGAGCCACCGCAGTTGCCGTGGACTCAATGACCCGCTGGCCGGCCGCGGCGAGCCGTAGACTTGAATATCTTGCGCCTGCAGCAGACGCTTCACCCGGTAGATGTGATAGCCATCGCTGACCACGATGCAGGAGTGCAGGCCCATGCGATGCATCGTCTCTGCCGCAGCACCCAGGCTCTCCGCCGTCGTGGCGCCCTCCGGGTCGGCAATGATGGCTTCCGAACGAACGCCATGTTCTGTCAGGTACGCGCGGCCAACTTCACCTTCCGTGAACTCCGGGTCGCCGCCCGCGCCGCCGGTTGTCATGATGTAAGGAGCAAGCCCCTTCAGGTAGAGCAGGAGCGCGTGGTTCAGGCGGGCCCTCAACACGGGCGAGGGCTTTCCACGATACTCGGCGGCACCGAGTACAACGATGACGTCTGCCGGCCGGGCTTCGTCTATGGTCGATTGTTTTTCGATCTGTTCGGCGACGTAGAACAGGTAGCCTAATAGCAGAATCAGGAGCAGGCCAAGGGTGCCTGCCAGTGCGCGCTTCATGCAGGTTTCATTTCGTTGAAACTTAGTGTACGCCGATGCGCACTTCGAGATACGGTGCAGCTCACAAGTACAAGAAATTCGCTCTTGCAGAAAATCCGCAAGGCCGCCCAGACCGGCCGTCCGACAGAGGAAGGCTGGATCATCGCCGAGGGTCCGCATCTGCTCGCCGAAGCGCTGCGCGGCAAGTGGGCGATTGAAAAGATCTTTGCTACCCCGGAGGCCATGGAGCGGCATCGGAAACTGCTGCTGCGTCCCGACGCGGAGATCATTGAAGTATCGGCTCGCGCCTTCGCCTCCACGGCGGAGACCCAAACTGGCCAGGGAATCCTCGCCGCCTTGCTACCGCCAACCTGGTCATGGGAAGACATCGCTTCCGGCGAGAGCCTGCTGGTGATACTCGACGGCGTGCAGGATACAGGCAACGCCGGAACGATTGCCAGATCCGCCGAGGCCTTCGGTGCGACCGGTCTTGTTTTTCTTGAAGGCTGCGCGCGCGTTTCAAACGGCAAGCTGCTGCGAGCCTCCGCCGGGTCTATTTTCCGGTTACCATTTCTCGAAGGCGTCCCGAGGGCGGATGCGGTGGGGTGGTTGCGTTTGTCGCAGATGAAGATTTTCGGCCTTTCCGCCGATGGCGGGCTCTCGCTTCTGAACACCGATTTCCGGGGTCGCTGCGCGCTGCTGACCGGCGCTGAGGGAACGGGCCTTTCAGCGGAAATCGCAGCCGTCGCGCAGGCCGTGACCATTCCAACCGCCACGGTCGAGTCGCTGAATGCGGCCGTCGCCTGTTCCGTTGCCCTGTTTGAAGCCGCGCGGCAGAGAAGGATGGTATGAGCCTGTTTGATGCATCTCCTCTTCCGGCAGAACGGAGCGAAGATCTTGCCGGCCGGCCGCTCGCGGACCGCATGCGGCCGCGAACGTTGGACGAGTATGTCGGTCAGGAGCACATTCTTGGCCCGGGCAAGCCGCTGCGCGCGCAGATTGAAAGCGGGCACCTGACGTCGCTGATCCTCTGGGGACCTCCGGGTTCGGGGAAAACCACCCTCGCCTGGCTCATCGCGGAGCGCAGCCGGGCCGATTTTGTTCCTTTCAGCGCCGTGCTGAGCGGTATCAAAGAGATCAAGGCGGTGATGGCGGATGCCGAGCGCACCCGGCGCCTCGGGCGCAAAACCGTTCTGTTCATTGATGAAATTCACCGCTTCAATAAGGCCCAGCAGGACGCGTTCCTGCCTTATGTCGAGCGCGGAGATGTCGTACTGATCGGGGCCACAACCGAGAATCCGTCGTTCGAGGTCGTCTCCGCGCTGCTGTCCCGCACCCGGGTTTATACCCTCCGTGCGCTCGAGACCGTTGAAATTGTGGGCATCCTGCGGCGTACGCTTGAGACTCCGGTGCGCGGGTTAGGCCAGCGTGGGCTCAAGATTTCCTCCGAATTGCTCGATGAGATTGCTGTCGGTTCCAGCGGAGACGCGCGGACAGCCCTGAATACCTTGGAAATCGCTGCAGAACTCGCGAAAAACGGAGAAATAGACCAGCAATCGGTTGCCGATGCGCTTCAGAGGAAAGTGCTGCTGTACGACAAATCAGGGGAAGAGCACTTCAACCTTATTTCGGCGCTGCACAAATCCGTTCGATCCAGTGACCCCGATGGGGCGCTCTATTGGCTCGGGCGGATGATGGTGGCCGGGGAAGACCGGCTTTACCTGGCAAGGCGCTTGGTGCGCATGGCCATTGAAGATATCGGGCTGGCAGATCCACGGGCCGTGGAGCAGGCAATCGCTTGCATGCAAACCGTGCATTTTCTTGGAGTTCCGGAAGGAGATCAGGCTTTGGCGCAGCTTGCCATCTATCTCGCGATTGCCCCGAAATCCGATGCTGCTTACCGTGCTCTAAACAACGTAAACGAGACGATCGAAAAGACGGTGGCCGAGCCAGTGCCCCTCCATCTCCGCAACGCTCCCACCAAGCTGATGAAAGAAATGGGGTATTCACGAGGCTACAAACACGCACATAAAGAAAAAGACGCTGTCACCGATATGCAATGCCTGCCTCCCTCCTTGGCAGGCACTGTTTTTTACGAGCCGACCGATCGGGGACTCGAGCAGAAGATTCGCGAACGGCTGGAGTGGCTGAGGAAAAAACGAAATCCGGAAAATTACCCGGATTCGCCGAATCAGGAAGCAAATGTGAAAGAGTAGTGCGAAGTTTTACCAGACTGTGTATTCTTTAAGAAACGGAGTTGTAACTAGTGACCGAAACTATGCTGACCGTCAGTAGGCCCTTTGACACTCCGGATGGTGCTGTCACCGAACGGCGGAGGTCCAGCCGATTCCCCATTGAGCGCGAACTGCGCTACAAAACGCTAAATCATCGGGCTGAGCCGCTCGTTGGAACCGGCAAAACCCTAAACATCAGCAGTTCGGGTGTGCTGTTCACCACGGAGCATGACCTTCCTGTCGGTACGCGGCTGGAAGTTTCGATCAGTTGGCCTGCCCAGCTCAACGATCGTTGCCTCCTCAATCTGGTGGCCCGCGGACGAGTGACGCGGAACGCCAAAGGACAATTGGCTCTCCAGATCCAGCAGTACGAATTCAGAACCCAAAGCCGCCCGGGCAAGTAACATATCCCTGCGACGAGGAACACTCGAATCGAGTGTTCATTCGTAGCTATGTTCATTCGTGTGCATTCGTGGCTCCTGAAGGGAGGATATTCTGTATCCTTCCAGGGAGATCTTGTAATGCTATTCGAAGAACAAATTTCAGAACGCCGTCTGCGCGCAGCGAAAGCCATTGCAAGGATCCTGGCCAGACCCGACGGCGACTTATACGGTGATTACAGCATTAAGTCCACCAGCGGAAAGACATACCGCGTGGCGCTGCGAGGAGCAAACCTGTTTGAGAACTTCTGCTCCTGTCCCGACTTCGCCGTCAACACGCTGGGAACCTGTAAACACATCGAAGCGCTGCTGACGCGGCTGCGGAAGAAATACCGCTCGTCGCTCGATAGGAAACAGTATGAGCGCACTCGCGCTTCGCTTTCTTTGCATTACGGTGATGAGTTGCAAGTCCGGCTTCGTTTGCCTGCCGCTCCGTCAAAGGCGCTGCTTCGCATTGCGGAGGCGTATTGCGACAGCGAAGGAGTGCTGAGGCCCAGGCATTTCAAGCATGTCGAGCAGATTCTGGATGAGTTGCGGAGAGTGGACGACAAAGCTGTAGTCTACAGCGACGTTCTGGAGTTTTTGAATCGGGAGAACGAAAACAGGGAGGGGCTCACCACCGAGCGGAAACTGCTCGCCCGGCTTCAAAGGGGCAGGAATCCGCTGGATGGCCTCCTGAAAGTGCCGCTGTATCCGTACCAGGCACACGGAGCGATCTTCGCAGCCTGCCGCGGCCGCGTGATTCTGGCCGACGACATGGGCCTGGGGAAGACCATTCAAACAATCGCCGCCGCCGAACTGCTGCGCCGCAAACGCGCCATCCAGCGAGTCCTGGTGGTGGCGCCGGCCTCCGTGAAATATCAATGGAAAAGCGAAATCGAAAAGTTTTCTGATCTTTCGGCACAAGTGATCGACGGGCTGCTGCCGGTGAGGAGAAAGCTTTACGCGGCGCCAGCATTCTTCAATCTCAGCAGCTATGAGGTTGTGCTGAAAGACATCGAGTACATGCACGCCATGCAACCGGACCTCATCGTTCTGGATGAAGCCCAGCGCATTCGAAATTGGACAACGGCCACGGCCCGGACCATCAAGCAGCTGAAAAGCCGTTACGTCATTGTGCTGACGGGCACGCCGCTCGAGAACAAGCTCGAAGAGCTCTTTTCGATCGTCGAGTTCGTCGATGGACGGCGCTTGGGGCCGGCCTTTCGCTTCCTGAAGGAACACCGGATGGAGGATGAGAAGGGAAAGCTGCTCGGCTATCGCGGGCTCGACCGCATCCACCAGCAACTGGAACCGATCCTGCTCCGGCGCACGCGCCAGCAAGTGCTCCCCGAACTGCCGGCGCGCACCGACCAGATTTTCCGCGTACCGATGACGAAGCAACAGGAGGAACCCTACCTGGAGCAGCGCGATATCCTCGCCCAGCTTCTCCGGAAGTGGGAGCGGCAAGGCTGGCTCTCCGAGATAGATCTGCGGCGGGTTACGTGCTGCATCCAAAACATGCGAATGCTGTGCAACTCGACATTCCTGTTTGACAAAGAAACACACTATTCGCCGAAGCTGAAGGAGTTCCGCGAGATCATCCAGGAGTTGGTGACGGCCGAAGATCGCAAGGTAGTCGTTTTCAGCGAGTACGAACGGATGACCTACCTTGCCGGCGAGGAACTCAAAAAGCTCGGCATCGATTTCGTATCGCTTCACGGACGCGTTCCATCCCGGCAGCGCGGCGGCCTGGTGGAGCGCTTCCGCGACGATGCCACTTGCAAGGTTTTCCTGTCGACGGATGCCGGCGGCGTAGGATTGAACCTGCAGACAGCCTCCGCTGTGCTGAATTTTGAGCCGCCCTGGAATCCCGCACGCCTGGAGCAGCGAATTGGCCGGGTGCATCGCCTGGGCCAGGGCCGCCCCGTGCAGGTGATCCACTTTTTAACGGAAGACAGTATCGAAGAGCACGTCTGGGAAACTCTGCGGCTCAAGAAGTCGCTATTTTCCGGTGTGTTCGACTCCACCGCCAGCGAGATCGATTTCGCGGCATTGAACCGGAAGAGCGTTCTTCAGGAAGTAAAAGAGATCTTCTCCGAGCAACCATCGCGTCCCAAGCCGGACGGTCAAGCCATGCCACAGCCGCCCGAGCCCGCGGCCGCAGTTACCGAAGGCGGAGGCCCAACGGTCTCATCCCAGGCGCATGTTGCCGATGTTCAGCGAGCCGCCGCTGGTCTGGTTGCGGCTGGCGTGCGGTTCCTGGAATCGATCACTTCGATGGCCGTTCAAAGCTCATCGCAATCCTCCGCTCCAGAGCTGTTTCGAGCGATCATGGGCAGCTTCGCGGCGACGGATCAGGCCACCTCAGAACGAATTGGCCGGGCAGCTGCAACATTGCTTGCCATGCTTTCGAAACCATCGGGACAGGTATAGTGAAAGTGGGTTTCGAGCGGCGTGCGTTCGACTCCGATCGGTGGAACCGATTTAAGCGAGTCGCTAAGCCGTTGTCCTGAATCAAACAGGAGTAGGCATCAGCCTGCAAATCATTCAAAAAATCTACAGGAGAAGTTTTTCCAACGATGCTTGGAGTAGGTCATAAGTTTCCCCGATTCTCTTTGCTTTCCACAGTCAGCACTGACAAGAAGGCTGCGTTCAAACAGATCACTGACCAGGATTATTCGGGGAAGTGGAAAGTATACTTTTTCTGGCCCAAGGATTTTACCTTTGTCTGCCCAACGGAAATCGCCGCTTTCGCGAAGCTGAACAACGAATTCCAGGATCGCGATACGCAGCTCTTTGGCGGCAGCACGGACTCTGAATATGTGCACCTCGCCTGGCGGGAAAACCACCCGGACCTGACGAACCTGCCCTTCCCGATGCTGGCCGATGTCAAGCGCGAACTCTGCACGGCGCTGGGCATTCTGGATCCCGTCGAAGGCGTAGCACAGCGCGCGACTTTTGTCGTGGATCCGGATAACGTGATTCGCTTTGTTTCAGTGAACGATCTGTCGGTAGGCCGCAACCCCAGCGAGGTCCTGCGAGTGGTTGACGCACTGCAGACAGACGAGCTCTGCCCGTGCAACTGGCAGAAGGGCGAAGAGACGCTCACGGCAGCGTAACGGCAATGGCATTGAGCATTGAGCAACTGCAGGAATCGCTTCCTGCGTACGCCAAAGATCTGAAGCTGAATCTGTCCTCCGTCTTGCGGCAGAGTGAATTGACGACTTCGCAGACCTGGGGCGCTGCGGTCGCATCTGCCATGGCTGCGGGCAACATGGCGGTTTACGAAACCATCTTCGCCGCCGCGCAGGCGCAACTCAGCCCGGAAGCGCTGGAGGCGGCCAAAGCAGCGGCCGCAATCATGGGCATGAATAACGTCTACTACCGTTTTCAGCATCTGGTGGAGAACGAGAAATACAAGACGATTCCCGCCCGGCTCCGAATGAATGTCATACGTACGCACGGAACCGATCCCGTAGACTTCGAACTTTGGTCGCTGGCGGTTTCGGCCGTCAATGGCTGCGGCCAATGCATCGTGGCACATGAGCGCGGAGTGCGCGAAAAAGGCGTCAGCGAGGAAGCGGTTGCGGCAGTGATCCGCATCGCTTCCGTGATTCATGCCGTCGCGGCGGTAGTTCAGCTAGAAGGAGTCTCCGCAGCGGCTGCCTAGCTGCGGAGATCCGCAAAAGCTTCTTCAATTTCGGCCTTCGCTTCCGGCGAAGGCGGAATGAACGGGAGACGCGGCGGGCCGCCGTAGTAGCCGTTCAAATCCATCGCATACTTCAAACCGGCAATCCCATATTTGCTCGCAATCAACTGCGCCGCCGGAGCGATGCGTTCCTGCCAGTCGTGCCCGGCTTCGTGTTCACGAGTTCGGAACGCCTCCCAAATCGTGATACAAGCATAGGGCAGGGGATTGGCAATAGCGAGAATCGCTCCGCTGGCGCCGATACGCAACGCTTCCCAGAAGTTGATGCCCGCACCGGACAAAGTCTGAAAACCAGGCTTCACCAGGCGCACCACTTCGTTCATCTTCTCCAGATTGCCCGAGCTGTCTTTCATGCCGATAATGTTCGGATGGTGCGAGAGCTCCGCGATGGTCTGGTCCGGCAGATCGTAGCCGGTGACCTGGGGGATGTTATAGATCAGCACAGGCAGTTTCGAGCGGTCCGCTACTGCGCGAAAGAAGAGCGCCTGGGTTTCCGGCCGGTGCATCTGCCTGCGGTAATAGAAGGGCGTCAGCACGAGCGCGGCATGATAGCCGAGATCGGCCGCACGGTTGGCATTCTGGACGGTCTCGTGAACGCTCTCCGCACCAACGCCCGCAATGAGCGTCTTGCCTTCCGCGCTGGCTTCCTTCACCCACGCCATGAGCTGAAAGCGCTCCTCTACGCTAAGCAGCGGCGTTTCACCCGTGGAACCGCCGACGACGTAACCGCTGAGCCCCACCTGATTCAGCTTTTCGATGTTGTGAAAAACTTTGACCTTGTAAAGATTGCCTTCGTGGTCAAAGGAGCTGGTGAGTGCGGGGAAGATTCCTTGCAGTTTCATGAGTTCGAACGGAAAGAGAACAGGCCTGCCGGCACGATGCGCCGGCAGGCCTGCTGCGTTTCAAAGATTTATATTACTTGGCAATGAAGGTGATGACGAGCGTGTACAGCGCCAGCGACTCGATCAGAACCAGACCAAGAATAAGAGCGACGCGAATGGCAGCGATCGCTCCAGGATTGCGTGCCATGGCTTCAGCGGCCGATGCCGTTGCACGACCCTGGCCCAGCCCGCAAAGGCCGGATGCGATACCCATCGCAATATAAGCTGCTGCCAGGCGGGTTGCATCGGAAGGACCGGCACCGGCGGCCGTTCCCTGCGCGAGCATGGGGCTCGCCAGAGCCAACAGGCTGAGGACGAGCAAGAAAAGTTTGTTCTTCATTGTTTCTCCTAGTAAGTTGCTCCCAGGAGGTGGTTCGACACCGTGCGTTGGGACGCCGGGCGCTCACACTGGAAGCGGATGATGCCTAATGCTCGTGCGAAACGGCTCCGCCGACGTAAACCATTGCGAGCAGCATGAAAATGTAAGCCTGAAGTAATGAAACGAAGGTATGCAGGCCGATGAATATAACGGGAACAACTACCTTGGTCAGCTGAAGAAAAGTCAGATACACCTGCTCGCCGGCGAACATGTTCGCAAAAAGACGAACGGTGAGCGAGAGCGGGCGGGCGAGATGACTGATGATCTCGATGGGCAGCATCAGCGGGGCAAGAAGCAGCATCGGGCCAATGAAATGCTTGAGATAGCCGAGCCCGTGCTCCCTGAATCCGGTCCCGTTATAAAACAAAAACGTCGTTGCGGCCAGCCCAAGCGGCACCATGACATACATGGTGGGCGAATCAAAGCCCGGAATGATCCCGATGAGGTTCATGCACAGGATGAACAGGAAGATGGTCCCGAAAAAGGCAATATATTGCGGGCCGAGGTGGCCGACCACTTCTTCCGCCGACGCATGAACGAAATCGTAGATGACTTCCAGAACGTGCTGGAGCTTGCCCGGGCGATCGACCGAAAGACGGCCCCGCAGGTAGGCGAACAACACGACTATGAACAGCACGACGACGATTTCGCAGACCATCCAGTCGCTCCATGGATAGCGCGGGTCGTGTCTTTGACCCAGCAGGTCAAGGACCGCATTTGCAGGCGCTGCCAAATAGTCATTGAAGAGCCTGGTAACCCAAAGTTCGTGGTGTGTCATTCAGTGCGTGATCGGCTGCTGAGTAAGCTGCGAAACAGTTCGTACGTTATGGATGTCAGGACGGCGGCGGTACTCGCGAGAAGTCCCAATATGACCGCTAAAGGATTGACACCTAAAGTTTTGATAGTAGCATACGCGACAAAAAACAGAATGAAATAGCGGATGACAAAGGCACCCGCCTTCCAGGTTTTCTTCGGTTCGTCGCCAGGGGCGATGGAATGGCTGATGCGCTCGAAGATCCACAAATTGCCAAACGAACTCAGGGCGCCAATGGCAAACCCCGCCGCCGAGAGAGTCCCCTGAACCACGAAATAGGAAACAACCCCCACAAGGCCAAAGAGGCCGGTAAGCCAGTAAAGGCGGCGGATGGTTTGCGGAGCATCAAAATCGGTCATCGGCTGGGCGGGCGCGGCTTCATTTCGCGGGACAGTTCACGGACGATCTGATAGATGCCGGCGGCCATCCCGAGTAGGATACCTAACGCCTTGAGGATGGGGGCATGCAGCCAGTGATCCGCCAGCGACCCGAGAATATAACCGGCAAAGACGGAGGCGGGCAAGGTGAGCGCCAGAGACAGGTACTTGCCGAGGAAAATCAGCGACTTATCCGGCCTGGACGATTTTGCCAAACGAACTTTCCCGGAGAACTCCAAGTTAGCAATTGGGTTCGTTTTTGCAACCGGCATCGAAACCTGACCAGCGGTTGAGACCGGCCGCGTCGAGCCCGAACTGGTCGAGCACCCGGCCGACGATGTGGCTGACCATGTCCTCGACCGACTGCGGCTGGTTATAGAAGGCCGGCACCGGCGGGAAGATCACAGCGCCCATGCGGGTGAGCGCAAGCATGTTCTCCAGATGGATCTCGCTGAACGGGCTCTCGCGGGCCAGCAGCACGAGTTTGCGCCGTTCCTTCAGAACAACGTCGGCGGCCCGGCAGATCAGCGTTTCGCCGTAGCCGTGGCGGATGGCAGCGAGCGTCTTCATGCTGCACGGGGCGACGATCATGCCGTCCGTTTTGAAGGAGCCGCTGGAGACGGGGGCCGCCTGGTTGTCCTGGTGATGCAAAAATGAAGCCAATTTCTCGACCTGCGCGACCGGGTATCGCGTCTCGCTCGAGATCGTCGTACGGGCCCAGCGGCTCAGGATGAGGTGAGTCTCCACGCCGAGCTCGTGCAGAGTTTCGAGCGTGCGTATACCGAAGATGGCGCCCGAGGCTCCAGTGATTCCCAAAACAATTCGCATCGATTCTAATGATGCGATATCTCCTGCGCAACTTTCCCGAGACGCGCAGGCGCATTGTGGTCATCGAATGTTTTCGAGATAGCTCACAATCTGCCATCGTTGCGGTTCAGGCAGATGCGCAAAAGACGGCATGCCGCGATGGAGCGATCCGTTACGCAACACCCAAAACAAAGCCCCTGGGGGCGCGTGGCGAACGTCAGGCGTGACAAGCGGCGGCGCCTTGCCAATACCATGCGCATCTTTCCCATGGCAGGCAGCGCATTCCCGGGAAAACAGTTTCGATCCGGCCAGCACGGCGGCTTCGTTGCCCTGATAGGGATTGGCGAGCTGCACAAATTTAGCAGGCGCCCGCTGCACGAGGCTGCCCTTGGGTTCGCCGCAAACAATCAGGGACAGAAATGAGAGCCAGAACCCAATCAGCACGATCTTCACTGGTTGCCTCCATGAGTATGGAAAATCTTGCTGGCAGCCCGGCCAAACTGAGCGATCTCGTAAGTAACACCGAATCGCAACAAGAAAGGAAGGCTGCTCGACGTTACGCCAAAGCCGGGAGAGATTCTAAGAACGGTGCCGTTCGCCAACGTCCACGCGATAGTAGGAGCGACATACTGAGATGTGTCGCGCACGCCGAAATCGGCGTGCGTCCCCAGCCCCCCGTAAGCCTCCACACCCATCTGAAAATTCTCGCGGCAAAAATTGCATCGGTCCGGTCTCGCGGTCAGCGCAAGCGGACGGCTGACACCGACCGCATAACCGAATTCGTACGGCGCATGGCTTAGGTTCTTTTCGGCGATAAAGTTTTCGGCCAGAGTCCAGCCTTTGAAGTAGCTGCTCAGGATCAGCTTCGTCTCGATCTCGTGCAGAGTTTCACGCCGCGCCTCGTCATTCGGAACACTCAGGTCGGCTGCGCTATCGTGCCCGACAATCTCCAACAGGGCCTTGTCGGCTGCGTTGATATCCTCGTACTCGACATAGAGGACGGGATTAATCCAGTGCTCCCCCGGCACGACCCGAAAGCGGTTTTCCCATCGATAGCCGGTGAAAATTGTGCTCTGGCCAGCGGTACTTTGCCCATCGAGGTACACCTCAGTCGTCCACCAGCCTTTGACGCCGTATTCAAACTCGGCAGCGGCGCCCAGGAAGCGATCTGCAATGCCGGGCATGCCAGTGGCTGCCTTGCTCGATAACTCCAGATTCCCCGGCTCTTCCATCTGGTGAGTGTAGGTGACGAAGAATGGATCCTCCGCCCGGGAAGAAGCTGCAAACAGCATGAAAAGCGCTGCCAGTGGGGGCAGGGATCTGTAAGATTTCAGTCTCGTCTTTCCTGGTGTCCGATTGAACACACGTCTCCTCTGTGCCTCGAAACCAAACGAATCGCGACTACAATGGAGAGGTCGCGAGCCGCATGGTTCACGGCGTCTTGAGAGTGCTCTCGGGACTCGGCCAAAAGTGATCCGGGCGCACTCTCTTCTAATCTCGTTTCGGCCCCAACCCTCTGACGAAAAATCCGGGGCTCAGCAACAACGGTTTCGACCATGACGACGGCTCCGAATTCCTTAGCAGGTTAGGAGCAAATGCGCCCTCAATCCACAGGTTTTTCAATAACCGCGTCCTGATCCAACCCGAATAGTACCATAACGGACTGAACCAGTCTGATATCGATTTTGCGGGTTCGGATTGGTGTTCCTCGCTTATGGTGCAGCTCGTGTGGCAACTTGGGAAGCGGAGCTCATGGAGTTGGAAAAGAAGACGCGCGCCGCTCTTTCGTGGAGCAGCGGAAAGGACAGCGCCTGGGCGCTGAAGTTGTTGAGAGAGACGCCTGACGTAGAGATAGCTGCGCTGATAACGACATTCAACTGCAATGCCGGCCGGGTGGCGATGCACGCCGTTCGGCGGGAGCTGGTGCATGCTCAGGCAGATAGGGCCGGGCTGCGGTTATGGCCGGTAGAGCTTCCCTGGCCATGTTCCAACGCGATTTACGAGGACCTGATGCGCGAAGTGTGCCAGCGTGCGGTCGCGGAAGGCGTGACCGCGATTGCGTTCGGGGATCTGTTTCTCGAGGACATTCGCGCATACCGAGAGAAACAACTGCAGGGCACAGGGCTGGAGCCGCTGTTTCCGGTTTGGCATCTACCGACCCGGCAGCTCGCGGAAGACATGATCCGGGAGCGCGTAAAAGCCAAAGTGACCTGCATTGATCCGAAAAAGCTGGACCGGTCATTCGCGGGGCGGGAGTTCGACACCGCATTCATCGAAGGCCTGCCACAAGGCATCGATCCCTGCGGCGAGTACGGTGAATTTCACACTTTCGTTTATGAGGCGCCGGTGTTCTCCCGTCCGATGGAAGTGGAGACCGGCGACATTGTGGAACGCGACGGGTTTGTTTTTGCGGACGTAAAAGCGCTTTAGCGAGGCTGCTTATTCCTGGCGCAGCGCCACAAGGGGATCGATGTGCGTCGACGTGCGGGCGGGCAGATAACAGGCGAGCAGCGCGAGCGCGGCAAGCAACAGAGGCGCCCCCACCAGCAGCATACGGCCGTAGGTGACGGCAGCTTCTGAGTCAAATACCTGGCGTCGCTTTCCCAAAGCGGTGACCGAGAGAGATGATGCTGCGCCGCCACCCCGGACGAGGCGCTGTGGCGGAATGATAACCAAGCAATTGCGCGAACAAGTTAGAGGCTTGAGCAACACCGCTGGTGCCATGTTGGCTGCTGGGTTGCTCCCACCCCGAGCGATGATAGCCATGGAGCAGGCGAACGCTAGGTTTTTTGTGCACGAACGGATACGAGGCGTCAACAGGAGTAGACAGAGGCAAGATTTCGGCGCTCGATGGCATTCGCGGTATCGCGATTTACGGCGTTGAGCAACCGTTACTTAAGCTAAGAGATTGGCATTTTCACGGGCGCTTACAGCATTCTCCTGAACCGGTTTTAACTACGTAATAAGTAATAACGAAAAACTTGCGGTTCTGTCGCAACGGTCTGTATCGGACATCTGCCAGCGTGCCAGAGGCGAGCGCGTAGTTCCTTGCCAACGAGCCCGGCCGTTGAATTGCTCAGGCTAACCGCGCATGACCATCTCGGAGGGGCTTCAAGCCGAAACGGTGTGTACAGACGAGAGCAGGACGTCAAAGCCCATTGAGGGTAATCGGGCTGGGCTTAGCTGGCAATGGCGAGTTGTCGCGTTCTGCGCTGCTGTCGCGATCATCATCTCGCGGCAGCCGGATGCCATGTTTCACGCGCAATTTGTTGCCGAAGATGGTGTGGAATGGTTTGCCAACGCCTACAACCACGGCTGGTTCGGCCCGCTCTTATGGCCGCACTCCGGATACTTGCAGACCCTTCCCCGTTTGGCGGCAGGGCTAGCGCTGCTAGTTCCTGTCAAATCAGCACCGCTGGTGATGAATCTTGTCGGGCTCGTCATTCAGGCTTTGCCCGTACCGCTGCTTCTATCGGGACGGTTCTCCAAATGGGGGTCTCTCCGATTCCGTTCGGCTCTCGCAATTAGTTATCTAGTGATGCCGAACTGTTCGGAGATCAATGTGACTGTCACCGAAGCCCAGTGGCACTTATCTTTGCTCGCATGCCTGCTGGTGGTCGCTAACACGCCCAGCAACAACTTGGAGCGTTGGGTCGATGCCGTGATCCTCATTCTCTGTGGGTTGACTGGACCGTTTTCTATTTTTCTTTTGCCGATCAGTTGCGCCATGTTGTACTGGACGCAAGAGCGGAAACGATGGCTTCCCGTTGTGATTTTGGCGTGTGCGGCAACGATGGAAGGGATTTCGCTTTTTTTCCATGCTGCGAATTCCCGGAGCCACTTACCTTTGGGAGCGAGTCTCGGCTCCCTGTCAAAGCTGCTCGCGGGACAGGTCTACCTTGCAACTCTCGTCGGACACAACACCCTCGCTCTGCAGCTTGATGCTCGGACGCTCGCCTGTATCTCGGCGATAGCAACAGTCGTCGTTATTTGGGCGTTCGTTCGGTCGCCAATCGAGGTGCGCCTTTTCGCGGTTTTTTCCGCTATGATCCTATTCGCCTCACTTCGCAGCCCTGGTCTCCCCGAACACCTCACGCCCCTCGAAAAGACTCTGACGGGTTGGCGCATCATGGCAGGTGCAGTCGGCGTGCGGTACTGGTTCTTTCCGACACTCCTCTGCACATGGATGATCGTGACCCTGTTAACCGGTCCCAAGCGAAACAAGGCGACGGAGCTCCTCGGTGGCGCGCTTACGTGCCTCATGTTGTATGGAGTTATCAGGGACTTTCGCCACCCAGCCAACAAAGACCTTTGCTTCGCGCAATACGCGGAAAAACTCGCGCACTCTCAAACCGGAGACGAGGTCGTTATTCCCGAAAATCCGAACCCGCAAGAATGGACCGTGCGCTTGAAGAAGCGGTGACCACCAGGGAGGCCTGGGGACGGACTGCGGAACGGAGACAGCGCCAGACCGTTGCGCGAGTAAGTGATAAAATTTCAAAAGATACGCAACTTACTGCCGCCCACGCTAAGAACGTGGGCGGCTTTGTTTTTGGTCACTAAACAGAGGAGCGAATCCAATGACAACTGAACTTTCGGGCGGCAGGATCGAGACGATCAACGGCATACAGCTTTATTACGAAATTCATGGAAGTGGTGAACCGCTGCTTATGCTGCACGGTTTCGGGGGTTCCAGCCAGGATTGGGCAGTGTTGCCGGCCGAATGGAGATCGCCGTTCCAACTCGTTATCCCCGATATGCGGGGTCATGGCCGATCGACGAGTCTTTCCAAGAAATTCCGCCATGAGGACGCGGCGGCAGATATGTTCGCTCTGCTTGATCATCTGGGTATCACCACCTTCAAAGCAGTTGGCGTGAGCGGTGGAGGGAATGTTCTCCTGCATCTTGCAACCAAGCAGCCCGACCGAATCAAAGCGATGGTGCTGGTGAGCGCGACGAGCTACTTCCCTGCCCAGGCACGACCCATCATGCGCCAATATCCTGACAGCATGAATGCGCAAACGAGAGAGATGATGCTGCGCCGCCACCCCGGAGGAGAGGCGCAGCTTGACGCGCTATTAGCAAGCACCAGATCCTTTGCCGATAGCTACGATGATATGAACTTTACACCGCCTTACCTCTCGACCATTACGGCGCGAACGCTGATCGTACAGGGCGATCGCGACCCGCTCTACCCGGTCGAGATTTCCGTCGAAATGGCAAAAGCAATTCCGCAATCGAGTCTGTGGATCATCCCCAATGGCGGACACGGCCCGATTAGTGGTGAGAGATGGCCCGAATTCCTGAAGACGGCCTCCACGTTTCTGATGGGATAGTTTTGTGCGAACAGCTTGGGCTCTACTTGACGTCCATTGTCTTCTTCAGCCAGGCGATCATTTCCGGTTTCCAATGTTGCATTCCAGGCTCGCGCCAGCGTGACATGCCGTGTCCACCGTCCTCGATTGTGATCAGCTCGCAACTGGACCCGACGCCGCGGATCGCTTCACAAAACGTGGTGGACTGCTCATACGCGACCTGATCATCCTTCGTTCCGTGTATGCAGAGAAAGGGCGGCATGCCTTTGTGAACGGCGGCGATAGGGGCGACCGCATACAACTTGGCAAGACCGGCCTCGTCAAGTTCTTCGACGCCGAAAAAATGAATCCCTCCGCCATTCGAAGCGTGGCGGTTGATAGTAACCATGTCAAAACGTTCCGGGTGAGCGCGACGGAGCTCGGCTAACTTTCCGTAATCCGATGGCCCATAGAAATCGACGACTGCTGCAACTGCGGTGTCCGCCGGAGCGTGAGTCCCGGCGTAGTTCACGAGTAAGCCACCCGCGGATTCGCCGATAATCGCGATCTTCGAGACATCGACGTGGTAAGTCGCGGCATTCGCTTTCACCCAAGCGATGCTGTCGTTAATGTCTTCCATTGCTTGAGGGAATTGAGCGTCGGGAGCTAGTCGATAGTCGACACTGAACCAGGCGAAGCCAGCGCTGGACAGCGGCTCAAACAGAGGCTTAACATTCGTACTTTTGCTTCCGCCGTCAAAGCCTCCTCCATGGACGAGAATCGCCGCCGGGAACGGGCCTGGTCCGTCAGGGATGTGGAGATCGAGAAGTAAAGCCTTGCTTCCGCGACGGGCGTATTCGACATCTTTTTGATCGAGAGCGAACCCGGACAGCGCCGTGACGGCTGTTATCACGACAAAAAGAATGGACTTCCGCATCGATCGGGATTGTATCAGCGTCGGTGACAGAACTCGAATCACGTCTCATCCCACTTTCTTTCCGAATAGCCGAAATCGAGATCGGCGTGGCAACGTGGAGTAAGCGATTGAACCTGCGAGGCTCAACTCGATCTCCGTACCGGAACCGGCGCGGCTCCAAATGGTCAACTCTGCGCCGACTTGTCGGGCCCGTTCCTGTATTCCAGAGAGGCCGTAATGTCCTGGGCGACCCTGTTCCAGAATCTCGGCTGGAATGCCTTCGCCATCATCTCGAATACGCAGACGGAACACCCGCTCTCCGTAGCTAATTTCAGCTTCAATATGGCGGGCATGGGCGTGTTTGAAGGCATTGCGCAAGACCTCACGAGAAATGCGGTAAAACTCGTCCCTTATGATTGGGTGCAAGTCCCTTGGCAAACCTTCCACCACCAGACCGAAGGCCGCGTCATTGTCTCGAGACAGTTCATTCCCCACCGCGTTCACCGCTTCGGAAAATTCATTCGTAACCGTTGTAGACGACCGCAACTCATAAACAGCACTTCTACCCTCGGCAATCGCCTGGTCAGCACGTTCGAGGGTTTTTTCAAGTTGTTCCTTGGCCTTTCCCTCCGGCAGTTGATTGCTTACGACTTCAAGATGGAGCATCAACGCCTGAAAGCTCTGCAAGAGCGTGTCGTGCAAGTCCCGGGCGAGACGGGTGCGCTCTGCCACCCGCTCCTCCAAACGCAGTTCAATAAAGCGCCGGGCGATAGACCATCCGAAGAAGGCGGCGATGAAAAATGTGGAAAGCGCTGTTGCCGGCACAATCACGAGGATCCTGCGTTGGACGCTGCTCATTTCCGCTACGCCCCGCGCTAGTTCCTCGCTGGCTTGCTGATTAATGCTGTTGACCAGAATGGCAGTCTGAGTTTCGATTGGGTTCAGTTCGTTGCCCACCCGAGGCTGGATCCTCCCCCAGTCGCCCGATTTCGCCAGGTCGAGAATAGCCTCGATCTCTGACGTCAGCGTGACGTCGATAGTATCCAGGGTTGGTAAGAAAGAGGCATCTACAACGGTTCCGGACGGCAGGTTGGCGATGGCAGCCCTGGTTTGTTGAGTCTGTTCCTGGAGAGTTCTACGCAATGATTCAGCTTCTGTTACGAGACGGTGTAAATCCATCGACCGCGCAAGGTCATCCAATCGGCGATGGAATGAAAGAAGGTTCGCCTGAAGCCGCAAAACCGCAATGAGCTGCTGATTCGCACCTGTGAGACGATCGGTTTCATTGCGAGTTATATGAAATTGCGAGACGACGAGCGCATTTCCACCTAAAATCAACACGATTAAGGTGGCAAAAGTCAGCGTTAACCGAGGACCGAAGTTGAAAGAGCTAGTGCCTGCCCTCCCCATCCCAGCTCCCTTCAAGAAATTTCCGCGATTATACTCTTACCTGCACGCGCTAACGCCGGTGAATGCACGCGACGGTGTTGGGCCTCGCAAGCAACCTACTTCCGTGTTTCAGGCGGCCCGGTACGGAACCCGGTTATCGCGACCAATTGCTTTTCAAGGTCCGCCGCAGCTTCCGGCGCCCGTTTCTGCCCAGTCAGCACCGCATGCACAGCCGCCGCGTAGTCTGCA